>Ga0180216_1001291_pt1 | contig 22748 bp, 20 predicted proteins | sample eDN3rd37CBELigMG_FD_128879 | JGI IMG/M metagenome (GOLD analysis project Ga0180216, IMG submission 128879) | Enriched Miracle-Growth compost microbial communities from Emeryville, California, USA - eDNA 3rd pass 37_C BE-Lig MG (version 2)... ...
CTTTCTTTTTCAATGAGAACCCGACCTGCCAATACAACTACGAGTGGGAAACCCCCGCCGGCTGCGCTCTAGATTCGCCGCCGGACGATGCGGATGTCCCCGGCGGCAGCGGCGGCGGCCTGAGCGGCGGTGACGTCTTCCTGATCATGTACGTCGCGACCGAGACTGCTGCCTCTACTGTCTTGTGGTGCGCAGGTAGCTAACACGCTCCTGCCTGTCTATCTCTGTGGATCTCCGGGCGTGGCAGCTTCTTTGTGGGCGGCTTCCTGTACATCGCCATCGGCATGGCCTACAACTACAAGTTCAAGGGCCAGACCGGTGTGGAGATGATCCCGAACATTGAGTTCTGGCGCGGCCTGCCGTCGCTGCTCAAGGTGTGTGCATGCGGGGACCCACGCGCCGTCGTGCTCGCCCGCGCTGACCTGCTAGTTGGTGGTCTCGGCCGCGGCGGCGCGTCGCGCTCGCAGGACGGCGCGGTCTTCTCCTACCAGAAGATCACTGGCCTCTGCAAGAGCGGCTAAGCGCTTGGTTCACACCCCACCGCAGGGCGGGCTCAACGCAGCTGTCCGTGATTGCGCCTCTGGGTTCGTCCCTCTCCTTTTTTTCTTTGCTAGGCATGCCCTTAGCGTCGTGATCGGTCTTTCCACACTTGTACGTTCGCCCTGTGTATGCTCGCTGCACAGTAAAGCTGCCAAGCGACCACGGCGTTGCTGCTACTGTATATCAGCGATGCGGTGGGCGGCCCAACAAACGAGGCGGGTGGGGTACAAACAGCGGCGCGCCCATGTCTCTCCGGTCCACGCTCCCTAGCCCACCCGGCTACTGCGTCGGCGGCGGCACGAGGACGTTGTCGATCACGTAGACCTCGTACTCGTCCAGGCTAAAGTGCTCGGTGATGAAGCCGAACGAGTCGCCCTCCAGGACGCGCACGGTGAAGGCAAACTCGTCGTGGTTGATGAGCAGCGTCACGTTGTCGTCCAGTGGCTTGAGCTCGGTGCCGTCCAGGAGCTCGGGCTTGCCGGCCACGATGTGGAGGTCGACGATCTCCTCGAGCGGCGCGGTCGAGTTGAGCCGGTCAAAGGCGGCGTCGGTCGGCACGAACAGCGTGAAGTTGCCCTGCGCGAGCGTGCTGATCGCGCCGGTCTCGTTGAGCGCGACGGCAAAGTCGCGCGCGCCGATGCCGAACAGGAACGCCTCGAGCGACGCCTCGCGCAGCACCGACTCGGGGATGAGCGGCGCGTCGATGATGTGCAGCACGCCCGAGGCCGTCGGGATGTCGAACAGGCGCGGGTTGCGCGCGATGAGCGCGCTCCGGCCGTCCTCGATCGTGAGCTTGTACGACTCGCCGCGGTTGGCAACCGAGATGTTGAGCTGCGTGCCCAGCGCAGTGGTGAAGGTTAGCGTGGGCGCGTCGCCGTTGCTCGCGTTGACGGCGGCGAGCTGCGCGGCCAGGTCGTCGGTGTAGAGGACGTCGCCGGGGACGACCATCGCCTCGATGATGTCGCGCCACTGGCTGTCGTTGAAGGCGTCGAAGAAGGCCTGGACCAGCTGCTCGGGGTCCGGCTCCTCCTCGCCGCTGCTTTCGCTCTCGGTCTCGGTCTCGTTGTCGCCGCCGCTGCTCTCGTTGCGCTTGACAAACGAAAAGTCGACCGGCACGAACACGGTCGCGTTGCTCTCGGTCACCACGTCGGTGAGGTTGAGGCGCTCCAGCAGCGCGTCCCACAGCGAAAAGTTGCGCGGCAGCTCGTCCACGACGTCGGTGACGTTGCCCGGCGGCACCAGCACGCCGTCGATCACGTGGATGAAGCCGTTGGCCGTCTCGATGTCGGGCTCGCTCACGCTGACGTTGTTGACAAACACCAGCGACTGCTCGTCGTTGCCGAGCACCTTGAGGCGCTGCGCCTGGTTGTCGATCGAGTCGAGGTCGAGCAGTGTCTTGAGCGTCACGCTGCTCAGGTTGCCCACAAAGTTGACCGCGGCCTCGCCGTCCTCGTCGTCCGCCGGCGCGTCGCCGTTGGCCTGGCGCACGGCCAGGCGCGACACGGCGGGCGCGGCCGCGGGGATGCACGCCCCGCTCTCGCTGGCGGTCGGGCTGGGCTCCGCGGTCGGCTCTTCGGTCGGCGGCGCCGGCCGCAGCGGCAGGCTGTTGCCCGGCGGCGTCACCTCGGAGAAGTTGTCGCGGCTGAACAGGCCCGGCACGATGTGGTAGCGCAGCACCTCGGCCGCGTCGAGGCCCGTCGCGTTGAAGTCGAACTGCTCGAGCACCTCGTTCGTCGGGGCGAAGACGGTGTACTGCGTGTCGGTGCTGTTGAGCTGGTCGAGCAGGTTGTTCTCCTCCAGCAGCGCCACGAACGCGGTGAACCGGTCGTCGCTCTGCAGGTACTCGGCGATGGTGGTGTTGGTCGCGTCGGTCTGCGCCGCCCCGACGGCGGCGAGCGCGGCGACGGCCAGCAACGCCGCGCCCGCCAGGCGCACGACGGCCTTCATGGTGTACAGCGCTCGCTGCTAGCGGTGGCGATCGGGTTGGGGCGAGAGCGAGGCGATGCAGCGACGGTCAGTGGGCGACGCGGTGCTGGTTGAGACTGGGCGGCGACACCGCAGCCGGCGCGTTTTATACGGCCCATGGCGGCGGGCCGGCCTCCGTCCGCCTCCGCCGGCCGTCGGGGCGGCTGCCGGCGGCCGACGTCGCTATGACGTCCACACGGCTGTGGCGGCATCGCGCCATAGTGGCGGCGGCCGCCGCCAGAGGTGCAGGTCAGAGCGCGCGGACACACCGAGCGCGCTGCCCGCATGACGCTCGCCCCGCGGTCCGGCCTCGCCCCGGCGCTACCCCGCGCGGAGACGCTGGTGGGGCCGTGTGTACGTCAACGGGGCGCGCCCGGCCGGCCTCTGGCGTGCGACGGAGGCGGACCCAGGACGTAGGCCGGCCTCCGCGCGGTCCCCGCCTCGACGTCACGGTGCGATCGCATCCGGCGCAGCGCTGCGGGCCCAAGCCTGTCATCAGGCAGATGCCGTGCCACTGCGCCTTGGTCTTTGTTCGCCGCTGCCAGTGGAAGCTGTCACCGGTCGGCTGGCGGGCCGGCATCCCGTCCGGCACCGCGCGCTTTGCGATGGCGTTCGCGGCGGCCGCCTGCGTCGCCATAGGTGACGTCATCGTTCTATGACGTCATCATTACTTCGCTGGTGAGGTCCTTTCCTATATCAGCGGCCGCTTCGCTGAGTGGCGCGTAGCTGAGACGGAGCGCCCGAGCGGACGAATGGAAGGCGTCGGCGCGATCTAAACAGGGCCGGCAGCGGACGACGTGCGGCGACGATGCACGGAGCTTCCTTTGTCCTACCTTGCCCGGCATGCGCCGCGCGCGGGGCGGGCGGCGGTGTGCGCATCATCGTGCGGTAGCAGAGAAACTGGGGGAAAGGGCGGAAGCCGCGACGCGCTCGCAGGCACGACCCTGCGAGCCCCCCGCCGCCGTCGGTCCAGTTTGCTTGAGCGACGACGCGCGGCCGGGCCTGGGGCGCTCGGGCGGCCGTGCGCCATGGCGCGTGAAAATGGAGAGTGCCGTGGTTCCCAGCGGCCCCCGCAGGACGCGACGCGCCGTCCCGTGAAGCGCCGCGGTGACGTCGGCGCTCTGCCATGACGGCCGTCGCGGTTCCCCGCGGCCCCGGGCGTACGTCAGGCGGGGCGGCCGGCGCAACGCGGGGCAGTGCACCGTATAAAAGCGCGGCCGCGAGCCCGCCTCACCGTCATTAGCTGCTTGCTCTCTCGCTTGCCTTCGCGCCGCAACCCTTGCGCGTCTCGCCCACCCCCCTCGATTCCCGCTCAGCTCGGCACCCACCGACCTTAGGCAGCCAACCATGGCGCGCGCGCTGTTCGTGGCGGGCGCGGTGGCCGCGGCGTTGTTGGCCGGCGTGCTGGCGCTGCCGCTGGCCGTGCGCCAGGCCGAGCCGACGGCGCTGCAGTACCTGATGGAGGACGAGCGCTTCACGACGCTGGTGGAGCTGCTGCAGAACAACAGCCTGGCCCAGCAGCTGAACCAGTCCGTCCCGTCGGGCTTCACCCTCTTCGCGCCGACCAACGAGGCCTTTGAGCAGTTCACCAACCTGAGCTCCATCGCCGGCAACTACACCACGGCCGAGGTGCTGCGCTACCACGTCCTGCCGTTCGTCTGGGGCAGCGAGAACCTGACGCAGCTCTGCTTTATCAACAACGACACGGCGACCGACCTGTGCGAGCTCCGCGGGCTCACCAACGTGAGCGTCGCCCTCGCGACCGCGCTGGCCGACCCCGAGCTCGACGACGAGGGCCAGCGCGTCAAGGTGCTCGGCAACAACACCTCCGAGACGCTCGAGAGCGTCAACAACGCGACCATCACCGAGCCCGACATTGCGGTCCGCAGCGGCCTCATCCACATCGTCGACGCCGTCCTCATCCCGCCGCCCAACACGTCCGCGACGCTGCTCGAGGCCGAGGAGCTCCAGCTCGCGTCGCTGCCGATCCTGGGCGAGCTCGCGTCGCTGCTGGAGGAGTTTGAGCAGAACGTCACGACGTGGCTCGACCGCCCGGCCACCGTGCTCTTCATCCCGTCCGTCAACGCCACTGAGGAGAACGACAACGCGACGTGCATCCTCGAGTACCTGCGCACGTCGCAGAACGCGACGCTCCTGCGCGAGCTGATTAACATGCACATCGGCAGCGAGGCCGTCTACATCTCGGACCTGCTCTACGGCAACCTGACCAACAGCACCGGCGAACAGACCCTGCCGGGCGTGACGCCAAGCCAGATCGCCAACAGCACCGACCTGCTCAACCGCAACGTGACGATCACCACGCTCGCCCAGACCCAGGTCAACGTCACGGCGTTCCTGGCCTCGGGCCAGGCCTTTGTCTCGGGCGGCGGCTTCAACGTCAGCGTCAACAACAACACCCAGTACTTTGACGTGCCGACGCGCAACGGCGTCATCCAGCTCGTGGATGGCCTCCTCGTGCCGAGCAACTTCACCACGGTGCACAACATCACCTGCTAAATACTCCATGCGAGGCCCGAGTGAACGAACTTGTTGTCTGTTGGCAGACGCCTGGGATGGGTGCACATGACGCCCATTAGTCCTTTGTCGCCCGTAGCAACCCAATGAATCCGGCCGCAGGAAGATCACCGTGCTGGCGCTCGCTCAAAGTCTTTCTTCTACAATGAAAAACCTGTACAAGGGGTCATCTGCGCAACAGTACAGTGCGATGGGGGGTGGAGCTATGTACATGCCGCGAGCTATGTACATCCGCACCGTCACCACTTGTTCACCTTGGGGGCAACGACCATGGGGTTGGCGTCCATCAGCTGCTGCCGGCCGGCCGCGCGGTGGTCGAACTGGCAGGCGTGGTCCTCGGGGAACCGGTGCCGCGCGCAGAAGCGGTGGCCGCAGCGGCAGTCAAAGGCCGCCGCCAGGCCCAGCTTGCGGTGGCAGTGGTCGCAGGTCGGCCGCGGCGGCGCGGGCGCAGCAGGTGCAGTCGGCGCCACGTCCACGTCCATCGGCGCCGCTGGCGTGGTGGGGCTGAGCGCGGGGGTCGTCGCCGCGTTGGCGTTGACATCGGCGTCGGCGTCCTTATCGCGGCGCTGAAACTCGGCCAGCGTCGCGACGGTCTGGCTGCGCTTGGGCGCCGCGGCGGGCCGCAGCAGGAAGCCGCGGCGCAGGCCCGCGAACCCGCTGGCACCCGAAGCGGCGGCGGGCGTGACGCTGCCGGGGGGCCGGCTCGGCGCACCGACGGTGGAGCTGCGGGCGCGCCGCGCCGCCGCCCGCACCGCATCCACGGCGGTCGGCGTCGACGCGCCCGACGGCCGCGGCGGCGGCGGCGGCGACGCCCGCGGCGAGAGCAGGAAGCCGCGGCGCAGGCCAGCGAACGGCGTGGGCGATGGCGTGCGCGCGGGCGACGCAGCGCGCTTGCCGGCCGCGGACGGCGCGCCCACCGCGGCGGCCGCCCGGGGCGTCGGCGCGGCCACGGTCGCGGGCGGCGCCTCCTGCGCCGGCGCCGGTGCGGCTGCCGCCGCGGCGCTGCCGGCCTGGCGCGCGAGCTTCTTGAGGCGCATCTGTTCCTTGAGGCGCTCGACCTTGGCGCGCATGGCCGCGTTCGCGGCCTCAAAGTCGACGTCCGGCGTCCGCGCCGACGGCGTCTCGGCCGGCGCGGGCGCGGCGGGCGCCGGCTCGTCGTCCAGGCCCTCCAGGTCGGCGGGCGTGAGCTCGCCGGGCGGGATGCTGATCACCACAAGCGCCTGGTCGACAATCGCGGCGATGGTGACGGGCTTGCTAGACTCGAGCACCTGCGCGCGCGCCTCGGCCGACATGGTGCGCAGCACGGCGCGCAGCAGGCGGCGCTCCTCGTCGCCCACAACGACGCCCGCAGCGGCGGCGGCGCCGCCGCTGCGCGGCGAGCGCGGCGCGAGCGCGGCGCGGCCAGGCCACGGCACGTTGCGGTAGTTGATCGGGCCGGACTTGGCGACCGGCGTGACGGTCACCGTCGAGCCGTCGCGCAGGCCGACGCTCTCCAGGCTGGCCGCCAGCTGGTCCAGCTCGCGGCCGGCGAAGAGCACGTGCTGGTGCTCGCTGTCAATGTTGAGCTTGGCGGCGATGGCGTCCTTGAGCAGCGACACGTCGCCGTTCTGCGGCACGACGACCGACACCGTCTGCCCAAACACGGTCTGCACGTTGACGTGCATGGGCAGCGGCGTCGTCGCGGTCGGCGTCGACGGCGACGCCGGGCTCGCCATGGCGGGGGCGTCCGGTGCCAGTTTCGCTGGCCGCAGCGGCGGGGTCCCTCGGCGGGGCGCCACGGTGGTGGTGTTGGCTGACAGAGGCACAATAGCAATGCACACGCGCGGTGGCCGCGAGTCCGGCGGCTGTGGGGCGTCCAGCCGACGGCGGTTGCCGTGCGTTCCGTTGGCTGATGCGGTGAAACTCGCGGGTGACCGGTCGAAGCGACGCTGCAGGAGAGGGCGGTGCCGCAACAGCAGCAATGAAAAAAGCTTTACCGAGACGAGACGAAGCGGGTGGCGCTTATGCTGCAGTACACGTTAATAGCGGAAGACGTTGAAGCTGTGAAGCAGGTGCTTGCGGCTCGTCGTGCGCTGTTGCGCGGTGCTTACTAACGGTCGAGCAGACACGACGACGACGCTGCGCTGGTGCGGGTTGGCTGACGCAACCGCTGACTTGCTGACTGAATACACGGCTCCTCCAGTGTCCTTCTCGTGTCCTTCTAGTGCGCTCGCTAGGGCGGCAAAGGTGCGTACTAGGCTTAACAGACGCCGTTACTAGTCCGCTCAGCAAGACGATCGTCTTCGCGCGTTGTTTTGGTTCGAGTGCGTTTCTGCCGGTTTTCTGTCGTTTTGATAAGCGCAGTCTGCCGCGATTCTGCCGCGCTTCCGCCGCACCAAGCACGCCGTGATGACGTCAGCCAAATCGGCAGAACGGCGGCAGAAGGGTGGCAGAAACGAGGCAGAATCGCGGCAGAAGTATGCTATGGTGGTAGGGTTTGGGCTAGGGCGCTGCTAGAAGCTTCGCGAAGCTTCCATGGATGGAAACGCGTCGAAGCTTCCAGAAACGTCTAGCAACTTCCGCCACGCTGCATCCAGTGCTGTACAATGTGCAAGGCTATACATCAGCGGGCCGCGAGCGGCTGCCGCGCCTGGCGTGCTTGATCTTTTCCAGGTTGGGCGCCGACAGTTTCACCTTGCTCATCATGTGCTGGAACAGGTCGTTCTCGGGGATCGCGCGCATCAGGTCCCGCTCGATGGCCGCGGGGCCGGCCACCTTGGTGAAGATCGTGAGCGCCATCTTGGCCGCTGTGCCCGCAGCGCGTCCCCCCCGCGGGTGGCAGCAGGACTTCCACCGTGAGCCAGGCTTCGTGGCATCCAGAACGCAAAACTAGCAGCCGCTGCACCTTTGCCCTTCTTTTGCGTGCCCGGCGTCAACTTGACGCGGTACTTGTAGTTGGCGAGCGCGCTGTACGGCGCGCACATCGGCAGCGCAAACAGCAGCACGTCCTCCGGCTTGGGCTGGCCCGTGAGCGCATCCAGCTGCGTCAGTTGTGCCTGATGCCCTCGTCCACAGCTCGTCACGCCAGCCAGTGGTTGTCGCTTAGACCGGGCGATTTCTGTGCGCCCGCGGCGCTGGCGACCGCGCGCGTACCATCTCGTCCTCGTCGAGCACGACGACCTTTTCCTCGGCCATCATGCGCCGGATCTCTTCCCGCTCTGCGGCGGTCATGTCCTGCGCCTGTGTACGCCTCGCCCGAACAGATTTGGCGTCGGCGGCCATCAGCGAGCGAAGGACCACACGTACGTGCCGGATTGGGGTACCCGCCCGCACCGCGCTGGGCAGCTCGACACCGTCATCGCCCCCGGCGGCCGGGGCAGCCGCACGGGAGGGGTGTGCCACCTCGGCGCGCGGTGGCCGCGGCGCCCCGGGCTTCTTGGCGGCCGGCGGCGGCGCGTTGCCGCCCTTGGCGGGCGCGCCGGCCTGCTTCCCGCTCGGCTTCTTCACCGGCTGCGTGCGCGCATCCCAAACACAGTGCCTGGCGATGCGCCAGGTCCTCAGTCCACCGACTCCTGCCCTGCTATGGCCGACGCGCTGCTCGCCGCACCGCGGTGATCTGCATCATGAGCTCGCGGTCCTCCTCGTCCTGGTCCTTGTACTTGGTCTTGATCTTGCGCAGCTTGCTGCGCTGGCCGCGCGGCAGCGGCTTGTTGCTTGGCGGCTGCTGTGCGGGCTGCTGCTGGCCGCCGCGGCCCTTGCCACCGCCCTTGCCGCCGCCGCCCCCCTTGCCCTTGCCGCCCTTGCCGCCACGCGGCCCCTCGTCGTCCGCGGACCCCGACTGGCGGTGTGCCCGCACCGCCTCGTCGCATGCCACCCGTCAGCTACCGGCGCGCGCCCGTCCCAGTCGGGCTGAACCTTTTGCGCGAGCATACCTGCGACACCGCGGAGCCGGCAGACGGCGCCGAGGCCGAGCGCAGCGCCGACAGCACCGCCGGCTGGACGTCCACGTCCGGGAACTCGTCCGCGGGCGCGGCCGCGTCCTTGCTGTCGTCGTCGTCGTCGCTGGCGGCGGTGGCGGTCGGCGTCATGGCGCGCGAGCTCTCCTCGTCGTCGGCGTCGTTGGCCGACGCGATCGGCGGCGGGCTCCGCACGTCGGCCAAGTCCGTCAACCGGGTCAGCAGCGGCGACATCATCGGCCGCGCGCCGTGCGCCTGGAGCGCCGGCGGCACGGGCGGTGCCGGGGTGGTCGCCGCCGAGGGCGTCTCGCTGCCGTCGGCGCCGCTGAACTCGTCCGCGGCCTGCGCGCCGTCGCTGTCGTTGCCATCGCTGGCGTGGCCGGCCTCCGCATCCGATTCGGAGAGCGCGAGCTCCGCCATCGCCGCCGCGGCATCGCCGTCCTCGCCGTCCTCGCCGTCCTCGCGTTCCGCCGCGCGCGCCTCCTCCTGCGGTTCGTCGCAATACGCTAGGGTTCCGTTCGCGGCCATGTGAGTACCCTGGAGCCCGCCCGCACCGCAGGCCGCCTCTATGCGTTCGTACCTCCAGCGCGTACTTGTCGCTCCGCTGCTCCTGCTCCGTCCGCGGCCTGGTCGCGTCGAGCCCGCCACCGCATCGTACGTACACTGCGCCGCGTTACCACCTTGCGCGGGCCCGGCCCTGCCAACGGAGGAGTGCACGCACCGCCGCTCGTGCAGGTGGTTGCCGATGCTCGCGTCGTCCACGCGGAACAGCATGGCGAAGCCCATCACGAGCTGCGTGGGCGGCAGGTAGTTCTTCTTGCCGCGGATCATGAACGAGCCCGTCGTGAGGTACTCGCCGGTCGGCGCCGTTTTCGAGACCTGCAACGACCAAGCCAACGGCCGACGCAGCGACGTTTAGTTGCGCGCACCGTCGCAATGCTGCCGCCGTGCAATCGACGTTACCTGGTGGCTCTCGACCCACCACGCGCCGATCACGACCTTCGAGTCCCACGCCGACGAGTAGCAGATGGCCATCGTCCTGCAGGGTCGGGCGAGCCGGGACGAAGCCGGGGTGGCCGTCACTACGCCTGTCGGCCCGCCGCGGCCTGCCTGAGCACGCCGCCGCACCCCGCCTGCTGCAGCGTCGACGGCGGGATAGGCTGGTCCTTGTGGGGGTTCTTGACGATGACGGTGGCCGCGCCGTGGATGTCGGCGTGGACGTACGCGTCGCCTGGCCGGAGGTACCGCTTAACCAGCAGCTCGTTCTGCTGGGCGTCGCGGCCGGCAATCACGACGTAGTTTTCCGACGAGATGAACCAGAGGAACTTTTCAAACCAGTACGGCTTGCGCATCTTGCTGAGCGCGGGCGTCGTGCGGGTCTGCTTGATTTCCGCCTGCGCCTTGCGCTCCGCGGCTTTCATCACCTGCGACCACGCCGCGCCGCCGCTGGCCCACGCACACAGATGCATCAGCGGAACGCCACGGCGAGCATGGCCCACGCCCGGCGGGCCTGGCCGACCGGGCGCGGACCTTTTCGGAGGCGGCGATGGTCTTGCTGTGCTTCTCCGCCGACTGGCGCTTCAGGTCAAAGTACACACGCGCGTTGGCGTACGCCGAGAGCGCGAGGTCGACGTCGACGAGTTGCGATGCGGGCGGCCGCGCGGGCGGGCGGTCCTCCTCGTCCTCGTCCGAGTCATCATAGTCGGCCTCGGGCGGCTCGCTGGCGGCCCCACGAGCTCTCCATGCAGCCGTCGCGCTGTCGTGAGCAAGCGTGGCACGGTGGGCCGCGCCGCGGCACAGCGCCAAGCCCACCTGAGCCTCAGCGTGATCTTGTTGGTCTCCAGCTTGAGCTGGTCGATGGCCATGGCGACGGGGTTGCGCTTTGCCTTCTCCTCCTTCACCAGCTGCCTGAGGTCCTTCCACGACATGCCCGTGGCCAGGGCACTCCGGATGACCTTGAGCGCGTCGTCGACCTACGTGGGCGCCGCACGCACCGATGCAGCTGCACTCGTCCCCATTAGCCACAATGGCCACGCCGTGGTCGCGCATTTCGTCCCGCGCATACCAGGTTCAGGTTGTACTCGATCAGCTGGCCCTTCTCGGCGTTGGTGAGCTGCGCCTGGGCCAGCGCCTCGACGTGTTCCTCGTGGTTGCGGCGCGCCGCCTCCACCTTCTTGTTGGCCTGGGCGATCTGCGAGCCGGCAGCCGACGGTTTCGCGATCGCCGTTCCACGTGAGCGACCCTAGTGGAGCGCCGACGCCCCGGCTTGGCTCGCGCCGCACCTGCGCGGCCACTTTGAGCTCCTGCTTCTGGCCTTCGATCCGGGAGAAGAACTCGTCGACGGCGGCGTCAAACGACGGCATCTCCTTGAGCGGGTGGTCTTTGAGGTGCGCCGGCACAAACGGCCAGACGTCCTCGTAGCTGCACCGGGTTGGCCGCCACCGCTTCGTCATCACACTCATGCGTTAGCGCCCGTCCCGCGGGGCGCCCGACGCCTCCGCCGCGGACGCACAATTCCGTTGGGCCACCGTCGGTGCCGCCAGCCTTGGCGGATTCTGCTGGCGCCGGCGCGTTCTTGAGCACAATGTAGCCCTTGCTGCTCGGCCGCTCCGCCGCGGCGGCGATGAACTCGTCCAGCTCCGCAAACGCCTCCAGCAGCGGCGGCAGCTCGTCGAGGGCCTCGCTGACCTTGGCGCCGCCGTTCAGATTGGCGCGCGCCACAATGTGCTTGATCAGTGCCGGGCCGTACTCTGCCGTCCGGAAGCCAGAGTGCAGCCTGTGCGAACGCCGCTGCTTAGGACCTGCTCAGGGGCCCGCGCGCTGGCGGCGGCGCGCCGGCGGCGCACCGAGGCTGGCGAGGGCCGCCTCCAGCTTGGTGCCGGCCTTGGCCGCGGCGGCCAGGCACGCGCGCAGCGCGTCCTCGGTCAGGGCGGCGTGGTGCTGCGCCATGCCCACGTTGTAGAGCTCGCGGACGGCGAAGCGCTGCTCCTCGTTCGGCTGGACGACGCGCAGCAGCGTCATGATGCTGTACCCGTCGTCGGTGAGGATGACGTTGCCCTGAGGCGGCGTGGCGCAGCGACGCGGCGGAGGGAGACTTAGTGCGGTTCACGCCGACAGCGGGCCTAGCCTTGGGCGGAGCGCTACCGATGCGTAAAACTCGACAAAGACGTGGAAGCCGTACTGCCCGCCCGTAAAGTCAAAGTCGACGATGCGGTCGTTGCCGAGCTGCGTCAGGTTCATCAGGCGCCGCGTGCGCACGTGTTTCCGCAGCTGTGCAGGGTGCCGCCGGCCGGCCGGCCCCGTTGGCACATCGTGTCAGCAAGCCGCCCCGCGCCCAGCCCGCAGGCGTCCCGGGCGGCAGCGTGCCTTCATGGTAAAGTTGGACGGCATCTGGTTCTTTTCGCGGAAGAACTCGGTCGAGTGCATGCGGATGCCGGACTCGATGAGGACAAACACCTTCTCCTCGTTCCGAGCAAACTTGAAGATGTACGTCTTGGGGTTCACGTCGTAAATGTTGACCAGCCGCATGCCGACGATCCTGCGCGCGGGCGACAGGGCTCAGGGTGCATGCAGGCGGGCTCGGGCGAGCGGTAAGCGGTGCGCAGTACGGCGGGGTCGCGGCTAGACGGCGAGCCGCCGTACTTGGGCCGCAGGTCGGCCACGACGCAGCGGACGTCGAGGGAGGTGAACCGCTGCTTCATGGCGGCGGTTTGGCGCGGCGTGCGGCCTCGCACGCACGCACGGAGGCGCAAGACCTGCTGACGCTAGCCGTGGCCCACGGTGGAGTGCGTCAAGAACAAACGATGCGTCCGGCGTGCCGTTCGGGTGTGCCGCGTTGTCCTATCGGGCGGATGGTCTAGGCGCAGTGCGTCGACCAGCTGCTCTGGTCCAGTGCCAGAGATGCTCAGTGACGCTGCGAGTGTCGCTATGCACAGGCCCTCCTCGTCTATGCTAGAGTCCCCAAGGCCTCGTCCCCTTGTACTCCAGCGTCTTTTGCCCGGCGACGTCCTCGTCCCGGCGGTCCTGCCTCGGGTCGCCTTTGTTGCCCTCGTCGTCGGCTGCGCAGTCCGCCAGGGCTTCACGCAATTGACCGCCCGCTCCCCCCGCTTCTCCAGCGTCGTCTCGGTCGTCCGCTCCGACCTCTCCAGCGTCCCTTGCCCACTTGCCCAGCGTCCTCGTCGCCCGCGGCGCCGTCCTCCCTCGGCGTCCTCGTCCTCGGCGTCGCCCGCTCCGCCGCCTGCCAACCCGCGATGACGTCATGCGGTTCCCCCACGTGACCATGAGATCACGTGTTCTGTCAGAAGGCGTGTCAGAGTGGCGTGCCAGCGGCGCGGAAAAAGGCGCTTCGCATCGTTTGGAATGCACGTGATGGAATTCCGCACAGTCGCATCTGCCGGCCGCAGAGCGGACTGGCCGCCGCGCGCATAACGGACTGGCCGCCGCGTGCACGCGGACGACGCAGACGACGACGCAGCAGCGGACGACGCAGACGACGACGCAGCAGCGGACGACGCAGACGACGACGACGCAGCACAGGACGCAGCAGACGGCGCAGCGGACGACGCATCGACGGAGAACGCCGGCCAAGGATCCGACCTGGGACGGTCACGGAACGCCGCGTGCCAGCGGCTGGGCCATGAGAGCGACGCAGCGGACGAAGAAGAGGACGAAGAGGATGCTGGAAAGGGCGCAGAATAGGCTAGTCGTCGGGCTAGGAGGACGGAGCATCCAGACGCGAGCGGGCCTGAGGCGCCGCTCAAGGGGTGGAGCAGACGGCGGCGCCGCTCCCAAGGAGACGAGGCCGGCCGCGTTCAGCCGGACGTCGTAGGCGGCGGAGGGCAGCGGTCCCGCGAGGGGGCCCGCTCGTCAGGCGCGGCGGACACCATGGCCAGCCACCGGGTGGCGCCCGCGACGGACGCCGAGTCGTCGCCGACCGAGGCATGGACGCCGACAATGTTCCAGGTCGAGATCGCGGCCGCGGAGGACGACTCGCCGCAGTTCCGGCTCGCGCTGGAGGAGATGGAGACCAGCGCCCGCAAGTTTGCCGACGCCGTCCACGCCCTCGGCGCCGTGGCGCGCCGCTGCGTCGAGTGCGAGCGCCGTACGGACGCGGCCGCGGTGGGGCAGCAGGCGGAGGAAGGCTGCGCACTGACCGGCGCGGAAATCGGCTGAGCAAAAGGTGACTTGCGTGGGCAGAGCTGCTCACGGCGAACGCGTCGTTTGCCAACCACCTGGCCGACCTGGTGAACGTCGACCGCGCCGCTGCGGTGGACACGGTGCCGCTCACGGGTGCGGCGGGTTGGGGTCAGGCCGGGGAATGGCATGGCGTGAGCTGATCGCCGGCACCTGATCTCCGGTCGCCGCTGGCTGTGTCCGACTAGGATCGGCGCTCGCCAAGTGCGCCAAGCTGCTGACGCAGCTGGACGCGGCGCGGGAGCAAGCGGTAGGCGTGGCGGGTGCAACGTCGTGTCGTCGGAGGTTGAGCGACCCTCTCACGCGGGCCTGGAGGGCCGGGGTTGTGGGAGCGGTGTAATTGCAGCTGGAGCACTTTGAGACCCATGTGGTCGTCCCGTGCTTGCAGTACGGCACCGCGGACCAGCAGGAGCTCAAGGTACGCGGGCACGCGCAGTCGGATACTTCCTGGAGTGTGCAAAGGCCAACTGGGCTGGCTACGACGGCGGGGGGCGCGCTGGTGGTGGCGGCGACCACAGGAGAAGAAGAGCCACTTTGAGCACAGCAGCGAGGCGTTTGAAGCCGAGCTGACGCGGTACTGCGGCCTGTCGCGCAAGGCGGCCGCCAAGGGCAAGGACGCCGAGGTGCGTGGGCGGCCGCCGTGCCACCATTCGCGTGCGGGCCATTCCGCCAACCCCCCCGCGCATTAACTTGCTTCGCTCGCGAGTGAAATAGAGCATCGAGGCGCTGCGGGCGGCGCGTCGAGAATTCCACCGCGCCAGCGCCGAGTACTGCCTGTTCCTCAACGATCTGCACACCAGCAAAAAGCTGGCGTTCTTGGAACGGGTAGGCGCGCGAGACCAGGTCGTTGTCGTGCGCTCAGGTCGGCGACGTTGACGGTGGCGGCTTCCGCTGGCCGTGGCTGTGGCGAACGTGACAGCTGCTGGAACACATGGACGCGCTCTACGCGCAGGGCGACGGCGCGGTGACCGTCCTGGCCAACTTTCGGCCCGTGTACTCGGAGATCCAGGTGCAAGTGGCGCAGGTGCGGCCTTCGTTCTAAGCGGGCTGCCGCTCAGCGTGCCCACAGGCCGCTGACAGCTGCATCCCGCGCCTATCCTGGCCTGTCGTCCTGACGGGCACAACCCCAGTTCAAGTCCAAGCTCGAGGCGGAGCGGATGGACCGCTCGACGCGCCTTCAAGAGCTCGTCGATGTGCGTGCCACTGGTTGGCAGCCGAACGCACCCGCATCGTGCTCTGGTTGGCTAACGCTGCGTGAGGCTCCCTGGATGCCGCCTGCATTTTCAGGGCGCTGCGGCTCGGTTCGACCGCGACATGCAAGCGCTGCCGAACGCGTCGCAGCTGCTGGCGCCGTTCAAGGTGCGGCCCTGCACCTGCTCCCACGCCGAACTGCACCAGTGCGCGGCTCACAAAGAGGGCGAGAGGCGCGGGCACCGCTGGCGCGGGTTGGATGGCTGGCGCCGCAGGCCAACTCGCCGTCTATGCTGGAGGGGCCCGTGGGCTCGCCCGAGCCGGACGGCAGCGTGGTGGGCACCTCCACCGCCCGCAGCATGAGCATCCAGAGCGCGCTGGGGTCGGAGGCCGCCCCAGTGCCGCTCATGCTGTCGTCCCTCGTGCGCGAGACGAGCTCCCTCGCCGCCCTGGCGGAGGACAAGTCGGGCTACCTGTTCAAGCGCTCGAGCGGCGCCATCAAGCGTTGGGACCGGTGCGCCCATGTGCCGCAGGGTGCAAAGATATGACCAGGGACCGGTTCCTGATGGGCGGCCTCGGCCCTGCTCTCTGGAGGGACGGTTGGCGGGTGCCGCAGCCGGTGGTTCCACCTCAGCGTGAACGACATGCGGATGCAGTACTACACGCCCAAGGTACGAGTCGCACTGGCCTAAAGCGGCGGTCCTCGGCTCGGGCTGAGCCGAACTGCGGTTGTGCGGCCCAGGTTTTGCGCCGGCGTGGGCGCAGGACCTGGAGAATCCCACGGTGGCGATGTATCTGAACAACGTCCAAGTGCGCGACGCGGACGGCTTTGAGGACCGCCGCTTCGTCTTTGTTGTCACCTCGCCCACGGTGTAAGGGCCCCGCGAAGTAGCGGTTCAAGCACACCGCACCGTTTGCTCACGAGCACCCCGCCCCCCCACTTGTTTCGCCAAGAACCGCGCGGTGCTCGCCAGGCAATACTACCTGCAGGCCGAGTCGGAGCGGCAGCAGTACGAGTGGATGGTGGCGATCGCCAACGCCGCGGCGGTCAGCGGCCGGCGCAACATGGCCAGCTCCACGTCCAATCTGCTCCCGCAGCCCGGGCCGCTGATGCGCAGCCGCTCGACCAGCGGCAGCAACTCGGCGCTCTTCCCAACGAGCTCCAGCGCCGTGCCGGTCCCGCCGGTGCGAACGACAGCTGCATGGTTTACGTCGGCCCATGAACGTGGTCGCTGACCACGGCGGTCCTGCACGGCACCCTCGCTACGGACCGGGTCCGCCCGCAGAAGCCGGCCATGGCCACGGTGGCCGACTCGCCGCCCATGACGCGGCAGCGCCAGAACAGTTCGAGCAGCAGCATCATGTCGTTGACGCAGTTCCTTGGCAGCACGCCGCCAAGCTCGCTGTCGCACTCGCAGTCGCGGCTGTCGGTCGAACCGCCGCGCGAGGAGGGCCACTCCAAGCAGCCGTCGCGGTACTCGTTCGACCTGCCGGCCGAGGAGGTGCGCCGCCTGCGAGGGTAGCAAAACGCATGCGGGCCACCGACGGAGGTGCTGACGTCCTGGTTGACACGGTCGTGGGGAGGATCGCGCGGGCAGTTCTCGACCGGCGCCGACCGCACCCTGGCGGTGCGCCTGCCCGTTGCCCTTCAGGACGAAGCCATGGTGCAGAAGCAGGGCGAGCTGCAGCTGCGGCGAGGTGCGCTGGCCGGCGACCTGCGGATCCGCCTGCCGCCAGGCCTTTGTCACTTACCCTGCGATCTCCCGCCACCGGTGCGCTCACTCGCGCCCGCCCAGATCGCGCCGCGCTCACGGCAGAGTCGGCGTCGTCCGGCGCCAAGGGCGTGGCGCGCGGCGGCTTGGCACGCGCGGCGAGCTTTGTGGTCAGCCTCGACGCGTCGGGCAGCGCTGACCACTGGAAGCCAACCTACGCGGTCTTGACCGCGGACGGCCAGCTGCTGGCCTTTGAAGTCGAAAAGGTGCGCGGGGCGGGCCGCCACAGAGCGGCGGCGGCGCCCGCCCGCCGTGCGGCTCACATCGTCCCGGCGCGCCTCCGGGTGCACGCCGCATCGCATGCCTTAGAAATCGGCCAACCGCTTCAAGGCCACGCCGTTCAGCAAGCCGCTCCTGGTGGCGTCGCTCCACAGCTTGGACCCTGGAGGCGTCCAGGCCGTGCACGAGTCGGCCGCCGGTCGCCGCTACGCGTACGGGGCGCCCTGCATCCGCCCCGGCAGCAGCATAGCTGTCAGTGGATGCACGCGGTCTGACCTTCGCGGTCGGCACCGCGCATACGTGGACGGCGGCGGCGCGCGTTTCCCAGGTTCAGCGTGTCGGTGAAGAAGGCGCGCCACCTCTTCTCGGCGCCGACGCGCTTCGAGCGGGACTCGTGGATGCTCACCATCAAGCGCGCCGCCATGGACCACGCCGCGCTGGACGCGGCGCTCAACGGCCAGCCGCTGTCCCTCGCGCCGTACGCCCCTCCCACCGGCGTACCTCCGCTGCGCGTTGACGCCGACTCACCTGGCCCAAGGGTGCGGCGCGCGCCTGGATTGCGTGGCGGCAGGCGGCGCGTGTGGAACCTACGGGTGGAGGTCGTCGAGGCGCGCCACGTGCCCGCCGCCGACCTGTACTGCGAGCTGCTCCTGGACGGCGTCAAGGTGGCCGCCACGCCGGTGCGGCCCAAGGCCTCCGCGCCGTACTGGGGCGAGCCGTTCGAGTTTGAGTGCGCTTCAAAAGCGTCGCGCTCGTGAGAGGCGTTGCTAGTTGCTGACCGTTGCCCCCAAATGCGTAAGTCGCACATGCGGTCCCTCCAGGGACCTGCCGGAGCTCACTCGGGGCCTCGCCGTGGCCATCAAGGTGTCGCAGCGGCTCACCCGCAACACCGAGATCGGTGCGTGGCGCGTGGTTTTGCGAAGCGATGCTGAGCCGTTCGTCCAAACTGACAACCGGCGCTCCCCGTTTCGGTCCTCTGCTCGCCCAGGCGTCGCGACGGTGAGCCCGGCCGAGCTGCTGCACAAGAACGGCGAGGCGCAGTGGTACCCCCTGTTGCCGCCGGCCTCGGACAAGGCGTCCGCGGCGGGCCCCTCGGCGGAGGACGCGGCGGCGCCGGCGCCAAAGCCCGAAGTGAAGCTGCTCATCTCGTCGACCACGCTGCACGTTCACCCTCAGGCCGCCTACGAGAACCTGCTGGACGTGCGTGGCGCGGGGCGGTGGGCACTGGCTACGGCAGGCCGTGTGCTGACGCCGCGCACGCGTGTGTGGCATGTCTGCATGTCGCGCGCCCCCAGGCGACGCTGTCGTGCCCGCCCGCCGTGCTCTACGAGCTCGCCAAGCACGCCGACAACCTGGAGAGCCTGGCCAACGTACGCGCGGCCGGCGCGCGCTCTGTCGGTTACTACCGTCGCCAAAGCTCACCGGGGCAAGCGCGGCCTGCGCCTGGGCGAGGGCAACGAGCGGCCGCAGAACCTGCTCCGGATCAACGAGGCGAACGGCACCGCGCTGGAGTGGCTTATGGACCTGGTGTCGCACGAGGTGATGAGCAGCGGTACGACCCGGAGCGCCAGCCCGTGCTCGGTAAAAGCCGCGCGGTCCTAACGAGGCCTCTGCGGGCGTGCGTTCCGCCGATGCGTCCTGCCGGCAGACAACACCGCGACGCTCTTCCGGGGCAACTCGCTCGCCACGAAGGCGACCGACCTGTACATGAAGCTCATCGCCACGCCGTACCTGCACAGCACGATCGGCGCAGTCATTCGCACCATCTTCGCGGCCAAGACGAGCAGCGAGGTCGACCCGACGCGCCTGGCGCCCGGCGAGGACGTCGCGCGCAACTGGGTGCGGCTGCGGCAGCAGACCACCAACGTGTGGGCGTGCATCCGCGACTCGATCGGGACGATGCCCAAGTACGCACGCCAGCCGCCAGCCGCCTCCGCCGCCGCCGCCGCCGCCGCCGCCGCGGCGCACGGGGCCGGAGCGCTGACGATGGCGGCGGCATGCCGTCGGCGCGTGCGGCGGGCGCTTGCAGGGAACTGCGCGTCCTCTTCCGTCACCTGCAAGAGACGGCGGCCAAGGCGTTCCCGAAGGACAGCATGGTGCGGTACACGAGCGTCAGCGGCCTGCTGTTCCTGCGCTTCTTCTGCCCGGCCGTGCTCTCGCCCAAGCTCTTTGACCTCGTGTCGGGTACGCCTCGTCGCGACGCGCGGGCCGTGGCGCGGACGGCGCGCGTTGGCTCATGGCATGCCGCGCTGCTCTCTGCATTGTTGGTCGAGCGGCAGAGCACGCGGACGACCGGACGCGGCGCACGTTGACGCTGATTGCCAAGACCCTCCAGGTGCTGGCCAACCTCGGGTCGTTTGGCATCAAGGAGCAGTTCATGTCGCCCATGAACGAGTTTTTGATGGTACGTGCCTGCCGCGACGGATGCTGTCACAGCCGTGGCCGACTCTGCGGGGCTGACGGGTGGCGTCCTGAAGCAGCGCCCGCGATCGGTCTCGCAGGAGTACTCATCGCAGCTGATGGACTTTATTGACGATGTTGCGGTACGATCGGCCGTCTACCCCGCAGCGCTCGCCGTGCCCTGCGTCGGCTGACGCCGTGGGCGTTTATGCTCGTTGGACCCCAATCGTACACAGAACTACCCGGAGGACTACGTTCCCACCCGCCGGTACCCGATTGACCTCCCGCTGGAGCTCGCGACGTTCCAGCACTTTGTGGCGACGCATGCGGGCGCGCTCAGTGAGCTCAAGGTGGAGCCGATCTCGCGCCTCATCGCGGTACGGACCGCCCCTTGCCACCGTGTCCGTTGTGTGTCCGCGCCTCCCTCGCTGACTGTGCGTGTCCCTGCTTTCCACAATCCTGCGGCGGTCCCGTAGGCCTGCCGCGAGCTAAGCGCGCACGACGGCTCGCACCCCGGGGATGATTGAACTGATCGTTGTGTGCGTGTGTGCGTGCTCGCATCCATCTGATTGCCCCCCTCCGCATTCCTCTGTACCAGTACGTCGCGGCGTGGGCGCGGCGACGCCACGCGCGTGCCGTCGCATTGCGTGCTCGTAATTGTTATCGTTCGTGTACAAACCGCATGTATAGATCTGCCACGAAATGCATCGTTTGCCACCGCCGCTAAGCCACGGGCACGCCGAGCTGCTTGGCCAGCTGGACCGTCTCGGTGTGCGCCTGCTTGTCGTCGGCGTTGGCCACCGGCATCCCGAGCGCCTGGCTCGCCCACTTCTTGGCCTCGTCCGTCTGTCCATGGCCTCTATCCCGCGTGGCCCGCGCCCCGTGAGGCCAGGGCCAGACGCCGAGCTCTGAGGGCGCTCCCGCGGTACCTTGCCCAGCCGCTGGTAGCACTGCGCAATCTTGAGCCGGTTCGCCTTGTAAAAGCCCGGCTCGGCCTGTTGCCACGGCAAGCAGCGGGCAGCAAGCAGCGGGCAGCACCAAGGTGAGCGGGCAGCCAGCGGAGCCTCGTCGGATTCGCTGCACGCACGTTCTCGGCGTCCAAAAAGTGCTGCAGGGCCTTCTCGTAGGTGCACGTCGGCGGCGTCGCGAAGAGGGCGCTGGCGATCTTGTGCATGGCCCAGCTCATGTCGGCAAAGACCCAGCACAGGTACCCGAGCAGGTAGTGCGACGTGCCTGCTCCTCGGTAAGGCGTCGGGTGCAGGCACGGTGGCGGTGAGCACTCGCGAGTGCAACGCGCGCTGGCGGCATGCACCCGCGGCGTACCGTCCTTGGGGTTGAGGCGCACCGCGTTCTCAAAGTGCTCCTTGATGACGTACGTGTTCGCCAGCTTGGCCTGGCCAGGGGAGGCGGCTCGGGCCGTCGTGCGCCGCCGATTAGCCGCACTGCGCCGACGCGCCCCCCCGACAGCCACCCCGCCGTCCGCGCGCGACCTTGGTGCCCTCAAAGTCGCCCACGTCGCTCAAGGTGATGCCGACCCACTTGTGGCATGCAAAGTTGTTCGGGTCCAGCGCGACGGCGGCCTTGGCGTCCTCCAGTGCGGCGTAGACGAGCTTCTTCTTCTCCTCGGCCTTGTCCTGGTCAACCAACTCGCGAGACCGTCGATCCTCCTCACGCGCATTTAGTTCGCCGTGGGCGGTGCGATCTGCCTTGGCCGCGCACACCGGACGCACCGTGACGAGCGCAAGGTCGTGCGCCGCGCGGGCGCGGCGCCACAGAAGGTCGGCCACCGGGTGCTTGGTCGCTTCCTCAACGAGGAGGGCGTACAGCTTGGCCGTCTCGCCGCGGCTGTACAGGTCGTCCGCGGCGGCGACGGCCTGGCCGACCGCCGAGCGGTCGGGCGCTGCCGCGGCGCAGCGGACTGACTCGGCGGTCCACCACGCCGCGCCGGCCGCGAGCGCCACCGCCTGCAGCGCCCATCCTGCCGCGTCATGAGCCCGTGAGCGTCCGGCCGCGCGCGTCGGTCGGGGGATCCTGCAGCTAGCGTACCAGCAGCGGCGCCGTTGGCCGCGCCGTCGTCGGCCGCGCTGCCGCCTGCGCCGTCAGCGTCCGGCGGGCCGTGCCGGCCGTGCCGGCCGTGCGCGCGGCGCCGGCACGGCCGGCCGTCGCAGCGGCGCGGCGAAGGCCAGCGGACCACATGGTGACGGTTCCCGACGGCGGCGGCGGCGACGCCGTGAGATCTCCCAATGCCTCCTGCTAGTGCTGCTGGCGGTGCTGCTGGCAGCGGTGGCCACGCTCTCCGTCCTCGTCCGCTGCGTCGTCCGCTGAGTCGTCCGCTGCGTCGTCGTTCCGCTGCGACCTGCCAACCTGGTGAACAGTTTGATGTTCTGACAGAATTTCTGACTCGGACTCTGCCGCAGCGCGCCGCTTCGAAGCGGCCGACGCCGCGGCCGACGCAGAGAAACCAGCAGAGAACCAGCGGCACAGGACGGCGTTGAGGCGCTGAGGCGGCGCTGAACGTCCGGTACGAGGACGAGGGCGAAAGGGCCAGCGGGCATGCCGAGTCCTAGGTCACCGTGGAACGAAGCACTCGCCTCGGACCCGGCCGACGCCACGGCGCTGCCAGCCTGCCCGAGCAGCGGGCGCGAGGGGACAACGCGCCGCCGTAGAGCAAGCCTGACCTGCTGGAAGGTTGCAGAAACGACGGCTGCGGGCGACGCAACTTGGCTGGAGGCGCACCGATAACGGTGCTGGTGCTCGGAGCCGCGACCATGGCGGGGTCTAGCCGGTCCCGCCGGTCGCGGTCGCGGTCGCGGTCGCCGTCACCGCACCGCGGCCGCGGCCGCTCTCCCCGGCCGTCCGACGAGCGGCGTGGCCGGGCGGCGTCGCAGGAGCGGTCGCGGGAGCGCCGAAGCAAGGCAGCCTCTCGGTCGCGGTCGCGCTCGCGGGAACGCCGGAGCAAGGCAGCCTCTCGGTCGCGGTCGCGGTCGCGGTCGCGGTC
>Ga0180216_1001293_pt1 | contig 22725 bp, 22 predicted proteins | sample eDN3rd37CBELigMG_FD_128879 | JGI IMG/M metagenome (GOLD analysis project Ga0180216, IMG submission 128879) | Enriched Miracle-Growth compost microbial communities from Emeryville, California, USA - eDNA 3rd pass 37_C BE-Lig MG (version 2)... ...
ACGAGGACGGCAGGCTCTTCCCCCACCCCTCCCTGGGACGGCCCCGCATCCTCAAGTCCACCATGCCCAGGGATCAGCTCCTCGACACCTTCGCCCAGAACGTGATGGTCGGAACCTGCCACGGATCCGAGGCCGTCTACGAGGCCGCCCGCCGCGCGCTCTCCGATCCGTGGATCAACACGCCGGAGGCGGACGGCGGCAACCAGGGCTTCCTCCGCCGCGATGCCTCGCTCTCGATCATCGGCATGACCGACGAGAACGACGCCGACTCCCGCTGGGAGGGCGACGCCTCCGAGGACAAGTCGGTCACCCGCTACGTGGACTTCTTCCGCTCGCTCAAGCCGAGCCGGAAGAAGGACTCCGTCAAGGTCCACATGATCTCGGGCGGCATGACGAGCTGCTCGGGCGCGATGGCCTGCCCGCGCTGCGTCGAGGGTACCGAGCTCACCAACGGCGTCTGGATCGAGATCTGTAAGCCCGTCGGCGACCCGAGCTGGGACGACGCCTTCCTCGAGATGTCGGAGGGCGCCTTCGGCTTCGACACCGCCTTCGGCCTCCGCGGCCAGCCGGCCGACGTCAACGGCGACGGCGTCATCGACCAGCACGATCTCGAGGTCCGCGTGGGTGGCCGCATCCGGGAGGCCACCACCCACACCGGCGCCCGCGTCTGGCACTACAACCCGGAGAACAACTCCATCAACTTCTCGCCGCTCTACGTCCCTGGCGCCAACCAGGTGATCGAGGTGACGTACAAGGTCGCCTGCATCCAGTACTGAGCCGGTAGAGGAAAAAGCCATGGCGGCAGGAGCCCATCGTCCACTCGCTTCGGTGCTCCTGGCCGCCATGGCCGTTTCTTGCACGGGTCCGGCCGGGGTCGAAGTCGACCCCGATGCCGGGCCCGTGCCGCTTTTCGTGCTGGGGGGCAGCGCCGTCGCCCTGGACCTCACCGAAGCCTCGGACTTCGCCATCCACTTCGGGACGGTCGAGGCGGGTCGGACGACGACCCCGGAGCTATGGGCGGAGAACGCAGGCGACGCCCCCCTCGTGCTCGAATTCGAAGAGGTCCCCCCTCCCTACTCGCTCGAGGCCACCCGCTTCGAACTCGCGCCGAAGGAACGGCGCCCGCTGGAGATCCTCTTCGCTCCGACGGTGGAGGGGATCTTCGACCGGCTGCTGGTCGTCGAAACGAACGAGAAGGAGCCCCCACGCCGCATCCGTCTCCTCGGCCGAGCCACGCCCACCTGCACCCTCGAGGTCGATCCACCTTCGCTCGACCTCGGCGACGTCGGCGTCCGATGCACCTCCCGGCCCTCGTGGGTATCGATCGGCCATCGCTGCCATGGGAGCGTCACGATCCACGAGCTGCGTGCGGATCCTCGGATCGCATTCGACTCCCTTCCCTCCCTTCCCACGACGCTTTCGGCCGGCCAGCGGCTGAGCTTCCGCATCTCCTTCCGCCCCGAAGAGCCGGGTCCGGCAATGGCGGAGGTGGAGATTCGAGCCAGCCGAGAGGAGGGAAGTCCACTCGTCGCCCACCTGGACCTGGAGGCCGTCGGGCAGCCTTCCGGCGGGGTGGTGACCGACTCGTTCCTCGTGCAGGGCCCGCCGAAGGTGGACCTTCTCTGGGTGGTCGACAACACGTCCTCGATGGCGGAATGGGACGAACTTCTCGAGCAGACCTTGCCCGAGCTGATGGCTCGCATCCTGGAGCTACCCTTGGACCTCCACGTCGGGGTGACGACCACGGCGGTGGGCGAGGGGGAGACGTGCGGGGACCACACGGGCTTTTCCGAGAAGGAAAACGGACGCCTGGTTCCCCATCCCACGCTCGGGCCCCGGATCCTCCGTTCCTCGCTCGGGCGCGAAGAGTTCCTGGCGGCGTTCAGAAGGAATCTCCTCGTCGGAGCCTGCCTGGAGGACGGTTCGATCTACGAGGCGGCGAAACGTGCGCTCACCGAACCGCTCGTCGAAATGCCGTTGGACGAGGTGGGGAACGCCGGCTTCCTTCGGCACGACGCCGCTCTGGCGATCGTCGGCGTCACCGATCGGAGCGACGACGCCATCGGAGACGAAAGCCTCGAATCCGACGTGGAGGCCTACCTCTCCTTCTTCTGGGAACGGAAGCCCGCCCGAGCACGCCACTCGGTGCGGCTCCACATGATCAGTGGGGGGCTGGAGCCCTGCGAGAACGAACGGGCCGGCCGGGCGGAGGCATGCCCGGAATGCGTGCTGGGGACCGAGCTCTCCGGGGGAACCTTCATGGAGATCTGCTCCCTCACCGACGACTTCGGGTGGGATCCACTTTCACTGGAGGCTCACCAATTCCCTCATTCCACCGCATCTTTTTCTCTCCGGGGCGAGCCCGCCGACGTGAATGGGGACGGCGCGATCGATGGCGAGGACATCGAGGTGCGCCTGGAGGGCGAGGCCGTGGCCGAGCGCACGGAGAGCGGCACCTACGTCTGGCGCTATAGCCCGGCCGACAACTCGATCCATTTCTCGCCGCCATTCGTTCCCGCGCCGAGCAGCGTGGTCGAGGTGACCTACCAGCTCGCCTGTCCGCGGTCGGATTGAGGCGCACGCGCCGAATCGCATCATCCTCCCGATGACGCCCTCCTCGAGGTTCGGGGCGACCCGATCGCCGGATCCCACGACGCCGCGGAGGCCGGGGTTCACAGCCCGCCCCCGGCGTTCCCACCTTGGCCGGAGATCCACCCAAAGGACAGGAGTCGTCGGATGAACCTCAAGGACATCATGTCGCGCAACGTCCAGGTGATCGCGCCGGACGCGAACCTGGTCGAAGCCGCGCAATGCATGAAGGATCTGGGCGTCGGAGGCTTGCCGGTCTGCTCGGACGATCGGATCCAGGGCTTCGTCACCGACCGGGACATCGTGGTGCGGGCGATCGCCGACGGGAAGAATCCGAGCGAGTGCAAGGTCTCGGACGTGATGAGCACCGACGTCTTCTGGTGCTACGAGGACGACAGCGTCGAGGACGCCGGTCGCAAGATGGAGGAGAACCAGATCCGGAGACTCCTCGTCCTCGACTCGAACAAGAAGCTCTGCGGAATCGTCTCCCTCGGGGACATCGCCCGGGCGCAGCACGGGGGCACCTTCACCGGAGAGGTCCTGGAACGCGTCTCCGAACCCGCACAGCCCGCGCAGCCCACCATCTGATCCACCGAAACCGGACGCGCCGACTCGCGGGCGGTCGACCCGGATCCCCCACGTCGACCGCCCCGGCGCGCGGATCGATCGTTTTCTTCCCTACAAAGTCGGGACCCGTGCCGGTAGACTCCGCGATCCACCGAAAAGAGGACGCAGGATGCAAAACCGCGCACAGTGGCAGTCCCGCCTGGGCTTCATCCTGGCGGCCACCGGCTCGGCCGTCGGACTCGGCAACGTCTGGAAATTCCCCTACATCACGGGGATGAACGGTGGGGGCCTCTTCGTCCTCATCTACCTGCTCTGCATCGCGGGCGTGGGCCTCCCCATCCTCGCTGCGGAGGTACTCCTCGGAAGGACCACCGCCCAGTCGCCCGTGGGCGCCTTCCGCAATCTCTCGGGCAAGGGCAGCCCCTGGGTCCTCGTCGGCCTCCTCGGCGTGATCACCGCCGGCACCATCCTCTCCTACTACGGCGTGGTCGCGGGCTGGTGCCTGGACTACATCCTGCTGTCCGTGGACGGGCGGCTCCTCGGCACGGCCCCCGAGGAGATCCCCTCGCTCTTTCCGGAACTCTACGGCGACGCCACCCGCAACGTGGTCTGGCTCACCATCTTCGTCGCCGCCACGATTTGGGTGATCCTCGGCGGCGTGCGCAGGGGCGTGGAGAAGGCGAGCCGCATCCTCATGCCCCTCCTCTTCGTGATGCTCGCCGTCCTCCTCGTCAACTCCTTCACCCTTCCAGGACTCGGCGAGGCGGTCGACTTCCTCTTCGCGCCGCGACCGGAGAACCTCACTCCGGCGGGCGTGCTGGAAGCGTTGGGGCACTCCTTCTTCAGCCTGAGCGTGGCCATGGGCGCCATGCTCACCTACGGAAGCTACCTCTCCAAGAGCGAATCCATCCCCGCCACGAGCTTGGCCGTGGGAGGACTGGACACCGTCATCAGCGTGGTGGCCTGCCTCGTCCTCTTCCCCATCATCTTCAGCTTCGGGATGGAGGCCTCGAGCGGCCCCGGCCTGGTCTTCATGAGCATCCCCACGGCCCTGGTCCAGCTCCCGCTCGGCGCGCTCTGGTCCGTGCTCTTCTTCGCCCTCCTCTTCCTCGCCGCCTGGTCGAGCGCCATCTCCCTCCTCGAGGTGCTGGTCGCCTACGGGATCGACGAGTGGAAGCTCTCGCGGAGGAAGTCCACCCTCCTCTTCGGATCGGTGATCTACCTCTTGGGAATCCCTTCGGCGCTCTCGGGGAGCGAGGGCTTCTTCGGGAAGGGGCTCCAGGAACTCACCGGCCGGAATTGGTTCGATTGGTTCGACTACGTCGCCTCGAACTGGTTCCTGCCGCTGGGGGGATTGGGGATCTCGATCTTCGTGGCGTGGAAGCTGGAGGACCAGCTCCGTCGCACCGCCTTCACCGAGGGCACACCGGAGGCGTGGCAGGCGCGCCTCTACGCCGGGTGGCTGATGCTCTTGCGCTACCTCGCCCCGGTGGCGATCGTCGCCATCTTCCTCCACGTGATCGGCGTGATCTGAGTCACTTCCAGATCGCGGGGTCGAGGTCGACGCTCACGGGGCAGTGGTCCGAGCCCATGACCTCGGGGTGGATCTCCGCGCTCCGCACGAACTCCATCGCCGCGGGAGAGGCGAGGACGTAGTCGATCCGCCAGCCGATGTTCTTGGCGCGGGCACCGAAGCGCTGGCTCCACCACGAGTAGCGCCCTTCCGCGTCGGGATGGAAATGGCGGAAGGTGTCCGTCCAGCCGTTTCGCAGCCAGCGGTCGAGCTCCTCGCGCTCCTCGGGCCGGAACCCCGAGGTCTCCTCGTTCTGCTTCGGGCGCGCCAGATCGATGGGCCGATGCGCCGTGTTGAAATCGCCGATCACGAGCACGCGCTCGCCGTCGCGCATCGGCTTTTCCAGCTTGTCGTAGAGCGCGCGGTAGAAGTCGAGCTTGTAGGGAATCCGGCTGTTGTCTCGATTTTTTCCGTTGCCGTTCGGGAAGTAGCCGTTGACCACCAGGAGCTTCCCGAAGCGCGCGAACTGCAGCCTGCCCTCCGGATCGAACTCGGGTCCGAGCTTCGTCTCCACCTCGTCGGGGACGAGGCGCGAGAAGAGTCCGACCCCGCTGTAGCCCGGACGTTCGGCCGCCACGAAGTGGGTGGCGAAGCCCGGAACGTCCCGGACGTGGGGAGGGAGCTGCTCCTCTCTCGCCCGCACCTCCTGTACGCCCACGATGCTCGCGGGCTCGGCCGTGAGCCACTCGCAGAAGCCCTTGTTCACGCAGGCGCGAAGACCGTTCACGTTCCAGCTCACCACGCGCATGCCGGCTTCTCTATCCGAATCGGGCCCACCTTGCCACCTCGCGTGACGCCTCCAACCTTGAGGGGTGTGCCGATTCGACCGATGGGGAGTCGGCAGGCTCGGGGGAGGAGTTCATGGCGGAGAAGGAATACGGCCAGATGACGGTCCGGGAAGCGGGCCACAAGGGAGGCCTCGAGGTGCAGCGGCAGCGCGACCTACGCGATCGCAAGGAGATCATGGACGACCCCTACAACAAGCCGGGGCCGGCCAAGGGGGAGGCCTACGGGATCGCGGCGATCACCCAGGCCCTGCACGGTCTCGATTTTCCCGCGACCAAGGACGACCTGCTCGAGCACGTGGGGAGCAAGGAGATCGAGTACCGCAAGGGCCAGCCCGTCAGCCTCCGCCGCATCATCGAGGACGCGCCCGCGGACGACTATCCCTCGATGGCCAACGTGGTGGAGGCGGTGAGCGAGGCCCTGCACGAGGAAGGCCTCACCCACTGATCAGCCGGATGCGACCGGCGGGGCCGGCTCGCCCACCACGCGATTGCGCCACCAAGGCCAGGCCGAGGTGATGGCGCGAACCACCATCAGCGTGCCGATCCCCGCCCAGACCCCCGGCAGCCCGAGTTCGTAGCGGGGCGCGATCACCAGGACCAGCCCGGCGCTCGCCGCGGAGATCGCCATCGCCCACGCCAGGTAACGGAAGGACTCCGCGCCGATGTAGATCCCGTCCCAGACGAAGACGAGGCCGTTGATGGGCTGGAGGAGCGCCGCGAAGAGGAGGGCACCTCGGGCGGCCCGTAGCGTCTCCGGATCGGAGGAGAAGAGCGAGGGGAGGAGGCCGGAGAGCGCCGCCAACCCCAGCCCGAGGACGAGCCCCAATCCCGCTCCCCACTGCAGGAGGCGGTCGCCCAGGGCGCGCGCCGCGCCCCGTTCGCCTCGCCCGAGTTCGTGGGCGACGAGGGCCTGGGCGGCGATGGCCAGGGTGTCGAGGACCAGCGCGAGGAGAGCCCAGAACTGCAAGGCGATCTGGTGGGCGGCCACCTCCGCCACCCCCACCCTCGCCGCGGTGGCGGTGGAGAAGGCCATGGTGCCGAGGAGCGCCCCCGTCCGCAGGAGCATGTGCCCGCCCACGCGGACGAGGGGGAGCATCTCCTTCGGCCTCGGCAGGATGCGCGGGATCCCCATCGCCTCACGGCGCGAGACGAAGAGCATCCAGAGGAAGGCCAGGGCCCCGGCCCATTGGGCGACCACCGTCGCCCAGGCGGCGCCCGCGATCCCCCACCCCAGGCCGAAGATCAGCAGCGGGTCGAGGACCAGGTTGACGAGGTTCGAGCCGAGCGCCACCCAGAGCGGCGTGCGCGTGTCTCGATATCCGCGGAAGGCGCCGTGGGCGGCGGTGGTGAGGAGCACCGCCGGCCCCGCCAGCGCCCGGATCCGCAGGTAGGCCAGGGCCGGCGCCTCGAGTTCGTCCTTTGCCCCCATCGACGCGAGGAGCGGCCGCGCCATCCCCTGCAGAAAGAGCGTGACGAAGAGGCCCGCCACCACGGCGAGCCCCAGCGCCTGCACCACGGTGCGGCCGGCCTCCTCGCGGTCGCCCCGCCCCAGCGCCCGGCCCACCCTCGGCGTCGTCCCGTAGGCGAGGAAATTGAAGATCACGAAGGCCAGCGAAAAGATCGCGCCGTCGATCGCCAGCGCGCCGAGCGGCGCCGGCCCCAACCTCCCCACGAAGATCGAGTCCACCAAGGAGACCAGCGGATCGATCGCCAGGCTTCCCAGCGCGGGGATCGCCAGGCCGAGGATCGCACGGTCGTGCGGGCTGCGGAGTGCGAAGCTGCGTGCCAAGGGTGCGGGGAGTGGATCAGGACTTCACGGTCTTGGCCGACTGGCCGAAGAGGATCTTCTTCGCCTCCTCCGACATCGGCTCCTTGGACGACATGGTCTCGCCCTTCTCGTAGGCGCGGACGGTCGCGGGCCGGGAGGCGATGCGCTCGAACCAACGCGCCAGGTTGGGGAAGTCTTTCAAGTCCTGCTTCTGGGCCTCGTGGGGGACGATCCACGGATAGCAGGCCATGTCGGCGATCGAGTACTCCCCGGCGATGTACTCGCGGTCGGCGAGGCGCTTGTCCAGCACCCCGTAGAGCCGCCCCGTCTCCTTGACGTAGCGATCGATCGCGTAGGGGATCTTCTCGGGGGCGTACTGGACGAAGTGGTGGTTCTGTCCCGCCATCGGCCCCAGCCCGCCCACCTGCCAGAAGAGCCACTGCAGGGCGTCGAAGCGGCCGCGCAGATCCCCGGGCAAGAACTTCCCGGTCTTCTCCGCCAGGTAGAGGAGGATCGCGCCGGATTCGAAGATCGCGAGCGGCTCCCCACCGCCCACGGGTTCGTGGTCGACGATGGCCGGGATGCGATTGTTGGGGGAGATGCGGAGGAAGGAGGGCTCGAACTGCTCGCCCTTTCCGATGTTCACGGGCACGAGCCGGTAGGGGAGTTCCGCCTCTTCCAGAAAGAGCGTGATCTTGTGACCGTTCGGGGTGGGCCAGTAGTAGAGATCGATCATCGTGCACCTCTCGGAAAGAGCCGTTCTTAGCCGAGCGCCCTTCCCCCCGCCACCCGATCGCTCACATGCGGCGAATCCGCAGATAGCGGCGGAGGTCCGGCAGACTCTTGGCCATGACCACCGCCCCCACCGCGAAGGCGCCCACCCACAAGACCATCCGGAGAGGATTCGCTTCTCTTCGTGCCATCTTCCCTCCTCATTCGGCGGCGGGAACTTCCCGGCCGCATTCCTTCCACACGAGCTCGCAGATCCAGCCGACCGCCGCGTCCAGGGATGCGCTCACCTGCGGGCTCAAGCCCATCCGCTCCGAGAGGTCCGCGGGCTGGCAGCCGACCACGTAGGTGCGCGGCATCGTTCCCCCCATGCCGCGCACCATGGCGAAGACCGAGGGAAGGTCCATGCCGTGGAGATCCCCGGACGCCAGCTCACCCTCCGTCTCCGCCTCGATGAGGTAGAGCGTCCCCGGCTCGCCCCCCTTGGAGACGGCGTCGGCGATCACCAGGAGGTCCACCCCCTCCAGGAGCTCGTAGGCGAGGTGCACCCCGCGGATCCCGAAGTCCTCCACCCTCGTCCCCGCCGGCAGGCTCCGCCCCGCCACCTTCCGCACCACCTCGGGACCGAAGCCGTCGTCGGCCAGGAAGATGTTCCCGACTCCTGCGATCAAGGTGTTCATGGTTCGATCGGCTCCACTTCGTCCAAGCGGTAGTAGTGGAAGCGGCCGAAGCTCCGGTGGAGCTCGGCGGCGGGGTCGTCGTCGATCGTCAGCGCCAGGAATCGCTCGCCGCTGACGTCCTCCATCACCTTCTCCACGGTGGCCACGCAGCCCACGTAGAGCGCGTCCTGCGCGTCGGTGCGGCGGCTGGATGCCCGGATGCGCACCCGGGATCCCGGGGCGAGCCCGGGTGCCTCCTTCGCCACGGGGCGGCGCGAGCGGATCGCCCCGTGCAGCCTCTCCATCTCCTCCGGCCCGAGCCGCTCCACGCGCTCGATGAGCCGCGCCGACTGCGGATCGGTGGCGCGGGCCTCCCGCTTCTCGGCCTCGGTCAGGGTGGAGGTGCGGAGCACGAGGAGTTCGTCGATCTCGGTGGCATCGAAGAAATCCCCCGGGCTCTCGGGGGCGATCGCCGGGTGGTCGTAGAGGATGAAGGGCGCGGCCAGCAGGAGATCGCCCCGCCCCGGCGCACCCGCGAGCACCGGGTGGAGCATCCGGTTCTCGCACCGCTTCGCCTCCGCCTCGGCCCAGGTCGGCGGGTCGAGGAGCGAGAGGAAGGTGCCGCCCTCCGCCGCCAAGAGGAGGTGGGTGGAAACCATCGAATGGCGGACCGCCACCTCCCGCGACTCCGGGTCCGCCTCGGAGCGGTTCTGCACCTCGATCCGAAGCCGAGCGAGCCGCGGCCCGAGCTGCTCCACGGAGGCCCGCACCTCGCCCCTGAGCTCGAACCATTCGCGGAGCACTCGACCTCGAAGCTCGCCCGCCTCCCGGAGCCACTCGATCTCGTAGCCCCCGGGGATCTCGAACTCCCGCGGCTCGTCGAGCCCGAACTCCACCTCGCGGACCTTGCCCTCCTCCCAGGGGAGGTGGAGCGTGCCGCAAACCTCGAGCGATTCCACCTCGCGGGGTTCGCCGGCCTCGTCGCACCGCTCGACCCTCCGATTCTCGATCTGCAGGAAGCGGAGGAGACCGCGAACGCGGAAAGTGCGGGGATCGCCCTCCACCAGGCAGTCCATCCGCACCTTCGAGGGCTCCTCCCCGCGTTCGCTCCATCGGTCCGGGGCCAGTACGCCGAAGGACCACCGGTAGCGGTTCTTCACCGCGGTGGCCCGGTAGGGGTAGAGCACGTAGCCTTCGAGCAGGATGGCGTCGGCCACCGCTCGCACGTTCCCGAAGCTCATGAGAGCCCCCTTTCCACCGGTTGGGCCCGGGCCTCGAGCCCCCGGAAGAACGCCTCGATGGCCTCTCGCCCCTCGTCGCCGTCGAAGCCGCGGTAGCGCTGCCGGACGAGGCCCACCAGCTCGTAGCAGCGGTCGACGGGGGCGAGCAGGCAATCGAGATATGCGGCGCCCCGCCGCCCGTAGAAGAGCAGGGCCTCCACGTCGTCCTCCACCAGGCGAAAGAGCGGACTGTCTCCGAGCTCGGCGGGATCGCCCTCGAGGATCACTTCGGTCGGCCCGCCGGGGCTCGGATACACCCCCACCCACCTGCCGAGCATCGCGTTCCGTAAGACGAAGGCCAGGCGAACGGGGATGGAGAAGGATTCCCAGCGCTCCACGGCAACGGAGAAGCCCTCCTCCTTCAGGATCCGATTCGGCACCGTCCGGTAGCGGCCGCCGCCGGCCCCGGGGTCGCGAAAGAGCGTGGCGCAGGGGGTGCAAGCGCAGCACATCTTCCGCGATTCGAGCTCGACCACGTGCGGATGCTCGGAGGAGATCGTCGCCGCGCAGAGCTCGCACCTCTCGAACTCCGAAGACCTCGGCCGCGCGTACCGCTCGAGCGCGAAGAAGGGGTTCATGGCTTCGACACCCCCAGCGAGACGATCCCCAGGGAGGCGCGACGCAGCCCCTCGTCCACCAGGCGGACCTCGGCGACCTCCGGCGCCTCGGTCTCGACGGCCTCGCGGATCGTCCGCTCCACCTGCCCGAGATCGATCCGCGCCTTTTCCTTGAAGGCGATCGCGATCACCGCCCTCCCCTCCTCGTCGATCTCCAGGAGGCGGAGTTCGCGGACGTGCACGCCCAGGCCCGGGCGAAGGCTCTCGAGGGCGCGGACCACCCGCGTCCGCACCGACTCGGGGTGGAGGCCGTGGAGGCGAAGCAGGCTCGAAACGAGCTCGTCCTCCTGCATCGCGCGCAAGAGGCCCTCGGCACCGCTCGCTTCCGCCTCGCGGACGATCCGCGCCAACGCCTCCCCGTGGAGGACGAGGACGTTCTCCAGGAGGGCCTCGACCATCGGCCAGGTGGTGGGTCCGGAGCTGGTGCGGATCTGCTCGACGAGCTTTCCGATCCGCTCCCCCCTCGCCCGGAGTTCCTCGGCTCGCGCCTCCATCTCAGCCTCCTCGGGCGGCGGCCGTCTCCGCCCGCGCCGTCGCCACGATCCAGTCGAAGAAAGGGCGAAGGCCGATCCCCTTGGTGCAGGAGACCGAAAAGATGCGCAGGTCGGGATTCACCCTCCTCGCGTTCTCGACGTAGGCGTGCAGCCCCACGTCGAGGTGGGGGAGGAGATCGGTCTTGTTGAGGACCAGGACGTGGGCCTCCCGGAAGATCTGCGGGTACTTCAGGGGCTTCTCCGGCCCCTCCGTGACCGAGGCCACCAGGATCTTGGCGTGCTCCCCGACGTCGAAGAGCGCCGGGCAGACGAGGTTCCCCACGTTCTCCACGAAGACGACCGAGCCCGGCCGGGGCTCGAGCCGCCTCAGGCTCCGGCCTACCATCTCCGCGTTGAGGTGGCAGCCCGAACCGGTGTTGATCTGCAGCACCGGCACCCCGGTCATGCGGATTCGCTCGGCATCCAGATCGGTCTCTTGATCCCCTTCGAGGACCGCGATGGGCATCTCGCGTCCCAGGGTTCGAATGGTCCTCTCCAGGAGGCTCGTCTTCCCCGATCCCGGTCCCCCGATCAGATTGAAGGCAACCGATCCGATCCGGGCCAAGAAGTCTCGATTTTCCTGGGCAATGCGATCGTTTCTCGAAAGGAGGTCGGCTTCCAGGCGCAGGAGCCGCGAAGCCTCCTCGTGTTCGTCATGGGAGCCGTGGGCGTGCGCGTGATCGTGGGCGTGGTCGTGCCCATGGGCATGGGCATGCCCGTGATCGTGGACGTGCCCTCCCTCCAAAGAGGAAGCGTGGGGGCCACAGCCGCATACTGCACACATCAGATCACCTCCACATCACGAACGCGTAGCTCCCCTCCCGAACGAAGCTCGACCGCGCAAGAGCACCGGGGACAGAGCGGAAGGCTGCCTTCCACGCTCCCTTCCCAACCGCAGCCTGAACATCGACCGGAGATGGGGATCTCGAGGATCTCCAGCGTCGCATCCTCCAACGAGCTGCCCTTGGAGACGATCTCGAAGCAGAAGCGGAGCGCATCGGGCACGACGGCGAGCGAGCGCCCCACCTCGATTCGGATCCGTCGCACTTTCGACGTTTCGGTTTTTTCGACGACCAGATCGAACAAGCTCTCCGCGAGCGCCAGCTCGTGCATCACCTGGAAGTAGGTCCTGGCCCTGGGCGCGGCAACCCGCGTGGAGTCGACGAAAAATCGACACGCCCGCCTCGACTTGCACGCTCGGTCGCCACACCCCACATTCGGCGACATGGCCGCCACCCCCCTTCACTCGAGCGACCGGTCGATCTGTCGGGATTGCATCGAAGAGTTCTCCAACCCCGACGCTCGCCGCTATCGCTATCCCTTCATCCAGTGCGCGAGCTGCGGCCCGAGCTTCTCGCTCGCCCGATCCCTCGCGAGTTCCGGACGCGCCCCGACTTGTCCGAAGTGCGCCGTGGAATTCGAGACATCCTCCGACCGTCGGCATGGTTTTTCCGACATCTCCTGCAAGGATTGCGGTCCCGCCCTCCGCTTCGTCACGCCCAACGACGAAGCGAAGGGAGACGAGGCCCTGACGAAGGCGGTCGAGTGGCTGCACGAGGGAAGGATCGTCGTGGTGAAGGCCAACGGGGGATTTCACCTGGCGGTCGACGCGCGAAACGAAGAGGCCGTCCAGAGGCTGCGCCGGCGCAAGCAGAGGCCGCACAAGCCCTTCGCCGTCATGGCCCGGGACCTCGATTGGGTCGAGCGCGCCGCTTGGTCCAACCCGGAGGAGCGCGCCTTCCTGGAGCGCCCCGAACGCCCCATCCTCCTCCTGCCGAGGCGCTCCGAGGAGGTCGCCCCGAGCGTCGCACCCGGCCTCGCCGACCTGGGCCTCTTCCTCCCCTCGTCCGGCCTGCAGCTCCTCCTCCTCGGCGAGGGTCCCCCCTTGCAGGTGATGACCAGCGCCAACCTCAGCCGGGAGCCGACCATCCGGGAGGATGCCGAGGCCCTGGAGATGTTGCGCGTCCTGGCCGACGGCGTGCTCCTCTTCGAGCGCCCCATCGTCGAGCACTCCGACGACTCCGTCTTCCGCAGCTCGGCGGAGGGACCGATCCCCATCCGACGGTCGCGAGGCTTCGTGCCCAAGACGATCGAGCTCCCCTTCGACAGCCCTCCCCTCCTCGCGGTGGGCGGCCAGGAGAAGAACACCGTCTGCCTCGCCGAGGGACGCGAGGCCCACCTCTCCCAGCACGTGGGCGATCTGGAGAGCGCCGGGGCCTTCGAGCGATTCCTCGAAGACATCGAGCGGATGAAGGCGCGCACCGGGATCCGTCCCGTCGCGGTGGCGCACGACCTCCACCCGGACTACCGCTCCACGCGCTGGGCACAGGGAACGGGCCTCCCGTGCGTCGCCGTGCAGCACCACCACGCGCACGTGGGAGCCGTCTTGGTGGAGCACGGCTTCGCCGAGACCGAAGCGGTGATCGCCGCGGTCTTCGACGGCACCGGGCTGGGGGACGACGGCACGCTCTGGGGAGGCGAATTCCTCCTCGCGAGCTACGGTGGCTCGCGCCGACTCGGCCACCTCCGCCCCCTCGCGCTGGCCGGGGGGCCCGCCGCCATTCGCAACCCCTGGCGCCTCGGCCTCGCCGCGATCCTCGACGCCGGCGTCTCCCACGATCTCCAGCAGCAGCGCACCGACCCGGCCTACGCGGCGCTGGCCCTTCGACTGAGCCGGGGCGATCCCTTTCCACGCTCCTCGGGTGCCGGCCGGTGGTTCGACGCGGTGGCGGCCCTCCTGGGCGTGCGCCAGCGGGTGAGCTACGACGGCCAGGCCCCCGCCGAGCTGGAGAGCATCGCCACCTCGGCCCCGGTCGACGCCTACCCCTTCGAGCTCCAGGCCGGCGATCCCTTCCAGATCGATCTCCGGCCCACCATCCGGGCGGTGGTCGCCGACGTCTCCACCGGCTCCCCGGACTCGATCACCTCCGCCCGCTTCCACGAAACCATGGCCCGTGCCATCGAGGCCGGTTGCCACCTGGCCCGCGCCCAGAGCGGCGTGAACACGGTGGTGCTCGGCGGCGGATGCTTCCAAAATCGCCTCCTCCTCCAGCGCGCCAAGGAAAGGCTGGAGACGGCCGGCTTCTTCGTGCTCTGCGCGAGGGAGGTTCCCCAAAACGACGGCGGACTCTCGCTCGGTCAGGCGGCCGTGGCCGCGCAGCGCCTCCTCTCGAGCCGAGCGGTACCGTGGGAGGCCTGAAGACCCATGTGCCTGGCCATTCCCGGAGAAGTGGTCGAACTCACGGAGCGGGAGGGCCTCCCCTTCGCGAAGGTCCGCTTCGGCGGCGTCCTGCGGGACGTCTGTCTCGCCTACGAACCCCGGGCACGACCGGGCGACTTCGTCCTGGTCCACGTCGGATTCGCCATCGGAACCATCGATCGAGAAGCGGCGGCTCGCGTCTGGAAGACGCTCGAGGAGATCGGAGAGACGCTCGAACTCCAGGAAGGAGCCGATGAAGTACCTGGATGAATACCGGGATCGCGCCACGGCCGAGGCGCTCGTCCGCGCCATCGAGAGGGAAGCCCGAACGCCCTGGGTGGTCATGGAGGTCTGCGGCGGACAAACCCACTCCCTCCTGCGCTACGGGATCGATCGCCTCCTCGAGGGCCGGGTGGAGCTCGTCCACGGGCCGGGCTGCCCGGTCTGCGTCACCGCCCTGGAGACCATCGACAAGGCCCACGCCATCGCGCGGCGCCCCGAGGTGATCTTCGCCTCTTTCGGGGACATGCTTCGCGTCCCCGGCTCGGAAACGGACCTCCTCTCCCTCAAGGCGCGAGGCGCGGACGTCCGCATCGTCTACTCGCCGATGGACGCGCTCGCCCTCGCGCGACGCCACCCCGATCGGGAGGTCGTCTTCTTCGGCATCGGATTCGAGACCACCTCGCCCGCGAATGCGATGACGCTGATGCAGGCGCGAAGACTGGGCGTGGAAAACTTTTCCATGCTCGTCTCCCACGTCCTCGTCCCGCCCTCCATCGCCTACATCGCGCAGGCGGCGGACAACCGCGTCCAGGCCTTCCTCGGCCCGGGCCACGTCTGCGCCATCACCGGCTTTCGCGCCTACCACGCGCTGAGCCGGCGCTACCGCATGCCGATCGTGATCTCCGGCTTCGAGCCCGTGGACCTCCTCCGCGGCATCCTCGCCGCCGTCCGTCAGCTCGAACGGGGCGAGGCGCGCGTGGAGAACACCTACGAGCGCAGCGTCTCCGAAGACGGCAACCCGGCCGCCCGAGGCGTCATCGAAGAGGTCTTCGAGACCACCGATCGGAAGTGGAGGGGGATGGGCTGGATCCCCAAATCGGGCCTCCGCATCCGCTGGGAATACCGTGACCACGACGCCGAACGACGCTTCGACGTGGGTGAACTCCACCCCCAGGAGCCCGCGGCCTGCATCAGCGGGATGGTGCTCCGGGGGCTGGTGAAGCCCGACGCCTGTCCCGCCTTCGGGAAGCGTTGTACGCCCAGCACCCCCTTGGGCGCGACCATGGTCTCCAGCGAGGGGGCCTGCGCCGCCTACTTCCAGTACGGCCGGCACCTGGACGTCACGGAGAGGGCCACACCATGAGGGACGCAATCCTCCGCAAGGCGAACGAGAGCGCCAAGACCACCCTCGATTTCTTCGCCGAGCACGCAGAGCTGCTCGACCGCTGCGTGCGGGAGATGGCCGAGCGCTTCCGCGTGGGAGGCAAGCTCTACGTGATGGGAAACGGCGGCTCGGCCTGCGACGCCGATCACGTCGCGGTGGAGTTCTCCCACCCCATCATCGAGAAGCGGAGGGCGATCCCCGCGGTCTCCCTCAGCCACGACTCCGCCTTCATCACCGCCGTGGGAAACGACAGCGATTTCTCCCGGATCTACGCGGTGAAGCTGGAGTCGCTGGCCCTGCCGCAGGACGTCGCCTTGGGGATCTCCACCTCCGGTGCCTCGGCCAACGTGAACCGCGCGCTCCAGCTCGCACGGCGGATGGGCCTGCTCACCGTCGGATTCGCGGGGCGCGATGGAGGCGCCATGGTGGATGTCTGTGATTTCTGCTTCGTGGTCCCCTCGTGGTCGATCCACCGGATCCAGGAAACCCACACCGTCCTCTTGCACCTCCTCTGGGATCAACTCCACGTCGCCATGGGAGAAGACGATGTCCTCTGATTTCGGTTGCCCCATCCCCATCCAGGACAGCGACCGCATCCTCATGGGGCATGGAAGCGGCGGAAAGCTCACCCAGCGGCTCATCGAACGACACATCCTCCCCGCCCTCGACAATCCCTTCCTCCGCCCGCTCGAGGATCAGGCCGTGCTCCCCGCCTCCCTCGGGGAGCGGATCGCCTTCACCACCGACTCCTACGTGGTCAGCCCGATCTTCTTCCCGGGAGGAGACATCGGCTCGCTGGCGGTGCACGGGACCGTCAACGATCTGGTCGTCGGCGGCGCTCGGCCCATCGCCCTCTCCCTCTCCCTCATCCTCGAGGAGGGGCTGCCGCTCGAGACCCTCGACCGGATCCTCGCCTCCATCCGCGAGGCGGCGAAGGTCGCCGAGGTGCCGATCGTCACCGGCGACACCAAGGTCGTGGAGAAGGGCAGCGCCGACCAGCTCTTCATCAACACCGCCGGCATCGGCCTCGTGCCGGCGGGACTCCGCCTGGGTTCTTCCCTGGTGGAGCCGGGTGACGACATTCTCCTCTCCGGCCCGATCGGAGATCACGGCATCGCCATCCTGGCCCGACGCGAGGGCCTGGAGTTGGAGGGAGAGGTGCAAAGCGACACGGCCCCCCTCGGATCGCTCGTCCGCGCGATCCTCGACGCCTGCCCCGAGGTCCACGCCATGCGCGATCCGACCCGCGGTGGCGTGGCCGCCTCGCTCGTCGAGTTCGCGACGCGCCTCGACCTCGGCATGGAGATCGACGCCGAGGCCATCCCGGTCCGCGAGACCGTCCGGGGCGCCTGCGAGCTCTTCGGCCTCGATCCGCTGCTCGTGGCCAACGAGGGCAAGCTCCTCGTCTTCGTCCCCGCCGAGGCTTCGGAGGCCGCGCTGCAGGCCATGCGCGCGCATCCGCAGGGGCGCGAAGCGGCCCGCATCGGAAGGGTCTGCGCGGATCACCGGGGCCTGGTGGTGATGCGGACGGCAGTGGGGGGGAGGCGCATCCTCGACCTCCCCTTCGCGGAACAACTCCCGAGGATCTGCTGAGGGGCGCGATGGCGGAAGCCGTGAAGGAAGTTTCCATTCTCTGGATCTCGGAGGGCATGAGCTGCGACGGAGACACCGTCTCCATGACCGCGGCCGGCAATCCGAGCATCGAGGACGTGGTCCTCGGACTCATCCCCGGCGTCCCGAAGGTGCACCTCTACAACAAGGTGCTCGCCTACGAGACGGGCGAGGACTTCCTCGCCACCTTCCGCAGGGCCGCCGAGGGGGACATCGGTCCCTTCATCCTCGTCGTGGAGGGCTCGATCCCCAACGAGCAGATCAACGGCGAAGGCTACTGGACCTCCTTCGGCAACGATCCGGAGACCGGGCAGCCGATTCCGCTCAACGACTGGCTCGACGTGCTCGCCCCCAAGGCGTGGGCGGTGGTCGCGGCGGGGACCTGCGCCACCTACGGCGGCATCCACGCGATGGCGGGAAACCCCACCGGCTGCATGGGGCTCGCCGATTACCTCGGCTGGGATTTCCGATCCAAGGCGGGGATCCCGATCGTCAACGTGCCGGGCTGCCCCATCCAGCCGGAAAACTTCATGGAGACCTTGCTCTGGCTCCTCTACCAGGCGGCGGGCAAGAACCCGATGATCCCCCTCGACGACAAACACCGTCCCACCTGGCTCTTCGGCAAGACGGTGCACGAGGGATGCGACCGAGCCGGCTACTACGAGCAATCGGACTTCGCGGAGGATTACAACTCGCCCAAGTGCCAGGTGAAGATCGGCTGCTGGGGGCCGGTGGTGAACTGCAACGTCCCCAAGCGCGGTTGGATGAACGGCATCGGCGGCTGCCCCAACGTCGGCGGCATCTGCATCGCCTGCACCATGCCGGGTTTTCCCGATCGCTTCATGCCCTTCATGGATCAGCCTCCGGGCGCCGCCCTCTCCTCGGTGCTGAGCAAGCCCTACGGCCTCCTCATCCGCACCCTCCGGGGCGTCACCAACCGCACGATGAACAAGGAGCCCCGCTGGCATCACAACCGAGACGTCCTGACCTCCGGATACGACCCCCACGCGCAGTGAAAGGAGCCGCGTCATGGCAATGGTAGGATCGTCGACCCAGGGTCAGCTCGTGGAGATGTCCTGGGATCCCGTCACGCGGATCATCGGCAACCTGGGCATCCACACGAAGATCGACTTCGCGAACCGGCGCGTGGCCGAGTGCAAGGCCACCTCCTCGATCTTCCGCGGCTACAGCGTCTTCATGCGGGGGAAGGATCCGCGCGACTCCCATTTCATCACGAGTCGGATCTGCGGGATCTGCGGAGACAACCACGCCACCTGCTCGGTCTACGCGCAGAACATGGCCTACGGCATCAAGACGCCGCCGCTGGCCGAGTGGATCTACAACCTCGGCGAGGCCGCCGAGTACATGTTCGATCACTCGCTCTTCCAGGACAACCTGGTTTTCGTGGACTTCTGCGAGCGCATGGTCCGGGAGACCAATCCCGGGCTCTGGGAGAAGGCGGAAAAGACCGAGGCGCGAAACGCGCACATCCACGGCTACCGGACCATCGCCGACATCATGCGCGCCTTCAATCCCTTCACCGGCGAATTCTACAAGACGGCGCTGGAGATGAGCCGGCTCACGCGCGAGATGTTCTGCTTGATGGAGGGGCGGCACGTGCATCCCTCCACCCTCTATCCCGGCGGCGTGGGAACGGTCGGAACCCCTCAGGTCTTCACCGACTACCTCGCCCGACTGGTCCGGTTCACGGATTTCATCAAGCGGTCGATCCCGCTCAACGACGACGTCTTCGATTTCTTCTACGAGGCCCTCCCCGGCTACGAGGAGGTCGGCCGGCGGCGCATCCTCCTCGGCTGCTGGGGCGCCTTCCAGGATCCCGAACACGTCGACTACCGCTACGAGTCCATGTCCCGCTGGGGGCGGAAGATGTTCGTCACCCCCGGCATCGTGGTGGACGGCGAGCTCGTCACCACCGACCTGGTCGAGATCAACCTCGGCATGCGGATCCTCCTCGGGAACTCGTACTACGACGACTGGGTCAACGGACAGGTCTTCGTCTCCCACGACCCCCTCGGCAATCCGATCGATCCCCGCCATCCCTGGAACCAGACCACCATCCCCAAGCCGCAGCGGCGCGACCTCGAGAACGGCCCCTATAGCTGGGTGATGAGCCCGCGCTGGTACGACGAGCGGACGGGGGAGTACCTCGCGCTCGACACGGGAGGCGGTCCGCTCGCGCGGCTCTGGGTCACGGCGCTCGCCAATCGCGTCCACACGCCCTACGTGAACGCCACCGGCCACAGCGTGCGCATCTCCCTCCCCAAGTCTGCGACGCTTCCCGAGATGGAGTTCGAGTGGAAGGTCCCCCAGTGGGCGAACACCATCGAGCGAGACCGGGCGCGCGCCTACTTCCTCGGCTACGCCACCGCCATGGCCTACTTCTTCGTGGAGAAGGCCATGGACTGCATCCGCAGAGGAGACGTGCAGGTCTTCCAGGATTTCGAGGTGCCCGACGAGGCGATCGGCGTGGGCTTCCACGAGGCGGTCCGCGGCGTTCTCTCCCACCACCTCGTCATCCGCGACGGCCGCATCGCCAACTACCACCCCTACCCGCCGACCCCCTGGAATGCGAGCCCCCGCGACGTCTACGGGACGCCCGGCCCCTACGAGGACGCCGTGCAGGGGATGCAGCTCTTCGAGGAGAACGGCCCCGACGATTTCAAGGGGATCGACATCATGCGCACGGTGCGGAGCTTCGATCCCTGCCTCCCCTGCGGCGTGCACATGTTTCTGGGGAACGGCAAGACCCTGCGGCAGATCCACTCGCCGATGATGGGACTTTCGGGAGGTGAGGGATGAGACGGAAGCGGACCTACTTCAACCTGCGGGTCGGCAAACCCCATGCCTATCCTTCCATGTCCTCGCACATTCGGGGCATCCACATGGGGAACGATCCGGGGCGCTACTCCCCCAACGCGGGGATGCGCCGCACGACGAACGGCGAACTCGTCGTCAGCGCACGCCGCTCCACCGGAGTCAACCCGCGCAACCGGAACCCCATCGACCCGAGGAGCCCCAACCTCTCGCCGCCTTAGCATCCTGGCCCTTGCTCGTGGGAGGCGCGCGCAGTAGGGAAGGCGCATGGCATCGCCCCCTTGGCTCGACGCCGGCGAGGACTTCGTCTGGCGGCCCTACTGCCAGCACAAGACCGCTTCCCCGCCCCTCCCCGTGGTCTCGGCGCGGGGCAGCCGCCTGCGCCTGGCCGACGGTCGGCAGCTGGTGGACGGCATCGCCTCCTGGTGGACCGCCGCCCACGGCTACGGCCATCCCCACATCGCCGAGCGCGTTCGGGAGCAGCTCGATCGGCTGGCGCACGTGGCCTTCGGCGGGCTCGCCCACGAGGCCGCCTACACCCTCGCCCCCCGCTTGACCGGCATGCTCCCCGACGGCCTCGACCGTGTCTTCTTCGTCGAGAGCGGCTCGGTGGCCGTGGAGGTGGCGCTGAAGATCGCCCTCCAGTCCGCCTTCCAGCGCGGCCAGGGCAACCGGCGCAAGGTCGTCGCCTTCGAGGGCGCGTACCACGGCGACACCTTCGCCACCATGGCCCTCTGCGATCCCGTGGACGGCATGCACCGCGCGTTCAAGGGCCTCGGCATCGACGCCGTGCACCTCCCCATCCCGAAAGCGGGCGACGACTTCGAGGCGCGCTTCGCCGAGCATGCCACCGACACCGCCTGCGCCATCGTCGAGCCGTTGGTGCAGTGCGCGGGCGGCATGCGCATGCACGACGCCGAGGTGCTGCGGAGGATCCGCCGCGCCTGCGACGAGCACGGCGTCCTCCTCGTCTTCGACGAGATCGCCACCGGTTTCTTCCGCACCGGTGCGGATTTCGCCATGCGGCGGGCCGGGGTCGCACCCGACGTCGTCTGCCTCGGCAAGGCCCTCACCGGCGGCACCCTTCCCCTGGCCGCCACCGTCGCCAGCGACGAGCTCTTCCTCGCCTTCTGGGACGACGACCCGCAAATGGCCCTGCAGCACGGCCCGACCTACATGGGCAATCCCCTGGCCTGCGCCGCCGCGCACGCCAGCCTCGATCTCTTCGAGCAGACCGATATGACTGAGATCGTGGCCAAGCTCGAGGCGCGCCTGCGCGAGGGGCTCGAACCATTGCGTGGACGCCCCCACGTGCGCGACGTCCGCGTCCTCGGCGCCATCGGCGCCCTCGAGATGGAGCCCGGCAAAGCCCCCGCCTCCGACGCCTTCGCCGCCCGCGGCGCCTTCATCCGCCCCCTCCGCCTCCGCAGCGCCGACGTCGTCTACCTCATGCCCCCCCTCGTCATCCCCGACGACGACCTCGACGTCCTCGTCTCCGCCCTCGACGCCGTTCTCTGAGTGCCGCTTTCGATCGCGCCTCCGTCACGGATCGGTGAGCTCCCACCAGGAGATCCAGCATTGGGGCCCCTCGCACCTAGGCTACGGCAGGCCGCGGGCGCAGGCCCTCGAAGAGGAGCGCGAGGATCACGACCGTCGCGCAGCCGATCACGTTGAACCAGAGGAAGCCCAGGTCACTGGTGAAGAAGAGGGCCAGGACGAGGGCCTCGGCGATCAGGGCGGCGACGAAGACGGGGGTGGCGGTCACGCGCTTGAGGAAGAAGGCCACCACGAAGAGGCCGAGGACCGTCCCGTAGAAGAGCGAGCCGATGATGTTCACGGCCTGGATCAGGTTGTCGACCAGGGTGGCGAAGCTGGCGAAGGCGATCGCCACCAGCCCCCAGAAGACGGTGAAGGCCTTGGAGGCCCGAAGGTCGTGCCGCTCGTCCGTGCGACGCCGCCGGAGCCTCCGGTAGAGATCCACGGTGGTCGTGGCCCCCAGCGCGGAGAGCTCGCTCGCGGTCGAGCTCATGGCGGCGGAGAAGATGACGGCGATGAGCAGGCCGACCAATCCCTTGGGCAGATGGCCGAGGACGAAGGAGATGAAGACGAAGTCGGACTCCTTGGCGTCCACCCCGGGCAGCGCCTCCCGGGCGAGGCCCCTCGCCTCCTCGCGCACCTTAGCCACGGCGGCGTGTGCCGCCCGCAGCCGCTCCCGAGCCATCGCCTCGAGCTGGGCGTCCGCCCCCAGGAAGGCCACCGCCGCCTCGCTTTGCGCCCGGAAAGCCTGGTCGTAGCGGGCCTGCAGCGCCTGCCAATCCTCGGCCCGATCCGCCGAGACCCGGGCGACCACCTCCGGATTGAAGTGGAGCGGGGGCTGGACGAAGAGGTGGAAGACGAAGACCAGCACGCCGACGAAGAGGATGGCGAATTGCATCGGCACCTTGAAGATGCCGTTGAAGACCAGGCCCAGGCGGCTCTCGGTCACCGAGCGGCCGGTGAGGTAGCGCTGCACCTGCGACTGATCGGTCCCGAAGTAGGAGAGCGCCAGGAAGAAGCCGCCGGTGATCCCCGACCAGAAGTTGTAGCGGCT
>Ga0180216_1001295_pt1 | contig 22690 bp, 24 predicted proteins | sample eDN3rd37CBELigMG_FD_128879 | JGI IMG/M metagenome (GOLD analysis project Ga0180216, IMG submission 128879) | Enriched Miracle-Growth compost microbial communities from Emeryville, California, USA - eDNA 3rd pass 37_C BE-Lig MG (version 2)... ...
GCCGCGCGGCGTGCCGCAGATCGAGGTCACCTTCGACATCGACGCCAACGGCATCGTCAACGTGTCGGCCAAGGACAAGGCGACCGGCAAGGAGCAGCAGATCCGCATCCAGGCCTCGGGCGGCCTGTCCGAAGCCGACATCGAGAAGATGGTGAAGGACGCGGAAGCCCACGCCGAGGACGACAAGAAGCGCAAGGCGGCGGTTGAAGCCAAGAACCACGCCGAGGGTCTCGTCCACTCGACCGAGAAGGCGCTTTCCGAGCACGGCTCGAAGGTCAGCGACGCCGATCGCAGCGCGATCGAAAACGCGATGGCCGACCTGAAGGAAGCGCTGAAGGGCGACGATGCCGACGCCATCCAGCAGAAGGCCAACACGCTGGCGCAGGCTTCGATGAAGCTGGGCGAAGCGATGTACAAGGCCCAGCAGGAAACACCGGGCGCCCCCGGCGCCACGGACGAGAAGAAGGAAGACGACGTCGTCGACGCCGAGTTCACCGAGGTCGACGACGACAAGAAGAAATCGGCCTGAGGCGCCGCGTGGCGCGAATGACCGAAGCTGCTTAATATCATCGTGCCCCCGGACTCGTTCCGGGGGCACAATTCTGTCGAGGGGATTGCCGTCATTCCGGGGCGCGCCAAAGGCGCGGAGCCGGAATCCAGACAAGAACTCAGAACGCTGCTGGATCCGGGTTCGCTCGCGCCCCGGAATGACGGACTGGAAGATAGACGGGATCGCTGATGTCCAAACGCGATTACTACGAGGTGTTGGGCGTTGAGCGCACCTGCACTGAGGTCGAGCTCAAAGCCGCATTCCGAAAACTCGCGATGCAGTATCACCCGGATCGCAACCCGGGCGATAACGACTGCGAACACAAGTTCAAGGAAATCAACGAAGCCTATGACGTGCTGAAGGACGGCGACAAGCGCGCCGCCTACGACCGTTTCGGCCACGCCGCATTCGAACAAGGCGGCGGCGGAGCCGGCTTCGGCGCCGATTTCGGCTCGACCTTCGCCGACATTTTCGAAGGCATCTTCGGCATGGGTGGCGGCGGCGGCCAGCGCCGCAGCGGCGGCCGCGAGCGCGGTTCCGACCTGCGCTACAACATGGAGATCACGCTCGAGGAGGCCTACGAGGGCAAGACGGCCCAGGTGCGCATCCCGACGTCGGTCACCTGCGAGGTCTGCTCGGGCTCCGGCGCCAAGGCCGGCACCAAGCCGAAGACCTGCGCCACCTGCGGCGGCATGGGCAAGATCCGCCACGCCCAGGGCTTCTTCACGCTCGAGCGCACCTGCCCGACCTGCCAGGGCCGCGGCCAGGTCATCGAGGACCCCTGCAAGGCCTGCAGCGGCGCCGGCCGTGTGATGCGCGAGCGCACTTTGTCGGTCAACATTCCCGCGGGCGTCGAGGACGGCACCCGCATCCGCCTCTCCGGCGAAGGCGAAGCCGGCGTGCGCGGCGGCCCGCCGGGCGACCTCTATATTTTCCTCTCGCTCGCCCCGCACGAGTTCTTCCAGCGCGACGGCGCCGACCTGCACTGCCGGGTGCCGATCTCGATGGTCACGGCCGCTCTGGGCGGCGATTTCGAGGTGCCCTCGATCGACGGCGGCAAGGCCAAGGTGAAGGTGCCGGCCGGCACCCAGACCGGCCGCCGCTTCCGCCTGTCCAGCAAGGGCATGCCGGTGCTCCGCTCCAAGCAGATGGGCGACATGTACGTCCAGGTGGTGGTGGAGACGCCGCAAAACCTCAGCAAAAAGCAGCGCGACCTGCTCGCCGAGTTCCACAAACTCTCGTCCGAGGAGAACCAGCCGGAATCGGCCGGATTCTTCGGCCGTGTGCGCGAATTCCTAGACGGCCTCGGAAATCGCGGGGCGCAACCGGAGTAGTGACCTTGACCCCTCGCTCCGCGGGGGATACCCCTGATAAGCTCGGGGTTTAGCCCCGTACGACAGTACGCGTGACCTGCAGCATGTCCTCGCATTCCTTCGCCCGCGCCGCCAAAAAACCGCTGCGCCTCGATGACGAGGTGGCTTTCATCCGCTCGTGGATTGAAAAGCCGCTGCGCACCGGCGCCGTTATGCCGTCGAGCAAAGCACTGGCGCGCACGATGGCCAGCTATGTCGATCCGCAATCGACGGGTCCGGTGATCGAACTCGGTCCCGGCACCGGCCCGGTGACGGAAGCGCTGGTCCAGCACGGCGTCGATCCCAAGCGCCTCGTGCTCGTGGAATTCAATCCCGACTTCTGCCGTCTCCTGCGCGCGCGCTATCCGGAAGCGACCATCGTGCAGGGCGACGCCTATCGCCTGCGCCGGCTGCTCGAAACGACGGTGCTCGATCCGGCCGCGGCGATCGTCTCCGGCCTGCCGCTGATGACCAAGCCGCTGCGCACGCGGCTGCGTCTCATCGCCGACGCGATGACGCTGCTGCAATCGGGCGCGCCCTTCATCCAGTTTACCTACGCGATGATGCCGCCGATCCCGAAGGCGCTGTCCGGCATCACCGCCGAGCCGTCCAATCTCATCTGGCTCAATCTGCCGCCGGCCCGCGTCTGGGTTTACCGCGGGCAGTAGTTTTCCCGTCATTCCGGGACGCGTACGAAGTACGCGGACCCGGAATCCAGAAACCAGCGAATTGCCTATCGTCTGGATTCCGGGTTCGCACCTTCGGTGCGCCCCGGAATGACGGTTGAAATTGCGCGTGCTACTTAAGCGGGCCGCCTCTCGGAGCCGCCGATGCCTAATCCCAAAATCCTGGTTCTGTCCGGCTCGCTGCGTACCGGCTCGCACAACACGCGGCTGGCGGCGCTTGCGACAAAAGAGCTGACGCTGCTCGACGCCGACGTCACGCGCATCTCGCTACAGGACTATCCGCTGCCGCTCTACGATCCCGACCTCGATACGCGCAGCGGCGCGCCCGCGAACGCGGTGAAGCTCAAGCAGATGTTCACCGCGCATCACGGCGTCTTCATCGCCAGCCCCGAATACACCGCGTCGGTGACGCCGCTTCTCAAGAACATGATCGACTGGGTGTCGCGCGTGCGCGAGCGGGGCGATCCGCCTTACGCCGCGTTCAAGGGCCGCGCCTTCGCCATCGCCAGCGCCTCGGCTGAGCGCGGCGGCGGACAGCTTTCGCTGCTGACGCTGCGGCAGATCCTCGAGCTTGGCTGCGGTGCGATGGTGATCCCCGAGCAAGTCGCGATCGCGCAGGCCGACATGGCTTTTGACAACATGGACAATATCGCCGATGTGGGGCTCGCCAATCAGCTGCGGGCGCAGCTTGCGCGCCTGATCGAGATGGCGCAGCTGATGCGCTGAGATATTCGAAGACGAGCGAGGAGCCAAACGTGACGGTGAATGCGCGGGAGCGGCTGATCGTGGCGCTGGATCTGCCCACGGTAAAAGCGGCGGAAAACATGGTGACGCGGCTCGGCGATGCCGTGTGCTTCTACAAGATCGGCTATCAGCTCGCTTTCGCCGGCGGCCTGCCGTTCGCCGCGGGGCTGATCGCCGCCGGCAAGCAGGTGTTCCTCGATCTCAAGCTGCACGACATCGGCAACACCGTTCAGAAGGGTGTCGAGAGCGTCGCCGAGATGGGCGCGACGTTCCTGACCGTGCACGCCTATCCGCAGACCATGAAGGCCGCCGTCGAAGGCAAGCAGGGATCGCCCCTGCGCATTCTCGCCGTGACCGTGCTCACCTCGTATGACGACAGCGATCTCGCCGCCGCCGGTTTCGACATGACCGTCGGCGAGCTGGTGGCCGCGCGCGCCGCGCAGGCCCGCGACATCGGCGTCGACGGCCTCGTCTGCTCGCCCGAAGAGGCGGCCAATCTGCGCGCCGTCATCGCGCCGAACATGGTGCTGGTGACGCCGGGCATCCGGCCCGCCGGTAGCGCCACGGGCGATCAGAAGCGCATCATGACACCCGCCAAGGCCATCAAAGCCGGCGCCGATTATCTCGTTGTCGGCCGGCCGGTGGTCGAAGCGTCCGATCCGAAGATGGCGGCAGAGCAGATCGTCAGCGAAATCGAACAAGCGAGCGCGTAACAATCCCCGTCATTCCGGGACGCACGCGCTGGCGTGCGGAGCCGGAATCCGAACACGACGACTGTGCCAGCATCTGGTTTCCAGGTTCGCGCCTTCGGCGCGCCCTGGAATGACAGAAGGGAAAGGAAACCATCATGGCCAAGGGCTATTGGATCGGTCGCGTCGAGGTGCACAACGAAGACGGCTACAAGCCTTACGCCGCCGCCAATCCGGGCATCTTCAAGAAGTACGGCGGCCGATTCATCGTGCGCGGCGGCAAGTTCGAGAACCCCGAAGGCGAAGCCCGCTCGCGCAACGTGGTGATCGAGTTCCCCGACTACGCCTCGGCGCTCGCCTGCTACAACTCCCCGGAGTACCAGGCCAACATCAAGGTGCGGCAGCCGCACTCGATCGCCGACATGGTCATCATCGAGGGCTACGACGGCCCGCAGCCCTGACGCGCCCTAACCCTCTTTCCTCGTCCTGAGGCGGCGGCGACGCCGCCGTCTCGAAGGATGAGGCCAGGGCGCTTCCCGCCCCATCCTTCGAGACGCGGTCCTGCGGACCGCTCCTGAGGATGAGATTCAAAAGGCCCCCGCGCCTTTTCACGGCAAACGCCCCCCGCTATACCCTCCCGGCACAGGCCGGGAGCGGAACCATGTCGGATATGCGGTTGATCGTGGCGGGGGCTGGCGGGCGCATGGGGCGCACGCTGATCAAGGCCATCGCCGAGACCCCGGGGCTGACGTTGGCCGGCGCGCTCGAAGACGCACGCTCCCCCCTGATCGGCTGGGACGCCGGCACGCTCGCCGGCCTCGGCGAGAACGGGATCAAGCTCGCGGGCGACGCCGCCCCGCTGCTGGCGCAGGCCGACGCGGTGATCGACTTCACCATCCCGGCGGCCACGCTGGCGCTGGTCGAGCAGGCGGCTCAGGCGGGCAAGGTGCATGTCATCGGCACCACCGGCTTTTCTGCGGCCGACGAGGAAAAGATCGCCGCGGCGGCCAAGACCGCGACCATCGTCAAGTCCGGCAATATGAGCCTCGGCGTCAACCTGCTCGCGGCCCTGACCAAGCGCGTCGCCAAGACACTCGACCAGACCTTCGACATCGAAATCCTGGAAATGCATCACAACCAGAAGATCGACGCGCCGTCCGGCACGGCGCTGCTGCTCGGCCGCGCGGCGGCCGACGGCCGCGGCGTCGATCTCGCCAAGCGCTCGGTGCGCAGCCGCGACGGTCACACCGGCGCGCGCAAGCCCGGCGACATCGGCTTTGCCACCTTGCGCGGCGGCACCGTCGTGGGCGAGCACACCGTGATGTTCGCCGGTCCCGCCGAGCGCATCGAGCTGGTGCACAAGGCGGAGGACCGCATGATCTTCGCGCGCGGCGCGCTGCACGCGGCGCAGTGGGCGCGCAACCAGAAGCCCGGGCTCTATTCGATGATCGATGTGCTTGGGCTGAAGGATTTCTGAGTTGTCTAGTTTATGAACCATCCTCCGTCATGCCCGGCCTCGTGCCGGGCATCCACGTCTTGCAAGAGTTCAACATCGTAAGGCGTGGATGGCCGGGACAAGCCCGGCCATGACGGCGGCAGAGTGAAAGGCAAATGCAATGTCCGACCGTCTTCTCGTGCTCGTGCGTCATGGCCAGAGCGAATGGAATTTGAAGAATCTGTTCACCGGCTGGCGCGACGTCGACCTGACCGAACAGGGCGTCAAGGAGGCCCGCGAGGCCGGGCGCAAGCTGAAGGCGCAAGGGCTCGTCTTCGATGTCGCCTTCACGTCGGCGCTCAAGCGCGCGCAGCGTACGCTCGGCCTCATGCTCGAGGAGCTCGGGCAGACGAACATTCCGGTGATCAAGGACGAGGCGCTCAACGAGCGCGACTACGGCGATCTCTCCGGTCTCAACAAGGACGACGCCCGCGCCAAGTGGGGCGAGGAGCAGGTGCACATCTGGCGCCGCTCCTATGACGTCGCGCCTCCGGGCGGCGAGAGCCTCAAGGACACGTTGGCGCGCACGCTGCCATTCTACGTCACGGACATTCTGCCGCGCGTGCTGCGCGGCGAGCGCGTGCTGGTCGCCGCGCACGGCAATTCGCTGCGCGCGCTGATCATGGTGCTCGAGCGGCTCAATAAAGAGAGCATCCTCAAGCGCGAGATCGGCACCGGCGCGCCGATCATCTATCACCTCGGCGCCGATGCGCTGGTCGCTTCCAAGCTCGATCTGGCGGCGTGATAAAAGAAAAGCCCCATCGGTTGATGGGGCTTTTCGTTACGACGCTTACTCGATGATCTTCACGATCTTGCGCGTACGCGGCTCGACGATCACGCGCTTCTGGTTGACGACCGCGTAGCGATATTCGCGATATTCCGGGATCGGACGCAGTTCGACGGCGGACGGCAACGGCTCGCCGACCACAACGCGTTCCTGCACCGTCACCGACGGAACATCTTCGCGTTCGACATACGTAATCGCCCCGGGCGGGGGTTCGGTCGCCGCACCGACCGTGCCGCCGACGCCGGCGCCGACAGCAGCGCCAACGGGACCGCCGACGACGCCGCCGATCACAGCGCCGCTCACGGCGCCGCCGACAGCGTTATTCTGAGCGAGAGCCACGGCCGGCGCCATCGCCGTCGCGGCCAAAAGAGTCACAAGAAATCGAACCCGCATGCATGCCTCCTCTTGCTGAGTTCATTGCAAGGAAACGCGAGGCCGCTATGTCCGTTCCGTAACGGAATTCGACGGAACCGATAGGTTCAAATGCAACCGTGACCATCGCGCGGGCAGGTCAGCCGCCCGCGGCCATGCCCGCCTCCCAGCCCAGCATCGCGCGCTTGCGCGTGAGGCCCCAGTGATAGCCGGTGATGTCGCCGTTCTTGCCGACGACGCGATGGCACGGCACGACGAAGCAAATCGGGTTCTTGCCGACCGCCGCCCCGACCGCGCGCGCCGCCTTCGGCGTGCCGGTCTTCGCCGCGAGATCGGAATAGGTGGTGAGCTTTCCCATCGGGATGGTCAGCAGCTTCTCCCACACGCGCACTTCGAAGTCTGTGCCGATCAGCACGACGCGCAGCGGCCGGTCCGCCCGCCACAAGGAGGCATCGAAGATGCGCCGCGCCGTCGGCGCGGTGGCCGCGACATCCTCGACATAACGCGCCTTGGGCCAGCGCGATTTCATGTCGTTCAGCGCGTCGCGCTCCTTGCCGGCATCGGCCATGCCGAGGCCCGCGAGCCCGCGCGGCGTGACCATCACCAGCGCCATGCCGAAGGGACATGGATGGAAGCCGTAGGTGATCGTCAAACCTTCGCCGCCGGCTTTCCACTCGCCGGGCGACATCGCCTCGTGCGTCACGAACAGGTCGTGCAGGCGCCCGGGCCCGGACAGCCCGACTTCATAAGCGGTATCGAGCACGCTCGCCGACGAGCGCAGCAATTCGCGCGCCGAGTTCAAGGTCAGCGCCTGCAGGAACGCCTTCGGCGTCAGCCCGCACCAGCGGCGGAACAGATGATGCAGCTCGGTCGCGCTCACCCCCGCCGCCTGGGCGATGGTTTCGATCTCGGGCTGCGCGCGCCAATTGTTGCGGATATGCGCGATGGCCCGGCGCACGATGTCGTAGTCCGCTGCCGCGCTCGACAGCGGCGCAAACTCCGGCAACTGGTTCGCCAAGGCGATCTGGGCTTTGGTCATCGGGTGCGTGTCCAGGGTCATGGACCGTATCTAGGCCCGGGCGCGAAGCGCAACCACCCGGTTTCTGACGTGGCCGCCACCCTGAGGTGCGAGCGAAGCGAGCCTCGAAGGGCGACGGCCGGTAATTCCGGGGCCGTTCATTCTTCGAGGCCCGCGCTGCGCGCGGGCTCCTCAGGATGACGGGTCAGACCGCCGTCCTGGTGACGCCGCGCTTGGCTTCGTTCAAGGCCGCCGTCAGCGCCTTGGCGAAGTCGGCCTTCTCGTCCGGTCCGAGGAAGCTGGCGATCGTGAGCTGCCGGCCGCGCGAGACCAAGAACAGGCGCTCGATACCGAATTCCTCGTTCGCGTCTTTCTCGAGCTGCACCCAGAGCGGATTGAGCGACCATTCGCGCACGCGGCCGCGATGGCTGACCTTGCGCACCATGAGGGCCGACGGCGTGACCTTGACCTCCTCATAGGCGTCGCCATGCCGGTAATTGATGCGGAACGCGCAATACAGCAGAAGCACGTCCAGGCCGAAGAAGCCGAACACCGGCCAGGCGCCGAGCATCAGGAAAACCATGCCGGCGATGAAGCTGGCCGCGCCGAAGCCCACCATCAGCACCAGAAAACCGACCGGTGGTAGCGACCGGTTCGGCGTGATGACCGTCGAAAAGATCGTGGGTTCGAGGTCGTCGGCGTTGTCGTTGGGCATGGTGCTCACTATACGGAAATGATGGCGAAAGTAGCCACCCGCAAGCCCCTCAAAGCCGCCAAGAAGCCGGCGCGCATCAAGCGCGCCAAGGCGTTGGCGAAGGCCCGCAAGGGTGAAGCCGCGATCGTGAAACGCCCGCGGACACGCGCGAAGGCCGACGCGAAAGCGAGCCACGGCGCCCTGCCGCAATGGACGCCGGCGGAGATCGAGGAAGCGTTCCGCCGTTTCGAAGCCGCCAATCCGGAACCGACGACCGAACTGACTTACGTCAATCCGTTCACGCTGCTTGTGGCGGTGGTGCTGTCGGCGCAGGCGACCGACGCCGGCGTGAACAAGGCAACGCCGGCGCTGTTCGCGCTCGCGGACACGCCGGAGAAGATGGCCGCGCTCGGCGAGGACACGGTGCGCGACCTGATCAAGACCATCGGCCTTTTCCGCACCAAGGCGAAGAACGTCGTCGCGCTGTCCGAGATTTTGGTGCAGCAGCATGGCGGCAAGATTCCGCATTCGCGCGAGGCGCTGGAAGCGCTGCCCGGCGTCGGTCGCAAGACCGCGAACGTAGTGCTGAACACCGCCTTCGGCGAGCACACCATCGCCGTCGACACGCACATCTTCCGCGTCGGCAATCGCACGGGCATGGCCACCGGCAAGACGCCGCTCGAAGTGGAAGAAAAGCTCGAGCGCGTGATCCCGGCGCATTACAAGCGCCATGCGCATCATTGGCTCATTCTGCACGGCCGCTACACCTGCATCGCCCGCAAGCCGTTGTGCGAGAAGTGCATCATCGCCGATCTGTGCAAGTGGCCGGCGAAGACGGTCGTGGCGTAGCACCTTGCTCCGCTCATTCCCGCGCAAGCGGGAATCCAGACGACCGATGCGAGCCTAGCTATTTGGCTCTGGGTCCCCGCTTTCGCGGGGACGAACGGAGTTTCATCGCTTCGGCTCGATCAACTCCACGCGCTTGCCGGCAAGGCGCTTGTGGATGTGCACCATGAACGCCATGGCGAAGATCGGCGTCGCCAGATTGACGATCGGGATCGATACGAACAGCGCGATGATGAGGCCGCTCGCGAAGACGTAGCCGCTGTTCGCGCGCCGCATCGCCTTGGCTTCGAGCGGCGGGCGGAAGCGCATCGCGGCAAGTTCGAAATATTCACGGCTGAGCAGGTAGGCGTTGGCGACAAACAGCACCACCAAACCGAAACCGGCAAACAGCACGAAGGGCAGCGCCACCACATAGACGAGCAGCGACAGCAGCGCGATCTTGATGCCCTCGACCAGCGCATTGAGGACCGGCAACGCGCTGCCCGGCGGCTCGGCCGGGTAATGCGCGCGCTCGACCTTCTCGCCGATCTCGTCGACGAAGAAGCTGCCGACGAAGGCGGTCACCGCCGGCATCAGGAACAGCCCGCCGGTGATGATGCCGAAGGTCGCCATGATGGACAGGATCCACGCGAGCGCGGCCCATACCGAATGCGGCGCGAAGCCGGATGTCTGCTCCGCCCAGTTGGCGCCGCTCTCGGCGAACGAGGCGAAGATCCGCTGCAACACGACGCCGATGACGATGACAACGCCGAGCGCCAGCCCGACAGACTTGAACAGCACCGCGCGCAGCGGCGGCGAGACCATGTCGGAAAGGGCTTTGGCGGCGGCGTCGAACATGATCCCAGAACTATGCCGGGAATGTGGACGGGGCAAGACCGTGCCGTTTGCTCTCTTCCGCTCTCCCCCTGCGGGAGAGGGAAAGCGCGCGAGCGGCGACGCTACACAACGCTACGCCGCCGTCTCGAAACACTCCCTCGCTTCCGGCACCAGCGGCGCCTCGGCCTGGTCCACCCAGGCAACGGCCTTGTAGTCGAAGCCGCGGGCCAGCGTCGGCTTGACCACGTCGAAATACGGCGAGATGTCGAAGTCGCGCGGCGCATAGAGCGAGGAGTGGCGGATCTCCAGGATCTCCTCGCGCGCCTGTTCGCTCTCGACCCGTGTCACCTTCGGCAGGATAGGATAGCGCACGGCCTCGAACGCCTGGGCGATCAGCGCCGAGCAGATGATGCGCGTCGGATGGCCCGAGCCGAGCGCCATCATGCGGCGACGCCAGCGCTGCGGCACCGGCAGCGGCAACAGATACCGCATCAGATCGATGATGTTCTTGAGGTCGTAATCGAAACCGATGCGCTCGGCCGCAAAGGTGCAGACGCGCGCCCGGTCTTCGTCGGTGAGGCCGGTGGGCCGGCAGATACGGGTGTGGAACCGCGCATATTTGGAGAGCGGCGCGGCGACCACGCCCTGCCCGAGATTGGCTTCGACCAGCACCAAAGGCTCGCCGCTGCTCGACACGCGGTCGCCGATCGGACCGACATACAAAGCGGCATGCGACCACGTCGATTGCGTGAGGTACTTGATGACGCCGGAGATGTGGTTGTTGCCTTCGACCAGCAGCACATCGCCGGGCCTGAGCGTCGCGCGGAGCGCCTCAAGATCGCTCGGCGTGAAAGGCTCATAGCCCTGCACCGGCTTTTCCAGATAGCGGGCGAGAAGATGCCCGAACCGATCGACGATCTGCCCCATGACCCGTCCTTCGCCGCCCGTTCCGACGTGGCAACGTGACGCGTGTTCCCCCTGCGCGCGCTCGCTGGCTGCGCATCTTGTTGACGACCACATTACCGCGAAGACATTGCAAATTGGTTCATCGCGCCGCCTTGCAAACTTACCAAGCGTTAGTCATGAAAATTGCAGCAGGACGCATGTTCGTGCATTCTGCCATCCTCATTCGGAAAGCTTTCGGACACCATGTCGCGACTGAGCCGCCGCACATTCCTTGCTGGTTCCGCCGCGCTCATCGCCGCGCCGGCGGTGCACGTGGAGGCCGCCACCGGCGATGTCGATGTCGCGATCATCGGCGCGGGCGCGGCCGGCATTGCCGCAGCGCGCCGCATCGCCGCCGCCAAGCGCAGCTATCGGCTGATCGAAGCGGCGGCGCGCATCGGCGGCCGCTGCGCGGTCGACACCAAGACATTCGGCGTGCCGTTCGATCTCGGCGCGCATTGGATCCACAATTCCGATACCAACCCGCTCGTTGCCGCCGTGCCAAAGGACGGCAAGAGCGGCCTCGATATCTACGCCGCGCCGCGCGCGCAGGCCTTGCGCGTCGGCCCGCGCCGGGCGCGCGAGTCCGAACTCGAAACCTTTCTCGCCGCACAGGTGCGCGCGCAACGCGCCGTCGTCGATGCCGCGAGAGCGAAAATCGATATCCCGGCGCAACGCGCGCTGCCGAAGGATCTGGGCCCTTGGCAGCCGACCATCGAGTTCATGCTGGGGCCCTACACATTCGGCAAGGATCTCGGCGCGGTGTCGACCTTCGATCTCGCGCGCGCGCTCGAACGCGAAGGCGAAGCGTTCTGCCGGCAAGGCTATGGCGCGCTCCTGGCGCGACTCGCGAGCGATGTGACGGTGCAGCTTTCGAGCCCCGTCAGCATGATTTCATGGGTCGCCGGCCACAGCGTGACGGTGGAGACGGCGAAGGGCGACTTCTCCGCCCGCACGGTGATCCTCACCGTGCCCACCAATGTGCTCGCCTCCGACGCCATCGAGTTCATTCCGCCTCTGCCGAAGCGGCATCTCGATGCCGCGGGCAAGCTGTCGCTCGGCTCGCTCAACCACATCGCTTTGGAGATGCCGGGCAATCCACTCGGGCTGCAACGCGACGACATCGTGTTCGAGCAGACGAACGGCCCGCGCACGGCGGCGCTGCTCGCCAATGTCGGCGGCACCGATTTGCATGTGGTCGAGGTCGGCGGCGCCTTCGGGCGCGATCTCGCCACCAAAGGCGAAGCCGCGATGGTCGCTTTCGCCACCGACTGGATAAGCAATGCCTTCGGCACCGAGGCCAAGCGCCTCATCAAGCGCAGCCTTGCGACGCGCTGGGATGCCGATCCGCTCGCGCTCGGCGCCATCTCGTCGGCCGCGCCTGGCGCGTCGGACGCGTGCAAGGTTTTGGCCGAGCCGCTCGGCGGACGCGTGTGGCTTGCCGGCGAAGCGCTGAGCGAGACGCAGGCAGGCACCGTCAACGGCGCATGGGAATCCGGCACCCGCGCCGCGGAAGCCGCCTTGCGCCGGCTCGGCGGCGCGAAGGACGAGACCGATGAGAAGCCCGCGCGGCGCCAGCGCAGGCGATAGTCGAATGCACTTCAGTCTGGACGTGACATGACCCAACGCCCGCAAGCCCTGATCGCCTGGTCGAGCGGCAAGGACAGCGCCTGGGCGCTGTATGAAGCGCGGCGCGCCGGCGATGTCGACATCGTCGGCGCGCTGACCACGGTGAATGAGACGTTCGGCCGCGTCGCCATGCATGGCGTGCGGAACGCGGTGTTGGCGGCGCAGGTGGAAGCGGCGGGGCTGGAGCAGATCGTGGTGCCGATCCCCTACCCGTGCACGAACGACATTTACGAGCGGCAGATGGCCGCGGCGATGGACGCCGCCAAGGCGCGCGGCATCACGCATGTCGTCTTCGGCGATCTGTTCCTCGAAGACATCCGCGCCTATCGCGAGGCCAAGCTGAAAGAGATCGGCATCACGCCGCTGTTTCCGCTGTGGCAGCGGCCGACCGCCGCGCTGGCGCGCGAGATGATCGCCGGCGGACTGGAAGCGCATCTCGCCACCGTCGACTTGAAGAAGCTTTCCGCCGACTTCGCGGGCCGGCGCTTCGACACCGCTTTGCTGGAGGCGCTGCCGGACGACGCGGACCCTTGCGGCGAGAACGGCGAGTTTCACACCTGCGTCGTGGCGGGGCCGATGCTGTCGCGGCGCATTGAAGTGACGGTCGGCGAACGCGTGGAGCGCGACGGGTTTGCGTATGCGGATCTCGTCCCGTCATCCTGAGGTGCGAGCGAAGCGAGCCTCGAAGGATGAACGGCCGAGGCCGTCGCCCTTCGAGGGCCATGCTTCGCATGGCCGCCTGAGGGTGACGGGTCTAAGTCAGGCCCTCAGCACACCACCGGTGCGCTTGGTCACCTCGGCGACGATCTTCTGTCCGAGCGCGTCGATCTCCGCGTCGGTCATCGTCTTCTCGCGCGGCTGCAAGGTGACGGCGATCGCGACCGACTTCTTGCCCGGCTCTATGCCCTTGCCTTCGTAGACGTCGAAGACGCTGACATTGGTGATCAGCTTCTTGTCGGCGTTCTGCGCGCTGCGCACGATGTCCGCGGCCTTCACGCTCGTATCGACGAGGAATGCGAAGTCGCGCTCGACCGGCTGGAACGGCGACAATTCGAGCAGCGGCTTGGCGCGCGTCGCCTTGGCCTTCGGCTCGGGGATTGCCTCGAGGATCACTTCGAACGCGACGAGCGGACCTTCGACCTTCAGCGCCGCGAGCGTGCGCGGATGCAGTTCGCCGAAGTAGCCGATGACGTTCTTCGGGCCCATCTGGATGGTGCCGGAGCGGCCGGGATGGAACCAGGCGGGCGCGCCGGGCACGATCTGCAGGGCCTGCATCGGCGCGCCGGCCGCGGCGAGCACCGCGAAGGCGTCGGCCTTGGCGTCGAAGGCGTCGACGGGCTTGGCCGCCATCGACCAGTGACGGCCGATGCCCTCGGGCTTGGCCAGCGCGCGGCGGAGGCCGGTCGCGGCGATGAACTGATCTTCCGGCTTCTCGCCCTTGAAGATCTGCCCGACCTCGAACAGCGCGACGTCGTTGAAGCCGCGGTCGGCGTTCTGCTGCGCCGCGGTGATGAGCCCCGGCAGAAGGCTCGGCCGCATGTCCGACAGCTCGGCCGCGATCGGATTGGCGAGCGCGAGTTCGGGCGCGCCGCCGCCGAACAGCTCGGCCTCGCGCTTGGACACGAACGACCACGTCACCGCCTCGGTCAGCCCGCGCGTAGCGAGCGCGCGCTTGGCCTTGCGCGTGCGTCCCTGGATGGTGGTGAGCACCGGCTTGCGCGCATCCGCGCCGCGCGGGAACGGCGTCGAGGGCACCTCGTCGACGCCGACGATGCGCACGACTTCCTCGACGAGGTCGGCGCGGCCGTGCACGTCCGGACGCCACGACGGCACCGCGACTTTCACCTGGTCGCCCTGGCCGGCGACGAAGAAGCCGAGCCGCTCCAGGATGCGGCGCACCTCGGCGAAGGGCACCTTGAGGCCGGACAGGCGCGGGATGTCGGCGAGCGGGAAGTCGATCAAGCGGTCCTTCGGCGCCGGATCGCCGGCGACGACCACCTCGGACGGCTCGCCGCCGCACAGGTCGAGGACCATCTGCGTCGCGAGATCGAGCCCCGGCAGCGTGAAGGCCGGGTCGACGCCGCGCTCGAAGCGGTAGCGCGCGTCGGTGTTGATGCCGAGCTTGCGGCCGGTCTGCGCGATGTTGAGCTCGCTCCACAGCGCCGACTCGATCAGCACGTCGGTGGTGGTCTCGTCGCAGCCCGATTCCTCGCCGCCCATGATGCCGGCGAGCGACTCCACCGCGCGCTCGTCCGCGATCACGCACATGCCCTGATCGAGCGTGTAGGTCTTGCCGTCGAGCGCCAGCAGCTTCTCGCCGTTCTGGGCGCGGCGCACGGTGATGTTGCCCGTCACCTTCTTGGCGTCGAACACATGCAGCGGACGGCCGCGGTCGAAGGTGATGTAGTTGGTGATGTCGACCAGCGCATTGATCGGACGCAGGCCGATGGCGACGAGCCGCTTCTGCAGCCACTCGGGCGACGGTCCGTTCTTGACGCCGCGCACGAGGCGCAGGGCGAAAGCCGGGCACAGCTCGGGCGCCTCGATGGTCACCTTCACCGGGCACGGATACGTGCCCTTGATCGGCTTCGGCGCGTTCTGCTTGTAGGTGCCGATCATCGCCGCGCCGAGATCGCGCGCGATGCCGTTGACGCCGGTGCAATCGGGCCGGTTCGGCGTCAGGTTGATCTCGATCACCGGATCGCTGATGCCGAGCACTTCCGCGAAGGGCGCGCCGATCGGCGCGTCGGCCGGCATCTCGATAATGCCGCTATGGTCGTCGTTGAAGCCGATCTCCGCGCCGGAGATCATCATGCCCTGGCTTTCGACGCCGCGGATCTTGCCGACGGACAAGGTGATGTCCTTGGCCGAAATGTAGGTGCCCGGCAGGCCGAGCACGGTCTTGAGGCCCGCGCGCGCGTTCGGCGCGCCGCAGACGATCTGCAGCGGCGCACCCGTGCCGTTATCGACCTTGCAGACGCGCAGGCGGTCGGCGTTGGGATGCTGCACGGCTTCGAGGATCTGCACGACCTTGAACGGCGCGTATTCCTTGGCCTTGTCCTCGACCGCCTCCACCTCGAGGCCGATCATGGTGAGCTTGTCGACGATCTCGTCGAGCGAGGCCGTCGTCTCCAGGTGCTCTTTGAGCCAAGGCAGAGTGAATTTCATTCGATTACCAGAAGTACAGGATAGGCAATGTGACGACGACGAGAATGGTCACGATGATCGCGGCACGCACGCACATCGCATAGAGTTCGCGCCGCAGCAGTAATTCCGCACCGACCGCCGCAAGGCTGGGCTCGACGCTCACGTCTTGCGGATTGAAGATCGTCAGACACCGCAGACAGCCGACCGCGAGGATCAGATAGACGGCCATCTCGCAGACAATGATGGCCTCTTCGTAGCGATGATCGGCGACCAACGGCACGATCAGACCGAGGCCGGCGATCATCATCGACACATGCGTGAGCAGCCCGGTCGCCTTGGCATCGATGTTCTGTAGCGACTCGGCGATCGGCGCGGGAATCGACTCTTCGTGCCGACGAATGCGCTCGGGGTAGTCCTTGATCGCCGCCTCGTCCCAATCGCGCGTGATCGCGTTCAGCAACGGACGATCGAACCACCAAGCCATGACCTTACTCCGTTAGGACCGTCACGAGCTGAGACCGCCTGCCAAAGTCGGGAAATCAAGCGGGCGGAACCCGTAGTGCGAAAGCCAGCGCACGTCGGCTTCGAAGAAGGCGCGCAGGTCGTTCATGCCGTATTTGAGCATGGCGATGCGGTCGATGCCCATGCCCCAGGCAAAGCCCTGGTACTCGTTGGGATCGAGGCCGCAATTGCGCAGCACATTCGGATGCACCATGCCGCAGCCGAGAATCTCCAGCCAATCCTCGCCCTCGCCGAAGCGGATCTCGCCCTTCTCGCGGCGGCACTGGATATCGACTTCCAGCGACGGCTCGGTGAAGGGGAAGAACGAGGGACGGAAACGCATCTTCACGCCGTCGACCTCGAAGAAGGCCTTGCAGAACTCCTCGAGGATCCACTTGAGGTGGCCGAGGTGCGAGCCCTTGTCGATGACCAGGCCTTCGACCTGATGGAACATCGGCGTGTGCGTCTGGTCGCTGTCGCTGCGATAGGTGCGGCCGGGGCAGATCACCCGGATCGGCGGCTTCTTCGACAACATCGTGCGCACCTGCACCGGTGAGGTGTGCGTGCGCAGCAGCAGGCGCGAGCCGTCGGGCTTCTGCGGGAAATAGAACGTGTCGTGCATCTCCCGGGCCGGATGGCCTTCGGGGAAGTTCAGCTTGGTGAAGTTGTAATCGTCGGTCTCGATGTCGGGACCTTCGGCGACGGCAAAGCCCATGTCGGCGAAGATCGCGGTGAGCTCGTCGATCACCTGGCTGATCGGATGCACGCGGCCGGTCTCGGCCGGCGCTTCGCGCACCGGCAACGTGACGTCGACCGTCTCGCTGGCGAGCTTGGCATCGAGCGCCGCGGTGGCGAGAGCTTCCTTGCGCGCCGCGATGGCGGCGGTGACCTTGTCCTTCAGCCCGTTGATCGCCGGGCCTTTGGCCTTACGCTCGTCCGGGGTCATCCCGCCGAGCGTCTTGAGCAGCGCGGACACCGAGCCGCTCTTGCCGAGCGCGGAGACGCGCACCGCTTCGAGCGCTGTTTCGTCGCCCGCCGCGGCGACGGCGGTCAGCAGGTCTTGTTCAAGTTGCGCGATGTCGGACATGGCTACGCCGCCCCTGTGACCCGTCATGGCCGGGCTTGTCGCGGCCATCCACGTCTTGGCTAGTCAGGAAGGCGTGGATGCCCGGCACAAGGCCGGGCATGACAGCTGAGAGTCTTACGCCTGAACCTGCGCCGGCAGCGCGGCCTTGGCCTTCTCGACGATCACGGCGAACGCCGCCGGCTCGTGGATGGCGAGATCCGACAGCACCTTGCGGTCGACCATCAGGCCCGACTTGGCGAGACCGTCGATGAACTTCGAGTAGTTCAGACCGAACGGACGCACGGCAGCGTTCAGGCGCTGGATCCAGAGAGCGCGGAAGGTGCGCTTCTTACGCTTACGATCGCGGAAGGCGTACTGGTTGGCCTTCTCCACCGCCTGCTTGGCGACGCGGATCGTGTTCTTGCGGCGGCCGTAATAGCCCTTGGCGGCCTTGAGAACTTTCTTGTGCTTGGCGTGAGCGGTGACGCCACGTTTGACGCGGGCCATGGTGAAACTCCTAAAGCTGATCTAGCAAACGGTGATACGGGGACGACGGCCTGAAGCGGCCAGAAGTACGGTTAGCCGTTGGGCAGGAAGTACTTCTTGATGTTGTCGCCGTCGGTCTTGAACAGCACTGACGTGCCGCGATGTTCGCGGATCTGCTTGGTGGTCCGCTTGATCATGCCGTGGCGTTTGCCGGACTGCTGGTATTTCACCTTGCCGGACGCGGTGATTTTGAAGCGCTTTTTAGCGCCCGATTTGGTCTTCAGCTTGGGCATTTTGCTCTCCTAAACGGCCAGAAGCGGAACCCCGCACGGCCGAAAATAAGCCCAAGACGCAAAGGCCTCAGGCATGGTGCTCGGGATTGAGCGGATTTCGTCGCCACGGCAGCCCTTGATCAGCCGGGCGACGAGAGGCGGCGTTATGGCAGAGGCCGCAGGCGCTTGCAACCGTCCGGGCGCTGGCCCCGGGCGCCTGTTCCGAGGCCCGCCGCGACCACTTTCCTCAGAAACACTTTCCGTGTATTATTTCTCTGGCGAGCAGGACCCGACATGCCAGCGTACCCGAGCGAGAACAGCCACCCGGACGAAGCCGCCGTCGTGACCAAAGCCGCTCTGCGGGCCGCGGACCGGCTGGGCGTGCGCAACAATGTCCTCGCCCGCATCGTCGGGGTTTCCGAACCCACCGTCTCCCGTATGCGCAAAGGCGGCTATACGCTCGAACGCGGGCAGAAGCCGTTCGAATTGGCGATCCTGTTCATCCGCCTGTACCGCTCGCTGGATGCGATTGTTGGCGGAAGCGACGCGACCGCCGGAGACTGGCTCAGAAACCAGAATACCGCCCTGGGCGCGGCGCCGCTCGATCTCGTGCAAACGGTAGCAGGGCTGACCGATGTCATCGCCTATCTCGACGCCCGCCGAGCTCTCGTCTAGCGCGGGCCGCGCCGCCGGGGGCGGCTGGCGCGTGGTCGAAGCCCAGCACAAAGTCTCGACGGCCAAGCTGACCGACACCACGGCCGAACAGCGTTTGCTCGAAGACCTCATCGAGGAGACCAAGCCGAGCATTCCGCAGGAATGCGCGCATCTCGACTTCCTGCTGTCGACGCCGTTCCGCTACGGCGCGCCCTACCCGCAGGGATCGCGATTTCGCAAAGCCGGCCGAACCCTCGGCGTCTTCTACGCGTCCGAGCAGGTCGAAACGGCGATCGCGGAACTGTGTTTCTGGCGGCTTCTCTTCTTTGCGGAGTCGCCCGATACGGCATGGCCGTCGGAGGCCGGCGAGTTCACCGCCTTCTCGTTCGACTACAGGACGGCCCATGCGATCGACCTGACGTGCGCGCCTTTCGACGACCGCGCATCGTCCTGGCAGCACCCGACGCGTTATGACGACTGCCAGGACATCGCGGACATGGCGCGCCAAACCGGCATCGATGTCATCAAATACGCATCCGTCCGCGACCCGGGCCACCGGCTCAATCTGGCGATCCTGCATTGTCGCGCGTTCGTTGGCGCCGCACCCGCCGACCGTCAGACATGGCGCATTCTCCTCGGCCAAAACGGTGCGCGGGCGCTGTGCGAAATGCCGAATAGCGCGCTCGATTTCGGCCGCGAAGCTTTTCTGCCCGACCCGCGCATCGCAACGCTGCAATGGGACCGCTAAGGCCTCAAACGCCAAGCGCCGCCCGCTTTCAAGACGGACGGCGCTTAAACGAACAACGGACCTTCGGCGTCAGCGCGGCGCCAGCAACATCACCATCTGGCGGCCTTCGAAGCGCGGCTCGGATTCCACTTTCGAAATCGTCGAGACATCTTCCTTCACGCGCTGCAGCAGCTTGTAGCCAAGCTCCTGGTGCGCCATTTCGCGCCCGCGGAACCGCAGCGTGATCTTGACCTTGTCGCCTTCCTCGAAGAAGCGCTTCATCGCGCGCATCTTCACGTCGTAGTCGTGGTCATCGATCATGGGTCGGAGCTTGATCTCCTTGACCTCGACGACCTTCTGTTTCTTGCGGGCTTCCGCGGCCTTCTTCTGCGCCTGGAACTTGTACTTGCCGTAATCCAGGATCTTGCAGACGGGCGGCGTTGAATTCGGGGCGATCTCGACCAGGTCGAGCCCTGCGGCCTGCGCCATGTCTAGCGCGGCTTGAATCGGTGTGGGGCCATGGTTGTGGCCTGTGGCATCGATCAGCTGTACCTCGCGGACACGGATCTCCTCATTGACGCGCGGACCATCCTTCGGGGCGGGCTGCGCAGCTTTCATCGGACGACGAATGGCTACCTTCTCCTCTTGCTGTTTCAACCAAAGCGGCGGCTTCCGTGCGGTCGACAGACCGCCAGAAAGCGAGAGATTGGTACAAACGGCGAATAAGTCAACGCGCTTCCTCGGCGCGGGATGCCGAAAGTCGCAAAAATAAAGCGCAAATCGTTCAGATCCCTGCCGTTTTGCGCGCGCTTTCGAGCCCGCCGAGCTCCCGGTAGATGCGTAGGATCTCGCCGGCAACCGTATCGCGGTCGAAATGGCCGAGCACCCAGTCGCGCCCGCGCTGGCCCAGCATGGCCCGGTTCGGCTCCGGCATCGCGAACAGCCGCAGCAGGGCGGCGGCGAAGGCCGCATCGTCCCCGGACTGGAAACGCAGGCCCGCCACGCGGCTTTCCGGCACCGACGGCGCCGTCAGCACCACGTCGGGCCCGGCGGCGAGGTCCGAGACGATGACCGGCCGGCCCATCGCCTGCGCCTCCAGGATCGCGCGCGGCGCGCCCTCGGGCTGCACGGCGGCGGAGGCGACCACGGCCGCCGCCGCATAGGCGGCCGGCATGTCGGCGACGGGCGCCGCCATGCGGATCACGTCCATGGTGCCGGTCGCCAGCGCCAGGTCCCACAGCTCGCCGGTGTAATGCGTGCGGCCGCGGTCCTCGCCGACGAATACGAACAGGAAGTCCTTGAGGCCCATTTCCTTGAGCCGGCGCGCGGCCTTCACCGCCAGCGTATGGCCCTTGCGGCGCAGGATGCGGCCGGTGATCAAGATCACTTTCGTGTCGCGCGATACGCCCCAGGCATGGCGCATCGCGTCGACGCGCTCCTGCGACACGCGCGCCGGATCGAAACGCTCGAGATCGATGCTGCAGGGCACGACCGCAATCTTGTCCCACGACGTCGCATAGCGGTCGTTGATGAGCTGCGCGATCTGCTCGCTCGCCGCCAGGACGCGGTCGCCGCGCGCCATCACGCCATTGTAGACGTGCTTGAAGATGTTCTGCTCGCGAAAGCCCTTGAACCAGCTCGTCAGCAGCGGCAGGCCGCACAGCCGCGCGGCGATGCGCCCGCTCCAGGCGGCCGAACGGCCGAACACGTGGATCGCTTTCACCTGCTCCTCGCGCGCAAGGCGCGTCAGCGTGAATGCATTGAGCAGCATCATCACGGGATTGTTGGTGCCGACATCGAGCGGCACGAAGCGCGCGCCGGCCGCCGTGACATCGGCAACGAGGCGGCCCGCCTGCGACACGACGATGGCGCGATAGCCGGCCTGCACGAGAACGCGCGTCAGTTCGACGGCGCCGGCATCGGACGCACCGCCATCGAGGGTCGGCGTGACAATGAGCACGCTGAAAGGCGCGTCACCGCCGCGATCCGAACGCGCGACGTCGCGCAGCGATGGCTGCGATCGGTTCGACGCTGCGGAGGCCGGCAGGCTCGACATACGCTCAGCGACCTCCCCTTTTGACGTTGGCCGAACCGTCGGACGGCTTGCTGTTCTGCGTTGCTCGCGGAAGTCGCGAAGGCTGCGCTGGACGCGTCACGCGCCGCGGACGATGCCCGATGTTCAGGCGTCGCGCGCCAGAACCGACGTATAGACCTCGCGGGTGGCCTCGGCAACGCTCTGGGGCGCGAACATGAATTCGGCGAATTGACGCGCCCGCGCGCCCAAAGCCTCGTAAGCCGTCGTATTCAGCGCCAAAGCCGCACGAACCGCGCCGGCGAGATCGCCCACATTGCCGGGGCGCACCACCCAGCCGGTACGCAGTTCATCACGCATCCGCGGCGGCGCCAGAAGATTTTCCGGCAACATGCCGATCGCCGTGGTGACGACCGGGCGGCCCACCGCCTGCGCTTCCGCGACGGCGCGGCCGGTCAGCGGCGGCTGCAAGGCGGGCACGACAACGACATCGGCGGCGGCCAGCGCCGCCGGCATGTCGGGACAATGGCCGATGAACCGGCACAGCGTATCGATGCCGTGCACTTGCGCGCGGCGGCGCAGCGCGCGTGCGTAACGCAAATTGCTGCGGTCTTCGCCGGCAAAGACGAACGCAATGTTGCGATCGCCGCCGGCGACGAGAAGGCGCGCGGCATCGATCGCGCTCATCTGCCCGTTCCACGGCGCGACGCGGCCCGAGATCAGCACCACCCGCACATGCGGCAGCACGCCCCACATGCGGCGCATCGCGGCGATCCGGTCGGACGTGATCGCGGCGGGATTGAAGGCGGCGGTGTCGACCGCGCGCGGGACGACGGTGATCCGTGCGGGCGGAATCTTGTAGCGCTCGATCATCGCCAGCGAGACGTAGCTCGACGGCGCGATCACGCGGCCGCCGCGCGCGAGCGAGGCGCGATAAAAATGCTGCGGCCAGCTATCGCCGGTGAGGCGATCGCCAAACGATGTCACCAGGAAGACGGGCTGGCGGCGCGTCGCCTGCAGCGCGCTCCAGGCCGCGCCGGCGCTCTGCGCATGCACGACGTCGATGCGCTGGCCCGCGATCAGCGAGGCAATGACGCGCGCGTTCCTGCGGATGCGGAACGGATCGATGGTGTCGTTGACCATCGGCAGGAATTCGCCGCCGATGGCGCGCAGTTCGCCGAC
>Ga0180216_1001296_pt1 | contig 22681 bp, 11 predicted proteins | sample eDN3rd37CBELigMG_FD_128879 | JGI IMG/M metagenome (GOLD analysis project Ga0180216, IMG submission 128879) | Enriched Miracle-Growth compost microbial communities from Emeryville, California, USA - eDNA 3rd pass 37_C BE-Lig MG (version 2)... ...
CGCCAGCTCACCCAGGAGGTTCGACTGCGAGACCAATCGCGGCAATGGGGAATCCTTATCGCACAAAGGCGCTACAGGGTTCGTACCGTGGCATCATACGGTGCGCCGACAAAGCATGTCAAGTCACGATGCACTGCAGAAACAGCAGCGCCGAAAACGCATCCCGCGCTTGTGGAGATCACCCTGTGGCTGTGCTATCATTTCGATCGCGCCGCACGGCGGTGCAGCAAGCAGAATGCGCCCGTAGCTCAGGGGATAGAGCGTTTGGTTGCGGACCAAAAGGTCGGGGGTTCAAATCCCTCCGGGCGTACCATTTCGAAAGGGCTGTTTCCGCGAGGAGACGGCCGTTTCTATGCTCGCGACTTCGCGAAATACGTCCGATTCACTCGAGACGTGTAGCAACCGTATAGCAGCGATCCACTAGAACTATCCCGGTCCCGGCCTGGACACGCCCTCCCGCCGGTCAGCAGGTCGTCCCGTCCTGTCGCCGATTACGCTGGTCAACCCTGGTCCTCGCGACGCGAACGGGCTCGATTGCCGCGGGCGAGCTGTTGCCGCAGGAGTAGCGATCTGCCAGTCCGCGTCCAATCCATCAGCACGTTGACGGTCGTACGGCTCATGGCCGGACGTGGTCACGGGCTACAAGTGGCTGGTACCTATAGTGGTAGGGTTGCCGCAAGCGGCACCCGAGCCAACTGAGTTCACAGCACCCGTCCCCATACCTTTCTCGATTTCTTCTCCCGCCTCGGCCCATGGAGTCCCGTCAGCATACGAGGCAATTTTCAGGAATCCTGATCCTCCTGCCTGCTCATCACCGCGAGCCAACGCTTCCTCCGCCAGATGTACGACGGACCACGAAGTGCTTCCAAGCCCGATTCGGTCGACAACGCTCAACAGCGATTGACAGCACTGCATGCGACCGGCGAAACTTGCGGTACACACAGCATCTTAGGGCCCGAGCTGCGGTTGGAGGTCGGGTCCGGGGAGGGGCAGGGACTTGGATGTCTTCGAGCTGAGGAACCGGCTGGTTGGCAGCTACTCATCTTACGTTCAGAGCTTCATTAACATCCGCGACAACACCATTCGCAAGCGGGTGGACGAGGAGTTCGAGGCCGGAGCCCTCTGGCCGGACCCCCTGATCCAGATCAACCCGTCATTCGAGGCGGGTGAGTCGATCGACACGCTGGTCGCGAATGGCGAACTGCATCCCGAATGCAGCCGGATCTTCCGCATCAAGCCAAACCCGGAGAACTTCGGTGAACCGCTGCGGCCGTATCGACATCAGGTTGACGCGGTTCGAGCGGCGAGGTCGGGCGGCAACTACGTCCTGACGACTGGCACCGGCTCGGGTAAGAGCCTTGCCTACATCGTTCCGATTGTCGACCACGTCCTCCGCACCGGTTCCGGCAAGGGAATCAAGGCGATCATCGTCTATCCGATGAACGCCCTGGCCAACAGCCAGCTCGAGGAGCTCAAGAAGTTCCTGGAGCACGGGTACAGCGGGGGCCGGCGACCGGTCACGTTCGACCGCTACACCGGTCAGGAATCAGAGGACGAGCGACAACGCATCAGGGCTAATCCGCCCGACATCCTGCTCACCAACTACGTCATGCTGGAACTCATCACGACCCGACCCGAAGATCAGGCGATCGTCCGAGCTGCTCGGGGGCTGCGATTCCTCGTCCTCGACGAGCTACACACATACCGCGGCCGGCAGGGAGCCGATGTCGCCCTCCTAGTGCGACGCGTCCGCGACTTGCTGGAAGCCCACGGCCTCCAGTGTGTTGGCACGTCAGCGACGCTGGCGGGACCCGGCTCTTACGCCGAGCAGCAGGAGGAGGTCGCCAGGATGGCCTCGCTGTTGTTCGGAGCCCCCGTCGCACCGAGCGGCGTCATTGGAGAGACCCTCCGGCGGGTGTCGTCGCCGTTCGACGAGTCGGATTCGTCCCAGATCCGGAAGCTCAGTCAACACGCCGCCGATTACCATGCCTGGCCGACGGATACGCCAGAGCTATTCGTTCAGAGCCCGCTGGCGTCGTGGGTGGAGAGCACGTTCGGAATTCTGGGTGATGAAGCTTCGGGGCGGCTAATTCGAGCCAAGCCGCAGCCGATTCACGGCGAGAACGGAGCGGCCAGGAAACTCAGCGACCTGACCGGGGTAGACGCCCTGACCTGTACGAAGACGATCCAACAAACGCTCTTGGCCGGCTACGAGCACAGAAACGTTGAAACGGACCGACCACTCTTCGCCTTCCGGCTGCATCAGTTCATATCCCGGGGTGACACCGTATACGCATCGCTCGAAGACGAGTCCAACCGCTACATCACGCTCGCTGGCCAGCAGTTCGTCCCTGGTGGGAGAGACCGAATACTGCTGCCAATGGTCTTCTGCCGGGAGTGCGGGCAAGAGTACTACAGCGTTCTCCAGCAGACCGGCCGGGACGGTCAACTCTCTTTCACAGCCCGGGACTACCTCGACCACCACGACGACGACTCCTCCGACGCAGGCTACCTTTACTTCAGCACTGATAAGCCCTGGCCGGAGGAGCAGGACGCGATCGAGGTCGGACGCATCCCCGAGACCTGGGTCGAAGAACGGAATGGCGTGCTGCGAGTCAGCAGCTCGAACCGCAAGTATCTGCCCGAGGCCGTGACCGTAAGGCCTGACGGGAGCGTCCAGCTCAGCGGCGATGGTCTGCCGTACCAGTTCATCCACGCTCCCTTCAAGTTCTGCCTGAACTGCGGCGTCGAATACGGAGCCCGTCAGACCGACTTCGCCAAGCTGGCATCGCTCGGATCAGAGGGTCGGAGCACGGCAACAACCGTTCTCACGCTCTCTGCCGTCCGTCACCTGCAGCAAGCGGAGGACCTGAAGAAACAGGCCCGCAAGGTCCTCAGCTTCACCGACAACCGTCAGGACGCATCCCTTCAGGCCGGACACCTGAATGACTTCGTCGAGATCGGGCTTCTCCGTGCCGCCTTGTATAAGGCAGTGTCCGATGCCGGGACAAAGGGGCTGCCATATGAGCTCCTGACGCAGCAGGTGTTCGATGCCCTCAATCTCGATCTCGATCACTACGCGATCGATCCAGGCGTACGATTCGCCGCAAAGGACGACACCGAACGGGCACTCCGAGAGGTGCTCGGCTATCGCCTGTACCGCGACCTACGACGGGGCTGGCGGGTCACGCTTCCGAACCTTGAGCAGGTCGGCCTACTGGAAATCCGGTATGTTGCCCTCGCCGAGGTCTGCGAGGCGGAGGACATCTGGCAAGACACGCACGAGGCACTCGTCACCGCTTCGACCGACACTAGGATGAGGATCGCGAAGACGCTGCTGGACTACATGCGTCGCGAGCTGGTGATACGGACGGACTACCTGAACAGCCGCCGGCTCGAGCAAATCCAACAGATGAGCTCCCAGCGTCTGAGGTCTCCCTGGGCGATCGACGAAAACGAGAAGCTCGACGAGGCGTTCGTCCTTAAGCCACGGCAGCGACGAGCTGGTGACTTCCGCGGGTATATCTACATGTCGGGCTACTCTGCGTTCGGTCAGTACCTGAGGAGGGAGTTACGGGCCAGCGGGTTCCCCAACAAGCTATCGCAGGAGGAGATCCAACAGATCATCCAGCAACTTCTGAAGAGCTTGTGCAAGGGCAGTCTGGTAGAAGTCGTTGTCGAAGCGGACAAGGACGACGCGAGTGATAAGCCCGGATATCAGCTTCCCGCTTCGGTGATGCGGTGGGTGGCCGGGGACGGAACCCGCCCGTTCCACGACCCCATACGCATGCCGACAGCGGGTACTACTGCCGGTCAGGTCAACCAATACTTCATCGACTTCTACAAGCATCACGCACTGGAGAACGCCGGGATTGAGGCACGCGAGCACACCGCTCAGGTGCCGTACGATCTGCGGCAGGAGCGTGAGGCCGAGTTCCGAAGAGCGAAACTCCCGATTCTCTTCTGCTCCCCCACGATGGAGCTCGGCGTCGACATCTCCGAGTTGAACGTCGTAAACATGAGAAACGTCCCGCCGACGCCGGCTAACTACGCCCAGCGAAGTGGTCGTGCTGGCAGAAGCGGCCAGCCGGCACTAGTCTTTACTTATTGCACGACGGGCAGCCCCCACGACCAATACTTCTTCCGTCGGCCGGAGCTCATGGTCGGGGGGTCAGTGTCACCACCACGATTGGATCTCGGAAATGTGGATCTCGTCCAGTCGCATATTCAGGCGATCTGGCTGGCCGAGACCGACCAGTCGCTGGGGAGGTCGCTTCGGGATCTACTTGATGTCGAAGGAGAAGTTCCGTCCCTCGAGCTGCTGCCCAGCGTCCGATACGGAATCGAGAACGAGCGGGCGACGGAGCGTGCGAGGGCGAGATCCGAACGCGTCCTGGCGACGATCCGCGACCAGATCGATGACGCCGGCCGGTTCGACGACCGATGGCTCGACGATGTCTTCGGCTCGATGGTGTATCGCTTCGACCACACCGCTGATCGCTGGCGAGACCTATATCGCTCGGCCCTGACGCAGGTCAAGGTACAGACGCGGATCAGGAACGACGCGACCCGCAGCCAGAAGGATAAGGAGCAGGCGGCCCGGCTCCGCCGTGAAGCCGAGGCTCAGATCGACCTCCTGATAGGCACCGACAGCCTCATGCAGTCCGACTTCTACTCCTATCGCTACTTCGCCAGCGAGGGGTTCCTGCCTGGCTACAGCTTCCCGAGGTTGCCGCTCTCGGCGTTCATTCCGGCTCGTCGTCGACGAGGTCAACGAGACGAGTTTCTCCAGCGGCCACGATTCCTGGCCATTTCGGAGTTCGGGCCCCAGGCGATCGTCTATCACGAGGGTTCGCGGTACGCGATCAACCAGGTCATCCTGCCGGTCACGGACGAAGACGATATCGCGACCCGTTCCATGAAGCAGTGCGGCTCATGCGGATACATCCACCCGATCGACGACCAGTCGAATCCGGACGTGTGTGAGCGATGCGGCACCGAGCTGGGAGCTGGGCTGCGGGATCTGTTCCGGCTGCAGAACGTCTCCACTCGCCGCCGGGACCGCATCAACTCGGATGAGGAGGAACGACTCCGTTACGGCTACGAGATCCGGACCGGGGTGCGATTCGAGCCGCTTGAGGGCGAGGCGTCTTACCGGACCGGAACGATCACGAGCGACGGCGATCCGCTCGGCCCGCTCGGCACCCTCACCTACGGAAACGCAGCTACCGTCTGGCGAATCAACCTGGGCTGGGCCAGGCGGAAGAACCAGAACGAGCTCGGCTTCGTCCTGGATATCGAACGGGGCTACTGGGGCAAACGGAACGGGACGGCCACGGACGACGCGGATGCCGATCCGATGAGCGGGCGGCACCGGCGAGTGATTCCGTATGTCGACGACCGCCGTAACTGCCTGATCTTCGAGCCCGCGCGGCAACTGAGCGACGAGCAGATGGCGTCGCTCCAGGCAGCGTTGAAGAACGCCATCCAGGTGACCTATCAACTCGAGGACAGCGAGCTGGCCGCCGAGCCTCTCCCCGACCGGGACAACCGGCGTCACCTGCTGCTGTACGAGTCGGCCGAGGGCGGGGCGGGGGTTCTACGGAGGCTGGTGGACGACGCGACTGCACTTGCGACGGTCGCTCGGGCGGCCCTGGAGCTCTGCCACTTCACGGTCGACGGCGAGGACAGACATCGCGGAGAGAACGCCCGGGAGGACTGCGAGGCGGCCTGTTATGACTGCCTGATGAGCTACGCAAACCAGCGAGACCATCCGCTCCTCGACCGCCAGGCGATCAAGAATCTGCTGCTCGAGCTCAGCACGGCGACCGTCGATACCGCACCAGGGTCTGCGTCGCCGCGAGAGCACTTTGAGCGACTGGAGCAGATGGCGGGATCGGAGCTGGAGCGACGCTGGCTGCGATTCCTTCACCAGCGGGGCTATCACTTGCCAGACGACGCTCAGACGTTGATCGCCGATGCCGGGACGCGACCCGACTTCCTGTACAAACGGGACATCGTCGCCGCAGTCTACATTGATGGACCGTACCACCAGTTCCCCGAGCGGGTTCAGCGAGACGCTACAGTCACGAGCAACCTGCTCGAGCTCGGCTATTCGGTGATCCGGTTCGATACGGATGAGGATGGCTGGGAGCAGACGGTCAGGGAGCACGCTTACGTGTTCGGGGAGGGACGATGACGGCTGCTGCTGAGACGTTCGCCGTCGGCTCGCTTGTGCGGGCAAGGGGGCGTGAATGGGTTGTCCTGCCGGAGTCGGCAGGCAAGATGCTGGTCCTGCGGCCGTTGGGCGGGACCGAGGACGAGGTAACCGGTATCTTCACGCCGCTCGAACGCGTCGAGACAGCACGCTTCGCCCTCCCCGATCCGAACGACGTGGGAGACGCACGCTCAGCTCGACTGCTACGCGATGCCGTGCGACTGGGTTTCCGGTCGAGTGCGGGGCCGTTCCGATCGTTCGCCCAGATCGCCGTTGAGCCCCGGCCATACCAGCTCGTGCCGCTGCTGATGGCTCTCAAGCAGGACCCCGTGCGGCTGCTGATCGCCGACGATGTGGGCATCGGCAAGACGATCGAGGCCGGCCTGATCGCCCGGGAGTTGCTCGACCGCAATGAAGTCAAGCGGCTGGCGGTGCTCTGCCCTCCGCATCTGGCCGAGCAGTGGCAGGCCGAGCTCCGCGACAAGTTCCATATCGATGCCGAGCTGGTCCTGCCCAGCACGACGGCACGGCTAGAGAAGCGTTGCGGGATCGGTCAGTCACTCTTCGACGTCTACGACCATGTCATCGTCTCCACCGACTTCATCAAGTCGGAACGCAGACGGCACGAGTTTCTACGGACGTGCCCCGAGATGGTCATCGTCGATGAGGCCCATACCTGTGCCTGGGGAGAGTCCAGCCGGGGCGGACGCCACCAGCGTCACCAATTGCTGAAGGGCGTCGCGGCGGATCATGCCCGGCACCTGATTCTCGTCACCGCGACACCCCACAGCGGCAAGGAAGAAGCATTCCGCTCGCTCCTCTCGCTGCTGGACCCGCAGCTTGGCAATCTCCCCGATGACCTGGGCGGACCACAGAACGCTCTCCACCGTCGCAAACTTGCCGAGTACTTCGTCCAACGGCGTCGTCTTGACATCCGCAAGTACATGCAAGCCGATACCCCGTTCCCGGAACGGGTCGAGCAGGAAATCTCGTACACACTCTCCCCCGAGTACCGACGCCTCTTCCAGAGAGTCGTAGCCTACGCTCGCGAGACCGTCATCGACGCCGACACCAACACGCACCGGCAGAGAGTCCGCTGGTGGTCCGCGATCGCCCTCCTCCGCTCGCTGGCCTCCAGCCCGGCCGCGGCGGCGGCGACGCTCCGCACACGAGCGGCCGTCGCGGACACTGAGTCGGTGCCCGAGGCGGACGAGCTCGGCCAGCGGATCGTGCTCGACCTCGAGGAGGACGATATCGGCGAGCGGATGGACATCGCTCCCGGAGCCGACGCCAGCGAGGGTTCAGTCGACGGAGACCGGACCCGACGACGGTTGCGTGAGATGGCACGCGACGCGGATCTGTTGGTCGGCGACAAGGACGAGAAGCTGATTCGGGCTGTGAAGGTCGTCCAGTCGTTGATCGACGACGGCTACCAACCGATCGTGTTCTGCCGGTTCATTCCGACCGCCGACTACCTCGCCGACGAGCTGCGAAAGCGGCTGAAGCGAGGGGTGGAAGTGGTCTCGGTCACCGGCACGCTGCCACCGGCCGAGCGGGAGGCCCGGGTCGAGCAGCTCGGGCAGGCTCCGAAGCGGGTGCTCGTCTGCACCGACTGCCTGAGCGAGGGCATCAACCTCCAGGACCATTTCGATGCCGTCGTCCACTATGACCTGTCCTGGAACCCCACCCGCCACGAACAGCGGGAAGGACGTGTCGATCGCTATGGTCAGGCCAAGGATACTGTTCGGGTGGTCGCGTACTACGGCACCGACAACCAGATCGATGGCATTGTGCTCGATGTCCTGCTCCGCAAGCACAAGTCGATCCGTAACTCGCTCGGCATTTCAGTGCCGGTGCCGGTCGACAGCAACCAGGTGGTCGAGGCGATCTTCGAAGGACTGCTTCTCCGCGAACACGCGGGTTCGGTCGAGCAGTACCTGCCGGGGTTCGAGGAGTTCTTCAAACCGCAACAGCAGGAGCTGTTCGCCGAGTGGGAGGTCGTCGCAGAGCGAGAGAGGCGATCACGAACGATGTTCAACCAGGAGGCGATCAAGGTCGACGACGTGGCCCGCGAGCTGGAGGCGGCACGGGAGGCGATCGGCTCCGGTTTGGACGTCCGGGCATTCGCCGTCGATGCGTTGGCAGCGTACGGTGCGGCGGTCGGACAGAACGGGGTCACCGAATTCGACCTGGCTGAGGTGCCCCTCGCGGCTCGCGAGATGATGGGCCTCGGCGGAACGACGCAGGTACGGGCGACGTTCGAGCTGCCAGCGGCAGATGGAGTCGAGTACTTGAGCCGAACCCATCCCCTCGTCGAGGGGCTCGCTGCCCACGTCATGGACGCGGCCCTCGACCCGCTAATCGACAAGAAGGTCGCCAGGCGTGCCGGGGTCGTCCGCACCCGAGCAGTCTCGACCCGCACGACGCTGCTGCTCCTCCGCTTTCGATTCCATATCGTCTCGACCACAGCGGGTGACACCGCGGTGCCGCTACTGGCGGAGGACACCGCGATCGTGGCGTTCGAAGGCTCGCCGGACCAGGCCCGCTGGATTGACCGCGACGCTGCCGAACGACTGCTCACGGCCAGGCCGGAGGCGAACGTCCACCCACAGCAGGCAGCTCAGTTCGTCCGGATGGTCGTTGAGGGAATCGACGGGATCATGCCGCACCTGGTAGCTGTCGCTGACGACCGGGCCGGGGATCTGCTCGACGCCCATCGGCGGGTCCGGCAGGCCGCCAACCTACGCGGCGTCCGCCAGCGGGTTGAACCGAAGGGGCAGCCGGACGTACTCGGAATCTACGTGTTCCTGCCGGTGGTCTGACGCCGCCTCTGAAGGGAGAGGCGTCTAGAGCGGGTTTACGACGCGAATACACGACAACCCTCGCCCAGCGTTGGGAGAGGGGCAGGGGGTGAGGGCCAACCCGATGAACGACCGCGGACGCTTCACGACGATCGAGACGCAGGGGGCGTTGCTGCCTCCCAGCCTGCTGCAGCGGGTGGCGGACGGTGATCGGGACCTGCCAGGCCTCACCACCGACGCCTATCATCTGCAAGCAGGCGAGCGGTTCAACGAGGTCATCTCGCGGTCGTGGAACCGGCTGCTGGGCGCTTGGGAGACGTTTACGACTCAGCTCGAGCGGCTGCCCGAGGGCGACCTGGGGACGACGGTCACCCGTGAGCGATGGCTACTGCCGCTCTTCGAAGAGTTGCGCTATGGCCGCCTCCAGACGAGCCGGGCCGTCGAGATCGAGGAGAAGAGCTACCCGATTTCGCACGCGTGGGGCGCCGGGGTACCGATCCACCTCGTCGGTGCCCGACTGGATCTCGACCAGCGGACGGCCGGCGTGGTCGGGGCGGCCAGGATGAGCCCGCACGGGATGGTCCAGGAGCTGTTGAACCGCTCGGACGACCGGCTCTGGGGCTTCGTCTCGAACGGGCTAAAGCTGCGGCTGCTTCGAGACAACGTCCGACTGACGAAGCAGGCGTTCGTCGAGTTCGACCTGCAGGGGATGATGGAGGGCGAGGTCTACGCCGACTTCGTCGTCCTCTGGCTGCTCTGCCACCAGTCGCGGGTCGAGGGCGAGCGGCCGGAGTCGTTCTTGCTCGAGGCGTGGTCGCGGGACGCAGCCGAGCGGGGCACGCGAGCCCTCGAACAGCTCCGCGACGGCGTCAAGCAGGCCATCGAGGCGATCGGCCGCGGTCTGCTCGTCCACCCGGCCAACGCCGACCTCAAGGCCAAGCTGCGTTCGGGAGAGCTGAACACCCAGGACTACTACCGCCAGCTGCTGCGGACGGTCTACCGGCTGCTCTTCGTCTTCGTCGCCGAGGACCGCGACCTCCTGCTCTCGCCAGCCGCGACGCCGGAGCAGCGACAACGCTACTTCGACTACTACTCGACCCAGCGGCTGCGGAGGCTTGCCGGCAGGCGACGCGGGACGCGGCACAGCGACCTCTGGCAAGGCTTGACGCTCGTCTTCGATCAGCTCCGGAGGGACGAGGGATGCCTCGAGCTTGGGCTACCGGGTCTGGGCGGGTTCCTCTGGTCGAACGAGGCCGTCGCCGACCTGATCGACTGCGAGTTGGGGAACCAGGAACTGCTGGAGGCGATCCGAGCCCTGTCGTTCACCGAGGCGGACGGGGTACGGCAGCCGGTGGACTACCGTAACCTCGGCTCGGAGGAACTGGGCAGCGTCTATGAGTCGTTGCTCGAGCTGCACCCGGAGCTTCACATCGCGGCCGGGACGTTCGTGCTCCAGACGGCCGGCGGGAACGAGCGGAAGACGACCGGCTCCTACTACACCCCCAGCAGCCTGATCGCCGAGCTGCTCGACTCCGCCCTCGAGCCAGTGCTGGACGACCGGCTGGCGAACGCGGCCGATTGCGAGCAGGCGCTGCTCGACATGAAGGTCGTCGATCCGGCTGCGGGCAGCGGGCACTTCCTCGTCGCGGCGGCCCACCGGATGGCCAAGCGGCTGGCGGCGATCCGCACCGGCGACGACGAGCCATCCCCCGAGGCGACCCGAACGGCACTGCGGGACGTCATCAGCCGCTGCATTTACGGGGTGGACATCAACCCGATGGCGGTCGAGCTGTGCAAGGTCTCGCTCTGGCTGGAGGCGATGGAACCCGGCAAGCCGCTCTCCTTCCTCGACCACCACATCCAGGTCGGCAACTCGCTACTCGGAGCGACGCCGGCCCTGCTGGCAGGCGGCATCCCCGACGAGGCGTTCAACGTGATCACCGGTGACGACAGGAAGTACGTCTCGGAGTGGAAGAAACGAAACCGGGAACAACGCAAGGGGCAGCTATCGTTCGACCACCAGCTCGCGAGGTCGCCGTGGGAGCGTCTGGGAGACTTCGCGGCAGCGATGCAGTCAATCGACCGGATCGCGGACGTGACGGTCGAGGGGGTACGCCGCAAACAGCAGGTCTGGGAGGAGTCGCTTGGCTCCAGCGGCTACGCGTACTCGAAGCTGTGGGCCGACGCCTGGTGTGCCGCGTTCGTCTGGAAGAAGACGCGGGAGTGGTCGCATCCGATTACCGAGGCGGAGTTCCGCCGCATCGAGCGGACCCCACACGCCCTACACCCCGACTGGCGGGCCGAGATCGAGCGACTGGCGAGGCAGTACCGGTTCTTCCACTGGCACCTGGCCTTCCCAGACGTCTTCCGCGTCCCCGGCCCTGGGGAGCGACCGACCAGCGAGCAGGTCGGCTGGACCGGCGGCTTCGACGTCGTGCTCGGCAACCCGCCGTGGGAGCGAATCAAACTGCAGGAACAGGAGTGGTTCCAACAGGAATGCCCGGATGTCGCAACCGCCCCAAACGCGGCTTCGAGGAAGCGAATGATCGACCGGCTGGCTGACACAGACCCGTCACTATACCAGCGATTCAAAGAGGATCTTCGGCAAGCGGACATGGAAGGTCAGTTCATTCGTGTGTCGGGCCGCTACCCGCTGACCGGGCGTGGAGACGTCAACACTTATGCGTTGTTCGTTGAGGTTGCGATCACTTCCGCGACCAATCATGGTCGTGTGGGACTCGTCGTGCCAACGGGCGTGGTAACTGATACTTCTACACAAGTCCTATTTCGATATCTCGTCGAGCGGCAGATGCTCGTAAGCGTGTTCGATTTCGAGAACCGAGATCGATTGTTTCCCGACGTTAGGCGTCACCAGCATTTCTGCCTAATGACTCTTGAAAGGACCGCTGGTCTTCGGGAATCCAAGATGCTATTTGCCTTCCAGATGACGCAACCAACCGATTTGAGAAACCCAACTCGCATTTACGAAATCGCACCTGCAGATATTGCTCGCATCAATCCTAACTCGATGACATGCCCAATGTTTCCAACGATGCGTGATGCAGATATCACATCTATGATCTACATGAATGCTCCGGCCTTTATAATAGATGGACCACCGAAATCAAATCCATGGAACGTGAGGTTTCTAAGAATGTTCGATATGGCAGGCGATTCAGAATGGTTTCTCACAGAAGACCAACTACGCGGGGAGATCGACAATAGAGTCGATGATCAACGTGCATCCGACTACCCAGTATACGTGCCACTTTTCGATGCCAAGATGGCTCAGCAGTATAGTCATCGATCTGCAAATATCGGCGCTAGCGGACATACATACCGAAAGATATCGAAGAAGTCATCGACCATAGATGACCTCGCTGACGCGAATTACGCTCCTCAGTTCCTCTACTGGGTACCTAAGCGGGAGGTAGATCGAAGGACGGAACCCTATGAGAAGGATTGGTTTCTGGGATTCAAGGACATTACGGGAACAACCAGTACTGCGATTGCCGTCTTTACAGTCATCCCGCGGCTCGGGGTCGGGCATACGTTCCCCGTGCTCACGAGCGACTTCTCAGCCGCTGGTGCGTCGTGCTTAATGGCGAACTTCAACTCACTGGTGATCGAGTACGTGCTCCGGATGAAGTATCAGGGGCTGCACCTGACCTACTTCTTCTTGAAGCAGTTGCCCGTGCTGTCGCCCGAATCGTACGAGCTACAGGCACGATGGAACGCGGGGCTGACAGTCGCCGGCTGGATCGTCCCGCGGGTCGTGGAACTATCCTTTACCGCCTGGGACCTCGAACCCTTCGCCCGCGACTGCGGCTACGACGGCCCGCCGTTCCGCTGGGACGAGGAACGACGCTTCCTGTTGCGCTGCGAGCTCGACGCCGCCTACTTCCACCTCTACGGCATCGACCGCGACGACGTCGACTACATCATGGAGACGTTTCCGATCGTCAAGCGGAAGGACGAGGCGGCCCACGGCGAGTACCGCACCAAGCGGGTCATCATCGAGATCTACGACGAGATGGCCGAGGCGATCCGCACCGGCATCCCCTACCAGACCCGCCTCGACCCCCCGCCGGCCGACCCTCGCGTCGCCCACGACCCGTCCACGCGGCCGGCTTGGCTCGATGCGATGACGGAGGTTCGACGATGACGACGGTAAGTAGGGGAGAGCAGTTCGTCCAGCTATACAACCAACTGGATAGTCACCTCCATCGTCTTACGGGTTCACCCCCTGAGGAGACGTTTGCGTCCGTGGTTAAGAAGGCTGCGAACTCTGGGCATTCCGCGGTAAAGGCGATGCGTCACACACTGGTAGAGTATGGCGACCTGCGAAATGCAATCGTCCACGACCCGAAATACCGAGCAAGCGAAATCATCGCTGATCCTCGGCCGGAGGTCATCCGAGACCTGCAAAGGCTGGTCGACTTGGTCACGTCTCCGCCACGGCTGATGAGTGGACTCCACGGTGAGCCGCAAGTGTTCTCCGAGGACGATCCGTTGATCTCAGTTCTACACTACATGCGAGACCATGACTTCTCGCAGGTCGTCGTACGGTCGAAGTCGACGCTCGGGCTGCTAACTGCCAACGGGATCGCAGGCTGGCTCACGGACTTCGCGGAAGCGAGCGGGTTTCTGGTGACTGAAGGACTGGTGTCTCATGCCCTCCGATATGAGCAGCCAGGCGTCTTCACATTGATGAAACGGGACGCGACGCTGTTCGATGCCTATGAGTTCTTTTCCCGTACGCCGAAGGAAGGGGAAGGCCGACCGGCTGCTGTCCTGGTGACGCATAGCGGGAAGGCGAGCGAAGCTCCGCTTCGAATCGCGACACCATGGGATGTATTTCCAATCGTGGACCTGACCAAATGAGCAGCAACATCTTCCTTGTTCACGACAACGGCGAGCTGCTCGAGATGCAGGAGTCCCAGTACGACTCCGAGGACCGGCTGCAGGAGCTGCTGGCGACGCATCCGAACCTGCTCGCTGGCGATCAAATGAACCGCGAAGAGCCGCGGCGATGGGTGCTGGTGTCGCGGGAGGTCGGCCTGCCGTCGGAGGAAGGCGGCATCGACCGCTGGTCGGTCGATCATCTGTTCCTCGATCAGGACGGCATCCCCACCATCGTCGAAGTCAAACGCAGCTCGGACACCCGTATCCGTCGAGAGGTCATTGGGCAGATGCTCGAGTACGCGGCCAACGCCGTAACGTACTGGCCGCTGGAGACGCTCCGATCGCGGCTCGAAGCGACGTGTGCCGCTCGCGGGATCGACCCAGCAGTGCAGCTCACCAGATTGCTGGCCGGTACGACGACAGAGGAGCAGTTCTGGGAGGCGGTCCAGACCAACCTGCAGGCAGGCCGGGTCAGGATGGTGTTCGTCGCCGACGTCATCCCTAGCGAGCTGCGTCGGGTCGTCGAGTTCCTCAACAGCCAAATGAACCCGGCCGAGGTCCTGGCGGTCGAGGTCCGGCAATACGCCGGGCCACAGCAGCGGGTGCTGGTACCACGAGTGATCGGTCAGACCGAGCAGGCGGTCGCCAGGAAGACCAGCGGTCGGGCCAGCGGGCGGCAGTGGGACGAGGCGTCATTCCTTGAGACTCTGGAAGCGAAAACTGACGCGGCCGTCGCCGGGGTGGCTCGACGGATGATCGCCTGGGGGAAGGAACTGGGTCTCCGGCTTTGGTGGGGACGAGGGCGTTTCGACGGATCGTGCTATCTGATACTGGACCACGATAGTAGGCCGAACTGGACTTACACGATCTGGACGAACGGCGACGTCATGCTCGAGATGCGAAGCATGAAGAACACGCCGTACTTCGCCGATCCGGAGATGCGGCTGGCGTTGATCCGCAAGCTGAACGAGATCCCTGGGGTCGCGATGTCCGAGGATCGAAAGGACGGCATCCCCTCGTTTCCTATCGCCGTTTTGGCAGAGGACCAGTCGCTCCAACGGTTCCTGGGCATCTTCGAAGAGATTATCCGTGATATACGGGCCGGTCCAGGTGAAGAGCAGCGGTCGTCATCGACGTAGTCGCAGGAAGGGGAGCCACTCATGTCCAAGTCCATCGATGACGCGGCCCAGGAGACCGTCGAATCGATCACCGCTTGTCCCAGGCGACAGCGTTGACTCTTGGGTAACAGCTGTCGGGGACGGCTCGGCTACCTATCGCGTGCCCGAGAACGAGTCGAGCACGAGAATGGGGCTCTCCGGCAACGGGAGATCGTGGTTAGCGTAGAGGGCGAGTTCGACAAGGAGGAGCCCGGTTGGTGCTGTCCTTCGATCCCGGCAGGCCTCAAGCGATGACAGCTGAGGTAGCCGATCCGTGTGTCGAGGTCCCGATACCTGACGACGACTGCTTCGCGACAATCGAGACTCGGACATTCGAGAGCGAACGGGAGGTGGAGTACGGACTCATCATGTCGCTCCTCGAGCAGCTCGGCTACGTCGAGACGGACTGCGTGATCGAACCGCGAGTCCGCATTTGCATCGGAAGGTGAATCGATCGGCAGTACTGGGGTGCAAGCCGCGGCTCATTGAGCCGTTAGAAGAACCTTCAGATATCGGATGACCGAGGTCGAGAGTGACAGCAGTACGTTTCCACATCCATCCACATCTCCTCGAGACGCTGGGGCAGCAGTACCCGTCGACCGAGAAGGCGTTGCGAGAGCTCGTCGTCAACGCCTGGGACGCGGATGCTCGGCTGGTCCGGATCTCGCTCCCGATGCCGATGACCGACGATCCCATCGTGGTTGAGGACGACGGCCTCGGAATGGCTACTGGCCAGATCGAGGAGCAGTTCTTCACCATCGGTGTCGACCGGAGGAAGACCCGCGGCGAGCTCTCCCTAAGTGGCCGGCTCGTCCGCGGCAGCAAGGGAATCGGACGGTTTGCCGGTCTCGAAGTCGCGGAGCGGATGACAGTCGAAACGACGTGGTCGGGTCGGACGAGTCGATTCACCCTCAACAGGACCGCCATCGAGTCCATGGACGACACACTCGAGTCATCCCCATTTGACATCGAGGTCGAAGAGTCCGGGAGACCGAACGGAACGAGGATCACACTCTCGGGTTTGCGGCAGCGGTTGTCATTCCCTGATCCCGGCCGGCTGACGCGTGTACTCCTCCAGGAGTTCGGGCTGGCATCCGGCTTCGATATCGAGGTCAACGATCGGCGACTGACATCCGACGACCTCCCTGTGGCTCCGGAGCCGATGACCGTCATCCTTCCGACCGGGAATCAGATCTCGGGTCGAATCTGGATGCTGGACCGATCGAACGCGGTACGTGAGCCAGGCATCGTCCTGCGAGTCCAGGGACGAGCAGTGGGTCCTCCCACGTATCTCGGTCTGGACGGGGACCCGGACGTCCCGGCATCGCTCAGAAGACGCTTGTATGCCGAGTTCGACGTCGACGAGCTCGGGCCCGACGTACTATCGAACTGGGACGGGTTTGTCGAGAACAGCACGGCGTACCAGGAGGTGACGCAGGCGATCCGCGGGACCGTGAAGGAGGTGCTCGTCCGGCAGGTTGCCGCCGAGGGAGGCGTCGATGAGACGGAGTTCGTCGAGAGCTACCGAGAACAGATCGAGAAGCTTCCTCGTCCTCGCCGTGAGCTTGCGAGAGCCGCGTTACTCCGCGTATTCAAACGGTTCTACGACGAAGTCGCAGAGCAGAAGCACGCGGTGGCCGATCTGGTGCTCGACGCGTTCGAGCAGGATGAGTACTGGGTGCTCGTTCGTCGGATTCAGGAAACGAGCGGGGCCGATATCGAGGAGCTCGCCGGACATCTCGAGTCATGGGGCCTGTACGAGGTCAACGGGATCATCACACGGGCCCGACAGCGGCTAGAGATCCTTGATGGATTCGAGGACCTCATTCGCAACGATGATACGCTCGAGCTATCAGGCGTCCACCAAGCACTCAAGGACAACCTCTGGCTGCTCGACGACCGATACGAACTTCTCAAGTCCAATACGACGCTCGCCAACATCGTAAAGGACACCTTCGGAAAGAAGTATCAGGGCAGTCGCTCCCGGCGACGCCCGGATCTGTTGCTCGCGGGGCTGCAGGATCGATATCTGATCGTCGAGTTCAAACGTCCGAGCGAATCGATCGACCGACAGAACATCGCTCAGGGAGAGACCTATCGAGACGAGCTAGGCACTCACCTGCCCGGTGGGTATTTCGATGTCGTCATCATCGGAGGTCGAGTCGATCCACCACTTCTCCGTGATCCAACCCCAACCGTGACGGTCACGACGTATAGGCAGGTGTTGCTAGAGGCACGACGGCGATTGGAGTGGCTTATCCAGCATATCGACGTATAGAAGCAGTGGCTCGGGGTAGTCGGACTTCGGACGTCAACGGCGTACCACGTACCGAAGCCCCTGCCGCCCGTTGACGCGATCACACATCGACAGCCCCAGCCGATGCAGCCTGGACGACCTTCGCAGTTGTCTGCAGGCAGAAGCTATGGATCTTCAGAGAGGTGACGAACAAAGCGAAGGTAGAGACTAGCGGCTATGACAGTCATCACGTTCGACGATAGTGACGAGGACTTGGCCCTCCTCAGGGCAATCACACACAAAGTTCTGGAACAGTCAGCAGGGGACTACTTTTCACCGTGGCACTTCCTTGAAGACGTGGAGTTGGACGTCAGTGACTTCGATCTAGCGACCTTGGCGACGGACGAAATCGAGATCATCAGCGGCATGTGGGGCCAGAGTCGGACGAGCGGCTTCGACAAGTATGTCGCCTATTCGCTGGGAAAGGGTACCTGGTACATCGTCCATACACTGGCGTCAGACGAAACGATGCTTGACTCGGTTGTCGCTGATGATGATCGCGACGACGCCTTCAGGACGGTCGCCAGGCAATGGTGCCAGGAATCGATGTTCAGCTTTCCCACTGAGTTCAGCTCGATGTTCGGCACCGAGCCATGGTTCCTGCGTGAGATGAGCGATGCGATTTCGGGCAACGAAGGCACGGTCGTCGACGGGATCAATGCCGACCTGAGTCAAGGTCCACCATACGGTGACGGAGCCGTACTTCGGATACAGTCGATATTCTGGGACGTCGTCGAAGATGCCTCGGACACCTGGAACACGACCGAATCGGTTCCAGGCATGCAGGGAAGCACGGATGATCTTCCTCCTGAGTTCGAGACGTGGTTCCAGCGGGTCGAGTTGCGGTGGGTCGATACCGGCGAACCTCTTGATCTGCCACAAGCGAATCGACTGCGGCTTGCATGCCAGTGCCTCGGACTGGCCAACTGAGGTAGTGCGGCACGATCTAGAGTGGATGACCATGACCGTCCGACAGTCGCGAGGGCAGAAGATTGGCAGGAGACATAGACAAGTCTCCTGCCGAATCCTCAACCGCGGTTGACCAACCTGTGAGCCCTAGACGGGCGAAAACTACTCCCAATTGGGCGGGTAACCGGCCTCCATCCAGGCCCTGTGCTTCGCCGAGCACGGGTCACAGCAATAGGGCTCCAGGTGGGGGATGTCGTCTAACGACGTCCCGCAGAAGCAGCAGATGTTCGGCTCGGAGTCCGCTTCGAACGGATCAGAGTACGCGACCGTCCCTTCGACGGCGGACGGTGTGGGCGGTGTGGACGATGCTGCGGGCGGTCGTCGGTCCGACACGATGGTGATCATGCGTGAACCAGACTTCTTGAAGTCGATGTCGATCCCAATTCGCCGTAAGGCCGGTGCTGCTCGCCGGAGCTGGTTGGACAACGAGGTGGGCAGCTTGGGGAAGGCAGAGGTCGCTGCAGCCCTGTCGGGCACCATCGGCCGCAGGACCTCGATCAGCTCGGTCGCTGTCCCTTTCCAGACCTCCACCGTCTTCATCAATTCGGTCACCGCAGCCGCGACGATGTTGGTTTCGATCGAGCGGGCTGTCACGGCGTCTCGTATCCTGCCGTAGGCAGCTTGGAACTCGCCCTCCTCCCAGGGCAGCGTTGGCTCCGCTGCTACAACCCACCGGGTGAAGTCCGCCATGCGGGGGTACGCGGCAAGCTTCGTAGAGCTCCAGCGGCAGATCGCCGTGCTGACAGCGTCGAGGAGGGCACCGAGGATCCGCGGTCTCGCCTCGTCGATGTGCGTCCATAAGTCGTGTTCAGGGATCCGACGCTCGTCGGGGATCTGGGACAGCGTCACGGTGATGGCACGATCAGCGAGGTCGTCCCGTCCGACCAGGTCCTCGATCCCGGTGAGCAGGGCAGGCCGCATCACGTCGAGAATGACCTCGTCCGTATCAGCGTATAACTGCCGGGTCGAGAATCCGCCACCCGTCGCCAGTCGGCACAGTGCGTCGGACAGGTCCGAGCGGATCTGGCTCAAGTTGTCGTACGCGACAACCCACTGGTTGCTGGCGGCGATCATTAGGTCATGGTTCTTCGTCGGGCTCTGACGAAGAGGCGACGACGACGGGTCGACCAGCGATCGGAGGATCTTGGCTGTCGTGCTCTTCGACGTCCCCTGCTCACCGTTCAGGACGAGTAGCGGGTACGGCCCTTGGGGCCGGAAGCAGCCCAGCAGCCACGAGGCGAGCAGGATCCAGCCGTCGTCGTCGACGTTGAGGAATTGCCGCAACTCGACGAGGCAGCCGCCCGCGACTGGCATCGGGAGTGCGGTCATCCCCTTCGCTCTCCTGAACCGGACCGGCGAGTTGTTCAAGACCCGCCAGCCCGATCGGTCGACCTCGACAACGTGCCAGTCCGTATCACCAAGGTCGATGTAGACCCTATCGCCGACCGAGCCGACGCGGTAGAAGACCTCTCTCTCGTCCTCGCCGAACTTGCCGATCGCCTCGGCCAAGCCCATCGCCTCAGCAACCGACTGTGAGCTGGGGCTTCGCCCGTATCGCTGGTAGTACTCCCTCGTCAGCCAATGCCGGAAGTCGCTCGACCGGACCGCATACGTCTCGAAGTGGTTCCGGACGCGGACGAGGACATAGGCTGTCCCGTCGTTGGCACGGAACGTCTCCAGCGACCGCACGATCGCGGTGAGTTGCTCCGTTTGCGTGCCATCCTTCGACGGGCCGGACGACGTCTGCTGCGAGGTCGTCGAGGTCGCCGACACATCGCCCACACCGTCCAAGCCGTCCAGGCTGTTACCATCCGCATCCAGCAGGTCGGCCACCTCATCACACCGGGGCGGTGTCGTTTCGTTGTTAATCTCAAACGCCAATTAGAACTGGATTCCTTCCCCGTGCCGAGCACGGCTGTTGCTCGCGGACGGACTGCTGCAAATTCGTCCGCAACGACCATCTGAAATCGAGGCTGGTCCGGTGTTAGGCAAGCGATAGCCATCAGACCGTCCAGAGTCTTCTATTCCTCCAACGCTGCCTCCCCCGTCTTTGCCGTCGGCACAATCGCGAACCACCGGTATAGTAGCATGCGATGTCACCCTTGTCAAGGACTCGTACCGGTGGTAACATCGTCGTAACGTCCCGAGGGCGAGAGCCAAGGAGGAACTTTGGATTTCGACAGATGGCTCAGGATTGAGCTAGATCGTCGTGGGTGGAGCCGAAGCGAACTCGCTGAGCGGATAGGAGTGAGCCCGGCCGCTGTAAGCCGCTGGGTGAGTGGCCAACGCGTACCGGACGAAGCATCGTGTAGACGCATAGCTTCGACCCTCAACGTCAGTGTTGACGCGGTGCTCACCCGGGCCGGGCATGTGCCGGCCACCGAACTTCGTCGCCAGGAACTCGAGGCAGAAATCGATCGGCTGGCAGGTCAATTAGACGAGCTCCGAGCCACGCAGGAGGCTCTCGGGATGGAGTTGGCGATTCGGAAGAACCAACTCGCTCACCTAGATGAACTGCCGCCACCTCAACGCTCGCCTCTCTACCGGATCCTGGCAGCGATTGACGAAGCCCGATTAACCGTGAAGAAACGCGACTTTCTGCTACGTGAGGTCTATCGGGCATTTGGGGAACAGGTACCTCCAGAAATTGAAGCCTCGAGCATCCCGGACGTATTCATCGAAGTCGATCGTTCCCGCGACGTACGCAGGTCTCAGCTGACTTCTGGACGCATACCAGGTCACAAGGAGAATGAGCAGGATGCCAATGGCGAGCAGTAAGCGACCGAACGGCCTCGGCAGTGTCTACTACATAGCCTCACGCAGCATGTGGGCGGCGGCCTTCGTTCATCCTGGAACGGGCAAGAGGAAGGTGCTGTACGCCAAGTCCCAGCTCGAGGCCGAGTCGAAGCTAACGGACGTACTGATGAGCGTCGGGCAGTACGTCGCAGATCCCGACGAGACGACGACGGAGCAGTGGCTCACGCTTTGGCTCAAAGCGAAGCGAGGAACGATCTCGGACCGGACGTTCGTGACGTACGAGTCTCTGGTACGCAACCACGTTGTCCCGCGACTTGGCCGGATCAAGCTGTCGAAGCTCAAGCACGGCAACATTAATTGGATGGTCGATGACATGGAGCAAGCCGGGCTATCCGCGAAGACGCGGATCGAGGCTCGCAACATCGTCAAGGCCGCTCTCCAGTCCGCGGTAGACCAAGGTGTGCTTCGGACTAACGTGGCAAGACTGTCGAAGGCTCCGAGGCGTGAACGACCGGACATTCGTCCTCTAGTACAAGCTGACGTCCCGAAGCTTATGAAGGCTCTGAACACAGGCTCCAGCCCTGATCGTGCTGCCCTGTTCCTCCTTATTCTCGGGACCGGACTTCGTCGGTCGGAGGCTCTGGGACTTCGATGGGAGGACGTGGACGTCGAAAATCGTCTGCTCTATGTTCGGAACCAACTCGTTCGCCGCGAAGGTGAATGGGTTCTGGCTGAACTGAAGACGCATCGCTCGCGTCGAACTATCTCGGTTCATGCGACGATCCTTCAATCCCTTCGCACGGTACGAGCACGACAACAGGATCGCCAGGCCATCGCACGAGGACGCGGCGACGACCTCGGGCTGGTCTTCACTACATCGACCGGCAGCCCCGTGGACCCGGACAACGTCCTCCGCTCACTCAAGGGTGCCCTACGCCGTGCCGGTCTTGCCGACACCACCGTTCATGGTCTCCGGCACTCGGCAGCGACGATCCTGCTGAGCGAGGGCGTAGACCTACGCACGATTCAGGAAATCCTCGGTCACTCCGACTTCAATATGACAGCCAACATCTATGCCCATGTGCTCCCGGCGGGCCTCGGACGAGCAGCAGAACGCATGGACGCAGTCCTGACGCTTGGCACACCTGATAGCGGACCTCTAGATGAACGTGACGCCGCGGACTAACGTGCGGGGGCGTCAGTTACGTATGGCATCGATGTAGCAACGTGGTAGCAACCGGCGAAAACCAAGGCCAAATCAGGTGCGTTGCTACACACAGTTAGGCTTGTATAAGCCAAATGGTCGCTCGGAGGGTGGTTGCGGACCAAAAGGTCGGGGGTTCAAATCCCTCCGGGCGTACTTGAGAAGGCCCTCGCTTTGCGAGGGCTTTTGCGTTCCCGCGAACTTGCTGGCTACCGTCATTGGCGCGCTATTTCGGGTCCGGTATACTTCCCGGCGGAGAGGTGTCCGAGTGGTTGAAGGTGCCGATCTCGAAAATCGGTGTGGCTGATGAGGTCACCGCGGGTTCGAATCCCGCCCTCTCCGCAGACCGACCAACAGCCGCTCGCGTTCAGCACA
>Ga0180216_1001297_pt1 | contig 22673 bp, 18 predicted proteins | sample eDN3rd37CBELigMG_FD_128879 | JGI IMG/M metagenome (GOLD analysis project Ga0180216, IMG submission 128879) | Enriched Miracle-Growth compost microbial communities from Emeryville, California, USA - eDNA 3rd pass 37_C BE-Lig MG (version 2)... ...
GTTCCTCGGAACCTACACGGCCGCCGGCCTGCTGCCGGCTGATCCGTTCGTCACCATTGATCAGGAAGGGGTGGGCGAACTGGTGCGCATCGGCGTCGAGCGCGGCCGCAAGACGCGCGCCGGCCTGAAGGTCGGCATCTGCGGCGAGCACGGCGGTGACCCGGCCTCCGTCGCCTTCTGCGAGGAAACCGGCCTCGATTACGTCTCCTGCTCGCCCTACCGCGTGCCGATCGCCCGCCTCGCCGCCGCCCAGGCCGCCATCCGCGCAAAGGGCGTGCGGTAAGGCGCGCCTTTCATACGGCAAATCCTCAGACAGGCCGGCGCCCGCGCCGGCCTGTTTCGTTTGCGCCGCGGCCGCGCCCTTTGTTCCACACCGGAACATCCAGGCCGCCGGCTTTACCGTTTCTAAACGCTGTTGCGTGATTCTTTCGTTGTCGCCGGATCAGATTCCCCGGCCCCGGCTCCCGGCTTCACGACCGGATATATGGCAGCGAAACCATGCGTTTGCGTCGCAACAGAATGAAATGGCTTTGCGCCACGACCGCGCCCTGGGCCCTCGGGGTCGGCATGCTCGTGTCATTCACGGCCAGCGCCGGCCAGGATCTCAGCGTCGGCGTCAGCACTGGCCCGGCGCCGGTGAAATACGCCATTCTCGATCAGGGCGATCTGGTGCCGCAGGCGCCGGGCCTTGTCGCGGCGACGCTTGGTCTTTCCGGCGCCAGCCTGGGCGCGCCGCGACAGGCGGCGGGGATCCGTCTTGCCTCATACACAAACGACGCGGACCTGCGGCTGTTCCCCGGCCCTGACGAGGTTGGCCAGGCCCCGCGCGACGATCTGAAACAGCATGTGCGTCGCCTTTCCGACCCGCGTTTCCCGGAGGTGCAGCGCCAGCGCAAGGGCGACCCGCAGACGGCGCTGCGCTCCACCCTGAGCCGCACCGGACGCGACGCCGCCTGGATACGGCCCGCCACCCACGCCGGCCGGCTGCTGTTTGCCCGCGACGACCGGCTGCTGCCGCGCACCATCCTGATGGAAGGCCCGGTGGAAGTGCCGGCGCTCGAGGACGTATTGCGCTTCGAAGCCATGGATGACGAGAACGACGGCGCCACCGCGCAGCAGAGCGCCGAGTCGTCACCGGTCGCCCCCTCAGCCATCGCCACCGGCCCGACCGACGGGCCGGACGCATCCGGCCTCGCGGACGGCCCCACGCCGGAGGAGGCGCGCAAGCTGTTTGGCAGCGCCCGTCGCGCCGCCACCTTCTCCTGGCGCCGCCCCAGCGACGCCCGCGACGGCGGCACGCCGGCGACGCCGCGCGCCATGGCGCTCGCCTCCGCCACACCGGCGCCGCCGGAAGCCACGCCCATGGAAATCGCCGCGGCTCCGGTCATCGTCGCGCCGGGTCAGGGGGCCTCGATCGTGGCCAGGCTCAATCCGGGCCGGCGAAGCTACGCCGGCCTCATCAGCCCCGACCACATGGCGCGCGAACAGCGCTGCCTCGCCGAGGCGGTTTATTTCGAGGCGCGGAGCGAGCCGGCCGCGGGCCAGGCCGCGGTGGCCCAGGTGGTGCTGAACCGGGTCAAGAGCGGCCTGTATCCCGCCACCGTCTGCGGCGTGGTCTACCAGAACCGTCACCGCCACAACGCCTGTCAGTTCTCGTTCGCCTGCGAGGGCAAGCGCCTGGTCACCAACGAAACCGTCGCCTGGCGCCAGGCCGTGCAGATCGCCCGCGCGGTTTACGAAGGCCAGACCTATGTCGCAGAGGTCGGAGGCGCCACGCACTATCACGCTGATTATGTGCGGCCGCGCTGGGCGCGAAAGCTCAAGAAGAACGACGTCATCGGCCGCCATATCTTCTATCAGCTGCGTCCCGGCCAGACCTGAGCTTCGCGCGGCCTGGCCGCGCGCGCCGGGATTTCATGCGGGGAATCGCCTGCCCGATCCGCCCTGAGGGAAGGCAGGTGCCAGACAGGCGCGTTTTCCGGCGAAACGGCCGCGACGTCGCTGAACGCCTTGCGGAAAGCCCCCGCGTCGGATCAGCGAAGTACAACCGCCTGTATTTTATCCCAGGGGCTCACTTTGCTTCAGATTTCCCGTTCCTGAAGCAAAAAATCCTGACGGCGGGTCCCCCGCCGTCAGGAAGCGTCAGGTCAACGCGGCCATGGGGAGCCACAGGCGGATCTCAGGAGCGCGCCTGCCGTCGCCCGCCAGCGCTGGCGCTGGCGCTGGCTGCCGTCCGCTCCCCGCCTTCTGGGGTGAATACGTCGTTGTACCCATATGGTCCACGCGTGCGCGGCGAAGCATAGTTCGGCGCAATCATGGGATAGGTTGGCGGCAGGTTCCACTTGGCCCGGTATTCGGCCGGCGTCATGCCGAAAGCCGCGCTCAGATGCCGCTTGAGGAACTTGAAGCGCTTACCATCTTCAAGACAGATAATGTATTCAGGCGTAACAGACCGCTTGATGGGCACGGCCGGCTTCAATTTGTTCGCCGACTCTGTTGCGGCGCCACTGAGCCGGGTCAGGGAATTGTGAACTGAATTGATCACATCTGACAGCTGCTCGCTGTCGATCTGGTTATTTTTTACATATGCCGAAACAATACTGGTCGTAAGATTGATAATATTCTCTTCGATGATGTCATCTGACACAGCCGCTCTCCTCTCAAGAAAGCTGACGAAATGTGGCAATTTTTACCGACGCAACAACAGATACAACCCCAATTCGCGGGCATATCCAGAACGCCAGGTCATGTCCATTCACCACGCATGAACCCTGGCGCAGACACGCCTGCATCCGGTCAGGCGCCATCAGATCGCACAACAACCTGATGAACAAGAATTACAATAATATAATATTTTTGGCAATAACAAATATACAAAACTCATTACTTAAAATTCGATATAATCCCTGTAGATACTTTAAGGGTGAACGAACCATATCTTCCCGAAATGAAACATCCGCCAGGCGCCCGCTGCCAGCCGGCCTCGTCGACGCTGCAGGCGTGCGCCGACCATGCGGTCATGAGGTCAGGCAAAACACGCCATATCGGGCCAAAGACGCCAGTTCCGTCGCATGTGTCCGCCAGCCCGCCTCATCCATGCGGGAACGCGATCCATGTGGGCGGACCGGACGCGGGGCGGCTGCGGCGCCAAAGCCCCTTGGATTGAAGCTGCGGCCTGAAACATGGCTCCCCTGTTGCCCGGCGGCGCACAATCGGGTTGAACCAGATATCGGACACAATGGCGGCGCCGGACCGTTCCCGGACCGCCGCAGGGAGAAACCCATGGCGACAGGCAGTTTCCGCGCGCTGGTGGCGCGCAAATCCGACAATCCTGACGACAAGACCCAGCATGTCAGCCTTGAAACAGTCGATGATTCCATTCTCGGCGAGGGCGACGTTACGGTGCGGGTCACCCATTCCACCGTCAATTTCAAGGATGGCCTCGCCATCACCGGCCGGTCGCCGATCCTGCGCCGCTGGCCGATGATTCCCGGCATCGATTTCGCCGGCGTCGTCGAGCAGTCGGACAGCGCCGCCTTTCCCGTGGGCTCAGAAGTGGTTCTCAACGGCTGGGGCGTTGGCGAAAGCCATCCGGGCGGCTACGCCCAGCGCGCCCGTGTCAAAAGCGACTGGCTCGTGCCCCTGCCAGCTGGCCTGACGGCGGCCCAGGCCATGGCCATCGGCACCGCTGGCTATACGGCGATGCTGTGCCGCATGGCGCTGGAACGTCACGGGGCCACGCCAGACCAGGGGCCGGTGCTGGTCACCGGCGCCTCTGGCGGCGTCGGCTCGGTGGCGGTGGCGCTGATGGCGGCGGCTGGCTGGGAGGTCATCGCCTCCACCGGGCGCCCTGAGGAAGCCGCCTATCTCCAGGGGCTCGGCGCCACCACGGTCATGAACCGCGCCGAGCTTTCCGCCCCCGGCAAGCCGCTGGGCAAGGAGCGCTGGGCGGCAGCCATCGATTCGGTCGGCTCCCACACCCTCGCCAATGTGCTGGCCTCGACGAAGTATCGCGGCGCCGTCGCCGCCTGTGGCCTGGCCCAGGGCATGGACCTTCCCGGCTCGGTGGCGCCGTTCATCCTGCGCAATGTCGCCCTGCTTGGCGTCGACAGCGTCATGTGCCCCGCCGCCGACCGCCGTGAGGCGTGGACGCGGCTGGCGAAGGAGCTGGACCTGCGCAAGCTTGGCGACATGACCTCGACCATCAGCCTCGACGATGTGCAGGGCGCCGCCCACGACATCCTCGCCGGCAAGGTGCGCGGCCGCCTGGTGGTGGAGATCGGCTGAAGCAGGCCCGGGCGATCTCGCCAGCGCCATCTCCCGCAAACGCGGCGTCCTTGGTCAGGTGGGCGGCGCCTTGCGGGAGAACGTGCGCCAGGGCGGCAAGGCTGGGAAAATCCGCCCGTATGAGCGGGTTTTCTCCAGCTGCTCCGGTTCACTCCTGCGGCGTCCAGGGCGCCTCACCCTCGATCAGCGGGCGGTGGCGGTTCAGTTCGCCGCCAACGAAATCCATGAAGGCGCGCACGCGCGGCGCGTGGCGCAGGTCCTGATGGGTCAGCAGCCACAGGCTGCTGGAAATGTCGTTGTGCGGTGGCGACAGCCGCACCAGCTCCCTGTTCATGTCCGCCGCCATGCACGGCAACGGGCCGACGCCGAGGCCGGCGATAACCGCGTCGGCCAGTGAGCGCACGGTGTTGACGCGAAACCCCACCTGGTCATGCCCGCCCGCCTGGTCGCGCACAAAGCGCGCGGCGCGAATCTCGCTCAGTTCGCCGCCAAGCCCCACCCAGCTTGCGCGGGCGCAAAGCTCGGGAGTATGCGCGCCGGTGCTGTCGGGAAAATCGGCCCGCCGGCCATAGATCGCCCAGGCGATGCGGCCGATGCGCCGCCCCACAAGGGTTTCGCCAGGCTTGTCCGTCGCCCGTATGGCAATGTCGGCGTCGCGCCGCGACAGGTTGAGCTGGGCGTTGTCCACCACCACGTCGAGGCGTATTTGCGGATGCCGGCGGCGGAATTCGCCAATGATCCGGGTCAGCAGCATGCCCATCAGCCCGTCATTGGTGGTGACGCGCAACTCGCCGGAGGGCGCCAGCTCCTTGCCCTCGACCTTGCGCAGGAAACCGCTGGCCGCGTCTTCCATGGCGTCGGCCACGGCGACCATCTCCTCGCCGGCCGCGGTCAGCACATAGCCGCCGCGCCGCCGTTCAAACAACGTGCAGTCCAGCGTCGCCTCAAGCTGCGCCAGGCGGCGGAAAACCGTCGAATTGTTGACGCCGAGCGTCGCGGCAGCCCCGGCCAGGCCCCGCGCGGAAGCGATAGCCCGCACCAGGCGGAAATCATCCAGCGGCACGGCGGCGTTGGTGAGCCGCGTCCGGGCGCGGCTGGCGGCGGTTGCGTCAGTCATGACGACAAACATGGCTGCTGATTGCAATTTTGCAATAAAACAATTGCGTCATCAGCTCTGGTTCTGCGCGAAAAGAATAGGCAACTTGATGGGGCGGCAGGACGGCGCGCTGGCGGGACCAGCGCCGCCCATGCCTTGAGCGCCTGTTTCTGATCCCGGTTTTTTTATCCTCGCCATACCGCTGCGAACCCATTCGCCGGGCTGGCGCGCAGGACGCGGAGAATGACAATGACCAAGGTTCTGGTTCTTTACTATTCCAGCTATGGCCACATCGAGAAGATGGCCGAAGCCGTTGCGGAAGGCGCGCGCAGCGCCGGCGCCGACGTGACGGTGAAGCGCGTGCCGGAGACGGTTCCGGAAGACGTGGCGCGCGGCGCCCATTTCAAGCTCGATCAGGCCGCCCCGGTGGCGACCGTCGCCGAGTTGCCGGAATATGACGCCATCATCTTCGGCGCGCCGACCCGCTTTGGCGTCTTCGCTTCGCAGATGCGCGCCTTCCTGGACCAGACCGGCGGCCTGTGGGCCCAGGGCAAGCTCGTCGGCAAGGTCGGCAGCGCCTTCACCTCCAGCGCCACCCAGCACGGCGGCCAGGAATCGACCATCCTCACATTCCATCCAACGCTGCTGCACCATGGCATGGTGGTGGTCGGCCTGCCTTACGCCTACGCCGGCCAGATGGGCGTGGACGAGATCAAGGGCGGCTCGCCCTACGGCGCCAGCACCATCGCCGATGGCGACGGCAGCCGCCAGCCGTCCGAAGCCGACCTCGCCGGCGCCCGCTACCAGGGCGCGCATGTGGCGAAAATCGCCGCGAAGCTGGCCTCCTGACAGGCGCGCGAGCTTCCGCTCGCTGGCGGGCGCTGCCCTTGCCTGGAAAGAACGCCAGGCGCCGGCGCAACTCCGCCCTCACATGAACCGGCCCAGACGCTATTTCGGCGCGGCGGCGCGGCGCAGGCGGTCGTTGATCGCCTCGCCCAGATCCCTGTCCGGCACCGGCGCCACGGCGATCGTCGCCGCGCCGGCGGCGTCGAGCCGGCGCAAGGCGCCAAACAGATTGGCGGCGGCCTCCGCGAGGTCGCCGCTTTCGCTCAGGTCCAGCGTCATGACGGCGCGCTCGCCGCCGGGCGGCCGGGCGCCGCCGAACGTCAGCAGCGCTTCCCCGTCCCCCACCGCATCCACATTCAGCCGCACCCGCGCGTTTGGCGCATAGTGCGAGGCCAGCATGCCTGGCGAGACCGGCCGCGCCGGATCGGCAGCGTTTTCAGCCAGTCTGCCTCCCAGCACCGCCTCCAGGGCGTTGCGGGTGACGCCGCCCGGGCGCAGCAGCGTGGCGACGCCGTCGACCACCGCCACCACCGTCGATTCCACCCCCACCTCAGTCGGTCCACCGTCCACCACCGCGTCGATGCGGCCATCGAGATCGGCCAGCACATGCGCGGCCGTGGTCGGGCTGACATGGCCGGACACGTTGGCGGAAGGCGCCGTCACCGGCCGCCCCACCTGGCGCAGCAGGTCACGCGCCGTCTGCGTCGCCGGCACACGCAAGGCGATGGTCGGCAGCCCCGCCATCGCCAGCTCGCTGACGCCGGACCCGGCCACGGCCGGAACCACCAGGGTCAGCGGGCCAGGCCAGAACCGCTCCGCCAGTCGCAGCGCCACCGCGTCGAACACGCCGAACTGGCGGGCCGCGGCGAGGTCCGGCACGTGCGAAATCAGCGGATTGAACGAGGGGCGCCCCTTGGCGGCGTAAATGCCGGCCACCGCACGCCCGTTGGTCGCGTCGCCGCCCAGGCCGTAAACCGTCTCGGTGGGAAAAGCGACGAGACCGCCGTCGCGCAGCAGTTGCGCGGCGGCCGCGAGGCCATCCGCGCTGGCGTCGAGTCGCAAGGTGCGCCGCGTCATCATCCGTTCCTGTCTCCGGGCGTCCGGCGCCCGCGCCTGTGTATACGGTTTTTGTATCCCCTGTCGCTTTTGTCGTGCGGGCGGCGCCCTGCAAGGTCCGCGCGGCGGCGCGGACAAAATGTCCCGCTGAAAGGTCCAGACGCAACAAGTTACGGAAGCTGTTCCATAAATTCGCCGCCGGAGCATAACTGGCCGCTGGCATATTGGCGGCGATGACATTAAACCTTCGTCTGATACGCGCCGGCGTTACGGTCGCCGGGCGATGCGCAGTCCGGAGATAGTAACCATGACCTACGCCGCTCCCGTCAACGACATGGTCGAGACCATCCGCTCGGCCGCCGGCTTCGAACAGGCTGTTGCGGACGGGATTTATGGCGACCTGTCGCTCGATCTGGTAACGTCAGTGCTGGAGGAAGCAGGGCGCTTCGCCAGTGAGCGCATCGCGCCGCTGAACCGCATCGGCGACGAGATCGGCTCCCGCTGGAGCGACGGCGCCGTCACCACCCCGCCAGGCTGGAAGGAAACCTACCGCGACTGGACATCGGCCGGCTGGAACGCCCTGCCCGCGCCGGAGCAATGGGGCGGCCAGGGCCTGCCCGCAGTGGTGCAGGCGGCCTGCGCCGAGATGTGGAACGCCTCGGCCATGTCCTTCGCGCTGGCGCCGCTGCTGAGCGCTGGCGCCGTGGAAGCGTTGATCGCCCACGGCTCCGGGGAGCTGAAACAGACCTATCTGGCGAAACTGGTGGCCGGTGAATGGACCGGCACCATGAACCTGACGGAACCGCAGGCGGGCTCCGACCTGGCGGCGCTGCGCACGAAGGCGGTTCCCAACGGCGACGGCAGCTATCGCATCACCGGCCAGAAAATCTTCATCACCTATGGCGAGCACGACATGACGGACAATATCGTCCATCTCGTGCTGGCCCGCCTGCCGGACGCGCCGGCCGGCACCCGCGGCATCTCGCTGTTTCTCGTGCCCAAGTTCATTCCCGACGCCAACGGCAATCCGGGGCGGCGCAACGATGTGCGCTGCGCCAGCATCGAGCACAAGCTTGGCATCCACGGCTCGCCCACCTGCGTCATGGTCTATGGCGATGAGGGCGGCGCCACGGGCTGGCTGATCGGCGAGGAGAATCGCGGCCTCAACTGCATGTTCACGATGATGAACGCCGCGCGCCTCGCCGTTGGCCTGCAGGGCGTCGCCATCGCCGACCGGGCCTGGCAGCAGGCGCTGGCCTACGCCCAGGAGCGCCGCCAGGGCCGCGCCAGCGGCGCGCCCGCCGGCGAGATGAGCCCGATCATCCAGCACCCCAATATCCAGCGCAAACTGCTGACCATGAAGGCGCTGGCCGCCGCCGCCCGCGCCATCTGCTACCGCACCGCCGCCGCCCTCGATCGCGCCCATCTGGCCGCCGATCCGGCCGAGCGGGCGCGCGGCGCGGCGCACGCCTCGCTGCTGACCCCGGTGGCCAAGGCCTGGTCCACCGATATCGGCGTCGAGGCCGCCTCCATTGGCGTGCAGATTCACGGCGGCATGGGCTTCATCGAGGAGACCGGCGCGGCCCAACACCTGCGCGACGCCCGGATCGCCCCGATCTATGAAGGCACCAACGGCATCCAGGCCATCGACCTGGTCACCCGCAAGCTGCCGATGAACGGCGGCGCGGTAGTGCAGGCCGCCATCGCCGCCATGCGCCAGACGGCGACGAAGGCCGCCAACGCCCAGGCCGACGCCCTTGGCGACGCCGCCGCACGCCTGCGCGACGCGGCCGAATCGCTGGATCGCGCCACCGCCTTCCTGTTGCAGCAGCAGGCCGGCGCCACCCCCGACGTGGCGCTGGCCGTCGCCGCGCCTTATCTGCGGCTGTTCGGCATCGCCGAGGGCCTCGACGCCCTCGTGAATATCGCGCTCGCGGCCGTGAAGGCTGTCGAGGCCGGCGACGCCAACCCGGCGCACGCCAGCCGCATACACATCGCCCGCTTCTTCGCCGGCAACATTGCCCCGGAAGCCCCGGCGCTGGCGGACATCGTGCTGCGCGGCGCCGACGCCGTGCTCGACGCCCGCGACGCGCTGGTCGCCTGACGTCCAGGCGCCGCGGAGGGGGCTGCGGCGCCGTGGCCCTCCATGGCCGCCAGACCGCTGCGCCGGCAAAGCGGCGCGGCGGCGGACGACAAACCGCGCGCGCCCCGTCAGACCATGACTCCCGTCATGGCTTGTGGGACAACAGCGCATGTTGCTTGTCCGGCCTGAAACCCCCGCCGACGCCGCCGCCATCCGCCAGGTGACCGCCGCTGCTTTCGCCAGCGCGCCGCACAGCTCGGGAACGGAAGCGGCCATTGTCGATGCACTGCGCGCCGCTGGCGCGCTGGCCCTGTCCTGCGTTGCGGAAGAGGCCGGCGCCCTTGTCGGCCACGCGGCGTTTTCGCCCGTAACGACCAGCGACGGCGCGCCGGGGTGGTTCGGGCTCGGACCGGTGTCGGTGCGTCCCGACCGTCAGCGCGCCGGCGTCGGTCAGGCGCTGATCCGCGCCGGGCTGGCGACGTTGCGCGATCAGGGCGCCGCCGGCTGCGTCGTCCTCGGCGATCCACGCTATTATGCACGCTTCGGCTTCATCAGCGATCCGGCCCTGCGTTATGGCGATGTCCCTCCTGGATATTTCCAGCGCATCGTGTTCCGCGGCGCGCCTCCCGCCGGCGAGGTCAATTATCACGCCAGCTTTGACATCGCCTGAAGCGCCGCCAGAAACCGGCGACGCATCACTGGTTGTCAGCGCCAGCGAAAATCGCTAGAGCATCTACCCGCGGACGCGGTTTATTGCGCCTGTAGCCGCAACAATTCAGACAGACAAAACTCTATTGGCGCCCGCCTGGCCAGAGCCGGGACGGCGGCGCGGAAGCGGTGGACGCGGCCGCGCCTGCGCCCTGCGGCGCATCCCAACCATAACGGGGTTGTTCACGGCCCGGATTCAGGCGTAATCGTTCGGGATCATGCTTGGAGCGCGCGCTCCCGAACACGCCGCATACCCATGGCCTGTGAGCGATCCGTCGCCGGCCTGGACCTTGCAGGAGGCCAGGGCCGTCCGCTTCGCCAGCAGGGCAACCGAACACGTCCAGCCGTCACGCCAGTGACATGATCCCGGTGGCAATGCTGCCCGGCGGGAGACCAGACCATGATCATTGTTCACCGGCCAGCGACAACGCCCGAGGGCGGTGCTTTTCTGGAACGGCGCATGCTCGTTCCGGGCGAGCTGTTTCCGGCCGACGCGATCTGGATCGATCTGATCGAGCCGTCGCGCGCCGAGGCGCGCCTGGCGGAGGCCCACTATGGCGTCAGCGTGCCGACGCGCGAGGACACCGACTACATCGAGCCGTCCGAACTGCTCTACACCGAGAACGGCGCCCGCTACATGACCACGCAGCTGCTGTTCAACGTCGCCCACGACGCCCAGCTCGCCAGCGTCAGCTTCATTCTGGCCCGTAACACGCTGATTACCGTGCGCTATGACGAGCCGAAGGCGTTCATCATGTTCGCCCACCGCGCCGGCCGGCCAGGCAGCGGCGGCCTCACCGCCGAGCAGGTGATGGCCGGCCTCATCGAAACCATCATCGACCGCGCCGCCGAGGTGCTCCAGAACATCGGCGAGGACATCAACACCCTCTCCCGCCAGGTGTTCGAAACCAAGCACGACCCCGGCAAGCGCAACGCCGAGTTCCAGGACATCGTCCAGACCCTGGGCCATCACGGCGACCTGATCTCCAAAAGCCGCGAAAGCCTGCTGTCGATCGAGCGGGTCATGCTGTTCCTCACCGTGGCCTACCGCACCGCCCGCGTGCCCATGGAGCTGCGCGAACAGGTGCGCACCAACCTGCGCGACCTGCAATCGCTGGAGGAGCACGCCACCTTCCAGAGCGGCAAGATCCAGTTCCTGCTCGACGCTACCCTCGGCCTCGTCAACATCGAGCAGAACAACATCATCAAGCTGTTTTCGGTTATGGCGGTGGTGTTCATGCCGCCGACCCTCATCGCCTCCATCTACGGCATGAACTTCCGGGCAATGCCGGAGCTGGACTGGAAACTTGGCTACCCGCTCGCCCTGCTCGGCATGATTGTCGCCGCCATCGCGCCCTATTTCTTCTTCCGCTGGAAGAAGTGGCTGTAACCTGCCCGCTCTCCCCGAAAGCAAGCCATGAACCGTTCTCCCCTGCGGATCGTCCTGACCGGCGGCCCCGGATCGGGAAAGACCACCTTGCTCGAAGCGCTCGCCGGCCAAGGCCACGCGACGGCGCCAGAAGCAGGAAGGGCCGTGATCCTGCAACAGCAGGCCAGCGGCGGCGACGCCCTGCCATGGCGCAACCCGGCGCGCTTCGCGGACGCCATGCTGACGCACGCCGTCGCGGCGTTCGATGCGGCGGATGACGCCCCGGGGCCGGTATTCTTCGACCGGGGTATTGGCGACGTGCTGGGCTATCTGGAGCTGGTTGGCCTTGCCCATGACGCGGCGGCGCAACGCTGCCGCGCGGCGGCGCAGGGGCGTCGTTACCATTCCCGGGTGTTCATCGCGCCGTTCTGGCCGGAAATCTATGTCAACGACGCCGAACGCAAGCAGGACCTCGCCGAGGCCGAAGCCACCTGCGCCGCCATGGCCAGGGTCTGGCCGGCGCTTGGCTATGACCTGGTCTGGCTGCCGCAGGCCCCCGTGGCGGAGCGGGTTGCTTTCATCATGGCGAACCTGACCGGACGATAGCCTCCCGCCCTTCCCCGCGCCGCCGTCAGGGCCGGACCTGCGCCGGCCATCCACGCGTCGCCGCGCCCACCGTTGCCGCAAGAAACGACGACGCAAGAGACGATGACGCAAGAGACGCCCCCCGCGGGAGACGACGAAGACGTGGATGCCCGCAACACGCGCAGGCATGGCGGGCGCCGGGGGGTGAGGCGATCCCGCGGATAATGGCGGCGGCGACCGCGCCGGCGCTCTCGCCAGATCCGCTTCGAACTGACCGGATCTGGGCAAAAAAATCCCGGCGGGCGGCGCCAGCCGGGTCGTTTCCTGATCGGTCCCCCGCGCCGGGCTCAGCCCTCGATGCGCGAGAAATCGGCGATGGCGCGCGTCGCCTCGCGAATGCCGGCGAGCAGGCGCAGCCGGTTGGCGCGCAGGGCCGCGTCGTCGGCGTTCACCGTCACCGCCTCGAAGAAGGCGTCAACCGGGCCGCGCAGCGCCGCCAGCGCCGTCATGGCGCCCTGATAATCCTCCCGCTTCACCGCCGCTTCCGCCGCCTCGCGGGCGGCGGCCAGCGCCGTGAACAGCGCCTTTTCCTCATCGGCCTGCAACAAAGAGGCGTCGGCGGCGGCGTCATATGACGCGCCGTCCTTCTTCTCCTCGATGCGCAGGATGTTGGCGGCGCGCTTCACGCCGGCCAGCAGCGACTTGCCGTCGGCCGTATCGAGGAACTGTTTCAACGCCGCGACCCGACGCACCACCAACAGCAGGTCGTCCTGATCGCCCAGCGACAGCACCGCGTCGATCAGATCGTGGCTGTAGCCCTGATCGCGCAGGAACACCTTGAGGCGGTCGTGGAAGAATTCCAGCAGCGACACCGCGTCCGACGACACCATGCGCCCGGCGAATTCTTCCGGCATGCGCGGCGCGGCGCGTTTCGCCCCTTCCGGCTCCGCCTCCTGGCAGATTTCCACCAGCGGCAGCCGCAGGTCGTTCTCCAGCACCAGACGGATGACGCCGAGCGCCGCCCGGCGCAGGGCGTAAGGATCCTTGGAGCCGGTCGGCTTCTCGTCGATCGCCCAGAAGCCGGCCAGGGTGTCCAGCTTGTCGGCCAGCGCCACGGTGACGGAAACCGGCGCCGTGGGCGTGCGGTCGGACGGGCCGAGCGGCTTGTAGTGATCCTCGAGCGCCGCCGCCACATGCGGATCCTCGCCCTCGGCCGCCGCATAATAACGGCCCATGAGGCCCTGCAATTCCGGGAATTCGCCCACCATTTCGGTGGTGAGGTCGGCCTTGGCCAGGCGGGCGGCGCGGGTCGCCAGGCCGCCGTCTGCGCCGATCGCCAGCGCGATCTTGCCGGCCAGCTCCACCAGCCGCTCGACGCGCTCGCCCTGGGTTCCCAGCTTCTCGTGGAACACGGAGCGGGAATCGATCAGCTTCTGCAGGCGCTGCTCCAGCGGCTTCAGGTGCTTCGTGTCCGCGCGCTCGCGATAGTCCGGCATCGGCCGCTGGTCGGTCTGCCAGAAGTGGCGGGCGTCAGAGAGGCGGGCGCGGACCACGCGTTCATTGCCGGCGATGATGGCGGCGCCGCGATCCGGCGCGACAATGTTGGACACCAGGATGAACCTGTTGGCCAGCGCGCCGTCAGCCTTCTTCAGCACGAAGCATTTCTGGTTGGCGCGGATGGTGGCGCGGATCACCTCCGGCGGTATCGCCAGGAATTCCTCCTCGAAGGCGCCCATCAGCACCACCGGCCATTCCACCAGACCGGCGACCTCCTCCAGCAGACCTTCGTCCTCCACCAGCTCCAGCCCCTGGGCGAAGGCCAGATTGCGCGCTTCGGTCAGGATGATGTCCTTGCGGCGGTCGGTGTCAAGGATCACCTTCGCCTTCTCCAGCACGGCGACGTAATCGTCGAAGCGCTTCACCTGGATCGGCCCAGGGAAACCGGCGCCCTTCGCCATGAAGCGGTGGCCGCGGGTTTCGTTGCCGGCCGTCACGCCGCCGACGCTGAACGGCACGACTTGCGGCTCCTCGGTCTCGGGCCCGAAGGTGGCGACGATGGAGTGCAGCGGCCGCACCCAGCGCATGGCGCCGGGCTGGGCGGAAGCGGCGCCCCAGCGCATCGACTTCGGCCACGGGAAATTCTGGATGATGCGCGGCAGCACCTCGGCCAGCACGTCCAGCGTCGGCTGGCCGGGCTTCTCGATCACCGCCACATAGAACTCGCCCTTTTTCGGATCGGAGACGACCTGCGCCTGGTCGATGGAGCTCAGGCCGGCGCCCTTCAGGAAGCCCTGGATCGCCCCATCCGGCGCGCCGACGCGCGGCCCTTTGCGTTCCTCGCGCACGTCCTGGCCAACCGCCGGCAGACCGGCGATGTGCAGGGCGATGCGGCGTGGGGTTGCCCAGGCGCCGGCGCCTTCATACAGCAGGCCGCGCTCGACAAGGGCGTTGGTCACCAGGCTCTGCAGGTCCTGCGCCGCCTTGCGCTGCATGCGGGCGGGGATTTCTTCACTGAACAGTTCGAGCAGAAGGTCGGGCATCAGAGGTTCCATCGGCCCCGGCGGGCCTGAAAAAGCGTCAAACGGGCGTGCGGCGAAACGGTTGCGGAAGCCTCAGGCGGCCGCGCCGCCGCCCTCGGTGCGCAGCCACGCGGCGCCGCAGGCCTTGGCCAGTTCACGCACGCGCAGGATATAGCTCTGCCGCTCGGTGACCGAGATCACGCCGCGCGCGTCCAGCAGGTTGAAGGCGTGGCTGGCCTTGATGCACTGGTCATAGGCCGGCATGGCGAGGCCATGGCGGCCATCGGCGCGCGCGCCGGCCTCCAGCAGGCGTTTGCACTCGTTCTCCGCGTCAGCGAAGTGGCGGAAGAGGATGTCCGTGTCGGCGTATTCGAAATTGAAGGCGGAAAATTCCTGCTCGGCCTGCAGGAACACGTCGCCATAGGTCACCTTGTCGTCGCCTTCGCCGCCATTGAAATTGAGGTCGTAGACGCGCTCCACCCCCTGCACATACATGGCGAGGCGCTCAAGGCCATAGGTCAGTTCGCCGGCCACCGGCGCGCATTCCACGCCCGCCACCTGCTGGAAATAGGTGAACTGCGACACTTCCATGCCGTCGCACCAGCATTCCCAGCCAAGGCCCCAGGCGCCCAGGGTCGGGCTCTCCCAGTCGTCCTCGACAAAGCGCACGTCATGCAGCGCCAGATCGACGCCGATGGCCTCCAGCGACGCCAGATACAGCTCCTGCAGGTTCGGCGGGTTCGGCTTCAGGATCACCTGATACTGGTAATAATGCTGCAACCGGTTGGGGTTTTCGCCATAGCGGCCATCGGTGGGGCGGCGCGAGGGCTGCACGTAGGCGGCTTTCCACGGCTTCGGCCCCAGCGCCCTCAGGGTGGTGGCCGGGTGGAAGGTGCCGGCGCCCACCTCCATGTCATAGGGCTGGAGAATGACGCAGCCCTGCTTCGCCCAGAACTCATGGAGCGTCAGGATAAGCCCCTGAAAGGAGCGCTTCGGGCTGGACTGATCGGAGCCGGTCATGATCGCATTCTTCTGATATCGCGTGCTTCTGTCGCTGCGGCGGCGCGCCGACGCAGGTTCCTATACAACGAAAAACCAACGGACACAGTTGGAAATCGCCCGGGCGCAACCGTATCCGGCCGTCAATCGCCCCATGGCAGGCTCTCGCCGGCGTGCGCGCGGGCCGCTTCGGCGGTGAAGGCCCCATCCGGCCCGTGCAATACGAGCGGCGCGTCCAGGGCGAATGGCCCGCGCCGGCCGCGCAGCCCGCCCACCATCACCCGGATCGCCGGCGCGCCCGCCCGCGCCGCCACCGGCCGCGCCCGCACGTCGCCGAAGCGCCGCGCCATGCCGGCGAGAAGCTCCGGCAGCGCTTCCGCCCGGTGGATCACCAGCAGCGCCCCGCCCGGCCGCAGCAGCCGGCAGGCGCAACGCAACCAGGCCTGCAGGGCGTCCTCCCGCACCGGCTCCCGCATTCCGTCCACGGGCGCATCGAACACGTGCGCCGCCCGCCGGCCAGCGCCTGGGGAGGCGCGCACCGCCTCCGGGGCGAACCAGGGCGGATTGGTCACCACCAGGTCCTGGCTTTCCGCCACAAGGCCCGCCGCCGCCAGCGCCTCCGGCCGGTCCAGCAGATCGACGTTGACGACACGGGCGCGGCCGTCCAGTCCGTTCAGGACGATATTGCCGGCGCACAATCCGGCAAGGTCGCCATCACGTTCAGCCAGCGTCACCCGCGTTGCGGGCGCGGTCCGGGCCACCCCCAGGCCGATCAGGCCGCTGCCCGCCCCCATGTCGAGCACGTCAACGGTCCGTCGCAACCGCCGCGCCAGCGCCGCCGCCAGCGTCGCGCCAGCCATGGCGGCGAGCACGCCGTCGGTGCCGCCGCGATGGTGGCCGCGCCGGAACTGCGCCAGTCGCAGCCCGCCGTTGAAGAAGGCGTCAAGGCTCTGCTCCGCCGCGGTCACGGATCAATCCGGCAATTCGGGCAGATATTCCCCCATGCCAGCGTCAGCCAGCAGCGCGCGCGCCGCCGCCAGCGCGTCGCCAGCCACCATCAGGCGGCGGGGAAAGGCGCCGATCGAGCCCTCGATGGCGCTGACCTGATTGTCGGCCACCATGTTGAGAATGCCGGCCTGGTCCAGCAGGCCCGACATGTAGCCGAGGGCGACGACGTCATTGGTGCGCAGCAATTCTTCCATGCGTTCAGGAATAGCCTATTTGCCGGCGCTCAGGAATGGCGCAACCATGCGTATTGCCGGCGTATTCCCGCCCGCGCCCGCGACCGGGGCGAACGTCCCACAGGGGCAATCCGCCGCTGCTTTCCGCCAGAACGCGCGCGCGGTTTCATTTGCAAATCCGGCGGAAACATTGGACAAGTCGGGCCAGCGGGCGCTGGCTCCATGTGCAGCCAGTGCAGCGCGCCGGACCGTGGACCGGAAGGAGATCAGGTTGGGTATCGCCGTCGCACTGGACAGGGACAAGGGCAGGCAGGCCAGCATCGAAGGCCTGGTGAAGCTGGTCGCCGCCGACATGGAGCGGGTGAACCAGATGATCCTGTCGCGCACGGGGTCCGACGTTTTGATGATCCCTGAGGTCGCCAATCATCTGATCTCGTCCGGCGGCAAGCGTCTGCGGCCCATGCTCACCCTCTCGGCCGCCGCTCTGTGCGGCTATCAGGGCGAAGGTCACGTCAAGCTGGCGGCCAGCGTCGAGTTCATGCACACCGCCACCCTGCTCCACGACGACGTGGTCGACGAAAGCGACATGCGGCGCGGCAAGCCGGCGGCGCGCAAGGTGTGGGGCAACGAGGCCAGCGTGCTGGTCGGCGACTTTCTGCTCGGCCAGGCCTTCCGCATGATGGTCGAGGTCGGTTCGCTCGACGCGCTCGACGTGCTGTCCACCGCCGCCGCCGTCATCGCCGAGGGTGAGGTGATGCAGCTGTCGGTCGCGCGCAGCCTCGCAACCACCGAGGACGAATATCTCGCCGTCATTGAGGCCAAGACCGCCACCCTGTTCGCGGCGGCCTGTGAGGTCGGCCCGATCCTCGCCGGCAACAACCCGGACGACCGCGCCGCCTGCCGCGCCTATGGCATGAACCTCGGCGTCGCCTTCCAGCTCATTGACGATGCGCTCGATTACGGCGGCACCGCCGACGCCCTCGGCAAGAACATCGGCGACGATTTTCGCGAGGGCAAGCTGACCCTGCCGGTGGTGCTGTCGCTGCAACGCGGCGACGCCGCCGACCGGGAGTTCTGGCGCCAGGCGCTGGAGGAAGGCGCCACCGGCGACGACGCCCTCAAGCGCGCCGTCGCCATGATGCGCGGCAACGGCGCCTTGCGCGAAACCATCGCCCGCGCCGAAAGCTACGGCGACGCCGCCCGCGCGGCGCTTGACCGCTACCCGGCCGGCCCGCTGAAGACGGCCCTGCTCGACACGGTGGACTTCTGCATCTCGCGGGCGCACTGAGCCGGGCCTGAAACGCCGGGCCGGGCCGGCGCCGAAGGCGAGTCTGGATCACCAAGCCGGGTCTGGAGGGCTGCCTGCCGGAGTGAAATCCGCCTCACCGCAGGCGTGCCGTCGCCCTGACACGCGCGCGTCTCGCCCGGGGCGGGGTTTCACGAAAAGTCAAAAGCTTGCCTGTCCTGGAGCCGCCACTCATGGCGCCGCGCCGGCCTCAGCCCAGCATGGTCGGGCGCGCCCACCAGGCCGGCCTGGTCGCGTGTATGCGCCCCGCCGCTACCCGGGCTTGCGCCTCATCGTCGAACAGCCCGAAAACCGTCGCGCCAGAACCGGACATGCGCGCCAGCCAGCAACCGGGCGTCTGCTGCACCAGCGCCAGCGCCTCGCTGATCTGGGGGCAGAGGCTTCGCGCCGGCGCTTCCAGATCGTTCCGGCCCGCCAGCAGGTAACGCCGCAAGCCCCCCACGGTGGCGACGTCGGGCGTCAGCACGGCGGGCGGGGAGCCCGCTTGCAGCGGCGATGCGGCCAACGCCTGGAACACCGCCGGGGTCGGGACCGCAACGCGCGGATTGACCAGCAGCGCCGGCAACGCCGGCAGGGACAGTTGCGGCCCGAGAATCTCTCCCAACCCCGCCATCACCCGCGCCCGGGCGGCAAGGCAGACCGGCGCGTCGGCGCCCGTCGCCGCCGCCGCCTGATGCAGGCGTGGGTCGTCGGCAGCCAGATGATTCAGCCGCGCCAGCAGGCGAAGCGCGGCGGCGGCGTCGGATGAGCCGCCGCCCAGCCCGGCGGCGACCGGAAGGCGCTTGTCGAGGATAAACCGCCCCATTCGCAATCCGGGGCACAGGTCCGCCAGGCGACGCGCCGCGCGCAACACCAGATTGTCGTCGTCAGGCCCCGCTTCGGCCGCCGTGTCGCCAGCCACGGCCAGGGAGAGGCCGTCGCCCGGCTCCAGCGACAACACGTCAGCGACGCCGGATTCAGCGCAGGACCCTGTAACGGACCCTGCCGCCACGCCAGCGAAAACTGTCAGGCTGTCGAGTTCATGATAGCCGTCTGGCCGCCGGCCAACGACCCGCAGGGTCAGATTGACCTTGGCCGGCGCGCGCGTTTTCAGGGGCAGGCGCGATGTCAGGGGCAGGTTGGCCGGGTCCATCCGCTATCCGTCACAGCTTTTCCAGTCACAGCGTTCAATGGGGCGGCGGCTGGCGCGATGCAAAACGGAAAGCCGTCGCGACCCTGGCGCGCCTCACGGCGGGAAGCCTGGTTGTTTCCGGGGCCAGTGAAGGGACGGAGCCCGCCTGGCGGATCAGGCGCCAGCGACGCCCCATTGGGGGCTTCGCACGGCGCCGGCCGGAACGCGGGCGCGCCTGAGGGCCAGCGATGGCGCCCCGCCGGGCGCCGGGCGCCTCAGTTCGCCTTCTGCCCAGCCGGCTGCGACGCCGGGGACGGCTGCTGCGACGGCGTCTGGCTGCCAGAGCCGTTATGCGCCTCGCCGGAAACCGCGCCGCTGGCGCCGCCGCCATCCGCCGGCGCCTCGCCCCGGTCATCCGGCGTCAGGCCCTTGCCGGGCGCTGGCGATGGGCCAGGGTCAGGGGCTGGCTGCCCTGGCTTGTACTGTTCAGGCGTGGCGGGCGCATCTTTCCCGCCTTCCCCCGGCGCGTCCTTTGGCGCCGATGGCGCGCCATCTTTCCCGCCTGGGGGCGTGGAAACACCAGGCTGCGGCTTGCCGGCGGGCTGGTCGCCTGCTGCCGGCTTGTCAGCTGGGAGCTTGTCGGCTGCCGGCTTGCCAGCCGGCCCGGGGGCGGCTTCGCCCTTCTGGTCCGCCGGCCTGTCCGCCGCGTTCCTGTCAGCGTTCCTGTCTTCGGCGCTTTTGCCGTCCGCAGGTTTGCCGTCCGCGGTCATGCCATTGGCGATCTTGGCGAGGATCTTTGGCAGGTCATCCGGCTCCGGCTCCAGATCACGAGCGTGATTCCACTGGAAGCGCGCCTCAAGCTTGCGGCCGGTTTTCCAGTAGGCGTCGCCCAGGTGGTCATTGATTGTCGGGTCGGAGGGCTTCAGGGCAATGGCCCGCTCCAGTTCGCGCACCGCGTCGTCGTAGCGGCCAAGGCGATAATAGGCCCAGCCCAGGCTATCGACGATGTAACCGTCGCGCGGGCGCAGGGCCACGGCCTTGTGCAGCATGTCGAAGGCTTCCTTCAGGTTGATCCCCTGATCCACCCAGGAATAGCCGAGGTAGTTGAGCACCACGGCCCGCTCGCGCCCGTCGCCGTCCGGCGCCAGCTCCAGCGCCTGCTTCAGGTCGGCTTCCGCCTTCGCCCATTGCCTGGCGCGCTCGTAAGACATGCCGCGGAAATAATATAGCGACCAGAAACGCGGCTCAGGCTTTCCGGCCCGGGCGATGGCGGTGGTGTAGGCGTCCGCCGCCTTCAGCCATTCCTTCTTGCTGCGATACAGGGCGCCGAGGGCCGAGGCGGCGTCCACGTCGTCCGGGCGTTCCTTCACCAGCTTTTCGAGATGCGCGATCGCCTCATCGCCGCGCCCCAGCCCTTCCAGGCCAACGCCAATCTGGATGTCGGCGGACGCGCGCATGGGCGACGTCGCCGGAATGGCCCGGTAGACGGCGATGGCGTCCTGCGGCTTGCGCAGACGCTCGTAGATATCGGCCAGCGTGATCAGGGCCATCTCGTTCTTTGGCTCCAGATAGAGCGAAAGCTGGAGATAGATCATGGCTGCCAGTTCATCGCCCTGCTGGTTGCCGGCGGCGCCGAGGCCATACAGCACTTCCGCCGCGCCCTGCTGGGCGGTGGCGACCAGCGGCGGCAGGGTCTTGCCGGCCTTGAGTTCATTGAGCGATGTCGCGGCGATCGGCTGGCGCGGGGCCAGCTTCAAAAAGGCGTCGTAAGCGGCGGTGGCGGCGTCGCGGTCGCCCACGCCGGACAGATAGCGGCCGTAGGCGTCAACCACGCGCAGCGTCGTGCGTTCCATGGCGTAGGCGGCGTTCATCCGCCGGTCGGCCTCGGTGCGGAATTTGGGTCCGCCCAGCGCCGCGATCAGGCCGCCATGATATTCGCGGAACAGGGTGAAGGCGTTCACCCCGCGCAGCTTGTCGGCCGTTTCCAGCGCCTTTCTGGTGTTGCCGGAGCCAGCCCAGCTCCACGCCGTGAGCAGGGTGGCGGTGACGTCGCTGGCGGCCGCGCCGCCGCCGCGCTGGAACTGGGCGCGCGCCTTCGCGTATTGCCCCGCCTTCAGGTCCCGCACGCCGAGAGCCAGCCGCGCCAGGGCGTTGCCGGAATCCCGGGCCAGAATCTTCTGGGCGGCGGGGAAGGCCGCCTTCATGTCGCCGCTGGCGAGGAAAGCGATGAAGGCGCGCTCCTGCAGATCCCGGTTACGCGGGTCGCTGCGCAGGGCCTCGCCAAAGTAACGCGCCGCCGCGCTGGCGTCCCGCGACGCCCCGGCGACAACCGCCGCCAGATAATTTCCTTCGAGACTCGCGGCGACGGAAGGCTCATCGGCTCCGGCTTGCCCCGCGTCGCGGCTGGCCAGCGCCGGGCCCGTCCAGCCCAGCGCGACGGCCAAGGCCATCACGCCCACAGAACGCGCGATTCCCGATGGTTGCCGAAACAGACGTATCACTGGCTTCTCGCTGATATCTGGCCATGGAAGGGCGCCCGGTCACACTGAACCACCGGGCGCATCCGGCGCCGGAGCCGGCATTCACGATCGCGGAAAAACCGCTGGCGCGATTCACCACGTCGCAACCGACTCTGGCGGGAGGCAGGTTATGGCTCCAGACAATGGCCGTTTTGGGCCATCCCGGCAAGCGGCCGCCGGTCAGTCCGTTACGGAAGGGGACGCCCCTGGCCCGCCAGAGCGCGCATCCGCGCCGGCTTGCGCCGCATCCGCGCCGGCGCGACGCAACCCCCAAAAAGCAGGACGGCGGCCCAGGGGCCGCCGCGCTGTCTTACATGTTGGGATAATTCGGGCCGCCGCCGCCTTCCGGCGTGGTCCAGTTGATGTTCTGGGCCGGGTCCTTGATGTCGCAGGTCTTGCAGTGCACGCAGTTCTGCGCGTTGATCACGAAGCGCGGATTGGTTTTCGCCGCCTCGTCGTCATACATCACCTCGTACACGCCCGCCGGGCAGTACAGCCGCGCCGGCTCGCCGTACTTCGGCAGGTTCTCCTTCACCGGGATCGACGGATCCTTCAGCTTCAGGTGGACCGGCTGGTCCTCCTCGTGATTGGTGTTGGAGAGGAACACCGACGACAGCTTGTCGAAGGAGATGACGCCATCCGGCTTCGGATAGGTCAGCTGCTTCACCTGGTCGATCGGCTTCAGCGTGGCGTAATCAGGCTTGCCATGCTTCAGCGTGCCGAAGAACGAGAAGCCGAACAGTTCGTTGGTCCACATGTCGAGACCGCCGAGCACCACGCCGATGCGCGTGCCGAAGCGCGACCACAGCGGCTTGACGTTGCGCACCTTTTTCAGGTCCTGACCAACGTCGGACGAACGCCACGCCTGCTCGTACTCGATCAGTTCGTCGTGTTCGCGGCCAGCGGCCAGCGCCCTGGCGAGCTTTTCAGCCGCCAGCATGCCGGACAGCATGGCGTTGTGCGAGCCCTTGATGCGCGGCACGTTGACGAAGCCGGCCGCGCAGCCGA
>Ga0180216_1001301_pt1 | contig 22641 bp, 22 predicted proteins | sample eDN3rd37CBELigMG_FD_128879 | JGI IMG/M metagenome (GOLD analysis project Ga0180216, IMG submission 128879) | Enriched Miracle-Growth compost microbial communities from Emeryville, California, USA - eDNA 3rd pass 37_C BE-Lig MG (version 2)... ...
AACGGCGAGCAGCTCCTCGCCGGCCGCGGACAGCTGCCACCGGTCGCCCCGCTCCAGGAACGCGTGCGCCGACAGGATGGCGCCGTCGGTGCCTGGGTGCGCCCGCAATCCACCACCAGATCGTCGCCCTCTCGTGTGAGCGCCGACCGCTTCCTAGCACATCCCAGCAAGCGAATCGCCTTACCGTCGATGTCCTGGCACCGGCGGAGGATCTGGCCCCACGTCGTGTTTTGCCGCAGCATGGCGACGCTGCCCACGACGATCAAGTGCCTGTGGTTCGCGTGCCCGGGCAGGCGCATCCCAGCACGGTCAGCCAGGCGCGTCACCGCGCGCCTCGGTCCACGGATGGCCCGCGCACCGCCGCGCCCGGCTGAGCGCCACGTTGATCCGGCGCGCGGAATCGACAAAGTCGTTGGCGCCGGTGCGCGTCCGCACGCAGGACACGAACATGATCTCGCGCTCGGCGCCCTGGAACGCATCGACCGTGGACACCTGCACCGCGGCGCTCGCGGTGCCCAGGCACTCGGCCAGCTGCTGTTGAATGCGCTCGACCTGGCTCTTGTCTGCATGCGGCAACTCGCGAGAGCAGCGTGCAGCAGGCCGGGCGTTAGCTCTGTGACCGCATGTCCGAGGATGAAATCGAGCCTTCGTACAGAGCGCGATGATGCCGAGCATCCGCGCCGGCACGCCCGTGGCGAGGAGGCGCTGGACGGCGCGCGCCACCAGGTTGGCCTCGCTGTCGTTGTAGTAGCTGCCGATGCCGTAGGCCTCCTGTTCCGCGCGCAGCGGCGCCAGCAACAAAAAACCAGCGCAGCCGGGCTTTAGTGGCAGCGCCCGTCGGGGGCCAACGCCGGGTCGGCGGCGCCAACCTGGCCGTCTTTGACGTCCACCAGGGTCACCGTGGGCAAGCCGTCCACCAGCGGCGCCCGGTCTGCCTCGGCAATGCCGTTGGTGATGCTGCCCTTGTAGAACTGCGCGTTGCAGAGTGCGGATATCGCGGGGTGACACTGCCGTCACGGGGGCCAACGACGTACGAACGCCGACAGACGCGTTGGCCCCGCTGCGAGAAGCGTTCACTCTGCGCCCAGGCGATACATACCCGATACTGTGTGCCCAGCAGCAGCGTGGGCTGGCCTGCGTCTCGCAGCCGCTCAAAGAGCGTGCGGTCGAGGCCGTTTGGCCCGCTCGGGTCGCTCGGCAGGGTCGGCGGCAGCTGCAAGGGGTCGCCGATGAGCATCTGCCATCAGCCCGCACCGACTGACACCCAGGCGCACTGGCGCTGGGTTAGCGCCGGCCAGCTCGCGGGGCCAGCACGGGCGGCGCCGTACCAAGCGCTGGCAGTGAAATCGCGCGACGGGGACCAGCGACAGCGGCTCGACCATCTGCGAGCACTCGTCCAGCAGGATGACAGGGAACGCGATGTTGTCCAGCACCGGGAACGTGGACGCCGAGCACGTCACGCCTGCGCGGGCACCTCGTTCCGGCGGGCCTGCACCTGCTTGGTTAGCCCGGCGGCGGCCAACCACCACCGAGGCGACCGTCGCACAGCGCACCGACGACGGCCGCCTTTTGGATCACCGACACGGATTCGCGCTTGCGCACCAGGTCCAGCGACTTGCGCACGTGCCTGTGCGGCGCATCTCCGCGACGGACCACAGCGCTCTAGGTTAGCCCGACGCCGCGGCCGCAAAAATGGCAGCCATCCTGTCGTACCCCTCGTCCTCCTTGGTCAGGTCGCCGGCCTTGAGCATCTCCTGCAGCTCCTTGACATCTGCGAACGCTCAACACTGGCGCATGTACCCGGCGACGACGCGTCGGCGACCGGCAAGCCGGTCCGCGGGCGACAGGCCGGACGGCGCGCACCTTCGCTGCGCCGACCGTTGGCGACGTAGGGCAACAGCGGCTTGGCGATCCGGCGCAGGCTGCCGACGCGCGCAAAGTCGGTGTAGCCGAACGCCTCCAGCGCCAGCAGGACGCGGTCCACTGTGAGCGGAGCGACGACGGGCGCGCGGCGACGCCGTCAGGTCCATCCTTTCTGCGGTGGTCCATGCGGCGCAGCGGGCGCACCAGCCACGTTGGTGGAGGAGGCAATGAGCACTTTGACGGCGGCGCCCGCGGCGGCAAACAGTGGCGCGGCCCGGGTGACAAAGAGCGCGATGGCGGCGAGCAGGTACGACTTGCCGGCGCCGAACACGCCGTGCACCAGGGTCACCGGCGGCGGCGACGGCGCCACGCCGGCCACCATGCTGCGCGCAAACGTGGTCAGCACCCTGGTGGGCGGCGACACAAGTGGCATGCCGCCAGTGGGTCAGGGCCACACGAACACACCAAACGCAGGCCGCCCTCGGCGAAGCGCAGCGTACGCGGTTTGGTCGGCGTTCAGGTTGCACTCGGCGCAGACCGCGCTGGCCAGCGGCAGCAGGTCCGTCTCGTCCAGCTGCGGCCAGTGCGCGGCCGGCACCGCGAGCTGCGGAGCATGCGTGCCGACGGCGGCGGCGGCGGCACGAGGGTGCAGCAGGTGCGGAATCAGCGGCATCGTCGGCACGTTGCGCTCCAGCGCGTCTGCGCCAGGCCGGCAGCCGCCCACGCCTGGAGCAGCAGGTTACGACGGCGCGAGGGAGGCGCTCGACGCGGTGCGAGCCGCGTACCGGTCATCATGGCCTCGCCGGCGGCGTCGCGGAGCAGGATGGCGCTCACCGAGCCCTGCATGGCCTCGATCCGCTGCAGCACCTGCGGCTGGCACCAAAGCAGCTCCAGCTGGGGGTAAAACCGCGCGGGGGCCAAGGTGGTGATTCGTGTTAGTTGCACGGCAACAGCCGGTGGGCTGGCCGCTGAGAGCTTACCTCGACGTGCCCGTCGGACGACGGCCCAAAGAACGTGCTGCGCGCAAACAGGGTGCAGTCTTCGAGAAACGACGTCGAGGCCGACAGCACCCACAGGTCATCTGTGCGAACGGAAGTGGGCATAGCACAGCGCAGCCCGTTAGGCACAGACGCGACCGCTCCCCGTGACATAGATTCACCGATCTCCACCTTTGCCGTATCTGTGTTTGCGCGTGCACCTGAAGCAATTGCGACTCTGTGAGACAGCGCCACACGCGACGGTCGATGCACGCAATGGTGGCGTACTTGGAGGCGTGCTGCTTTCGCGCGATGGCGAGTCGCATGACCACGGCGTTGCTGGAGCGCGGCACGAACCGCTCCGGAAGCCGCCTTCCAAGCGCGTGTGCGTCGAGCCGGGTGGAATCACTCGTCAGCGCCAATCACATATCGGCCGGACGGCGGCAGCGCGGAGCACGCGTGCGTACTGCAGGCTGCAGCCAAAGTAGGCATTGATGCCCTTGGACCGCAGGAAGCGCTCCTCCTCGGCGGAGCCGACGGCGTGCCGGCCCTCCGACTCGCGGCGCAAGTGCCAGAAGCGCAGGGCCAGCTCGGTGACCTCCACCTGCAGGCACTCTTGCACAGCCGCCCTGAACGCTGCCTGGTAGGCCGCGACCGTCTCGAACGTCGTCGGCAGCTGGGCGCGGCGGCGCAGGCGGCCCTTGATCTGCGCGGCGGCCGCCTCGGTGGGGAAGTCCAGCGGCGGCAGCAGCGCCAGGCCGCCGCCCAGCGGCGCTGACGCGCCTTCGCCTGGGCGAGGCCCCCGGCCATCGCGGCCGCGCGCCGGGGCGCGTTGGGCGAAGCGTGCCGAGGCGAATCCGTGCCCGCGGCTACTACCGCCACCGCCACCGCGCGAGGCGGGCGTGTCCCAGCCGTCGTCCAGCGCGCTAAAGTCGTCCTCATCCAGGTCACCGTCACCGCGTTGGGCGCGGCGCTGCTCCAGCTTGCGCTGCACCCACCGCGGCAGTTTGCCTGTGTAACATGCACGACCCCGAGAGGTCGCGTAGATCAGTATCTTGGGTGCGGACCGACCTCCCAAGAACCTCGTAGTGAGATGCATCTCAGCCATACGCTTGCCGCGGCTGCTGCCGTCGTCGTCGTCCCCGCCGCTCTCGTCGTCCTCGACCGCGGCGCTCACGGTGCTGTACGGTCGGCGGAGCGGCGTCGGCGCCTGGTTCTCCTTGGCCGACACCGCAGCGTCCCCTGCCGCCGGGCCGGGCCGCAGCACCGGCCGCATTCGCGACAGAGGCCCGACCCGTCGTAGCGGCTGGGCGGGCGGCCGGGGCGTTGGCGCGGCGGGGGCGGCCGGCAGCTCGCGGTCCCAGACGTGGGCATCCAGCGGCGCGGTCCCCGCCGGTGCATCACTGGGCGGGAAGGCGGGCGTCGGTGGTGCGGCGGCGCCGGTGAGGAGCGACAGGATCTCCGAGGCGCTGCGCGCTGGGGCCGGAGCCAGGGCGGCCGCGACCAGCGGAGGCTGCCACGCCGGCGTCGTCGCAGCGGCCGCCGAAGCCGCCACTACAGGCCGCTCGGCCGACGGGACCGGCGGTGTGAACCTGGTGCCGGGCGGCCGCCGGCGCAGGCCTACACCCGGCGCGCGCATCCGGCCCGGCGCGGCGCTCGCCCACGGGGCCGCCGCCGGCGGCGGCTCCTCGTGCAGGGATGGGCTCGGGGCGGCCGCCTGGCCCGCCGCGTCGCCGGGGGCCCCCTCGGTGGGGTCGGCCACGCTGTCGATCTGGATGAGGTACTTTTCCGACTCGACCTCCATGCCGACCTGCAGCGCGTGCGGTGTCGTCGTGATGCTGCGTACGCGAGCCCGGCGAAAAGATGCGGCCGTGGCTGGTGAGCGGCTTCGACATTGTGCTAACGCGCTCGAATGCCGCCGAACCTGTCTAACACGACGTTGGCCTCGGACCGGAGCACAGCCTGGGATGCCGCGCGGGTGAGCGAGTGGCCGATGCCCCGCGTTAGATTTGGTGCAGGCGCGCACACAGCAGGTGGGCGGGCAGACATACCCGTGTGCCGGCCAAGTTGGATCGTAGGGTGCCGTCGTGCCATTTCTTGGCTTTCTTGGCTTTGTCGCTGGTGTACAGCACCGTGAAAGAGAACATGGTGGAGGGGCGGCCTGGCCCGTGGCGCCCCGGCCACGCAGCCAGGCCCACCGTTGCTCTCTCTTACTGCACTCAGATCATTCCCGTGTCCGCAACGTCGTTCGTCCCTGTCCGCTTTCGTGTCCCAGCTCGTCCGCTCCTTCATCCACGACTGTTCGTCTGCGGCCGCTTCGACAAAGACCCGCGTGACGGCGGCGCGTGCTCTTATCCTCTGCGTCGTCCTTGTCCTCTGCGTCGTCCTTGTCGTCCGCTGTGTCGTCCTCTGCGTTGTCCTCTGCGTCGTCCGCTCTGTCGTCCGCTGCGTCGTCCGCCGCGTCGTCCGCTCCGTCCTCCGTGTCGTCCGCTGCGTCGTCCGCTGCGTCGTCCGCTGCGTCGTCTTCTGCGTCGTCTTCTGCGTCGTCCTCTGCTGCGTCCGCTGTGTCGTCCGCTGCGTCGTCGTCCGCTGTGTCGTCCGCTGCGTCGTCGTCCGCTGCGCCGTCTTCTGCTGCGTCCGCCGCGTCGTCCGCCGCGTCGTCTTCTGCGTCGTCGTCCGCCGCGTCGTGCGTCGGTGGCGCACCAAATTCAAATTTTCGCGCCAAAACTTCGACATGAGGACAAATTAAAACGAACGACTGGTAGTAGCGCACGCGTCATTGTTACGGACGGAGGACGTCCACAGGCGGCTATTGAGGCGCCGCGGGGCAAACGGCGCTGGTGCGTTCTGCTGCTGCCGTGTCCATCTCACGCAGCGTGTCCGTGGCGAAACCGTCACCCCGACAGCGCGCGGCACGCGCCCGTGCAGCTACGGTCTACCATGGCAGCCCTGCAGAAAATGTTCCGCCTGTACACGGGCGCGTCCATGCCGGCGGTCGGCCTGGGCACCTGTACGCCAGCCGGCCGGCCTGCCCCGTACGCGTCCCGTGCGGTTGCTAACGCGGCACAGAGCAGGTTCTTTGCCCGGTTTGCTCACCCGCCAGGGAAGGCGGAGCCGCACCAGGTGGCGGGCGCGGTCCGCGCCGCCCTGGAGGCCGGCTACCGCCACATTGACGGCGCCGCGATCTGTACGTGGCCCCCTTGCGTCACGCACTGCTCTTGCATTCAGGCTCACCCTGCGGCGCGCCAATGGCTCCGGCCAGGCGTCACGGGGGCAGACGGCAACGAAGCCGAGGTCGGGCAGGTGTACAAGGAGGTCTTCGGCACGGGGAAGCGGCGGCGCGAGGACGTCTTCATCTGCAGCAAGCTGTGGAACTCGTCCCACCACCCGGAGCGCGTGCCCAAGGCCCTCTCCAAGACCTTGAGCGTCCGTGTCCGGCAGCAGGTGGTACGGCGGCCATGCCCTTGCTAACAGCTGGGCGAGGCCGCCCTGATTCGCGCCGTGCCCGACCGTCGGCAGGACCTGCAGCTGGACTACCTGGACTTGTACCTGGTGCACTGGCCGCTCGCCTTCAAGCCGGGCAAGGCGGGCGCCGGTCAGATCGAGGAGGGGGTCAGCCTGCTGGACACCTGGCGCGCCATGGAGGTGCGATCTCATCTGAGGTCACCATAATGGCACCGACGATGTACTGAGGCCATGCTGCCCGCCCTGGCGGCTCGGTTGGCGTGCGCAGGCGCTGGTCGACGCGGGCAAGGTGCGCCACATCGGCGTGTCCAACTTTACCGAAGCGCACCTGCAGGAGATCCTGCCGCACGCCCGCATCAAGCCGGCGGTGCTGCAGATCGAGCTGCACCCGTACCTGCCGCAGCACGAGCTCGTTGACTTTTGCCGCGCCAACCAGATCCACGTGCGTGCCGGCAAGAAGGCCGTGCGTTGGGACGTCGGATCGCTCAGACCACTCCGGGCTGTCCTGGCGTGTCCGGCTGGCCACCAGGTGACGGCGTACTCGTCCCTGGGCTCTGGCGGCTCGCCCAACCTGCTGGCCGATCCCGTGGTGACCGAGGTGGCCGCCGAGCTGGGCCGCTCGCCCGCGCAGGTGCTGCTGCAGTGGGCCGTGCAGCGCGGCATCTCGGTCATACCCAAGAGCGTGCAGCCGTACGCCCGCTGCCCTCAGGTAGTGCGGGCGGACGAAGCGATCCTGACCTTGCCACTGGGGGGCGCGCACCGCTGCCTTCCGCGTTGTGCGCCGAGCAGGGAGCGCATCAAGGCGAACGGCGACCTCAACTTTACGATTCCGGACGCGGCGATGGCGCGTCTGAACGGCATCCGCACGCGGAAGCGCTTCGTGGACCCCGTCGAGTTTTGGAAGATCGATGTCTTTGGTTCCGGCGCCAAGCTGTGAAAGCAGGCGCCCAGCACACACTAGATAGATATAGTACCATCGATAGTACGGCCCTTTGGTGCACCACACCGTACTCCCCCCATCTGCTTGTGCACCCAGCCTGGCAGCCTGTCAGAAGCGGACCAGCCAGCGCACCCGGCGTGGCCCTTTGACGTCATCCGTAACACAGTGATCCAGGCAGCGGCGCCGACGCAGGACGGCCGGCCTGACGCAGACGACCATGGCGGGCCAGCTGCCGCCCGACGACGCCCTGGCGGCGCTCTACCCGCCGTGGCTGCGCCTCCGGTTCGTGCAAATTGTCCACCGCCATGGCGAGCGAAGGTGCGCGGGGGAGCCGCGCGGCCGCACAGGGGCAGCGTACCATTGCCGCCAATGCTGACGTTTCATCTGCGGCGCCCCCGTCCTGCGCGCCCGGCCCGCAGTCCCATGTTCAACCCGTTCCGCGCGCTGCTGTGGCAGACGCCCGACGGCCGCGGCTTTTGCGCCGCGTCGTCGCCGCTGCGCGAGTTTAGCGCCGAGGCCGGCGGCCTGGACGGCCGCGACCCGCTCGCGCTGCCGCCCGTCCGGCTGCACTACGAGGACCGCTACCGGCGGCCCGCGGGCTTCTGCCACGCGGGCCAGCTGACTGACCTGGGCCGCCAGCGCATGTGGGCGCTCGGGCAGCGGCTGCGGCGCCTGTACGTGGACCGGCTGCGCTTCCTGCCGCCGCGGTACCACCCCGAGACCGTCAGCGTGCTCTCGACCGAGATCCCGCGCGCCGTCGAGTCGGCGCAGGCGCTCGTGGGCGGCCTCTTCTACGGCGGGCCGGACTCGACGCCGCACTCGGTCCTGCACGGCCCGCCCGTGCACATCGTCGTGCGCGAGGAGCGCAGCGAGTTCCTCTACCCCAACATCCGGCAGTGCCCGCGGCTCGCCGCGCTGATGGCCGACTTCCGCAAGGCGGCCACGGACGGCCACAAGGCCGAGCTGGCCCGCCTGCACGAGGAGCTGCGGCCGCACCTGCTGAGCGCGCCCGAGCTCGGCGGCCGCGCCGCGACCGCGGCCGACATGTACGACGCGCTCGCGTCGGCGCGCGCGCACGGCGTCAAGCTGCCGCCCGAGGTGACGCCGGACCTGTTCCGCCGCGTCGAGCAGCTCGCGGTGCACTACTGGTGGACGCCCTACGCGCAGCAGAAGGAGGCCGTGCGCCTGGGCGCCGGCCGCGTGGTCAACACCCTCGTGAACGCCATGGAGGTGCACGTGCGGCACGACCGCGGCGAGGCGCCGCTGCCGCCGGCGCCGGCGGCCCCGCCGCCCCCGGCGCAGCGCCAGCTGACCGCGGTCGACCCCGACGGCGGGCTCGCGTACGCCGCGGGGCCGGGCATCTCGCTCAACCTCGCGCTGCCCGTGGTGCCGCCGGCGCCTGCGCAGCGCCTTACGGTCTACTCGGCGCACGACTCGACGGTGGCGCCGCTGCTCATTGCCCTGGGCGCCTACGACGGCCAGTGGCCCGACTTTGGCTCGCACGTCACCCTCGAGCTGCTGGAGGTCGTGGGCCAGCCGGACACCGGCCGCGCCAAGGCCAGCTCGGTGGGGCCGCCGCGCCACGTCGTGCGGCTGCTTTACAACCACCAGCCGGTCGCCATGGCGCAGTGCGCGGCGGCCGCCGCGGCCGCGGGGCTGGACGCGACGCTCTGCCCGTACGAGCAGTTCCGCAAGATCGCCGCCGAGTACATCCCGACTGACATGCGCCGCGAGTGCCGCCTGCCACCGGCGCCGGCGGCCGCCGCCAGCCGCGCGGGCGGTGCGCCCGTCACCAACTCGGTGGCCACGCGGCCGGCGCAGGCGCCCGCCACGGCGCCTCGCGCGGTCGCGTGAGGTTCAGTACGCGCATCCATGGCCTTTTCTCTCACTGTACAGACGCACCGACTATGTACACGCCGTCACTTCGCCCAGCGCCGTCCGTCAGGACGCGGCGGGCCCGCCCGTGGGCAGGACGGGCCGCTGGCCGTGCAGGACGCCCGACGTGGTGGACGCGGCCGCCGCCGACGCCGCGGTGTGGTGCTCGACAATGCGAGCGTGGAACGTCGTCCACAGCTGCGCCATGGCGTCGATCTCGCGGCCGCGCTCCACCAGCGCGGCCAAGTTGGCGTTGAGGGTTTGCAGGCCTTGCGCCACGGCGTCAATCTCCTGCGCCGTCTCGGCCACGAGCCGGGTCCGCTCCTGCACAAACGCTGCGTCTGCTGCGTCCGCCATTGCTGCAGTGCGCTCGCAGTGTGTGTTACACCGCCTTGGAGCAGTTGAGCAGTTCGACGCGCATGCGCCTCACGAGTTTTCATAAAGAACCGTTAGCACGGGGCCCTACCACACGCACGCGTCGACTCCAGACAGTAGCGTCCGGTGCAGCAGGCGCAGCAGGCTCAGCTCTGCGTCTCCTTGTCCTTTCTGCAAGGCTTTCTGGCTCTCCTCGTCCAGCGCTGGCGCAGGCGGCGGCGCGCTCGCACCGGACGCCGCTATCCGTGACCGCGACGCCGTTCTTCGCGCCAAAACTGTCAGAAACTGTCAGAAATTGTCAGAAACGTTGCACATGACTTACCCGCACGTGATTTGTCAACAGTGTGTCAGAAGTATGTCAGAATCGAGTCAGAGTGCGGCGGGGTGATGTCATTCTTGCTTTCGCAGGCAGCGACACGGAGCGCACGCGCGCGCGCACGCCAACCCCACCCACCCCGGTCATCGAGACAGGAGGACTGCAGCCGCGGGGCCCCCGACGGCGCTCGCAAGGCGCGTACAACGAGCCTAGCAGGGTGGAGCCGACGGCGCCGCAGCGGACGCAGCGGGATTCACACCGATTGAGCGATTTTGAGCGCGATTTTGTAAGTGCGCCTGCGAGGCACGCACGAGGTCGGCAAAGCGGCAAACGGCTGCCTTCTGGCCGCTTGCGCGGGGCGCTAACGTACCACGGCGGGCGCTGAAGGCTGTGGCGCTGTGCGCTGCTGCAGACCATCACTGCTTTCTGGACGCGGACATCCTTGCACGTTTTGTGTGCACGCGATCCACCGGTAACGCGCCGTGTTGGCGCCGTTGGCCCGCCCACTTTCCCCCTGCCAGGGCTGACGTTGGGCGTCTCTGCATGCGCGTGCGCGCGCGCGACCACAGCAATGTCCGACGTCAAGATGAACCTTTCGGCGTCGGCTGGCGGCAGCAGCCAGATGCTGCCGCCGCCGTACGACATGAAGCAGGGTTTCGGCCAGCCGCAGCCAGGGTTCGGGCAGCCACAGCAGGGCTACATGCCGCCGCCGCCACAGCACGGCTACATGCCGCCGCCGCCGCCGCCGCAACAAGGCTTTGCGCCGCCACCGCAGGGCCAGCCGCCGGGCGGTTACAACCCACAAGGCTACTTCGTGCCGCAGCAGACCGTGATTGTGCAGCAGACCACGACCGCGGCCGCTGGCGGTGCGGCGGTGGTGCCCGTGGGCCCGGTCATGTGCGGGTCGACGCCCATGTCGATGGCGTGCCCGCACTGCCGCGCGAGCATCGTCACGACAACGCATTACGAGGTGGGCGGCATGACCTGGCTGATGTGCATGCTCCTGTTCATCTTCACCGGCTGCTGCTTCTGGATCGCGTTCATTATCGACGACTGCAAGGACGTGGTCCACACCTGCCCGAACTGCCGCGCCGTCGTTGGTCGGTACAACCGCATGTGAGGAGCAGAGAGGAGGAGTCCCGTTATTTCTTTCTGTAGTGCCGAGAGCACCGTTGCACGCGTGGCGTTGGTGGCCCGGCTCGATGTTATGCACGCGTTAGTTGTATGCTAGAATCCGTGTGTCCATTGTAACTGTTCGATTGCATCGAATATACCTGTACTAGCTGTAAGCAAGCAGCTAAGCCGCCACCTGTACAAAACGCTGTACAACCCCCCGGTCGGCCGGGCCTACACGAGGACGCCGTGGCGTGCGAGCATGGCCAGGTGCGGCGACACCGCGCCGCTAAAGCCAAAGTACATCACGATGCCCAGCGCCACCGAGATCGGCAGCGCTGGCAGCGCCTTGCGGTAGACCGCCAGCAGGATCAGCGTCAGGCAGAGCCCCTGCCGGCAGCCAAACCAGCGCAATCACGATGCACCCCCCCATGAGTAGGCACGTCTGCAACAACGCTGGCGCGGCGGCCCCGGTAGGCGTACCGCGATGGCCGCCACCGCCACGGCCACGACGGTGGGCCAGTCCCACAGAGAGGCGCGGGCGACCATGACCGAGTAGAAAATAAAGTCGCCCAGGCCGAGCTGCACGCCGGTCTGCTCCTCCTCGTCCACGTCCGCCGCCGCCACGTCGGCCACGGCGGTCGTGCCGGCTTCGGCGGCGCGCTCCGTCGGCGCGTCGGCGCGCAGCGGCTGCAGCTCGATGCCGTCGTCCGGCCCGCCGGCGGCCGCTGCGAGCGGCGCGGCCAGCAGCGGCCGCTCGTCGGACGCTGCGCCGTCGTCGCCGTCGCCGTCGCCGTCGCCGTCGCCATCACCGTCGTCGCTCAGCGTCACCTGGCTGACGCCCGCGGCGTACCCGATGCGGCCGAGCCGTGCGTCCGCGTCGGCGGCCATGCCGGCTGTGCCGTGACGCGCGGGCAGGCAAAGACACGCAACCGTGAGCGTGTGGGGGGCGCGTCAGCCCCGCACGCCGGTCGGTCCCCCGTACCGGTGTAGAGCAGACCCGGGATGCGCTCGTTCCGCTGCTGCGAAATGTGGACGAGCACGCGCAGGGGCCCGCCTGGACAGAGCACGGCAAACAGGTCTTGGAATTGCGGCGGTGAACCGCCAAGCAGGTGTGACACGGTGAGCACGGCGTGTGGTCTGAGGTGTGTGTTGCGGGCGATTGGTCGGCCACACACCGTAGAGGGCCATAATGGCGACAAAGGCCCACGACGTCCACTCGGGCAGCCGCGTGAAGTTGGTGGCCTGGGCACGCCCGACCGCAGCATGCGCCCACCGTCCGCTGAGCGTCTCGTTCCGACATGCGCCTTGCCGCTGCGGCGGCGGCACGCACGAGGAGGGCGCTGATGACGATGAGGTACGCCTGCTCGACGTAGGTCGGCATGTTGATGAACAGCGAGAGGACGCCGACGACGGCAAAGTTGAACATGCAAAAGAGGAACGTCAGCCAATCGAGCGCCCAGTTGTAGCCGACCACGAGTTGGCTGCGGGCGGCAGGGTCAGCGCCCCGCGCGGGAGCAGCGTCAGGGCAAGAAAACGCCGCCCAGCGCGACCACACGTGGCCCGCGTACTAGGCGACCACGCCGCCAATGCCGCCCAGGACGATGCCCATCGACCCGACCAGCCAGGCCATCAGGATCTGCCCGGCCCCCGCACGACCCCCGCGCGCCCCGGGTTGGCACGGCGCCGCTAGCCCGTTAGCCAGCGCGCCGGCGCCTTGTCCGCTCGTGCATGAACGGACCTTGGTGAGCTTGAAGTAGAAGCAGCACACAAAGAGGCACGTCGTCACGAGGATGCCGGCCAGCAGAACGAGCGCGTTCTTGAGCGCGCCCGCGAACCGCGTCCAGCCGGACGCCGCCGCGCTGTCTTCGTAGACCAAGATGGCGCTGGGTGGCGCGAGTGCGCACGCGCGCACGCCGAGGCGGCGGGGGGTGGGGGCGGGCGCCGCTCAGCCCGCGTCGCCGCCCGGCGCCTCTGCTCCCTTCCGCCGTCGTACCTCACGCGCGTCGTGTCGTTGGCGAGCGTCTGCCGGACAAAGTAGATCGTGAGGGCAAAGGTGACGACGATGGGCACGACCAGCAGGAGCATTTGGCGCAGGTAGAACTGCATGTCCTCCCGCAGCTCCTCGTCCGTCAGCGGCGCGTTGAGGTCCTCGTCCGTGATCTCCAGCAGCACCTCCTGCGGTCCCCCGGCCGCGGCGCCGTCGTGTCCCGCCGCTTGGTGCGGCTCCTCGGCCTCGCCCTGTTGTTGCTGTGGCGGCGGCGGCGGCGGCGGCCGCGGGTCGGCCTGGGCGGCCAGCGCCCGGGCCAGCGCGCGTTTCTTGGCGCGCCGCAGCTGCCGCGCCTTGAGGCCCGACGCCGGCGCCGGTAGAGCCCGTGGCGGCGCCGCGGCCGTCGACGCAGCAGCAGCCGCAGCTCCCCCCGGCGACGGCGGCGGCGACGCCGCGTCCGCGTCGGCCGCCGCCGCGCCGTCCATGGCCGCCGCCGTGCCGTCCATGGCCGCCGCCGTGCCGTCCATGGCCGCCGCGCCGCTGGTTGACGTCATCGACATAACACGGCGGCTGAGCTGCGAACGCGCCGATCTACGAGCGCGATCTACGAGGGAGATCTCGCCCAGCGCCTCGCTCAGCAGGCCTCGCGTGGCTTCCCCGGACGCGATCCTACGCACCGCGCGAGCCGCTGCAGCCTGGCGCAGCCTGATGGCGATCAACGGCTGGCCGACCGTGAACCGCGTCGCCGGACGTCGTTGGCACGGAGGGGGGGCTGACTGCGCTGCCCATAGGACCCGGTGTCCCTGTACAGTGGCCACGCACGTACATGTAAGGCGCACAGTCGGCATGGGTCCCTCTCCCCGTCTGGACCCCTGCCGACAGCGCTCGCGCGTAGATCGCGCTACATCAGCGACCGGCCGCCGTCGACGGCGACGACCTGCCCCGTCATCCAGCTGGCGACGACGGTGGCCAGCACGACCTCGGCGACGTCGTCGGGCGTGCCGTTGCGCCGCAGCGGCGTGGCGGCGCGGTGCCGCGCGGCCGCCTCGGCCTGCCCCGCCGTCCAGCGCGTCTCCACAAAGCCCGGCGCGACGGCGTTGACGCGGATCTCGGGCGCGAGCGCGCGCGCCAGCGACCGCGTGAGCGTGTTCACGCCGGCCTTGCTCGCGCAGTACGCCACCGACGAGCCGTAGCCCGTGAGGCCCGCGATGCTCGTGATGTTGACTACGGTGCCGCGGCCCTGCCGCTTCATGATCGGCGCCGCGGCGCGCGTGCACAGCCAGGGGCCCTTGAGGTTGACGGCCATTGTGCGGTCCCAGACGTCGTCGGTGAGCGCGTCCAGCTGGTCGTGTGCGATGAACTTGGTGGTGGCCGCGTTGTTGACGAGCACGTCCAGGCGGCCAAAGGCGTCGACGACGGCGCGGACCATGGCGCGGACCTCGGCGTCCACGGCGACGTCGGCGCGGACGGCGAGCGCGCGGCCGCCGCGGGCGCGGACCTCGGCGACGGTGGCGTGCGCGTCGCTCTCGCTCTGCGAGTAGTTCACGGCGACGGTGGCGCCCTCGGCCGCGAGGCGCAGCGCGCACGCGCGGCCGATGCCCGTGCCGCCGCCCGTGACCAGCGCCACCTGCCCGTCCAGCCGGCCGCCGCCCATAGTCGAGCCACCCCACCCACGAACAGTGGGAGACGAGGACGTGGGCGACGTGGTGTCTGAATCGTCCTCTGATGCCCGCAAGGGCGGCCGCCGCATGCCGCCGGCCCTCTTGCGCTGTGGCTCTTCTGGGGCGCCGCACAATCCGCACTTGTTTTGGCACACGTTACAGTGGGCGCAAATGCAAAAAAGAGGAGCTGAACCGTACAGAAAGATGTGCATCAGGCAAACAGGGGCTTGTACGCGGCGCCGCCAGGGAACCTCCATTCTAGCACCGCAGAAGGGGGGTTGGTGCGGGCGGGATGGGTTGTATGCGTGTGCCGAGTTACCAGGCGCCGCCGCCGGACGCCTTGCGGAAGGACAGCTCGACGGTGAAGGCGACGCACTTCATGTTGTCGTCATCCGTGCCGCGGCGGTCCACGCCGAACTGGATCGCGTCGCCGTTCTTGATCTTGAACGGCTTGCTCTCCTCGCCCGGCAGGCTGAGGCGCATGGCGTTCAGGAAGGTGCCCGACTGGCTCTTGGTGTCGCGGATGAAGAACTCGTTGTTCTCCGACCAGATCTCGGCGTGCTTGCGCGAGACGACCTTGCTGTTGAAGCCAATGAAGTCGGCATCGACGGCCTCCGACGCGTCGGGCTGGGCGTGCGTTGGGAGGGGGGACTCAGCGTGCGAGGTGTGGGCAAGGCGTGAGTACGCAGGGCGGCCTCGCGGGCCCGTCACGGTCGACGGCGCGGCGCCGTACCATGCGGCCGAAGCGGATCGGGCCGGTCAGGTCCTGGTCAATGACCGGGAAGATGTCGAGGTGCGGCACCATGCGAATGTGCGGAACGAGGCCCTGCGTGGAATAGCGCCCACACCTGAACGTGGCGGGGGCGAGGGTGAGCAAAGGATCCGCGCGGGCCCAACCAGTCGCGCGCGGGGCTCGGGCAGGCGCGTACGTCCATGGTGGCGGTTCAAGTCGCGGGAGGCGGATACGCCTGCGGGGCCCGAACGCATAGAGGCCAAGCACAGCAGGTTACGTTAGTACGAGAAGCGGGCGCTGGGAAGAACGCTCGCTGTCACACGATGCCTGCCGCGCCCCCAGCCGGCCCTTTCCAGCGAAACGAGGAAAACGACACCAGGGGCCTCACTGGCCTCCGCGCGATGCGCTGCTCGCATTTAACCGCGCCATGCACGCGCGCCGCACACCCCACTGGTGCAAAGAAGCTGCTGTGGCGCGCGCGATCGCACGGCTGGGGCAGCCCAGCCCGCCGGCCGCGGCCCCTGGCGGCGGCGCCGCCGCCGACGACGACGACAGAGGGCCGCAGGCCGAAACGCGGCCCACTTAACCGCGCCCGTGCACCAGCCACGAGATCGCATCACGCTTTCCAGCCCGCTTAAACACGCCACCTTTCCTTGTAACCCTCCCAACCCAGCGTCCCTGAGCCGCGTCCCTCGCTGCACCGCCTGGGCGACCCGTGCCATCAATCAACCACCGAGCGCGCTGACAAAGTGCCGGTCCCCTTGCATCCCACGCCAACAACCGCGTCAGCATCCCACGCGGCGTGCACCGGCGTGCGTGTCCGTCTTTGCATCCACCCGCCATGGCCTCCCGCACGCGGCCTTTGTCCATGGGGGCCTTGGGCGGGCGGGCCCGCCGGCGCGGTCGCCCGTCCGTCCGTCGCGCACCTGCGAAGAAAAGAAAAACGGAGCGACGAAGAGAAAAAAAATGCAGCGGACGGCAGAATCGCGGCAGAACCGCGGCAGAATCGCGGCAGAACAGCAACGCTTGGCATCGCGGGGTGTTAGGGTTAGGGCTATGGCCATCGCAGGACGCCCTACGGGCTCCTAGGGTTAGAGGCAGGGGGGGGCACGCACACACGCCCTATGGCCAAGGCGGATGAAGCGCGAGCGCGAGTGCTGGCAGCAGCGCAGACGACTCGGGCGACGGGACGGGGGTCGCATGCTGGGCAGCCCGCGTCGCACTACGGCGCGCGGTCGCGTTTAATGTGCACCCGTCCGCCAGTGACCCACGTTGCTCCACGGTACCAAGTTTTTTGGCGCGCTTCGCCCAGTTCTGCCACTGTTCATCCCTTATAAAAGGGTGCTACGGGCGACGGCGTCCATGAGCGCACGAGACGGCCGTCCACTCGTCCGACCCCGCCGACAGCGGCCCCGCCGACCGCACCAAACGTGCGCCGACCAGGACGCGGTGCCGAGCGGCCACAGCAGGCACCACCACACCCAGCGCCGTGAGAGACGTCTGAGGCAGGGGCAGGGGCAGGCGGAGGCCGTTTTTAATTGGGCGATTCGCCAAGGCACGCGCATGTAAGGCGGGTTGCCAACCCCTGCCCACCCAGTGGGATCCGCGGGTGGCGGCGGCGCGCGGCGGCCGCGCCACCTGCCCCCGCCTGAGCCGGCGCCATGGGCAACGAAGTGTCGACGCCGACAACGCCGGCGCCCGCCGACGAGGCCGGCGGCAACTGGCCGTCGACGACGGCCCCGCCGTTCCCGCAGGTACGCCGACGCCGCCACCCAGCCGCTACCTACCAGCGGGGGTGATTCGACACACTGACGCCGCCGCCGCTGGCCGGGCGGGGCGAGGGACCGCAGCTCCAAGCGCTGCCGCCGATCGCGTTGCCGGCGGTGCCGTCGCCCGACAAGGCGCACGAGTTTCCACTGCCGTGGCCCGCCCCGCCCATCGGCGCGCTCTCCGACGACTTTTACCTCCGGCAGGCCGTGCCGCCCCGAGAGCCCGCCGCAGGTGCGACCGCGCGGCGCCCAGGCGCACGCCCGTTGGAGACAAACCGTGACAGCTGTGTGCTGGTCCCTGCCGTGCTGTGGCCCCCGTCCCGGCAGACCGACCGTCGACGCTCGAGGACGCCGCGTCCGCGGTCATCGCGGCGCTCGACACCCTGCCGACGCAGCAGCGCCGCTTTGCGACGCCGCCCGAGGTGCCGGACCCCGGCGACGAGGCATGGACGGCGCGCATTACCCTGGTCACGTGGGCGGCGGCGTGGTGCCGCCACGCCTACCCAGACGCTGTGGCGCACCTGCGGCGAGGTCGGTGCCCGCGCGCGCCACTTGTAGGTAGGCGGCCGCGGCTGACGAACCCGGCTGCACTTGCTGGGATCCTGGCCGGCACGGTAACGGTCCCAGCCTTGGCAGCGGCCGCGACGGGCGCGCCCGTGGCGGCGCCGCGGCCGGCGCCGTCCTCCCCAGCGGCCGCGTCCCGGATGACTTCCCGCAGCGCCGACCGAGCCGACAGCGCGGGCGCCTTGACGGCCGTGCGCACGGCCGCCGAGTCGGCCGCGGGCGCCGACACCGCCAAGGCGCCCGCGAGCGAGTCGCTCGCCATCCGGCTGTGCACCGACCTGTTCCTGCCGCTGATCCGGTCTCTGGCCTCGGCGGACCCGGCGCTCTATTCGCAAGCGCTGCGCTCGCTGCAGGCGGTACTGGCGTCGACGTCCCGCGACCGCCTGCAAGACGAGCCGCCCAACGTGCTCGCGGCGGTGCGCAGCCTGTTGCTCACCGCCCTCACGCCCGGCTCCGCGGCCGACGCCGGCACCCAGGCGCTGGTCCGGCAGAACGCGCCGAGCCACCATTTTGGGAAGGTGCCCGCACGTTGCGACTAACCAGGGCAGGCAGCGGCCACCTCGTCTGTGACGCGGAGGGGTGCAGGCGCTGGAGCTGCTCACCAGCACCGCGGAGCAGTGCGGCCGCCTGTCGTTCCTGCTCCCGCTGATCGCGCTGATGGAGCTGCCGCACTCGGCCGCCGTGGCCACGCGCGCCCCGGCCGTCGTCAAAGCGCTGCGTGCGCGGCCCTGGATGACCGAGACGCCGCGCTCCTTTCTCGAGCAGGACGCGCTCGCGGTGCCGCTGCATCCGGCCGTGGCGCTCCAGCTTAAGCCCGGGGCGGCGGCGGCGTCCCGGCGACGCGGGTTCGCGGCGTGGGGCCCGTTCCTGTACCTTTTGCAGGGGCGGGCGCTCGTGCAGGTACGAAGGCTGCGGCGGCGCTAGCGGCGGTGGTGGAGCATGGCAACCAGCTAACTGCCGTTTGGCCCGACTGCACGCACGAGCGGGACGGGGCAACCGCAGGTGGGCACGGGCTTGGGCCCGACCGTGCCCGGGCGGCTCTACACCTCGGCCACCGTCGGGGCGGACGACACCGCCGACGACGACGCCGGCAGCGGCAACCTGCCCTGGCTCGCCGTGGCGACCGACCTTCTCTACTGCGGGTTCACGCGGTCCCGTGCGATCGAGCTGCGCTCGCCCACCACGCTCGCGCTCCTGGGCCGCGTCGAGTGGCCCGCCGGAACGGTCGCGGATGTGCGCGCGACAGCGGCCGGCGCGCGGCCGTCGCTCCCGGCGTTTGTGATCTCGGACGGCCGGTGCCTCGTCCGCGTCAGCTTTGAGCGCGCCGCGGCCGCCGAGGGCGACGGCGCGGGGGACGCGGCCAAAGCCACGAGGGCGCGCCTGCGTTTGGCCGTCTACACGGTCAACCCCGCACCCACGCTGGCGCGCGTCGTCGTCGCGCAGCCCGAGGGTGCGGCGTTCGCGCGGCCTGAGGACCACTCGTGGCATTTTTGGACGGACGGGTGGAGCGTGTACGGCGTGGCGTTCGCCTGCGACGAGCTGCCGCCAAACTCGCCGCTCCGCCCCAGCTTGACGCAGACGCGCACCAGCACCGTGACGCGTCTGACGTACGTGGACGCTGCCGTCTGGGGCTGCTCGTGGGCGGTGGTCGCGGGCCACGCTGCTAACAAGGCGAGATCCCACGCGGTTGGCTGATTCGGTTCGCGCGGTTTCGTGGCGATGCAGGCCCAAGGTGGTATCCGTGTCGCTGGACACGGGCGCGTGCGACGATACCAACACCATGTCCGTCCTGCCACTTTGGGCGGCGGCCGGGGCGGCCGTGGTGTGGGACCGGGTCAACGGCAACGCGTGGGTCGACGTGCCCTCCACCCACACCGTCTTTGGCGAGTCCATGGTCTTCACGCGCGATTTGGCGCGGCGGTGCTTGCCGCCCCCCGTTCGCCGGCCGTCCGCCCTTCTGCCGAGCGGTACGGCGAGAGAAGGCGGTCGCTCGCGATGTTGCTGCAGCACTCCTGAGCCATGGCGTCTGTCGGTCTTCGCGTGGCATCGCTGCAGGGGTGGGGCCGCTTTCGCCGGCGCTCCCGGCGACCGTACAGACGGCCAGCATGCAGGCGCTGGATACGGCGTACGTGCTAGCGGCAGACGAGACGGAGCCAGTGCCGTTGGCGCCGCGCCGCTATCGCGCCCCCCAGGGCACCGCGTCGACCGGCACGACGTCGACCGCGGGGGAAGACGATGCAGCTGGTGCCAGTACGGCCACGCCAACGCCGGCGTCCAACGCCGACGCTGACGCCGACGCGCCGGCTGCGGTGGCTGCGGCGCCGGAAACGGCAGCCGCGGGTGGTGCCGCCGCGACCATCAGCGTCCCGACGGCCTGGGCGCTGCTGGATGTGACGGCCGTGTCCGTGCTGGCCTTCCCCGTGGCCGTGACGTCAAGGGTCGACACCGACCCCGCCATTGAGGTGGGGACGCCTTTCAAGGAGAAGGCCGCGGGAGCGACTCCAGGTGCACTGACCCGTCAGCGCTGGTGCGCACGGCGGTGGACGGCCGGACAGGTCACGGCCGTGGTGGTGGATGGGCTGCTGCGTCACTTGTGGCACCGGTGGCGCGCGCTGTCGAGCCACGCGACGGACCGCGACCGCTACACTGTGACGGCCATTCTGCGCGTCCTGCGGTACGGGGCGCACCGCGCACGGCGGGGAGGCATCCCGGCGGCATCCTTGCTGACGCCGCCGCCACCGTACCGTGGCCACTGGGCAATGCAACACCCGCGCGAACAGGGCCAATTTGACGGTCGCATGGCACGCTGAGACCGCAGAGGACGCGCCGGCCAGCTTGGCGGTGCCGGAGGCGGCCGTGCTGGCGGCCGAGCCGCGGCCCAGCTGGACGGCAACGGCCGCGGAGGACGCCGCGCTGGACCGCGACCTCGCCCTCGGTGACATCTTTGACATGGACCTGCCCAAGGTCATGAAGACTGCGTACACCTCGCGGCTCGGCCGCGTGCTCTTGCACCTTGTGCGGTACGGCCCCGAACCAACCGGCGGCTGCGGCGGCTTCGGCCGCGGGGGGGGCGGCTGGACCGGCGCGACCGCTGACCAGCCAGCTTGGTCGACCGGGCGGCCGTGGGGCCCCCCCCCCCCCCACCCACCCCTGCGCAGCACGCCATCGCTGCCGGCGGACGCGCCGCCAGAGCACGTGCAGTGGCTTGAGGTTGTCCGGCACGAGGCATGCCAATCGCTCGCCCTGGGCCGCGACTTTATCTTTCCGACCGTCGAGGACCAGCGCGCGCTGCTGCTGGCCGCGCTGGCCGCCCTCGACGGCGCCGATGCGGCCGCGGCCGCGCGCGCGGGTGAGCTACTCGCGTGGTGGCTCCACTACGACGGCACGACGCCGTCGGACCCGCTCGACAAGGCGCCGAGCGCGCCGTTGCACACCATGTTTCGGCGGCGGTGGCCGTCGGCGCACGTGCTCGCCAGCGACCTGCCCCAGCTGCTGCCCAAGCTGCTCGAGGCCGAAGCCGCCCGCATCGCGCCCACGCTCGAGGCCGCGCTGGCGCGCGCCGACCCGTTCAGCCGCGGTCCGGCCGAGCCCGAGCGCGCCGCGTCTGCAGTGACGGCGCACGCCGCCGTCGGCGTCGGATCGGTGCGCGGCGCATGTTTGCGCACATGGACGCTGTGGCTGTGGCACAGCGTGCTCGCCGCGGACGGCGACCTCACGTCAACGCCCGACGCGGCGCCGGACGACCGGGGCCGCGCCCGCGAGCGCACGCACTCCAACGAGGACGAGCGCCCGGACGAAGGTCAGGCTGCGCGGCCGGCCAAGCCGGCAGCCTGGGAGGAACCCAGCCCGGCGGCCGCCGCCGCCGCAGCGGCCGGCCGCCGCGCCGCGCTGCAGCTGGCGTGCCAGGTACGTCCGCGGCGTTTCACGGCCCCTCGCGCCTGTATCCCTCGCGCCCACGCGCCGAGGGACCCCCGCATGGTGCGCGCAAACGGTTGCTTGCGGCTGCGCAGATGCTGGACACGGCCGTGCTGCGCGGCGTCCGCGTCGTTTCGGAGGCGCTCCGGTTGGCGTTCGACCTATCGACGGCCGCCAAGACGGCGATTCTGGCCGACCTGTGCCACACGACGATGGTGCGTCGGTCGGGCGTGCGCTGCGGCGAGCGTCGCCCAGGATCGCTGCTAACCGGACGTCTCGTCAGCGCCGCCTTGGGACCTGCAGCTTGGCTGGCTGCTCGACGAAGGGCCGGTGTACCTGGCGGCCCTCGCGCGGCTGGACGCCGCCGCTGGCGCTCCGGTGGCAGCGACGGTACGCGCTACCAGCCCTACGCTGCCCTGCCGGAAGCCGCGCTGACATCCTGCGCTCGTTTCGCGGAAGCGGCGTGCGACCGGATGGACGGCGCGCCAGGTGCGCCAGCTGTTGACGGAGCTGACGGCGCTCATGGTGGTCGTCGGGCAGGCGACGCCCACGGCGGCCGCGCCGCGCCCCAGCTGGGCCCGCCGCGTGGACTACGAGACGAACCATCCGTACATGGCCGAGGGCCAGACGCACCAGCACCACGTCTCCGTGCCCGGCGCAACGCACCTCGCGCTGCACCTGGATCCGCGGCACCGCCTCAGCGGCCACAACTACACCTTCACCATCTCGCGGGCCCAGTCGGAGCCGTCGCTCTTCGTGCGTTGCCATCGTCCGGGATGTGCCGCACGCCTCGCCGTGCTCGAGGCGTACTTACTAGCGTGCCGGCCGGAGGGCGCATGGTTCATGTCCTCCCCGTGGCCTGCAGGGAAGCCGCAGCAGCAGTTACAGTTCCGGGGCGCCCAACGGACTCATTGGCCTCCCGTCAAAGATGCTCGAAGCCAAGCTGCAGCACCTCTACGTGCCCGGCGACACGCTGCACATTGAGTTCCGCGTCGGCAGCGGCAATTATGAAGACGCCTGGGGCTACCGCTTTGCCGGTACGGCGGCCCTCGCTGCGCATGGCAAGTACACCATGGCAGGTGCGC
>Ga0180216_1001303_pt1 | contig 22620 bp, 26 predicted proteins | sample eDN3rd37CBELigMG_FD_128879 | JGI IMG/M metagenome (GOLD analysis project Ga0180216, IMG submission 128879) | Enriched Miracle-Growth compost microbial communities from Emeryville, California, USA - eDNA 3rd pass 37_C BE-Lig MG (version 2)... ...
CACGCGTTGGCTTTTGGCGCCAAGTGCCCCTCGAGGTTGCTTCTGACAGAGCGCCTCTGACAGTCTGTTGAGGGGCATTTTGTCGGACTACCGGCTCCTATTTGTCGGTCTACCCGGCGGGCCAACGACGCAGCGAACGAGGACAAGGACGAGGACGACGAGGACGAGGACGAGGACGAGGACGAGGACGAGGACGAGGACGAGGAGGACGAGGCAGCGAACGAGGAGGACGAGGACGAGGACGAGGACAACGAGGACGAGGACGAGGACGAGGACGAGAACGAGGACGAGGACGAGGCAGCGGACGAGGACGACGAGGACGAGGACGAGGACGACGCAGCGGATGAGGAGGACGAGGACGAGGCAGCGGACGATGAGGACGAAGACGAGGACGAAAACGACACAGCGAACAAGGACGAGGACGAGGACAACGACGAGGACGAAAGAGGACGCAGCGGACGACGCAGCGGACAAGAACGGCCGACGAAGAGGCCACAGTACGACGCACCAGACGACGACGACGAAAGAGGACGGAGGGGAGGCAGAGGACGAAAGAAGGGGAGGCAGCGTGGTTGTTGGCGTCAGTTTTGTGGACGTTGCTGCTGCTGCTGTTCAACAAAACGGGAGAGTGACCATGGCGTCGGCGTCGGCCTCCGCCCCGGCGGCCTCGTCTGGGCCGAGCGCGGCGGCACCAGCGGCCCCGTCGGGCTCCAGTGCGTCGGACGCGGCGGCGGCGGCGGGCTCGACCGCGGCGTCGCCGGCGGTTGGGAGCGCGCTAGAGACTGTCCTGCGGCGCCTGGCGTCGACGCCAAACCCGGACGTCGACGACTACCGGATCCTCTTCCACGAGGTGGTCCTCTCCAACCCGGACCCCAACCAGGACGATCTCGTCTTCTTTGTGCGGCAGAGGTGCGTGGTACCAATGGCTCGCCAAATGCTAGCAGTTCATCCTTGGCCCTGACCCCCCCACCGCTGGCCCCCGCCACCTCCCGGCCGACCGCCCACGCCTGACGCAGCCCGCCGAGCGCGTCGCCGGCGGCGTCGCCGTCGCTGACACCGTCGAGCAGCGGCACAAGCCTGCCGGGGGGCGGCGGCGGCGGCGGCGGCGGCGGCGGCAACGCCGGCCGCGGCGAGGGCGGCAGGGGCAAGGCCGGCGACAAGGGCGCGCCCAGCGACGACATCATCTTTGTGAAGCGGCGCAGCAAGGACCACACGGTCGTGCTCACGCCCGAGGAGGAGGCCAACGTCCGGTGGAAGGAGACGCTGTACCTAAACGTGATCGTGCAGCTGCACTGCGAACTCACGGTGGCCGTGTGCACCAAGTCGGTGCACCCGGACGGGCGCTCATCCATGCACGCGCTGAAGTACACCACCAAGCGCGTGTACGCGTCGCCCAGCAAGACGCGCATGGACAAAAAGGGTGCGTGGGCGGCGCATGCCCCTGCCCTTTGAAATCCCAAACGCGGCGACCCACGCTCACGCCCCAGAAACACTCTCTTCGACATCCCCTGCGTGCTTGGGCGCAGGCCACGAGTACTCGTACTCGTTTCCGCTCATCTTTTTCAACGTCGAGGACTTTGAGGACGCCTTCTCCAGCACCGTCATTGGCGAGAACGAGTACCTGTGCGTGGAGCTGCGCGTGCGCCTGCCGCCAAGCGAGGGCTCCCTCACCGGGCACGACCGGCACATCGTCATCTTCCAAGGCGCCGTCGCGTGGGACGCCATCAACAGCACCTTCCAGAAGCAGACCACCGCCAAGTCCATATGTACGCAGGCTGCGCTCGTCCACGGCGGCGTGGGGGGCGCGCGACTAACGCGCACCCGCCGCGCATCCACGCTCACTCGCCACCAGGGGAGCGCGTGGAGTACATCATGATGCGCGGCCCGCGCGCCAAGGGCCACTGCCAGGTGGCCGTGTCGGTGACCGACGAGGCGGCCACCGCCAACGGCGCCGCCAGCGGCGGCGGCTCGCCCGGCGGCTCGCGGTCGGCGTCCGGCACGCTGCGCGGCTTTGTCCGGATGGCGCAGCAGTTTGCGGCCAAGATCACGGAGCAGCCGCTGGAGATCAAGCAGCTCAAGTGCTGCCTGACCTTTGTGAACGTGTCGTGGCAGTCGATCGTGAACGACGTCAGCACCATCCTGCTGGGCCCCAAGACGGTGCTGGTGACTGAGGACGCGCCGGCCGCGCTCTAGCCACACCTGCGCCAGCGGATTGGCGGCCTATTGGCATCGCATGTAGTTGTTGTCGTCTCCATGTACAGCACTGCGGCCGCTGCGGCGGCCACGACACTTTTGTACAGCTCGCCCAGAATGAATGCACCATCGCCATGATCGCAGTTCAGGCCACAGATCGCCGGCGGGTCCAGCCTGCCGGGGCGGGCGGCTCACCACCGGATGCCGTCGCGCCGCAAGGACGACTCCATCGACCCCTCGTTCGCGGCCGGCTGCACGCCGAGCACCGCAGCCAAAAAGTTGTACACGTCCACCGACTCGAACGCTGGCAGCGCGGCGCGACACGGATGCTCGCTGGCTCGGTGCGCCTAGGGTGTGAGTGCCACGGTGCAGTGGTCGGGCGGGCGCATGTGGCCGCCGCTCCGCCGCAACGCACCGGAGAGCTGGACGCCCCCGCGCACGTCGGGCCCGGCGGCGACGAGGATGGCCTGCATGTCGGTGCCGGCGTTGTCGTAGCCGTGGTCGCCACCAAAGTAGGGAGCCTGCACAGTCGAATTGAACTCGTAGCCCTGGCCATCCGCGACCCCACCCCCCTCCAAAACGCGCGCATCCAACGGCGCCACGTGAGCGTCCAGGCCGAATTGCCGTCCGGCGGCATGGGGGCCGGGGCGGCCGCGCACCTCATTCGCGACCACCAGGATGGGCGGGATGCGGTCGCTGGCGCGATAGTGCCACCGCTCGAGCGGCTTGTCGGCGTCGGCGCCGTCCTTCCAGAACGCGCGGAACAGCTGCGTCTCCGCCTCGCCCTCCTTCAGCCGGTCAAAGATAGCCGCCACGTCGGCTGCCGTTGCGCGCTTCCCGCAACCGGGGAGGGTAAAGGCGTGGCGTCAGCGCCAGGGCTCGTCCGATGCGCTTCGAGGTTGGGCTCGCGCACCTTCCGCGTGCGGCCAGATGGCGGCGACCGGCGACACGTCGATAAAGTCGACCTGGCTCACGTCGATCCATTTGTCCAGCCACACGACGCGCTCCTCCGACGTGGCTGTCATGCCGTGGTCCGACACCACCACCAAGTTGGTCTGTGCGGGCGCAGCGACAAAACGTCGGGAGGCGCGCCGTGGCATGAGTACATCGCCGCCTGGCTCCCTTCGGATGGCCGGAAACGGGCCACGCACCGCGTCCAAAATGCCCATCTCGGTGAGGTTGGCCACGAGGTAGCCCAGGACTCGGTCCACCGCCGCGAGCGCCTCGTTGACCTGCGCACGGGCCTCCCAACCGCATCGCGCTGTCACTTTTTTCCAACCGTGAGCCGCGCACGCTTTTGGCGCTCCCCCAAGGGCCCCGCGCACGACCTCCTCGCTGTCGGGGCCGTAGGAGTGGCCCGCGCTGTCGACGGTGGAGAAGTAGAGGCTGATGAACGAGGGGCGCAGCGGCGCCTCCAGCCGCAGCCACTCGACCACCTGCGCGACGCGGACGTCGTTGGGGACGTCGTCGCTATAGTCGCCGCCCGTGTAGTTGGGCCGCATGCCCTGAATGTCCGCCGCCGAGCCCGGCCAGAAGTAGCACGCCGACAGCTTTCCCGCCTTCATGACCGTGTTCCAAATCTGCGCGGCCGCGCAGCAGGCCAAGCCACGCACGCCCGTGGAGGGTCGCACGTGAGCTCGCGCCTTGCGCCGCTGCGGGACGGGCCGATCCGCCAGCGCCGCCGCACCGGTTCGCCGAGCCACCACCGGCTCTGCGAGGACACCTCGTCGTTGGTGTAGTCAAAGAGCTCGTTGAACTCGGGCGACCAGAACCGGTTGCTGACGATGCCGTGCGACTCGGCGTGCAGGCCCGTCACGAGCGTGTAGTGGTTCGGGAACGTCTTGGACGGGAAGACCGGCATCATGGCCTCGGCCCGAATGCCCCGCGCGGCTGTGGGCGTGGCGGGCGGGGCAGGGACGTGTGGGGCCGCGTTATTAAGGCCATCCCCAAGCAGGCCGCGGCGTAACCTGGCGATGCCCGCGTACCGAGGCTGGCCAGCGTGGGCGTGTGGCCGCGGCCAAGGTACTCGGGCCGCACGCCGTCCAGCGACACCAGGATGGTGGCCGTCGCGCGCGGGAACGCCGGCTTGTTGGCCATGTACACCGCGCCGGCGGCCAGCATCACTGCGGCCACGAGCACGCACGTCACGCTGGCGATCCACACGGCGTACCGCCGGTGGAACGGCTGCACCACCGCACGCGCGCCAGCAGCACGGCCCGCAGCGTCAGCGCCGGTGGCCCCGGGCCCTTCCGCCGCCGCAGTCACGGCCGCCGCCGCCGCCGCCGCCGCCGCCGCCGCGCACCTCGGGCGCCGGCGTCACCGGCAGGCCGTCGTCGTCGAGCGCATCGTGCGGGCTGTTCGCCGCGGCGCTGCTGCCGGCGGCCGCCGACGCGCTGCCCTGCACAGCCGCGTCGTCGTCGTCGTCCTCCGGCAGCCGGATCGCCTGCGCGCTGCCGCGCCGCGTGAACGCCATCGTCGCCGCCTGCGGCCGCCGCAGCCCAGCGGCTGAGCATAAATGACGTCATCGGATGGCAGCCGGGCTGCCGGCGTCCGCACGCGTCCTATAGTGACCGTGCCTAGTCACGCCCAGTAACGTACACAAAGGAACCTTTATACGACGGAACGGATGATGGTACAAGGGGGGGCGTGCGCACGTGTAGGCTCTAGTGGCGACGGCGCTCGCGCGAGCCAGACCGCGAGCGCGAGCGCGAGCGCGACCGCTTCCGGTGGCGGCGCTCGCGGTCGCGGTCGCGGTCGCGGTCACGGTCACGGTCGCGGTCGCGGCCCCGGTCGCGCTCGCGGTCCCGGTCCCGGTCCCGGTCCCGGCGGTCGCGGCTGCGGGACCGGCTCCGGTGCCGCTTGTGGCTCGGGCTCCGGCTCTTCCTGCCAACCGTGCATCAAGCAGCACCCGACAAATTCCCTCTCAGTGCGCATCCCGCCAGCGCCCCGCGCACGAGCGAGGGAGATCACGGACCGGCGCGACGGCGAGCGCGAGCGGTGCCGGGAGCTTGCGTCGCCGTTGGCGTCCGCGTCCTTGGCGGCGGTGGCAGCCTTGAGCGACTCCTCGAGCTTCTCGGCCATCTTGAGCTGCGCCTCCTTGACCTTGCGCGCAATGTCGTCCAGCTGGCGCGCGTTGGCCAGCGTGACCTTGGGCGGCTTGACGATCGTGTTCTTGGACCGGTTCACCCTGCCGCCGCCAACACGCGCACCGCACGGCACCACGCGACCCGCCGTCAGCATGCGCACGCACCGCGACCGCCCTACTCTCCGCACGCAGGACGCACTTGAGCACGCGCCCGCCCAAGACGGTGCCGTTCAGGTTGAGCGCCTGCTGCGCCGACGCGACGTCGACGTACTCCAGGAAGGCGAAGCGCGTCATCTGCGAGGGGTCGCCAGCCAGCTTCACGAAGGCCACCGGACCGGCGGACGAGAACACCTGGATCAGCTCCTCCTCGCGCGTGTTCGGCCCGATGTTGCCGATGTAGATGGTGCGGGCAATTTCGTCCAACCGCGTCGGGTCCTGGAGCCCAGGCGCCATTGGGACCGCGCCCACTGCGCACGCCGCCCGCCCGACCAGGCACGAGGCGCGGTGGCACGGCGGTGGTGAGCCAAGGCACCGCCGCTTATCGGCCCCACCGCCGGCTCGGGCCATACTGGCTGTTTGCACGCCGCCGACGCCGGCTGCCGCGCCTGCGGGGAGCATCAAGCCCGGGACCGCGCCAGGCACCGCCGCGAGGCCCGGTGCCGCTGCGCCGTAAGGGTACACGGCACCCACAGCACCGACGCCGGGCAAGGTCAAACCCGCTACCGGCAGCAACAGGGGGTCTTCGGGCAGCTTCTCGTCCGTGAGCGACACCTGGGGCGAGGCGCAGGCGGGCAGGGCAACCCGGGGCCAGCGTCAGGCACATGTCCAGCGGCCGCGGCGGGGGGGCGGGGGGAGGGCCTCGCGACGCACCTTGATCTTGCGGTCGGCAAACTCGGTCTCGTCCAGGAAGGATGCCAACGTGGCCGCCTTGGGGTCGTCAAACAGCAGCAGGCACTCGCGGGGGCCGCCAGACTTGAACATGTCCGGGCTGCGTACGCCAGACGTACGGGCAAGGGGAATCGAAGCGCGCCGGTTGAGTTCGCCTTCGGGCGGGAACGAGCCGGTCAGTTCACAGGGTGCCGCGGCCGTACGTCGTCGTCCAGTGCACCCGCCGCACAAAGCCGACGAGGCCAAAGAACTGCCGCAGGTTGGGCTCCTGTAGCAAGGGCGAAATGTTCTCCACCTGCGGCGCCCCGCCGCCGGGCCGTGCCACGGTGTGGTGCGGCGCAAGTGAGCGCCTTGCATAGGCATTACAAGCCAACCAGCGCCTTTGTGACCGGACACACACACCTTCACCACGCCGGGCGTGTACCCGCTGCTGTGCCCTGACGACGCCGGGGCGGGCGCTGCGGCCGCCGCGTCGGGCGCCGCCGCCGCCGCCGCCGCCGCCGCCGTGTCCGGTGCTGCCGCCATGGTTCACCCGCGTCGAGCGAAAAGAGACGAGGACGAAGCGAGAACTGGCGGGGCACTTACTCGCGGGGCACTTACTCGCGGGGCACTTACTCGCGGGGCACTCACTTGCGGGGCACTCACTCTCATGGGGCATCACTCGCGGGGCACTTGGCTGACGATGATGAGGACGCGGACGACTCGACGGAGCCGAAGGCTTACATGACGACGTTGGCATTGTAAGAGGGAACGTTAACAAGAGAACGACGAGACCATGCAATGGAAGACGGCCTTAGCATGGTAAAGAGGATACGTTAACGAGGCGCTGCTTGGTGCGTCGGCCGACCAACCTTAGTTCACTTGGTTCACCATGCACAGAGGTCTCGGGAGGGCGTAAGACCGGGGCGGCCGCGATGGCGACGCCGGCGCACTACCACCACGACCGCGGGCCGGCGGACCCGCGGACGCGGCCACCAGACAGCCACGCTTCCTCGGTGAACGCCCTTCGTGACCTGCTCCGCGAGTACGGCGACGCGGTGGCGCTCGCCCGGCTCCGCGAGCTCAGCGCGGGCCGCGCGCCCATGGTCGCCGCGGTACCGCGGCGCCCGCCCGGCGCACGGCCTCGTCCACCGCCGGCGACCGCCGCTGCGCCGTCGGCGGGCTCGCGGTCGCTCCGCGTCGGCCGCGAGGACGTGGACCACGCGCAGCAGGTGCTGGGCACGGCGGTCAGCGTGCATTTGGTCCTGCTGTACCTCATGCAGCACAGCCTGATGGGCCTCATCATCCGTTGGTGCCACTACGCGGTAGGCCACCAGCGGGAGGCGGCAGGGCACTCCGTGGGGCTGCCGCCGTCGCTAACGCTGTCGACTGCTCGGTTGTGGTGCGGGGGTGCCGACGCAGCTGCTCCGCGTGCTGTCGCGGCACATTCCGGCCCGCAAGGTGATGAGCCTCGTGCGGCTGGTGGTCTACGTGAACGTCCTCTTCGCCATCCTGAGCCTCGTGATCCCCGTATCGTCCGGGCCGACCCTGCTCATCGACTTTGTCGGCAGCGGTACGCTCGGAGGTGGGCGGGGCCCCGCTCCGCGACGGCTTGGCCCGCTCAACCAGGACATCTCTCTGGCATGCGCCCCTGTGCCGTGCGCCAGACCCGCGCCCGCCCTCTCGGGCATACCTCCTGCTGCTAAACGCGGTGATCACGCTGCTGGAACTGGCGCTCGTCTACGTAGTGCATTATCGCCCCGCCGCGCCCGCCCCGCCCGGCGGCGGCGGCGGCGGCGGCGGCGGCGGCGGCGGCGGCGTTGATACGGTGAGGTCGGCGGAGGGCCTCCCGACCTTGTACGTCTTCTCTCGGTCATCCGGTGCCTCGCAAGACAGTCCGCTGGAGGACAGCGACACCAGTGGCGACGACCTGGACGACCTCGTGTAACGCTAGCCTTGTACAGCTCTTCTCTGTAGCATTACGCTCTGTACAGTATGCCACCGTGAAGAAATGTCGTTTCTCCCCCTGCCCGCTGATGATGCGGAATTGTTCGATCCGGGCGAACCGTCGGCCGTGGTGGTCGGTAGCGCTCCAGCGCTCTGCCATGCGCGCATCCTCCAGCCTCGTACTCCAAGAATGCAATGACGTCATCGGGATTCGCAACGACTTTTTTTTTTTTTCGCGCCAAACGCGACGGCGGACGGCGGACGGCGCACACGGACGAGCCGCGGCGCCGCCTTGCGCGCGCCCAGTGAGCAGACCGCTGCCGCCTTCGCGGCAACTGCTCCAGCGACTGCTGCGGCGGCCGGGCAAGAAGCGCCGGCAAAGCGCGAGAGCGAAACGACGGTCGATGAGGACGCCCCGAAACGCGCCATTCACGCGGTCAAGGTGAGTGGCACCCTCCGCCGGGGCTGCATGGGCCGCACGACGGCTCGCGGGGCCTCTCGACGGACGGCGCGTCGGCGGCGCCCGTGAACTCGCGGCCGCCGCCATGGCCGACGACGGGCGGCGGACACCGCCCGCGGGGCGCGCCACGCCGCCGCCACCCGCCGCGGCCGCGACGCCACCGACGCCGCTCGCCACCACGACGGCAGCACCCGATGTGGCCGCAACAGAGGCAGAGCCACGCAAGAAGGCGTCGCCCAAGAAGGCCAAGGCAGCCGCCGGGGCCACCAAGGTCAAGAAGGCGCCCGCGGCCACCACGCCGACGTCCCCGGCCACCGGAGCCACTCCGGACGCACTCGCGGGCGAATCAGCGGCAGCGCCGCCGGTCGTGCGCAAGAAGAAGGTCAAGCCCAAGGAGGGCAGCGGCACGGAGGGCAAAACGAAGAAGAAAAAGGCCAAGACGAAGCAGGCAGGGCCGCCGTCGCCAGTCGCCGCGGCGGCGCTGGACCCGCTGGACGTGGAGACCCCGCCGGCGACGCCCGGCGGCGTGCGCAGCCCTGGCGCGGCGCAGCCGCTGTCCGGCGACCGCGAGGAGGACTGGACCGCCGAGTTCGACCTGGACGACCTGGGCGTGTCGCCGGCGCTCCTGCCGCCCACGGCCCCGGCCATCGTGGCGCCCAGCGATGCCGGCTCCGGCGACAGCAGCTGGGGCGACACCGAGGGTGGCGGCATGGACGCGGCCGTGCCACAGCTGATCGGCCGGCAGGCGGACCGCACGCAGCTGCAGGCGTGGGACGACGACTTTGACCTCGACGAGGCCGTGCCGCTGGCGGGCAAGCGCGGGCCCGCCGCCGCGGGGGCGCACCGCGCGGGGCCGAGCCACATGACGCCGGCGCTGAGCCGCGTGCGGCAGACGCTGCTGTTCGGCGAGGAGCCGTCGGACGGCGGCCCCGGTGAGCGGACGGCGTACGACACCAGCGAGCCCTCCGAGGCCGGCTCCGAGTCGGGCCGCAGCCGGACGAGCCTGAGCACGGAGCGCGAGTCGAGCTCGCAGGACGACTCCATTTCCGCCGCGACGTCCAAGGAGGACATCTCGGCGTACAGCCTCGGCGGGCCGCGTCGCCCGAGCCAGGCTAGCCTGCTGCTGGACAGCGACGACGAGGCATGCATTGGGCAGGTCGGGGCCGAGGGCGCGGCGATGCCGCCTTGGCTCACGCGCTATTACCTCGTCGTTGGTTGGCCCGCACCCACCCCGCACGCGCAGGACTGGTCGGACCTCTGGGGCGACGACGACGCCGAGGGCGTGGCGGCCGCCGAAGCTGCAGCCTCAGACGCGACCCGCACGCGGCGCGCCGCGCTGCTCCTGCGTGCGACCCTCTCCACGCCGGCGCCGGCTGCGGCCGCTGGCGCACCCGCCACGGCCACAGCACCATCGGACGCGGCGGTGCGTGGCGCGCAGCGGCGGCGTGCTGCGGTGCTCGCTGGGCGGCGCTCACTCGCTGGACGTTCATTCCCATGACGCTCGAAGGATGCTGTCGCAGACCAAGCCCGAGTTTACGGTCCCGCGCCGCCCGACGGCGCCGCCGGCGATCGTGCGCTACCCCAAGGCGCCGCAGCTCTTTGAGCTGCGCATGCACGACGGCCGGAAGCAGCTGAGCGACGTGGCGATGGACGCGTGGCTGCGCGCGCTGGTGCACGCCATGGCCGCGGACGGCGACGATGCCGACGCCGCGATTGGCGGCGCGGCCACCGTCGTAGAGCGGCGGCCCGGCGGTGCCGCGACACTGGCGGTGCCGCTGTCGGCGATCCCCGCGGCCGAGCTGCTGGCGCCGCTGCTGGACGACGCCAGCGCGGGGGCCGACAGCGACCCGCACGGCCTGCGGCGCCTGCGCCGGTTCAAGCGCGTGCGCGCGACGCCAGCAGCGCCGGCGGACGGGCACGTGGCCGCGCTCATCACGCCTACGCAGGTGACCGAGGCGGTGCACGCGGTGCTGCCGGACCGGAAGCCGCCGGCGTCGGAGGCCGCGGTGCGCCTGCAGGCGCAGCTGGAGGAGGCGTGCCGGCGGGACCCCGGCATGGCCGCACGCACGGTCGCGGCGTTCTGCGAGCGGCTGGCCGCATACGCCAAGACCATCCAGGGCGCGCTGCTGCGGTCGGCCTACCCGCCGTCGTGGTTGCTCGGCGTGGTGGAGCAGCTGCTGGACGTCGCGGGGCGGCTCGGCCTCGACGGCGCCCAGAGCCCCACGTGGCCGCCCGAGCCGCTGCTGCCGTGGGCGTGCGCGCAGATCGCCCAGGTCGGGCCAGCTTGGGAGCGCCTCGGCGCGCGCATCCTGCTGCTGGACCAGGCGCACCGGCTGTGCGTCGGCGACGCCGTGGCCGGGCCGGTGCGCGCGCTGGACGCCGTCGCTGCCGCGTACCAGCGCTGGACCGAGGAGTACGAGGCCGCGGCGGCCGCCGCCGCCTCACCGACGCCCACCGTCTTGTCGCCCACCGCCGGCAGCACCGGCCCCGGCGACCGCATCAAGACGCTGGCCATGTTCCTGCAGCAGCAGCGCGCCTTTGCGCGCGTCGACGCCCTCGTGGCCATGCAGCTGATCCTCGCCGGGCTCTCCCCGCTGACCCTGCAGCCGCTACCGGCCGCGGGCATGGTACGCCCCCGCCTTGCTGCGGCACGCGCCAAGCCAGCCTGCGCTGCGTCGTACTGATGGCCGCGCTGGGCGCGCCGTTGGACGTTGCTGCGCGCGCGACACGCTCCAGCTGGACGTGCAGGCGTTCCAGCGGCTGCCCCGCATCGTGACGTCGTGCCCGGACCGCTTGGCGGTCCTGCGGCCGCTCTATGCCGCGCTGCCGCCGTGCGTACTCCGCGCTCGCGCGGCGTTTGCGATGGGCCTGGAGATGCTGCAGGACGCCGGCGACGCGGACGCCTGCGAGCGGCTGCTGTTTGAGGCGGTCTACATCTTGGACCAGTCCGACGCGGCGCCGTGGCTCGTGCCGGCGCTGGAAGGCGAGCTCGGCTACCAGGTGCGTCCCGCAACTGGCGCGGCGTGGGCCGTGCCCTAGGACTCATCGCGCGGGCCGGTTGGTGGGCGGCAGCCGGCGCTGTGCAGGCCCTCAAACTGTGGTGGGACATTATGCTCTCGCTGGGCAAGTACAAGTACGCGGTCCTGGCACTCGACGGTACGTCCCGCCGGTATGCCCAGAGACAGTTCAGCAAGTGCGTCTTATCGCGGTGGGGCTCCTTGCCGTGCCGTCGCCTCCCCTTGGGCAGCTGCGGTGGCCAACGCCGCTCGCCGCCACACCAACCCCGCCGAGCTGGCGGCCGCGCGGCGGCGGCTGGCGGCCGCCGCGATGGCCGCTCAGGATTGGTGCGCGGCGCGCGCTGGGTCCACCGCCAGCGCGTGTCATCATACTCACACCAGCCGATTCGCTCGCGTGTGACCCGCGCGCGTGCTGCCACAGGCGCCGAGCGCTGACGACGCACCAGCTCATGCTGGCCGATGCATCGGCGCAGGGCAAAGTGAACGAGGTCGTCCACCTATCCCGGCAGATCAGGTCTTTTGTCCAGGCGCCGCGCCATGCGGCCAGCCGCCCCACGCCCTCTCACCACGAACGCGCGGGCCCGAGAGATTGGCGCGAGGCGCGGGAACACAGCATCATTTGCGAGCAGCTGGACGACCTGGCCACGGGCGAGGACTGCTTGCTGCGCGCTCTCGAGTCGCTGGAGGCCGACCCGCGCACGACAACCGCGCTCAAGTCCGCGCTGTGGCCCGTCTGCGCCCGGCTCTGCCAGTATTATCACAGTACGAGGAATGCCCCCCATCGTGGCGGACCAACGACCGTCCACAACGCTCACGGGGTAGTGATGCGGTACGCCCTAGTTCCCCCCTGCGCGGCAGCGTACCATGCGTACGAAGCGAGCGTGAGTTGGATGGAGCGGGCGCTGCTGCGCGACCTGGTGCCCTCGATTCGGTTGCCAGCCATGTGCTGGCTGCTCGCCGACGCGTACATGCGCAAAGGTGTGTGCCGCCGCGCTTTCGCCACTTTCCGGCGCCGCCAGTCCCTGACCGCCCGCATCCGCACGTCTTCAACGGGCGACCACGCCACTCACCAGGATGGACGGCGGACGCCGAGGCCATCCTCGGCCTGTTTGACCTGAGCGAGCTGGGCAGCCCCGAGCTGGCCGCCGGAGGCACCGAGGGCCCCACCAACGTCGTCGTGGAACACTTGCGGCGCGACGGCATTGGCGCCGGCGTCATGCGCCTGCGCTGCGATCGGTGCGGAGCGTGGTGCACGCGCGCAACCGTCACCCGGCGACTACTGACCGCGGGAAGCCGTCGCGCGCCGTGCGCGCTCCCCCGTCTCGTCTTTTGTTTTGACTAGGCCGCGCGTGGAGGTGGTCAAGCTCGTCGTCCGCCTGCTGCTGCGCACCGACCGCCTCCGCATGGCGGAGGCCGTGCTGTCGCACGCCATCCCCCACACAGACGCCCTCGGCCCAGCCGACCGCGCACGCGCGTGGGCGGTGCGCGCCGAGGTCGCGCACTACCGGGCGACGCGCGGCGCCACGCCCGAGCCGCCGGCAAGCCCCGTGGCCGGCGGCGGCGGCCGCCCTGGCCGGCGGTCGGGCATCGCGACGGCGTTCAGCCGGGGCGCCGCGCGCGAGCCGGCCCCTGCAAAGGTGCTGACGCCACGCGCGCTCGCCGCTGCCGACCCGGCCGGGGCCGCCGCCGGAGCCAGTGGGCCGAGCGACGCGCCCTCCGACAAGGCGCCCGCGGTGCCGACGCGCTCCGTCTCGCACGACCTCGACCGACCGCTCGCCTTGCTCTCGCTGGACCAGCCGCCTCCGACCTCCACCACGAGCGGCAGTGACAGCGCCGCGCCGGCGCCGCGGCCTTTGGGGCCGCCCAGCGGCGGGGGCCGCACGACGGCGCCGCCGCGGCTCGCGCGGTTCGCGCCGTCGCCGCTCGTGGCGACCGTGTCGGCGACGGCGCGGCACCTGCGCACGGTGAGCGACCAGCTCGGCCTGAGCACGCCCGCGGCGCCACCGTCGCCCGTCGTCGACGGCCCGGGCGTGCGGTCGGCCGACGACGGAGTGTCGGCCCCGCAAGCGTACCGCCGCGCGCAGCGCGCGTACGAGGCGACGGGCGACCGGCTGCGGGCGGCGCGCTGCCAGCTGGCCGCCGCGACGGCGGCGCTGGACCCGCTTCTGCGCCAGTGGCTCGCCGCCGCGCGGAGCGCCGGCTCCACGCTCGTGCTCAGCGAGGCCCCCGCCGCGCCCATCGCGGTCTCCGTATGCCCAGGCCCCATGGCAGTGCGTTTTTCTCTGGTAAGGCGGCACGAGGACGCTAACCCACCCTTTCGCCAAGGCTTGGGCGTTCGAGGGTGCGCGTACGGCAGGGTACCCGCGTCGCGGACCTGAAGCAGGACGTCCGCCGGGCCACGCAGTTTCTGTTCAGCGTGTGCCATTGGCCCGAGCTGGTGTCGGCCTTGCTGGCGCACGCCGAGCTGGCATTGTTGGCGGCGGCGGTGGAGCGCGCGCCCAGCGGCCACAGCGTGCGGGGCGGCGGCGGCGGTGGCAGCAGCCGTCACAGCGGCGCCGTGCCGCGCCTCGCCGACGCGGCCGCCCTGTCGCAGGCGTACTGGCGCGAGGCGTGGTACCTGTTTGGCCAGCTGTACCTGCACGACGTCGACCTGGCCGTGCGGTGGCAGGCTCCGCTTGCGACGCTCGAGCGCATCGCCGACCTCACGCGCCGCTTCGTCCGGCTGCTGCTCATCCACGGCGGCCACTTCGCCGCCGACAACCTGCTGGCGTTTGAGGTCCGTCCCGCCAGAGCAGCGCGTGTGGTGCGGCCAGCACGCTTTGCATCCGATATTGACGCCGCTGCCGTGAGCTTTGCGTTCCTCGGCCGACTCCAGGTGCACGAGGCGGCGAGCACGGCCGTGCGCCACGCCCTGCAGCGCCACAGCCCCTGGACCTTGGCCCGCACGGTGAACGCAGCCGCGGCCGTGGCCACCTTGGCGCCGCTCCCGCCGGTGGGTGCGACGCCTGCGCCCGCCACAGCGCACGACGCCGCCGCGGCCGGGGCGATCGCGCCCGCGGCGGGCGCGGCGTCGACGCAGCCACGGCCGTCGCTCTCGATGGGCCTGGCGCGCCTGTTTGGCCGCCGCTCGACCATGGGCACCTCGCCGCTGCCGGAGGTGCCGCCGCCGCCGGCGCCGGCTGGCACCGCGCCTGCCGCCGCGTCGTCGCACGACGCGAGCATGAGCACGGCGGGCGCGAGCACCGCCACGGACGACCACGGCGGCGCGTCGACGGCGTCGGGCCTGTCGGCCAGCGGGAGCGGCCGGCTGTCCGAGTCGGCGGTTGACCTGGGCATGGCCAGCCGCGCCGTGGCGCTGGTCCGCAACAGCACGGGCGACCGGCTGTGGGCCTGCCACCGGCAGCTCAAGGCGCATCTGCGCAAGTACCGGCAAGGCACGTCTCGCAGACCACAGGGTGGGCGCACGGTCGCACGACGGCTAACGTTTCGTGCCATGCAGCGGGCGAGTGCGCCCACACGCAGGCGAACTCCTCGAGTCGGACGTGGCGCAGCGGAACACGGCCCTGCTGCAGCGCATGCAGGCGCTGAACCGGCCCGCCTCGCTGCGGCTCAGCCGTGGTCCGTCGCGAGGCGGCGGGCAGCGCGCGCGCGGCTTGCCCGGGCGCTGACGGTCGAACCGCTGCAGGGCGGCGATGGGGGTGTGGCCGCGCATGCAGCGTTGCAACTGGGAACGATTCGGCGCGAGCGGCGGGGCTCGACGCTGCGCACCATATCCGGGGTGCGCCTCTGCGTTGCATGCGGCGTGACGTGCGCGCCAAGGCGCTAACACGCCCATCGGCGCGACAGCACAACTGTCGGTAAACTCGGCGATGGCCAGGGTCCTGGCGAACACGCCGCGGCGCCTGCAGTGGCGGCGGCGCAGCCCGCCAACAACGGCGTGGCGCCGGGCGCGCGGGGCGCGGCGCCCCTGGCCGACACAGCGTCGTCGGCCGCCACCGTCGTCGACACGGACCACCCGCTCCCGCTGCTGACCATGTCGTACGCGCAGCTCACCCGGCGCTACGGCCCCACCCTGGAGGCACTCGTGGTGGCGGCGCCCGTGGACGACGGCGTCGCGCTCTTCGTGCCCTCCACCGGCTTTGTCGGCTTCCACCGGTGCGGAAAGCCACCGCGCCGCGGAGGTGGAGTGTACGATGCTGGGGAGCGGTCCGCTAAGTCTCCGGCAGGGTTCTCGATGTGGTGCGTCTACTGCAGGTGGCCCGTCGGCGCCTTGTCGGTCGACGCGGGCATGCGGGCGGCGCTGGGCCGTACGGCGACCGTTAAGGTGCGAACGCGCGGCAGCCACGTGTCGGTGCAGGTACGACGCGTGCGTGCGGCGCACAAGGCCGCCGCTCCTTGCCATGGCGCGGCTCACCGCCGGTCGCCGTTGCCGCCGGGGCTCCTGCGACCCCCCGTAGGCGCCGCTCACGGCGACTGTGGGCGACCTGCAGCACGCCGTGGCGGTGGCCGTCCACGGCGCGCTGCCGACCTCCATGGCTGCGGACATCGACACCATGCTGGCGCTCGCGCGGTCCACCACCACGTCGCCCGTGGGCAGCCGCCGGCCGTCGGCGTCGGCGGCGCGCACGCAGGCGCTCATGCGGCCGCGCGTGCCGGGCATCAAGGTGGACATTGTGCCGATGGACTTCGCCATGGCTGCCGTCGGCTTGCTGTCGCCAGACCGGTACGCAGCGCCACAGGCTGGTGGGGGGCGGTGCAGCGGAGGTGCCTCGGCTTGGCTAAACCGTTGCCGCCCCCGACGGAGCGACCCATTTTCCAGCCCCGACTCACCGGCGTCGCCCTCGCCCGTATCGCCGGACAAGTACGTTTGGGCCGAGCGGGGGAAAAGCGCGTAAAACCGGGTCGGCGGCTATAACCAACTACAGCTCGGATGGTGAGCTCCGGCTGGCGGGTGCGGCAGGCCGTGCACGTTCTTGGCGGTGCGGGTGGTGCCGCCCACGACGGCCGGCTGGCCCGAGAGCCTACGCGACCCAGTGACGGCGCGCACGCACGCGTCGCTGGCGCACGCCCAGCACGTGCCGCTGTGGCAGCTGTGCCCCGACGCCCTCGCCGCGGACGGCCCGGCGAGCCCGGTGCTGGAGCTCGAGTGCGTCACCGCGACCCTGGACGAGGAGGCCACTATGCGGCGGTGGGCGCCCACGCAGTGGCCTCCGGCGGCCGTACGTGCGAGACGGCGGGAGGAAGTACCACTCGGCGCGGGGCGGGCTTCGGCTGACCACCGTCGTGCGGCGCTATTGCACGGGTTGTGACGGCAGGTTGCGTTCGCTCGTGCCGCAGCGACCGCCGACCGCGGCACGGGGAACGCCGCGGCCGTAGGCCTTGACGCCGCCTCGCAGGACGAGCTGCGCCACCTGGTAGGCAGGCCGGCGGCGGCGGTCGTAGGCAAACGGCCCCGGCGCGCAGCGCTAACGAGTTCGGCTCGCTCCGGGCGCGGCGCTGCCCCTTCCGCCACAGTTGGTCCCGCACCTCTCGGCGGCGGTCGAGTCGCTCGGCACCGGCGCGGCGCCGCTCCTGCTCTTTGCCAGCACGGCCCTGCACGCGCTGCCCTGGGACCTGTGGCTCGCGTCGCGGCTGCTCAACCACACGTTCGCCATCACGTCCCTGCCTACTGTGTACGCGGCTGCGACCGCTGGACGACTCACTTCCCGCCCCCGGGCCGGCGCTCACCTGGCCTGGCTCGTCGCGCGCGTGCCCGAGATGTACAGCCGCGGCGTGGGCCACACCAAGCAGGGGAGCGTTGTGGAGGACCTTGCCACGGCGGGCGGCCCGTCCGCGGCGGTGACGCAGCCACTGCGCCTGGTCGCGTTTGCATACAGCGCGCCGCAGGCCGACGTGGCGGCGGCGGACGCCCGCCGCGCGGCCGCCGTGGTGGCGAGGCACGTGGCCTCGTGGACGCGCTCCCTCCAGGTACGGCGGCGGCGGCGCAACGCGGCACACGGCGGGAGCCTGCCTCGACCATGCTGACATGCGCAAATGCTGGTGCCCGCGTCGTGGCCGCGTCCAGCGGCCGGCGTCCAGCGGCGACGCGCAGCTGCCTTTGCCATTCGCGAGCCCGATCGTGCGCGACCCGCGCAAACTCGCCGCGTACCGCAAGCGGTACCCGCTCACCGACTTTATCGACCTGGCGCGCACGCCGCGCGCCAACGCGGCGGCCAACCCCGCCAGCGTCCTGGCACAGGACCCGCTCGCGCTCGTGCGCGACTACATGTTCGAGGCGCACGGCGACCGCGGCTGCCCGCTGGTTCTGCTGCTCTCCTTTGCCGACTTGCTCGCCGACGGCGACTGGGTCGACCGGCTGCTGCGGTACGCCCATGCGAGCGCTTGGCAGGGCGTGTGGTTGGGCCACGCGCTCATGCGAGCAACGCGCCCGTCGGCGAGGTGCGTGGGCCGCGCCAGGGCGGAGGCGCGCGTGGTCCTCGTCTTCGCCCCGGGCCCGGCGCTCAAGGCCGTCGCCTCGCACCTCAACGAGCAGCTGGCGCCGCTGCTGGACCGCGGTAAGGGCGCCGCGCCCAAGGACCCCTTGCACGCGCTGCGCGAAGCGATCGCGTCGGCCCGTGCCGCCACCCAGGTGCCCATCGCCGCCATGTTCCCGCCCGTGCGACCGCCCGTGGCGTGACGAACTCTGTACGCTAGTGGCTGTACATGTGTTGTTGTTGACTTGGCTGTACACCTTACCTGTACATTGCATCGGATGGTCATGCTCGGCTAGCCCCGGCGCAGGCGCTCAAAGTGGAGCCGCGCGGGGTTCGAAGCGGCCGCAGCCGGGGCGGCGTCCAGGCCCGACATCACCGCAGCGATCGGCACCAGCGACGGCCGTCCGTGCGCGCACTGGAATGGAAACTCGCACTCGCCGAGCTGCGCCACCAGCTGCTGGCACCGAGCCAGAGACAGCCGGTCGCCAAAGCGCACCGCCGCTGTAGGAATGGGGGCTAGACGGAGAAGCGTGGCGGGATCGATCAGCACCGACCACGCGCGCTCCCTCCCCAACCGCGCTGGTGGTGAACGCACAGTGGCAGGCCTGCGACTGCAGCAGCCGCACCAGCCCGGCCGGGCAGCTCTGCGCCGCGCCGTGGCTCTCCTCCAGCAGGGCGACGTGCTCGCGCACCAGCTCGAACAGCGCGTGCGGCGCGCTGGCCAGCCGGTCCGCAGCCACGGCGGGGACCTGGGCGGTAGGTCGTCGGTATGCTCTCCGGACCATTGCGTTAGCGCATTTAGCGCGTGGGCGGCTGCTCAACTCGTGCTCGCTGCCGCGCGCACCTCGGTCACAAAGCCTTCGGTGGCGCCCTCGCGCGTGCGCTGAAAGAGCAGGCCGATACCCCAGCGGCGGAAGCGGTCCTGGACGCCACGTCGGCTTGCCCACGCGGAACGACGGCCGCGGATCAGCGTCGCTTTGGCGAAAGATGCAATGCCAGCAGGGACGCCAGCGCACCGCGTGCGCCCGCAGCGCGCTGAGCTCACGGTCGCTGAGCGCCAAGGCCTCGCCGCGGCCGTCGGGGCCAAAGGGCACGGTGGCGGGCCGAGCGCTGCCGGCGGCCGCAGCGGTGCCGTGGAGGACGGCGTGGGCCCCCGTCCGCATGCCAACGAACTTGCGAGGGCGGCCCGCGTCGCAGCCTCACACGACAAGGTTCAGCGGCCCGGCGTCCCGGAGGGTGCCAACGACCTCGCGGGCCGCGCTTACCTCGGCAATCAGGCGCTCCAGCCGAATGCGCTCGTCGGCGGCGTGCTGGTCCACCAGCAGGACCAGGTCGCCGGACTCGCCGTCGTTCGCCTGTGCGCACCCACGATCAGCCTGTCATGGCCACCCCGTTCGGTTGAGCTACAGCTCCCTCGCGCCGCTTCCACCACGTCGCACATACGGCCGACTCGGCCCGGTGGATGCGGCACGCAATGAACTTGCAGTCGATCTGCTGCAGCACCTTGGCACGCTTTAAATCGCTGCGCACGTCGCGGCGTTGAATGCGTGCACATACCACCCTGCACGTAAGCACGCGCCGTGCCCACGCCGCGCAAAACTCATCCCTGCATACGCCTTGGTGACGCTGCTCTCGAGCCCGGATTGGCCCAGCATGTAGTACGTCGCGTAGCGGTGCAGGCTGCCGTGGGCCAGCTTGTGCAGCCGTTCGCCCGGCGCTTCAAAGACCGGGTTCACCCAGGTCTACCCGGATCGTGCAAAGGGCCACCAGCAAGGCGCGTCAACCCGGGCGTGCGGCCGGTGAGGACGCGTGGCGAAATGCGCACCTGGAGTAGCTCCGCTACGGGACGTGGCGGCGTGGCCGGAGCCGACCCATCGCCGCCCGCAATCGTCGCGCCGGTGCCCAGGCAGACGGCCTCGGAGCGCACCGGCGGCGACGACGGGACCACCGGCAGCGGCGCCGACGGCGCGGGCAAGGCGGCCGAAGGGCCCGGGGTGCTCGAGCGTGGTCGCCACCTGTGCCGGCACCGCGGTCGTCGAGCCGTGTGCGCGTCAGCATAGCGAATTGGCCAGCACGCCCCATGTGCGACGTACGGCAGCGCCGCTGCACTGGCTGCGGTGGCGGCGCTGGCAGATTGGTCGGCGGCGAATCGGTAGCGCCGGAACACTTGCTGCGCGCGCAGCAACCGCGATGGTGGTTCCTCGCGCGGCGGCAGCGGGGACTCGGTGCCGTCATCGCCCCTCGGTGCGGCCGGCGCGGGGGACGGCGGCGTCGACGCATCCGCGGGCGACGGAGTGGCCGGCGGGCTGCTCTGGTCGCGCGGCTCGTCGGGACGCAGCTCGGGCGGATCGGCGGGTGCCTCGTCCGCGTTTGGCGTCGCCGCGGGCGATGGGGACGCAGGCCGCGGCAGCCACGGCGGCAACGCCGCCAGCGCTTCGAGCGGCCGCTCCGGCGCTTCCAGCGGCAGCAAGTTGGCATCGCGCAGAAAGCCGTGCAGCGCCGACCGGACCAGCGCCTCCACGTCCGGCCACGACTGCGGCACGTCACAAGCAGCACCCGGGAAACGCCGGGGTGACCAAACGTCGTGCTATCACTTTTCGCGCGCATGGTGCGCCGCCATACGGCAAACGCGGCCGCGCTCTTGGTCGGGTCCAGTGTGACGTCGAGGGCGTCCGGCGGCATGGCAAGGCACACAACAAACATCGGGTGCCGCTCGAGCGTCTTCTTGGGCGGGCTTGTGCCTGCGGCGCCCGGGCCAACGCGGCTGCGGGCCACGCGATGAGCTGCACGCGCGACGGCCAGCCGACCAACGCAACGGCGCCGACGTACGGCTGCTGCGCACAGGAGGCGCTTCCACCGTGACGGGCGCGACACGGGCAAACGCGCTGGCGCCGTACATGTCTACCACGAGCCGGTGCAGCTCCGAGTGCGCTCCACGACGCAGGCAGTACCCATTCACGTCTGTGGACGCAAGACGGCAGTTTGATGCACGACGGTGGTTACGCCACAGGGGCAGCCACCTCAACCGCATTGTGCTGGGGCGTACAGACAAATTGGAACATCTGTCGCGATGCTATGCGTAGGGACGGCGGTACGCGGCGCGTTAGACTCGGGCGGGCACCCCCGAGGCGGGCAGCCGGTTCCGCGTGCGCACCTTGTTGAAGTGGCCCCGATCACTGAACAGCGCGGTCAGGTGGAGGTCGCCCGCGTGCGCAGTCACCGCGTGCATCGCCTGGTTGCACCCAGCGCAGGCAGCACACACCGAAGGAGATCAGGCACGCGACGGGATCGCGCGAGCGGGCATGGCTCGCCTCAACCTACGTCGGCCAACGTGGCGCCAAAGAGTTGGCGAAACCGGTCCAGCAACGACGCCGTCTGTACACCCATCCAGCATACCCCCGCTGCGTGTGCACACTTTCGGCTGAGCTGCTTCTGGTTGGACCCAGACGCGATGGAGCCTACCCGTCGCGCCTGTAGGAGCACCGTGTGCGCCACGGCGTCGATGAGCTGAAACGATACTGTAGGATGCACCAGCGCGACTTCCTCGATCCGGCGACGGATCCGCGCTACCTCGGCGGGCAGGGACTCGGCCTGCAGGGGTCCGCATAGAAACCGGCGCGGCGACGGCCCATAAGCATCCCATGCCGAACCGGCACTTGCTAGCCACGTGGGGCCGCACCAAGCGCCGGCGCCGGACGGGGAGCAGGGCGAAAAAGTCGCGCGCCGTAACGTGCGTGCCGCGCGCGGGGACGCCGGCCTCGCCCTCTGCCACCTTGGTCAGCAGCCGGCTCCCGCCCGGTGCGAGCACGAGCCGCCAGGCCTCCGGCGCCCGCTCTGGCGGCCAAGCCGTCGTCGCGAGCATGTGGAGCCCCCCCACCCCACCCCACCCCACCCCACCCCTTTTGCTTAGCTCCGGCAGCCGCAGCGGCGCTGCCCGGGGGTCGTCGCGCGTCGCACCGGTTCGCGTGGTGATGGTCGTGACGGCGACTTCGCCGAGGCTGGCCAGAGCTTCGCCGCGAAAGCCGTAGCAGACCGGCGACGCGCAGCGCTCGCTCGGCTGGTCGGGGGGGCGCTTGGAGGTGTGGTACCGCCGGCCGACCAGGTCCAAGTCGGCCGGGCTGATCCCAACGCCGTCGTCGGCCACATCAATGCGGAGGTCGCCGCCGGCGGCGGCCACCCAGACGCGCACCGCGGTCGCCTCGGCGTCCAGGGCGTTCTGTACCAGTTCGGCAGCCGCCTGCGCGACGTCGCTGAGAATGACCGTGGCCCGCAGCCGCGCCACGGCCGCGTCGGGCAGCGGGCGAATCGCCGCCGGTCCGGCCATGGCGGCGTAGAAGTATCAGGAGCGTCCGGCCATGGCCGACGTCTCTGCTCTGCGGAGTTCTCGGCGTCGTCAACTTTAACGGCGTCCTCTACTGTCCGTGTCCCCCAGTCCACGACGTCGTCCGCTGCTGTCCTATGCCCTCCCCAGTCCACGACGTCGTCCGCAGCTGCCCTATGCCCTCCCCAGTCCGCTGCGTCGTCCGCTGCTGTCCTTGTCCCCCGGTCCGCTGCGTCGTCCCCTGCTGTCCGTGTCCC
>Ga0180216_1001304_pt1 | contig 22613 bp, 15 predicted proteins | sample eDN3rd37CBELigMG_FD_128879 | JGI IMG/M metagenome (GOLD analysis project Ga0180216, IMG submission 128879) | Enriched Miracle-Growth compost microbial communities from Emeryville, California, USA - eDNA 3rd pass 37_C BE-Lig MG (version 2)... ...
AACGGATAAAAGGTACTCCGGGGATAACAGGCTTATCTCCCCCAAGAGTTCACATCGACGGGGAGGTTTGGCACCTCGATGTCGGCTCATCGCATCCTGGGGCTGGAGCAGGTCCCAAGGGTTTGGCTGTTCGCCAATTAAAGCGGTACGCGAGCTGGGTTCAGAACGTCGTGAGACAGTTCGGTCCCTATCTGCTGTGGGCGTAGGAGTCGTGAGAGGAGTTGACCCTAGTACGAGAGGACCGGGTTGAACGTACCTCTGGTGTTCCAGTTGTCACGCCAGTGGCACCGCTGGGTAGCCAAGTACGGATGGGATAACCGCTGAAAGCATCTAAGTGGGAAGCCCACCTCGAGACGACGACTCCCGGGCCGCAAGGCCCCTGAAGCCCCCTCGAAGACCACGAGGTTGATAGGCCGGAGGTGTAAGTGCAGCAATGCATTGAGCTGACCGGTACTAATCGGGCGTGAGGCTTGGTCATCCATTCCTCTGACACCCGCGAGTCGGGATTGCTTGAAGATTTGCGTGCGAAGTCCGAGAGGGCATCCCTTCGTATGCACCCGTTTTCCGGTGGCTATGGAGAAGGGGATCCACCCGTTCCCATCCCGAACACGGAAGTTAAGCCCTTCATCGCCGATGGTACTGCACGGGAGACCGTGTGGGAGAGTAGGACGCTGCCGGAGCCAATTTAGACGTTCTCGCCCACGCGTGGACGTACGTTTCGACCCCCGAGAGCCCAAGAGGCCCTCGGGGGTTCTTTTTTTGCCCACGCTCCGACATCCCCTCGACCGCACCTCCCCCGCGGCTCCCCCGCGCGCCGCCCCGTCCGGATGTGCGCCGGCCGGGAGCGGCGGGGAGGTCCGCCTCGGCGGTTCTCAGGCGGCCCGCGAGTCCTTCGGTCGGAAATGGCTCCCGCGGAGGGCGAAGAGATCGGCCCAGCGTTTCTCGCGGTAGGCCCGAACGAATTCCCCGAATTCCCCGGCCTCGATCCGCCGGAGGTAGTGGTACTTCCGGGCGTGGTAGCGGGAGACGGCCCAGGCCGCCTCCAAGGAAGCCATTCCCCCCCTCGAAAGGCCCCCTTTGAGGACGCAGTTCCGCAGCACGTGGGCGGGCCGGGCGAGGAGGGAGCTTCGTGCGCGCTTCCCCTCCGCGTGGGCCTGGACCGCCCAGAGAAGCGCGTACCAATCCTGCTTTTTTTCGAGCTCCTCGGTGGAGGTCATGAAGCGGTGGTCGATCGGCGCATCGAGCCGGCCCCGCTCCCGCCGGGGAAGGGCCTCGTGGACGATCATCTCCGGCCGCCAGGCCGCCGCGTCGCTCCGGACCAGTCGGACGTGCCATTCCGTCCGCAGGACGAAACTCGAGCCGGGGAAGTGGACCCAGTCCCGCCGCGGGAGGACGTAGTGGGGCAGGGTGGGTCCGGAGCGGCGCCAGGACTGGATGGCCTCCGCGGCCCCCGGTGCCAGCCTTTCGTCGGAGTCCAGGAAGAAGATGTAGTCGCAGTGGGCCAACTCGTGCGCGGCGGCCTGTCTCGCGGCCCCGTATCCCTGCCAAGGGAGGACCACCGATCGCACGCCCTTGTCCCGGACGAGTTTTGCGGAGCCGTCGGTCGAGCAGGAGTCGATGGCCACCACCTCGTCGCAGACCGCGAGGAGGGAGTCGAGGCAGGCCTCGAGGGTCTCGCGGTTGTTGCCATGGATGACGAAGCCGCCGATGCGCATGGGGGCATCTTGCCCTCGAAGGTGGAGGCTGTCGACGACGCGACGGTTCGGCGGCCGATTTCTTGATCCCTCCCGGAAATCCATCGAACCTCTCGAAAATGGGCATGGGAGACCAACGGGAGATCGAAGACGCACCCTGGGAAGCCTCGCTGGCCTCCCTCTATCGGGAGGCTCTCCGGGACGCGCCCTCTCCCGTCCTCGCGCGCTGCATCGACCGGCTCGAGGGCGGCGCGATCGAGGAGGAGCTCGTCATCGTCGAGGACGTTCCACCGCCCAAGGGGATGCTCCTTCGTCGGCATTGGCTCGCCTCGGGTTTCGATGCCGCGCTCGTTTGCGCCGCGACGGTGTGGGCCAGCCCCTCCGGCGGCCCGGGATGGGCCGGCTGGATCTTTGGGGGGATCGTGGCCTTCGCCTATCTCACCCTCTGCGCCTTCCTGGGAGGACGCACCCTAGGCGACCGCCTCACCGGGCTCCGGCTGATCGCGCCCACCGGCGGGCGCCTCGGCCTGGCGAAGGCGGCGCTCCGCTCGCTCCTCGCCATCCTCGGGATCGTCTCCGTGGTGGGGCTCTTCTGGACCCTGGTGGATGCGAGCGGGCAGAGCCTCCACGATCGCATCCTCGGACTGCGGACGGGACTCGCGGATCAGCCGTAGGCGGTCCGGTAGTCGATGCCGTCGTCCTCCTCGTCGACGCCCATCGAGCGGGCGTCGGGGACGGCGGTGGAGAAGAACTCGTCGAGCGCGCGGCGGACCTCGTCCACGGACTCCAGCTCCATCGCCCGGGCGCGAAACGCCGAGGCGCCCACCAGGCCCTTGGCGTACCAGCCGACGTGCTTTCGGAACTGGCGGACGGCCGCGCGCGGATCCTCCCGGAATTCGACGTGGTCGGCGAAGTGCTCCAGGACCACGCGGTGCCGCTCCTCTGCGGTCGGTGGCGGGCCCCCTTCGAGCTGGCGGAAGAGCCAGGGGTTGCCGAGCGCACCCCGGCCGATCATCACGGCGTCGCAGCCGGTCTCCTCGAGCATACGGCGGGCGTCGGCCACCGTCTTCACGTCGCCGTTTCCGATCACGGGGATCCGCACGGCCTCCTTCAGCCGGCGGATGAGGGACCAGTCGGCGCGGCCCGAATAGCCTTGCGCCCTCGTCCGGGGGTGGAGCGCGATGGCGGCGCAGCCCGCCTCCTCGAGCGCCTGGCCCATCTCCACGCAGTTGATTCGGCGGGCGTCGAGGCCGGAGCGGATCTTGGCGGTGACGGGGAGGCCCGTCGCCTCGTGCATCCGCCGCACGATCTCGGCGGCGCGGGCCGGGTCGGCCATGAGGGCGCAGCCCGCCCCGTTCTTGAAGACCTTGGGAACCGGACAGCCCATGTTGACGTCGAGGATGTCGGCTCCGTGGGCCTTCGCCACCTTGGCGGCCTCGACCATCGAGTCGGGGTTCCCCCCGAAGATCTGCACGGAGAAGGGGCGCTCCCACTCCTCGTCCCGGCGCAGGTAGCGGAGGGTGCGGGCGGAGGCGCGGATCAACCCCTCCGCCGAGACGAGCTCGGTGGGGCAGAGGCCGGCGCCGAAGCGAAAGGCGAGACGGCGGAAGGGCATCTCGCTGACCCCGGCCATCGGCGCCAGGATCCAGGGGGTTCGCAGTTCGACCTCTCCGATGCGCATGGCTCTCCTACTCGCGATCCGAACGGGTCCCACCGCCCGGACATTTCCGGACAGGCCGGCGCCGGGCTGCTAGACTGTCGCCCATCTACCATGGCGAGACTGCATTGGATCATCGAGAAGCTCTACTCCTCGGGCGCCACGGGTCTGGTGTTCGAGACGGGAAGCACGGGTTACTTCCACTTCACCAACGGAAAGCGCGCCGTCTACCGGGAGAGCCTGACGACCGAGCAGATCATCGGGCTCTTCGCCGACGTGGTGCCGCCGGCCGTCTGGAAGAAGCTCGACGGCCATGGGACGGCGCGGGTCGTCATCGAATCGCCCGCCGGCCCGGCGGAGGTCACGCTCTCCCGGAAGGCGGACGGGATCACGGCCACGGCCCGGCCCGTGCCCAAGGAGCCGAAGGAGCCCAAGGAGGAGTGGCGATCCGAGACGGCGGGGGCAGACGACGATTCGAAGCCCGGGCAGATCCTCTCCTCGGATCCCGCGGAGGCCATGGCCCAGCTCCTGAAGCTCATGTTCGAGAAGCGGGCCTCGGACCTCCACCTCGTGGCCGGCAATCCGCCCATCTACCGGATCGACGGCGATCTGGTTCCGGCGGAGGAACTCGACGCCCTCGATCCCGAGCGATTGCGTGCGATGCTCTGGTCGATCGCTCCGGAGCGGAACCGTGAGGAGTGGAACGACCGTCACGACACCGACTTCGCCCACGAAACCGAGGATGCCCGCTTCCGCGTGAACGTCTTCGCCAACCGCTACGGGATCGCGGCGGTGCTCCGGCAGATCCCCAACGAGATCCTGACGGCGGAGCAGCTCGGCCTCCCGGAGGCCTTGCTCGAGCTCTGCTTCCTCACCAAGGGCCTGGTCCTCGTGACGGGGCCGACGGGCTCGGGGAAGTCGACCACCCTCGCCGCCCTCATCGACTACATCAACCGGCACCGCAGCGATCACATCCTCACCATCGAGGATCCGATCGAATTCGTGCACAAGAACAAGAAGTGTCTGGTGAACCAGCGCGAGGTGGGCGTCCACACCGAATCCTTCAAGCGGGCGCTGCGTGCGGCGCTGCGCGAGGATCCGGACGTCATCCTGGTGGGTGAGCTACGGGATCTGGAGACGATCTCGATCGCCATCGAAACCGCCGAAACCGGACACCTCGTCTTCGGCACGCTGCACACCACCACCGCTCCCTCCACGGTCGATCGCCTGATCGATCAGTTCCCCTCCGATCAGCAGGAGCAGATCCGGGTGATGCTCTCCGAATCCCTCAAAGGGGTGATCGCCCAGACCCTCTGCAAGAAGGTCGGCGGCGGGCGCGTCGCGGCGCTCGAGATCCTGCTCGTCAACCACGCGATCTCGAACCTCATTCGAGAGGGCAAGACCTTCCAGATCCCCTCCATCATGCAGACATCCAAGAGCAAGGGCATGTGCACCTTGAACGACTCGCTGCTCGAACTGGTCAAGAAGGGGCTCGTCGAGCCGGATGAGGCGTACCGCAAGGCCGTGGCGAAGCAGGAGCTGCGAGCGGCCCTGGAGAAGGATGGGATTCGAATCGATCAGGCCGCATGATCGTTTTTCCGTCGGGGCGGGGCCCCACCCGCGTGGGGGCGCCGGCCGCGCGCCGTTGACCCACCCATGGCCGATTGCTAGGATCTCCGGCCTTTTCTCCACCATGCCGGTCCACTTCCCGACCGGGTAGTCCAGGGAGTACCCATGTCCTCGTCTGCCATCCCCAGCGCCCCTCCGGACGTGTCTACCAAGACGCCGGAAGAGGAGAAGCGTCTACGCCTGGCGGCCCTCCACGCGGAGGCGGAAGCCGGCGGGGGCCCCGAGCGGATCGCCCGCCAGCACGCGGCGGGCAAGCTGACCGCGCGGGAGCGGATCGACCTCTTCCTCGACCCGGGGAGCTTCGTGGAGGTCGACAAGTTCGTCACCCACCGCTCGACCGACTTCGGAATGGCGGAGAAGAAGATCCTCGGCGACGGCGTCGTCACCGGCTACGGCCTGGTGGACGGTCGCCAGGTCTTCGTCTTCGCCCAGGACTTCACCGTCTTCGGCGGATCCCTCTCCGGCGCCTACGCCCAGAAGATCTGCAAGATCATGGATCTGGCCATGCGGGTCGGCGCGCCCGTCGTCGGGCTCAACGACTCCGGCGGCGCCCGGATCCAGGAGGGCGTGGAGAGCCTCGCGGGCTATGCGGAGATCTTCCTCCGCAACACCCTCGCCTCGGGGGTCATCCCGCAGATCAGCCTCATCCTCGGACCTTGTGCGGGAGGCGCGGTCTACAGCCCGGCCATCACGGACTTCATCGTGATGACCAAGGAAACCTCCTACATGTTCATCACCGGTCCGGACGTCATCAAGACGGTGACGCACGAGGAGGTGACCAAGGAGAACCTGGGCGGAGCGCTCGCGCACAACGCCAAGAGCGGCGTGGCGCACTTTGCGGCGGACGACGAGGCGACGGCGATCCGCCTCACGCGCGAGCTCCTCTCCTTCCTCCCGCTCAACAACGCGGAAGATCCCCCCTTCCAACCCACGGACGACGATCCCTTCCGTGAGGACGAGGTCCTCAAGACCATCGTCCCCGACAATCCGAACAAGCCCTACGACATCAAGGAGATCATCCGCACCGTCGTGGACGACAACCATTTCTTCGAGGTCCAGGAGCACTGGGCGAAGAACATGGTGATCGGCTTCGCGCGGCTGGGCGGTCGTTCGGTGGGCATCGTCGCCAACCAACCGGCGGTGCTGGCGGGCTGCCTCGACATCGACGCTTCGGTGAAGGCGGCGCGCTTCGTCCGCTTCTGCGACTGCTTCAACATCCCGCTGGTCACCTTCGTCGACGTGCCGGGCTTCCTCCCCGGGACCGCGCAGGAGTGGGGCGGGATCATCCGCCACGGCGCCAAGCTGCTCTACGCCTACGCCGAGGCCACCGTGCCCAAGGTCACCGTGATCACGCGGAAGGCCTACGGGGGCGCCTACGACGTGATGGCGTCCAAGCACATCCGCGCCGACATCAACTACGCCTACCCGACGGCGGAGATCGCGGTGATGGGCCCCGACGGTGCGGTGAACATCATCTTCCGCGAGCAGATCCGCAAGGCGGCCGATCCGGAGGCGGAGCGGGCGCGGCTCGTGCAGGAGTATCGCGACAAGTTCGCCAACCCCTACAAGGCGGCGGAGCTCGGCTACATCGACGAGGTGATCCTGCCCGAGCAGACGCGCGGCCGGCTCATCCGCGCGCTGGAGATGCTCAAGAACAAGAGGCAGGAGAACCCGCCCAAGAAGCACGGGAACATCCCGCTCTGAGCGGGGCCCGAGACCAGCCATGATGCGAAACGAGGGATTTCCTCCAGCCACTCGGGACGATTGGCGGCGGCTCGTCGAGGGGGATCCGAAGAGCTCGTCCGTCGAGAAGCTGCGAACCCCGCTCGAGGATGGGATCGTCTGCGAGCCGCTCTACTCGCGAATCGACCGCGAGGGCGCTCACGGCCCCGGCCTTCCGGGCTCGGCCCCCTGGATCCGCGGCGTGCACGCCCGGCCCCCGGAGGCCGGCTGGGAGGTGGTGCAGACCATCGATCTCCCCGATCCCGCCGAGGCCGGCCGGCAGGCAGCCGTTGAAATCGAGCGCGGCGCCACCTCCCTTCTGATCCGCATCGGGGCCGAGGGAGTTCGCGTCGGCTCTGCCGGGGATCTGAGGGCGGTGCTCGGATCCGTCCCGCTCGACAGGATCCCAGTCGCCCTGGAGGCGGGCGAGGACTGGGCACGCACCGCCGGATGGCTGCGAGAACTCTGGGCGGAGCGGGGCGTCTCGCAGGCGCGGGGAAATCTCGGTGCGGATCCCCTCGGCACCATGGCCGCCTCGGGGCGGATGCCCCCCTCGCTCGACGAGACCTGGGCGGAGTTCGCGCGGCTCGCGCGCGAGACGAGCGACCACCCCCACCTCCGGACCGCGCGGGTTTCGACCGCGCCCTACCACGAGGCCGGGGCGACGGGAGTCCAGGAGCTCGCCGCCGCCCTCTCCACCGCCGTCGCCTACCTCCGCCGCCTGGTCGAGGCGGGCCTCTCCGTCGAGGGGGCCGCGCGCAAGATCGCGATCGAGATCCAGGTGGGCGCCGACGTCTTCTGGGAGATCGCCAAGCTCCGCGCGATGCGGTGGATCTGGGGCCGGGCGCTCCGCGCCGCGGGCAGCCGGATCGCGCCGCGAATCGAAGCCGTCTCCTCCTGGCGGATCATGACCGTGCGGGATCCCTGGGTGAACCTCCTGCGCACCACCGCGGCGGCCTTCGCGGCCGCGGCGGGGGGCGCCGAGGGCATCCGGATCCGACCCTTCGATTCCCCCCTCGGCGTCCCGGACGAATTCGGGAGGCGGCTGGCGCGAAACATCCAGCGCATCCTGCTGGACGAATCCCAGCTCCACCACGTGATCGATCCCGCCGGCGGCTCGTACTACGTCGAGAGCCTCACCGAGGAGCTCGCCCGCAAGGCCTGGGCGAAGTTCCAGGAGCTCGAGCGCCAGGGTGGAATCGAGAAGGCGCTGCGCGAGGGAAGCCTGCAGCGGGAAATCGCCGAGGCGGACGCGGAGCGCGAGCGGCTCGTGGCAAGGCGCAAGCTCCCCATCACGGGCTTGAGCGAGTTCCCCAACCTGGCCGAGGAGCTCCCCGCCCGAAAGCCTCGCCCGGAGGTCGAGAGCTCCGGAGAGCCGACCATCGAGCCGCTCCGCAGGAGGCGGCTGGGCGCATCCTTCGAAAAGCTCCGGGATGCCAGCGACGCCCACTTGCGCTCGCGGGGCGCGCGGCCGCGCATCTTCATGGCCAACCTCGGAAAGCTCGCCGAGTACAACGCCCGCGCCACCTGGATCCGGAACCTCCTCGCGGCGGGCGGCGTCGAGGCCGTGGGGGAGGCGGGCTTCTCCTCCGGCGCCGCCGCGGCGGAGGAGTTCGCCAAGAGCGGCTGCTCGGTGGCGGTGATCTGCGGCGCCGACGCCACCTATGAGATCCTCGCGGAGGAGACGGCGCGCGCTCTCCGGGAGAAGGGCGCCTCGCACCTCCTCCTCGCGGGCTGGCCCGGCGAGATGGAGGCGAGGCTCCGCGAGGCCGGGGTCGACGGCTTCCTCTTCGCGGGCCAGGACGTGATCGAGGCCCTCACGTCGCTTCTGCGGACGTGCGGGGTCGAGGCTGCGGAGGCCAACCGATGATCCCCGATTTCTCCACGCTTCCTCTCGACGAGGAGATCCCGTCCGCCGACGCCGCCCCTAAGGTCGAGCGCCGGCCCACACCGGAGGGGATCGAGCTTTCCTCCGTCTACACGGAGCGCGACGTCGAGGGAATCGCGCACCTCGATTCCATGCCGGGGATCGCCCCCTTCGTCCGCGGACCCTATCCGACGATGTACGTGGGGCGGCCCTGGACCATCCGCCAGTACGCGGGCTTCTCCACCGCCGAGGAGAGCAACGCCTTCTACCGGCGCAACCTGGCCGCGGGGCAGAAGGGCCTGTCCATCGCCTTCGACCTGGCGACCCATCGCGGCTACGACTCGGATCACCCGCGCGTGCAGGGCGACGTCGGTATGGCGGGCGTCGCCATCGATTCCATCCTCGACATGCGCATCCTCTTCGACGGGATCCCCCTCGACCGGATGAGCGTGTCGATGACGATGAACGGCGCGGTGCTCCCGGTGCTCGCGCTCTACATCGTCGCCGCGGAGGAGCAGGGCGTCCCCCACCACCAGCTCACGGGGACTATCCAGAACGACATCCTCAAGGAGTTCATGGTCCGGAACACGTACATCTATCCGCCCGGACCCTCGATGAAGATCATCGGCGACATCTTCGCCTACACCTCGCGGGAGATGCCGAAGTTCAACAGCATCAGCATCTCCGGCTACCACATGCAGGAGGCGGGGGCGACGGCCGACCTCGAACTCGCCTACACGCTCGCCGACGGTCTCGAATATCTGCGCACGGGGATGAAGGCCGGCTTGGAGATCGACGCCTTCGCGCCCAGGCTCTCCTTCTTCTTCGGCATCGGCATGAACTACTTCATGGAGGTCGCCAAGCTGCGGGCGGCGAGGCTCCTCTGGGCGGAGATCGTGTCTTCGCTCGGGGCGAAGGATCCCCGCTCCCTCGCGCTGCGCACGCACTGCCAGACCTCCGGTTGGAGCCTGACCGCGCAGGACGTCTTCAACAACGTGGCGCGGACCTGCATCGAGGCCATGGCCGCGGTGCACGGGCACACCCAGTCGCTCCACACCAACTCGCTCGACGAGGCGCTCGCGTTGCCCACCGACTTCTCGGCGCGCATCGCCCGCAACACGCAGCTCTTCCTCCAGCAGGAGGCCGGGACCTGCCGGACCATCGATCCCTGGGGCGGCTCCTACTACGTGGAGCGCCTCACCGCCGACCTCGCCGCGCGCGCCCGCGCGCACATCGAGGAGGTGGAGAAGATGGGCGGGATGGTCAAGGCGATCGAGGAGGGTCTGCCCAAGGTGCGGATCGAGGAGGCCGCGGCGAAGACCCAGGCGCGGATCGACTCCGGCCGCCAAGTGATCGTCGGCGTCAACCGCTACCGCCTGGAGAAGGAAGAGGAGATCGAGATCCTCAAGGTGGACAATTCCCAGGTGCGGGCCGCCCAGATCGCCCGCCTCCAGAAGCTCAAGGCCGAGCGGGATCCCGCGAGGGTTCAGCGGGCGCTCGACGCGTTGACGCGGGCCGCGGAGACCGGCGAGGGCAACCTCCTCGAGCTCTCGGTGGAGGCGGCGCGCGCCCACGCCACCGTGGGCGAGATCTCGTACGCCCTCGAAAAGGTCTACGGCCGCTTCCAGGCCACCTCCCACTCGATCCAGGGCGTGTACGAGCGGGAGCTGGGAGATGAGAGGCAGAAGGTGGATCGCTTGCAGGCGCGCGTGGAAGCTTTCGCCGCTCGCGAGGGCCGCAGGCCGCGCATCCTCGTGGCCAAGATGGGACAGGACGGCCACGACCGCGGCCAGAAGGTGATCGCCTCCGCGCTCGCGGACCTCGGCTTCGACGTGGACATCGGCCCGCTCTTCCAAACGCCGGAGGAGACGGCGCGCCAGGCGGTGGAGAACGACGTGCACGTGGTGGGGGTGAGCTCCCTCGCCGCCGGTCACCTCACCCTGGTGCCGCAGCTCCGCGAGGAGTTGGCCAAGCTCGGCCGCGAGGACATCCTCATCGTGGCGGGGGGCGTCATCCCTCCCCAGGACCACGATGCGCTCCGGGCGGCGGGCGCCGCTCTCATCTTCGGGCCCGGCACCGTGATCGCCGACGCCGCACTCGAACTCCTGGACAAGATCGAGGCGGCCGCCTTCGCACGATGAGCGAGCGACGCGCCATCCGACCCACCCTCGACGTCGACGCCTACGTGGAGGGCGTGCTTTCGGGATCGCGCACCGTGCTCGCCCGCGCCATCACGCTCGTCGAGAGCACGAACCCCGAGCACGAGCGGATGGGGCAAGAGGTCCTCACCCGCGTGCTCGGAAGGACCGGAGGCGCGCAGCGGATCGGCATCAGCGGCGTGCCCGGCGCGGGCAAGAGCACCTTCATCGACGCCTTCGGCTCCTATCTCACCGGCCTCGGGCACAAGGTGGCCGTGCTGGCGATCGACCCCTCCAGCCGAGTGAGCGGTGGGAGCATCCTCGGCGACAAGACGAGGATGCAGAACCTCGCCTCCGATCCGAACGCCTACATCCGACCGTCTCCGAGCGCGGGCTCGCTCGGCGGCGTGGCGCGCAAGACCCGCGAGGCGTCGCTCCTCTGCGAGGCGGCGGGCTTCGACGTGGTCATCATCGAGACCGTCGGCGTGGGGCAGTCGGAGACCACCGTCGCCGAGATGGTCGATTTCTACCTGGTGCTCATGCTCCCCAACGCGGGCGACGAGCTCCAGGGGATCAAGAAGGGCATCCTGGAACTCGCCGACCTCATCGCGGTGAACAAGGCCGACGGCGAAAACCTCCAGGCCGCCCGCCGCGCCGCGCGCCACTACGAGACCGCCCTCCGATACGTCCGGCCCATGAGCCCCACCTGGCAGGTCCCCGTCCTCACCTGCAGCGCGCTGGAGCGGAAGGGGCTCGACCGCATCTGGGAGAAGATCCGCGAGCACGCGTCGGCGATGGAGCAGAGCGGGGAGAGGCAGGCGCGCCGCGACCGGCAGCTCCTCTCCTGGACCTGGGGCCTGGTCGAGGAGGCGCTGCTGGCCTCGCTCCGCTCCGCCCCCGGCATGGAGGAGCGCATCGCCCGCCTGGAGCGCGAGGTCCTCGCGCGCCGCAGGACCCCCTTCCTCGCCGCCCAGGATCTCCTCACCGCCTTCCTCCGGCGCGAAGGCTGAGCCCGCCGCGCGATCGAACCGCGCGATTGGGCTATCCTCGGCCTTTCCCGCCCGGTACACGGTGATTGCCTTGGCAAAGAAGTCGGAAAGGTTCCCGGGGCTTGGCCTCGAGCGCCTCGGCCCCCTCCTCCTGGCCCTGGCGACCCTCGTCCTGTACGCGCCCACGCTCGGGAACGGTTTCACCAATTGGGACGACCCGCGGTACGTGGAGCAAAACCCTTTCGCGACCAAGGGCTTGCTCGGGATCCCGCTCGCCTTCCTCTCCTCCCACGACGACGCCTACTACCCGGTCACGCACGCGATCTACTCGTTGATCCAGGCCTTCTTCGGCACCTCGGCGCTCGCGCACCATGCGGTGCAGGTGGGGATCTTCGCCGCCGGGGTGGCGCTCCTCCCCTGGGCCCTGGCCGCCTTCGGAATCCCCGCCGCGTCGGGCTTCTGGATCGCTTTGCTCTGGGCCGTCCACCCGATGCGCGTGGAGTCGGTGAGCTGGGTGGCCAACCTCAAGGATACGGCCGCCTTCCTCGGGCTCGTGGTCGCCTTCGGGGCCCACGGCCAGGGAAGGCGAAAGCTCTCGATCTTCGCCTTCCTCCTGGCGCTCCTCGCCAAATCCATGTTCTTCCCCCTCGCCGGCCTCTTCGTCCTGCTCGAGAGGCGGACGTCAGGTTGGAAGACGGCGCTCCGGAGGGCCGCTCCCCACCTCGTCGTCGCCGCATCGGTCGCGCTCCTCGGCGCCTACCTCCACGTCCTCCCCGCGGAGATGCAGGCGCGGACCCGGCCGGGCGGGAGCCTCCTGGCCGCCATCCCCTCCGTGCTCTGGCTGCCCTGGTGGTACCTCGGCCGGAGCCTGGTGCTCGCAGAGCCGCAAACCGTCCACTCCTACCAACCGGTCGGTTGGGTCGATCCGAGGCTCTTCGTCGCGCTGGCCGCCTGGGGGCTCTTGGCGATCTTCCTCTGGAGGTCGCCGTTCGAAAGGCGGCCCGCCCGGCTCCTGGGGGTGGCCGCCTGGTGCCTTCCCTTCCTGCCGGTGACCGGTCTCGTGCCCCTCGTCCTGCACCTGGCCGATCGGTACGCCTTCCTCCCCTCCCTTCCCGTCGTGGCCGGCATCGTCCTCCTCGTCGGGGAGCACGCGCGGCGCCTTCCCCGGTGGGGCTTGGCCGTCGCCGGGATCGCCGCGGTCGCGGTGCAGGGGGCGATGAACGTCCCGCGGCAGCTCCACTTCCGAGACTCCATCTCCCTCTGGGAGGCGGAGCTGCCCCGCGAGCCGGAGAATCCGACGGTGCGCTACCATCTCGCCCGGGCCTACGGCGCCGCCGAGCGCTGGGACGACGCCATCGCCCAACTCGAGGCCCTCGACGCGCTGCAGCCCTCCCTGGAGGCCCGCTACGGGATCGCCTACGCCCGCCTCGCCAAGGTCGGGATCCCGCCGGAGAAGCGGCCCGCCGTGGCGACGCAGCTCTCGCTGGCCAAGGACCCCACGTTGGTCTGGCTCAACCTCGTCCAGGAGCTCCTGACGACTCGGGACCTGGATCGCGCGCGGGCGGTACTCGCCTCCCTGCCCCGGGAGAGGGCGGAGGTCGTCCTCCATTACGGCATGCTCGAGGCGGCGGAGGGAAGGCCCGAGGAGGCGCTTCGGCGCGTGGAAGAGGCCATCGGACTCGAACCCTCCCTCGACCAGGCCCACCTCTATCGGGCGACCCTCCTGGCGGGGCTGGGGCGCGACGAGGAGCTCGTGGCGCTCGCCGACGTCCACCTCGAGTCCAGCCGGGATCGCGCCCTGCTCGCCAAGGAGCGGGCGATGGCCTTCCTCCGGCTGCGTCGATTCGGCGAGGCGCTGGCCGCGACCGAGGTCGAGGTGGAGGAGGAGCACCGGCCCATCCTCGGTGCGGCGCGCGCCGCGGCCCTCCTCCTGCTGGGGCGGACCGAGGAAGCGAGACGCGTGGCCGAGAGGGGAGGGGGCCCCGGAGCCGATCGAGAACTGCTCCAGGCCGTGCTCGAGCAGACCCGCCATCCGTGAGCCGTCCTCTTTCCCGCCGACCGGGAGATCCGACTCGACCCGTCCGGGCCGGCCGAGTCGGCGACCGCCCGGGCCTATGCTGCGCCGCGGAGGAAACGACCTTGTTTCGCAAGATTCTCGTGGCCAATCGGGGGGAGATCGCGGTCCGCGTGATGCGGACCTGTCGGGAGATGGGGATCCGCACCGTGGCGGTCTACTCGGACGCGGACCGGGGTGGTCTCCACGTTCGGATGGCGGACGAAGCCGTTCGGGTGGGGCCAGCACCCTCGCGGGAGAGCTATCTGCAGATCGACCGCATCCTGGACGCGGCGCGCGCCACCGGGGCCGAGGCCATCCATCCCGGCTACGGCTTCCTTTCGGAGCAGGCGTCCTTCGTGGAGGCGGCGGCCGGCGGCGGTGGCCGAGGCATGCGGAAGGTGGAGTCGGAGGAGGAATTCGACGCCGCCTTCGCGGCCGCGCAGCGGGAGGTCCTCGAGCGCCGCAAGACCCCCTTCCTCGCCGCCTAGGACCTCCTCACCGCCTTCCTCCGGCGCTAGGCGCGTGTCATCGGCACTACGGGATCTCGCCGCTCGTCTTCAGCCGGGTCATCTCCAGCGCGGACGGGCCCGGCGAGTCGTGCCCGTACTGCTCGAAAAGCACCAGTCGTCTATGGCAAGAGGGCTATCGTCTCCTCTCAAAAGAACTCGCCACTTCGCTCCGAGGTATCGGCACATTTCCCGCCATCCCGGTGATCGTGGGCCCGGAGTTTTGACATCCATCCGATCCCCGGGGAAAGGATGTGAATGCGGGTTGGGAGGCGGTGTCGTCACTGGCTCTTCTGGGGATCGCTCAGCGTTTATTTGACGACCGCACACGCGGCGATCCGCTCGCCCGATGCGGAAGTTCTCTTCGAAGCGTGCGATGCGCTCAAGTCGCGAGGGGCCTTTGCCATCGAGCCCGCCTCTGCGTGGGAGGGCTTCGGTCTTGCCGTGGGGCGTGATGGGCAAATGTATTCCATTTTCGGTCCCCTCACCTCCATGGCATGCATCCCTTTTCTAGCGATCGTCGATGCCATCGAACCGAGACAGCTCTTCGAACGATTGAAAATCCATCCACCGCCGAGTCATTACGTGCCGGATGGGCTCCGGTCGGCCCTGCGTGGGGAGCCCCCGTCGGATCCCGAGCCGCACGCTCGGCGGGCCCTCCTCGCCTGGCTCTTCAATGGCCTGGTCTCGGCCTTGGGGGTGGCGCTCTTCTTCCGTGTTGCGAGTCGCTTCGCCTCCGGGAAACTGGCCCCGCGACCATCGCAATCCTCTACGCCCTCGGCACCCCCATCTGGCCCTACGCCGGGACATTTTTCTCCGAGCCGCTGGCGACCCTCCTCCTCTTGGCCGCGTTCGACCGAATCGGCTTGCCCGACGGCCGCGACGGCGCTCGGGATCTCATTCTTGGGGGTCTTCTGGCGGGACTCGCAGTCTGGGCCCATATCACCGCCATCCTCTTTGCACCCTTCTTCCTCACCCTGGCGTCGTGGCATCGGGGCACCTTCTCCCCTGCTCGGGCGCTCGCCTTCGGCGGTGGCCTCCTCGTCATGCTCGGCGGTCTTGGCGCCTACCACGGGTATCATTTCGGCGATCCCTTCGAGACGGGGAGGGGATCAGACTACGCCACCTTCGTCACTCCCTGGCGTGGCCTCTATGGCCTCCTCCTCTCCCCGGGCAAGGGGCTCTTCGTTCACCTGCCCATCGCCCTCCTCGCGCTCTGGGCTTCCCGGGACTTCTATCGGCGGCACCGCCCCGTAGCTATTGTCCTCGGCCTCGCTCTCCTCGGCCGTGTGCTGTTCATCGCGTCCCGTAGCGACTGGCACGGGGGTTTCTCCCCGGGCCCCCGACTCCTGGTACAGGCGATCCCCTTCTTGCTCTTGCCACTCGTGCCTTGGCTCGAGGATCGAATCGGGCGACAGCCGAGGGCAGTCCTCGCCTTCGGCTTCCTCTCACTCGTCTCCTTCGCGATCCAGTGGCTCTTCGTGGCTGGCGAGCCCTTCGCCATCCTTCATGGCCTGCGGCTCGACGCGCTCGCTTCAGGGGAGAACGTCTTCGAGGACGATCGTCTCTATCTCGATCCCCGGACCGCCCTCGTAGGTCACCTTTTCCTCGGCTCGGCGGGTCCCATCGCCTTCCGATGGGTGGGATCGGCCCTTTCGCTGTGGGCCTTCGGGACAGTCTTGGCTCTCCCTTTCGGTTGGTGCTCCGTGACGGCATTGGCAAGGAGAGCGGATAGGCCCCTCGAACTCGCGAGCAGGCGCCATCCTCCCATTCTCCTGGCCATTGCGACCCTCGTCCTCTACGCGCCCTCGCTTCAGAATGGCTTCACCAACTGGGACGACCCCCAATACGTGCAGAGCAACCCCTTCGCTAGGAGGGGACTCCTCGGGATCCCGCTCGCCTTTCTCGGCTCCCACGAGGACGCCTATTACCCCGTCACACACGCGATCTATTCGGTGATCCAGGCCCTCTTCGGAACCTCGGCGCTCGCCCACCACGCAGTGCAGGTGGGGCTCTTCGCCGCCGGGGTGGCGCTCCTTCCCTGGGCGCTGGCCGCCTTCGGCGTCCCCGCGGCGGCGGGCTTCTGGATCGCGCTGATCTGGGCCGTCCACCCGATGCGGGCGGAGTCGGTGAGCTGGGTGGCGAACCTCAAGGACCCCGCCGCCTTCCTCGGGCTCGTGATCGCCTTCGGCGCCTACGGCCAGGGCAGGCGCAAGCTCTCGACCCTCGCCTTCACCCTGGCGCTGCTCGCCAAGTCCATGTTCTTCCCCCTCGCGGGACTCTTCGTCCTTCTGGAGGGTCGTAGGGTGTCCTGGAGGGAGGCCCTGCGGCGCGCCGGCCCCTATCTCGTCGTGGCCTTCGCCGTCGCGCTCCTCGGCGCGTTCCTCTACGTTTTCCCCTCCGAGGCGAGGGCCCGGACCCGCCCCGGCGGCAGCCTCCTCGGGGCCATCCCTTCCATCCTCTACCTCCCCTGGTGGTACCTGTGGCGGACCCTCTCGCTCCGCCATCCCCAGAGCGTCTACACCTACGACGCCGTCGGTTGGCTCGACCCGCGTTTTCTCCCGGCGGTCGTCGGCTGGGGCCTGCTCCTCTTCCTCGTCCGGCGAATTCCCGTGGAGAAGCGAGCGCCTTGGCGGCTCGGCCTGGCAGCCTGGACGCTCCCCTTCATGCCGGTGACCGGGCTGACTCCGCTCGTGCACCACGTGGCCGACCGCTACGCCTTCCTCCCCAGCCTGGCGGTCGTGACCGCCCTCGTGCTGGGTGTCTCTCGGCTCGCGCCGAGATTGCCTCGCCGGGCGCCGGTCCTCGTCGGAGCGGCCGCGATCCTGGTGCAAGTCGGCGGTACCCTCGCCAGGCAGGCGGACTACCGCGACGCCATCGCACTCTGGGAGGCCGATCTTGCCTGAGAGCCGGGGAACTGGACGGTGCGCTACAACCTCGCGGGCGCCTATGGGGGCGTCGGGAGGTGGGAGGATGCGATTGCCCAGCTCGAGGCGGCCGAATCCATCCGGCCGGGCGCGGCCACCAACCGCTGGTTGGCCTATGCGCGCCTCGCCAAGGCCGGCGTTTCGCCGGAGAAGGTTCCCGCCTACAGCGAGCGTCTAGCGTCGGCCGAGAATCCCACCTCTGTCTGGCTCGAGATCACGCGCGAACTCGTGGAGAGCCAGCAAATCACTGAGGCGAGGGAGATCCTCGATGGCCTCTCGGACGAGCGCGCGGAGGTCCTCTTCTTCCGCGCCCTGGTGATGGCTGCAGAGGAACGAAAAGAGGAGGCCTTGGCTGCGGTCAACGAGGTTCTCGATCGAAGTCCTCGCCTTGGTCAGGCCCACCTCTTTCGTGCCGAGCTTCTCGCCAGCATGGGACGGGATGAGGAGCTTGTCCGGCTGACCGACGTCCGTCTGGACGACAGTCGGGAGAACGCCCTTCTCGGCAAGGCGAGGGCGATGGCGTTTTTGCGGATGCGCCGCTTCGAAGATGCTCTCGTAGCCACCGATATCGAGGTGAATCGCGCGCATTTCCCCATTCTCAGCGCGGCACGCGCCGCCGCCCTCCTCCTCCTCGGACGGACGGAAGAGGCGAGGGAGGTGGTCGAAAACGGCGATGGCCCCGGTGCCGACACGCTGCTGTTGGAGTCTGTGCGCCGACAGTTGGGGGCGCAGCCTTGACGAGGTCACGTGTCCGACTGGATGACCGGACCTCGCGTAGGTGGAGAGAAGGGGCGGTAGGTCGTGTTCACCGGTGTGAACTGCGATGGGCTTGCTCCGAATTCGATTCAGGGGGCAGGGAAACGTGAGTCGCCAGAGTGCTTGGCTTCATGAGTTGATTTCTTCGTGGGCTATGGGAGTCGAGCAAGCTCGCTTCCTGCTTTTTCTTGCATTGATAGGGACCGTTGGGCTGTTGATCTTGGAAGGGCGGCTCGCAGCCCGTTCCTGGCGTTGGCTATGGGCGGGATTGGCGGCAATTGCGGCATCCGCAGGGGCTGCGCACGCCTGGTCGATGCGCTGGCTCGCCGATGACGCCTTCATCTCCTTCCGCTATGCGAAGAATTGGGCGGAGGGCCTGGGCCCGTTTTCAATCCCGGCGAGTGGGTGGAGGGTTATACGAATTTCCTCTGGATGGCGCTTTTTTCGGCGGGGGCGAAGCTGGGGCTGAGCATCCCCCACGCCGCGTTCTTCGGCAACTTGCTGTGTCTCGCCATGGCGATCGGTGGAACCGCGTCGATCGTCCGCCGCATGTCTCCATATCCGTGTATCCCTTTTTCCGCCCTCGCCTTGGCGGGCTGCTCCGGCTTCGCGGAGTTCGGCACCTCGGGGCTCGAGACCATGCCCGTGGCCGCGGCGGTCGTCCTGGGGATGGGAGCTTCCCTGCGGAGGAGGGGGGTGCCGTTCGCCGGCCTGGCCTTCGCCATCGCGGTCCTGCTGCGCCCGGACGCGCTCCTTCTCTGGCTCGGCTTCGGCCTCGCGTTGGTGGTGGAGGACCTCTTCCACGGCGAGGCGCCGAACGCCTTCCGCCGACTGCGGCCCCGCCGCTACCTGGCCTATGCGGCACCGCTCCTCGTCGTCTACCCGACCTACTTCGCCTGGCGATGGGCGACCTACGGAACCTTGGTCCCCCATACCTTCGCCGTGAAGGTGCCGGGCGCGTACTGGGAGCAGGGCTTCTTCTATCTGGCGCACGCGGTGCTCACGTCGGGAGGCTGGGCCTGGCTTCCCGCGCTGGGGGTGGCGTTGGTCGGCAGACCGGTCGAGCGGGGCGAGACCCGCATCCGCTCGTTCGCCGCGATCGCGCTCCCGCTGTTCTGCCTCTACCTGGCCTACGTGGGCGGCGATTTCATGGAGTACCGCTTCTTCGTCCCGCTCTTTCCCATCGCCTTCGTGGCCACCGAGATTGGCCTCCGCCGAAAGTTGAGGGCGGGAAGCGGCGTAAGGCGCTGGCTGACCGCGGCCGTCGCCGTCGCCGCCCTCGCTGCGGTGGTGGTTCCGATCCGCCTGATCGGCCCCATGGAATTCCGCTGGCACCTCGCCGCCGAGCACACCTTCTACCGCGTGCGATCCCTCTTCCCCCTCGAGATCGAATCCCCCTTCTGGATCCGCGGGAAGGTGTACGGCGAATTCTTCCGCGAGCTGGGAATCGCGCCCCGTTTCGCCACGGGCGGAATCGGAATGGTGGGCTACCTGAGCGACCTCCCGATCGTGGATTCATTCGGCCTCACGAACGAGCGCATCGCGCGCCTGCCGGTGAAGGAGCGGGGACGCCCTGGGCACGAGCGGGTGGCCGACCTCGACACGCTCCTCGAGGAGGGCGCCGTCCTCACCACCGACTTCTACTGGCCCGACGAAGTGATCACCCTCTCGATGGGCATGGTGGACGACGTTCCACTCCTCTTCCTCCAGTACGATCCCGAGCTCCTCCGGGCGCTCTCTCGTCGTCCCGACTCGATGCTCCCCGATCCGGAGGAGGACCTCCGCGCGGTCATCTCCCAAGAGCATCCGCTTCCGGTCCTCGAGCAGGTGCTCGCCTTCTACGAGCGCTTCCTGCGCCGCCATCCCGATCGAGAGGCCCTGCTCGACCGCATCCGGGCCCGGATCGAGGAGGCGCGGCGCGCTTCCTCGTCGGCGCCCTGAGGGCGGTCCGCCCCCCCGACGGGAGGAGGGCGGACCGAACCCCTTCCAGGGAGAAGACAAAGCGCCTATGCTGCGCCGCGGAGGAAACGACCTTGTTTCGCAAGATTCTCGTGGCCAATCGGGGAGAGATCGCGGTCCGCGTGATGCGGACCTGCCGGGAGATGGGGATCCGCACGGTGGCCGTGTACTCGGACGCGGACCGGGGCGCTCTGCACGTCCGGATGGCGGACGAAGCGGTTCGGGTGGGGCCGGCGCCTTCCCGGGAGAGCTACCTGCAGATCGACCGCATTCTGGACGCGGCGCGCACCACCGGCGCCGAGGCCATCCATCCCGGCTACGGCTTCCTCTCGGAGCAGGCGCCCTTCGTCGAGGCCTGCGACGCCGCGGGCATCGCCTTCATCGGTCCGCGGCCGGACGCCATCGCCGCCATGGGCGACAAGACCGAGGCGCGGCAGCGGATGATCCAGGCGGGGGTGCCCGTGGTCCCCGGCATGGAGCAGCCCGAGGCCGACGCCAAGAAGGCCAAGGACTTCGCCCGCTCCATCGGCTTCCCCGTCATGATCAAGGCGGCGGCCGGCGGCGGTGGCCGAGGCATGCGGAAGGTGGAGTCCGAGGAGGAGTTCGACGCCGCCTTCGCGTCCGCGCAGCGCGAAGCCCTGGCCGGCTTCGGCGACGACCGCGTCTACGTGGAGAAATTCCTCGAAAAGCCCCGCCACGTGGAGATCCAGGTCTTCGCGGACCAGCACGGCAACTGCATCCACCTCTTCGAGCGGGAGTGCTCGGTCCAGCGGCGGCACCAGAAGGTGATCGAGGAATCGCCGTCGCCGATCCTGGACGAGGAGATGCGCCGCCGGATGGGCGAGGTCGCGGTGCGGGCGGCGCGGGCCGTGAACTACGTCGGCGCGGGCACCTGCGAGTTCCTCGTGGACGCCCACAAGAACTTCTACTTCCTCGAGATGAACACGCGGCTGCAGGTGGAGCACCCGGTCACCGAGCTCCGCTGCGGCGTGGACCTGGTCCGCTGGCAGATCGAGGTCGCCGCCGGAAAGCCCCTCGCCCTCACCCAGGACGAGGTGCTCTGTCAGGGCCATGCCATCGAGGCGCGGATCAACGCCGAGGATCCGGCGCGGAACTTCATGCCCAGCCCGGGCAAGATCACCTACCTTCGGCTGCCGGGCGGACCCGGCACCCGGATCGACAGCGGCGTCTATCCGGGCTACACGGTCCCGATGGCCTACGACTCGATGATCGCCAAGCTCATCGTCTGGGCGCCCAACCGCGAGCAGGCGATCGAGCGGCTGCAGCGAGCCCTCTCCGAGTTCGTGGTCAAGGGGATCACCACCAACATCGGCTATCTGAAGCGGATCGTCGCGCACCCGGAGTTCCAGAGCGGCGACTACGACACCACCTTCATCGCGCGGAGGGGTGACGAACTCCGGAGCGACGGCAACGGCGAACTGGCGCGCGTGGCCCTCGTGGCCTCCGCCGTCTACCAGTACCAGATCGACAAGAACCGCGCCCGGCGGCTGGACATGGCGGCCCAGGGCGCGAGCGCGGCCCGCTCCCGCTGGGCGGAGATCGGCCGGCTGCGCGCTCTCGGTCGGTCGGGAGGCGTTCGATGAAGTACCAGGCGACCCTCGACAAGAAGCAACACGAGATCCACGTCAGCGAGAAGGGCGAGGGAGTCTACGAGGTCATCGTCGACGGTCAGGCCCACACCGTGGACGCGCTCCCCCTCGATCACGGAGGCGTCAGCCTGATCGTCGATCACGCCTCCTACTCCGTGGAGATGGAGGAGAGCGGCGACGGCAAGGTGAACGTCCTCGTCCGCGACCAGGTCTTCGCCATCGAGCTCCTCGACGAGCGCCGGCTGCGCATGCGACTCGCCGGCGGTCGCTTCATGGTGGAGGGACCCCAGGTGGTGACCGCCCCCATGCCGGGGAAGGTGGTCCGGGTCCTCGTCGCACCGGGGCAGGAGGTCAAGGAGGGGCAGGGCCTCGTCGTGGTCGAGGCCATGAAGATGGAAAACGAGCTGGGCAGCCCCAAGGATGGTACGGTGAAGGAGATTCACGTGCAGGAGGGGGCTTCCGTGGAAGGCGGGGCCAAGCTCGTCGTGGTCGAGTGAAAGGGGAGATCGATGGTGGCCAGCGCATCGGGGCCCGCAGGCCTCGACGGGGAGGGCGCGATCCAGGGGGGAACTCCGTTCGGGCTCTATGCCCGGATTGCATCCGGCGAGGCCACGGGCTGGCTGAGGCTCCGCGACCCGCGCGGAAAGCTCTACGAGATCGGCTTTCGCAAGGGTAACGCCGAGCTCCTCCGGACCGATGTCCCGGAGCTCTCCGAGGAGCGCTACCTCCTGGCCAAGGAGGTGGTCCGGCCCGAGGATCTGCGGGGGCTCGAGCCCAGGGAAGGGAGGTGGATCGAAGCCCTGGTCGCACGAGGCCTCCTCGCTCCCGCCGACGCCTTCCAGCACCTCATCGCCTACAACCGCGGGCTGCTCGGCCGCTCGCTCCTGCTGGAGGAAGGAAGCTACACCTGGACCGAGGAGGCGCTTCCACCGGGCGGCATGCGACTGGGGGATCGCTGGGCCCTGCTCGCCTCGATCGGGCGAAGGATCCCCTTCGAGACCGCCGAGCGACGCCTCGCCGACCGGCTCTCCACCCCGGTCCGACGAATCGCCGACGGCGGGATCCCCTGGGATGGGCTGGGGCTGACCGCCGTGGAGGTGCGG
>Ga0180216_1001305_pt1 | contig 22604 bp, 20 predicted proteins | sample eDN3rd37CBELigMG_FD_128879 | JGI IMG/M metagenome (GOLD analysis project Ga0180216, IMG submission 128879) | Enriched Miracle-Growth compost microbial communities from Emeryville, California, USA - eDNA 3rd pass 37_C BE-Lig MG (version 2)... ...
TCGATGACCTGCTTGGCCGCTTCGGCCTTGAACTCGTCCGAGTATCGCTTGCTGCCCATATCCGCCTCCGTGTTTACCGTAATGTACGGCTCGGAGATGTCCAGAGAACCCGGGGCGATTCAAGTCTGACACCCGCCGCTTACGCAAAGCAACTGGCGGCGAAAGCCGCTACGATCAAGCCCGGACTCTAGATCGGGCCGCTACTCAAAGCGGGGGGACGTCGTGGTGGCCCTCTGGATCAGCGCCCTCGTGGTGGAACCCAGCGCGGGAAGTCCAGCTGTGGTCACAGGGGTTCTGGTTGGTTTGGCCATTCGTTCTCCTCTTGCCGCCTCAAAGCAGCGCCGCTTCCAGCCGCTGCTTGCGCTGTCCCCAGTCCGGCATCACCTGCCCGAGCAGCTTGAAGAAGCGTGCATCGTGGTCGCGGTGTCTTGTGTGGCAAAGCTCGTGGGTCACCACGTACTCGATGCAGGGGCGGGGGGCACGCACCAGGTTGAGGTTCAAGGTCATAGTGCCGGCGCGTGACAGACTGCCCCAGCGGGATTGCATGGCGCGCACGATGAGGCGCGGTTGCTCGACGCCTTTGAAGCGGAGCAGGCTGGCGTCCAGAACCTCAGTGAATACGGCTCGTGCCCGGTCGAGATACCAGCGGTGCAGCAATGTCTTGACGCGCTCTGGCTCCGGCTTGCCGGGCAGCGAGACCAGAAGCTGGCCGCGTGTGAGCTTGACGCTGGCCGAATCTCCCTCCGCCAGCTTCAGCCGGTACTGCCGGCCGAGATAGAGATGCGATTCCCCGTTGATGTACTGTCTTGCCGGTGTGCGGGGACGATAACGCTCGAACTCGGCCAGTTGCCGGCTGATCCATGCAGCACGTTTTTGCACCCGCTCCGCAATCAGTGCCTCGGGGCAATCGACGGGCGCGCGCACCAGCACGCGGCTATCGGGGTGGACCTCGATGGCCAGGGTCTGCCGCGATGCCAGAAATCGCACCTCGTAGCGGATCGTGTCGGTGCCCCAGGTCAGCGTTCCGGTCATCGTCTTCACCCGGCCATCCGGTGGCGGGCGAGCTGCATCGTTTTCTCGATGATCTCGTCCATCTCGTCGGTGGAGAGTGCGATGCCCCGCGCGCCCTTGACCTCGTCGTAAAGATAGTCGTCGATTTCATTCATGGTCCGGCGCTGGGCGTCGAGGTCATCCCAGTAGCCCACCTTGCGGTTGCGGCGAAAGATATCCCACACCGCCATGGCTGCCTCGGCAGCGGTGTTCTGAGCCTGCTCGTCGTCGCTGACGTGGTTCGCCACGAAGGGGCGCAACAGGCCATAGACGGCAGCTGCGTCGGCGTCGCCGTTCAGTGCTGGTGGCAGGTCGTCGCCCTTGCGCGAAACCACAGCCTCCTTGATCTCGGTGACCCGCTGCAGGTATTCCAGATCGGACAGGCGCTTCGCGCGGTAGTCGTCGATGGCCCGCTGAATCAGCCTGGAGAATTTTTCGTAGAAGGCCGGGTCCTGTTCCAGCCGTTCGTTGATGGCGCGCCGGGTGGCATGAGCGATCATGTCGGCCTTCGCTCCAAGGTTCTTCTCGCTGCCCGCGCCTTGCTCCTCGACCACCTTCTGGAAAGCGGCCTCGTCGAAGATGTTCACTGGCGCGTTCAGCTGCACCACCTCGGAGGCCGAGATGTGCGTGTCCAGCAGCTTCTGGATGCGCGGCTCGAAGTCGCGGTAGTCCACTGACTCGGCATAGCGCAGCTTCACCGCCGCCTTCAGATTGACGAAGCGCTTGAGGTCGTTCTTGTAGGCGCGCAGCTTCTGTTCGGGCGTCTCGGTGATGAAGCGTTCGCTGGACAGCGCAATGGCCAGGGTCTTGGCGTAGGCCGACAGCCGCTCGTAGAAATCGGCGCGCAGCGGATCAAAGGCCAGCAGTTGCTCAAAGGCTTCCTCGTCCTGGCGGTTCTTCACCGTCTTGAACAGATCCCACAGCTCGGCATGGCGCTGCGGCAGCGCCTTGGTTTCTTCATGGATCGAGGTCAGCGCACCTTCGAGATCCGCTGCCTCGAATCCTTCCAGGGCGCTGTAGGTGGTCAGCGCCTGATCCAGCTCGCCCAGCACGCCCACGTAGTCGATGATGTAGCCGAAGTCCTTGGCCTTGCTGCCGGATTCGTCCTCGTACAGGCGGTTCACCCGCGCAATGGCCTGCAACAGGGAGTGATCCTTGAGCCGCCGCGCCAGATACAGCACCGTGTTGCGCGGCGCGTCGAAGCCGGTCAGGAGCTTGTCCACCACGATCAGAATTTCCGGCTCGTCGCCGTTCTTGAACGCATTGACGATGGATTTGTTGTAGTCCTCCTCCGAGCCGTAGCGCTTCATCATGCGCTGCCAAAAGGCCACCACCGCGTCGGTGGATTCCTCGGCGTCGATTTCGTCAAAGCCCTCGCGCTCGTCGGGCGGGGAGATGATCACCTCGCTGGTGACTGCGCCCAGCTCGTCCAGAAACGCCTTGTAGCGCAAGGCCGCCGCCTTGTTGGGCGCCACCAGCTGCGCCTTGAAGCCGGTACCCTGCCAGTTCTGGCGGTAATGCTCGCTGATGTCGAAGGCGCGCATGTAGATCACCTGCTCGGCCTTGTTCAGCATCTCGGCACGAGCGTATTTTTTCTTCAGGTCAGCCTTCTGCTGGTCAGTCAGCCCCTGGGTGTGGCGCTCGAACCAGATGTCGATGGCCGCCTGGTTCTGCTCCAGTTCCACCATGCGCCCTTCGTAGAGCAGGGGCACGATGGCGCCGTCGGCCACGGCCTGGTCGATGGCATAGGTATGGATCACGCCGCCGAACTTGGCCACGTCGCTCTTCTCTCGGGTCAAGAGTGGCGTGCCGGTGAAGCCGATATAGCAGGCATTCGGGAACATCTGCCGCATGCGCGCCGAATAACCGCCCAGCTGGGTGCGCTGGGTTTCGTCCACCAGCACGAAGATGTCGGGCGAGGCATCGCTGAACTTCTTGTAGGCCAGCGCCTTGTCGAACTTGTGCACCAGCGTGGTGACGATGTGCGCCTTGCCGTCGGACACCAGCTCCACCAGGTGGCGGCCGCTCTCGGCACGGTCGGGCGAGAGCCCGCAGGCGGCGAAGGTGTTGCCGAGCTGCTTGTCCAGGTCCACCCGGTCGGTCACCAGCACGATGCGCGGATTGCGGATGGCCGGCTCCAGCGCCAGCGCGCGTGCCAGCATCACCATGGTCAGCGACTTGCCCGAGCCCTGGGTGTGCCAGACGATGCCGCCCCGGCGCTTGCCACTATCGTCCGTCTGCTTGACGCGGGCCAGCACCTCGCGAATGGCGAACACCTGCTGGTAGCGCGCGATCTTGCGCACGCCGCCGTCGAACACGGTGAAGGCCCAGGCCATCTCCAGCAGGCGCTCCGGGCGGCACAGGGCGTAGAGCGTGCGGTCCTGCTCGGTCACCTGCCGGCCGACCAGGTAGGGCGCAATCTCCTCGCGTACGCCCAGCTCGGCGAAGGCCAGGTCGAACAGCGAGGCCTTCACCGACTCCGGCAGCGGGCGCTCCAGCAGTGGCGCCAAGTCAGCATCCGCTACGTCCTCCTTCCATTTCGACCAGAACTTGGCCGGGGTGCCGGTGGTGGCGTAGCGCGCCTCGTTCTTGTTTGCCGCCAGCACCGTCTGCACGTAGGTGAACAGACGCGGGATGTACTCGTCGCGCTGGTTGCGGATGGTCTGCGAAATGGCCTGGGCCACCTCGACCTTGGGTGATTTGCACTCGATCACTGCGAAGGGGATGCCATTGACGAACAGCACCACGTCCGGCCGGCAGGTCTCGACGCTGCGGGTGCGCTCCACCGCAAACTCGGCCGCCACGTGATAGACGTTGTTGGCCGGATTGCGCCAGTCCACGTAGTTCAGCGTAAAGCTCTTCAGGTCACCCTCGATGGACTGCTCCAGCGCCACGCCCAGGGTCAGCAGGTCGTAGACCGCCTCGTTGGTCTTGAGCAGGCCGTCGTACTTGACGTTCTTCAGGCGCTGGATGGCGCTCTGGATGTTCTCCTCGCTGAAGAGATAGCTGCTGCCCTTGTGCTGGATGCGGTTCAGCTTCTTCAACTGTTCGCGCAGGATCTCCTCCAGCAGCACATTGCCGGCCTTGCCGCCGCGCGCGGCCAGCGCCTCGGCGGGCGTCAGGTACTGGTAGCCCAGGTTGACCAGCACCTGCAGAGCCGGAATATGGGAGAGGTATTTTTCGTCGAAGCGGAAGCTGTCCATGACTCAGACCCCCAGCAGGCCGCCGACGGCCGGTAGCAGGCGTTTGATGGTGGCTTCCGCCTGAATGGAACTACCGGAACGTTCTTGGGACCGCGCAAGCGATGCGAGCTGCTTCAAGCGGCTTACCGATTCCTGCTTCCATTGCGGCGCCGACCAGCCAGCATCCAGGGATTCGACAGCCTGAAAGAAGTAGTCGGCTAACTGGCGAGAGCCAATTAATCCCAAGAAGCCATATCCCTGCGCGGCAATATGCTGTTCCAGTCCATAGGACTCGAAGGGGTACCTGGCGGTCGCGTTCCAGTACTTCATGACACGGACCAGTGGCTTGATGAGATTGCCATTGGCTTGATTCGCGGCACTCAGCGTCTGGTTGAAACCTTTCGGGTCGGTATCCTGCCAGTTCTGGTAACCGGAGCCTTTAGCGGGGATCTGCAGGCCGCTGAACCAGTTCTGCACAGCAGGTACCAGCTCGAAGCGAATGTGGTTGAGTTCCAGCACAACCGTTGGGTGCGACTGCGCGACTTCGGAGCGGGCATACTGAACGTCTGCGAATCGACGCAGACGATCCAGATAGCTTTGTGGCTGTAGCCCGGTGTCGGCGAAAACCACCATGTAATCGACGTCGGAATGCGGGTCCATAGAACGGGGCAGGATGGTTCCCCGGCTGTAGGAACCGAACACGAAGTGCTGCCCAATCTGATTGCCGAAGTGATTGGTCAGGCGGCTTTGCAGCGCCGTAATGGAACGCTGCACGCTTGCCTTCTCGTCGTCACGCAGAATTGCGAGGTTCGCGAGGCCAGTGAGGTAGCTGTTGATGGTCATGAATTCGCCTCGTCTGTGCGGTAGCGGGCACGGCCGCCGTCGATATCCTCCTTTGCCAGGTCGTAGTCGCCGCGTGCGATCGCTGGCGCCCGCTGGTTCAGTTCGTCGCGTGCCTCAGCGAGTGCGAACAGGCGCGTCTTGGCTTCCTCGGCCGTCATGCCGTCCAACAGGCCGATCTCCCGAAAGATGCGTGCCTGATTGCGCAGGGCCTGGTACTGGGCCGCGACCGCTTTGTGTATCTCTGCACGCTCCGATGGCTTCAGGAATGTGAGCACGGTCGTCAGCGCGGTGGACACCAGTGCCAGCGCGCCTGCCCATTCCGGGTGGCCCTTGAAGGCAGCCGCGCCAGCGACTGCCGCGACCAGCGCAGCGGGTAGCCCGATCCACAGGTGATAGCGGGCCCAGCGCGCTGCCGCGTTGTAGTGCCCCTTGAAAGAATGCTCGGTGTCTTCCTCGATCCGGCTGGCCTCGTCGGCCAGCTTTGTAATGAGATCGTTCATGCATTCGCCTCCTGAGGGATCGGCAGTCGCCACTGGCCGGTCAGCAGCTTCTGCATCAGGCCGCGCTTCTGGGTCTTCAGCGCCGCGACGGACTGGCCGAGCAGGTCGATCTCCTTGCGCAGGGCGTTGAGGTAACGGGCGATGGCGGTTTGGGTGTGGAGGGCCGGCAGCGGAATGGTGATCGCGGCGAACTCGGAAAACGACACGGTCTCGCGGACGCTGCCCTGGGCGCTGTTCTTGATGCGCTGGCGGGCTTCATGGGAGTTCAGCCAGTGCAGAAAATAGTTCGAGTTGGCCTTGTTCTCGTCGAGTCGGAACACGACATACATCGGGCTGAGTACGCCCTCGTCCCAGCCATCGAGGCGAGCGATGGAGCCGACGTTGATGCGCGACGGGTTGTAGGCGTATTGCCCACGGCGCACGACCTTGTAGTTGGAAAGGTCGGCGCTGGCGACGCGGCGCTCGAACTGGTCTTCCGGTAGCACGAAGCCGCGCGAGTTGGTCACGCTCAGGACGCGGGCCTCGTTGCCACTGCGATTGCGGGCGGACACTTCCTCGGCAAAGGTGCCGACATGGGCGTGCGGGTGCTGGCCCCGGCTGATTAGGCGCGACAGTTCGTGGCGGTAGTGCCGCTCCTTCGCCGCGATCAGTTGCTCGGTTTTCTCAAGTGCTATGTCCCAGAGGAGGAGCGCCTTGGCGATGCGCTTCTGGACGGGCTTGGGATGCAGAATGATCGCCACTGCGCGTACGTCATCCTGGTTGATGCTCGCTTGCGCGACTGCAGGCTTTGCAACTTTACGAAAATGCCTACGTGCCGGCCCAGCTTGTAGCACGGCAGCCACATACTCCGGGGCCAGTGGGGCTTCCTCGCTGATGCGCAATCGCATCATGTTCGACTCGAACACCGGGTATTCATGCATTGAGGGAACCAGCATGCTCTTACCGATGTGAGTCAGACTGTTCACGCGATTGATGATGATGTCGTTCTCACGGATGACGTACTGATCACGCTCTTGCGGAGAGAGTGCAACCCTGCTGAACGACTTCGTCGTCAAACGGCCATGATTATCGAAGTCAGTGATCCTGAGAATCGGGGTTCCTGCTCCATACTCATCCGAGTGCTTATAGATGCCGTTCTGGAAAAACTTTTCATCAAGCAACGCTCCTAGCTTTGTGTGCGAGGCTGAAGAATCCTGATGTAGAAGCGGGGGTGTCTTTTTGGTAGTCATTCTTTCTTCCCCCGCCCTTTGCCTTCCAGCTGCCGCTCGGTCTGTTCCAGCGCCGCGATATCCTCCGCATCCGCCGCCAGCCGCGTCGCCTCGCGCCGTGCCGCGTCGAAACTCTCATAGCGCTCCAGCACCAGTTTCTCCGCTACATCCGCGCGCAGCTTGCCGGCGTGGGTCAGCACTTCGCGTTCGTTGAATTGCAGGAAGGCGTCGAGCTTGTCTTCCCAGTCGCGCATGGTCAGGGTCTTGCGGCGCTGGGCCTGGTCCTCGGCGTAGTCGAGGTACATGACGACGATGCGGTCCAGGGCCTCGATCTCGTCGCGACTCAGGTAGTTCTTGGCGACGGTGACATCCTGCTTGCGCACCCGGCCGCCGGCCCAGGTGGTGAGACCCATGTTGGGCAGGGTGGGGTCGGCACGGCCGGCGATGAGTTCCGGCGCGGTGTGGCCGGTGACGGCCCAGAGCATCTTGTTCTGCACCTTCTTGAAGAACAGCTGGGCGGCCTCGGACTTGCTGTCGTAGTCCACGGCGGTGGCGTAGATGTCGCGGATCTTCTGGTAAAAGCGCTTTTCCGAGGCGCGGATGTCGCGGATGCGCGCCAGCAGCTCGTCGAAGTAGTCCCAGCCGCCGGGTTCCTTGAGGCGGGCGTCGTCCAGCACGAAGCCCTTGACCAGGTATTCGCGCAGGTGGGTGGTGGCCCACTGGCGGAACTGGGTGCCGCGCGGGGAGCGCACCCGGTAGCCGACGGCCAGGATCATGTCCAGGCTGTAGTGCTTGAGGGTGCGATTGACGGCCCGGCCACCCTCCCGGCGAACTTGTAAGAGTTCCTTACAAGTTGCGCCCTCGGTCAGTTCCCTCTCGGCGTAGATGGCCTTCGTGTGCTGTGTGATGTTCTGCGGCGTGGTGTCGAACAGGGTGGCGATCTCAGCCTGTGTCAGCCACACCGTGCCGCCCTCAGCGCGCAGCTGGATGGCGGCGCTGCCGTCCTCGGCGGTATAGAGGATCAGCTCGCCGCCGCTCATACGCCCAGCTCCTTGAGGTACTGCTTCATGCGCAGGCGCACCTCGGCCAGTTCGCCTTCCAGGCGCTCGATCTCCTGCTCGACGGCGGCGACGTCGATCTCTTCCTCTTCCTCGAAGGTGTCCACGTAGCGCGGGATGTTGAGGTTGAAGTCGTTGTCGGCGATCTCCTGCAGGCTGGCGACATGGGCGTATTTGTCCACTGGCTGCCGGGCGCGGAAGGTCTCCAGAATGCGCGTCATATGCTCGTCGAGGAGGGCATTCTGGTTCTTGCTGGACTGGTAGTCGCGGCTGGCGTCGATGAACAGCACGTCCTGGCAGGCCTCGCGGGCGCCGCCTTTTTCACGGGCGCGGTCGAAGACCAGGATGGCTACCGGAATCGAGGTTGTGGGGAACAGGTTGCCCGGCAGGCCGATGACGGCGTCGAGCAGGTTTTCCTCGATCAGGGCGCGGCGGATGCGGCCTTCGGCGCCGCCCCGGAACAGCACGCCGTGCGGCACTACCACCGCCACGCGGCCTTCCTGCGGCAGCGCGGTTTCGATCATGTGGGTGATGAAGGCGTAGTCGCCCTTGGACTTGGGCGGCAGGCCGCGCCAGAAGCGGCTGTAGCGGTCGGCCTCGAGTTCTGGGCCGCCCCATTTGTCGAGACTGAAGGGCGGGTTGGCCACGACCACGTTGAAGCGCATCAGGCGGTCGGTCTCCACCAGCGCCGGGCTGTTGAGGGTGTCGCCCCATTCGATGCGGGCGGCGTCCTTGCCGTGCAGGAACATGTTCATCCGCGCCAGCGCCCAAGTGCTGCCGTTGACCTCCTGGCCGAACAGCGCGAAGTCGCGGCTGCCCTGTGCTTCCACCAGCGCGGCAGCTTCGATCAGCAGGCCGCCGGCGCCGCAGGTGGGGTCGCAGATGCGGTCGCCGGGCTTGGGGGCGGCCAGCTGCGCCAGCAGCTTCGATACTTGTTTGGGCGTGTAAAACTCGCCGGCCTTCTTGCCGGCGTCGGAGGCGAAGCGCTCGATCAGGTAGATGTAGGTGTTGCCGATGACGTCCTCGGAGACACGCGAGGGGCGCAGATCGAGCTTGGCGAAATCGCCCAGCAGATTTTCCAGGCGGCGGTTGCGGTCCTTGGTCTTGCCGAGATTGGCTTCGGAGTTGAAGTCGATGTTGCGGAACACGCCTTCGAGCTTGGCCTTGTTGGCCTCCTCGATGTGGTCGAGCACGATGTTGATCAGCTCGCCCAGATTGGCCGCCTTGCGCCGCTCGTACAAGGCATGGAAGTCGGCCAGAAAGCGGTCGGTGACCTCGCCAGTTTTCTCATCCTTGAACTCGACGTAGGGCAGGATGAAGCGCTCGCGCTCCAACTTACGGCGGATGCGCTCCTCGTTGTCGCCGTATTCCTTTTTGTACTCGGCGTAGTGGTCGGCCCACTGGTCGCTGATGTACTTCAGGAACAGCATCACCAGGATGTAGTCCTTGTACTGCGCCGGGTCGATCACGCCACGGAAGGTGTCGCAGGCGGCCCAGGCGGTGTTGTTGACGTCTTGTTGGGTGAGCTGGTCGGTCATGGGGTGGCCCTTTCTGGGGATGGGTGGGCAAGCTTCATCAGCATGTGCGTGGTCAGGCGCTGGCGCAGGGTGGCGATGCGGGCCAGCAGTGTTTGTTCTTGTTCGGCCAGGGCGGCTGCCTGCACGATGCGTTGCTGTGTGGTCTGCGAAGGCAGCGGTACCTCCAGCGCCTTCAGCGCTTCGGCGCTGATCATCCGCACCGAGGTGCCTTCGGCAAGCGCTGCCAGTTGGGCCTGCGTGGCCGGCGCGTTGATGTACCAGCACAGGTAGGCGGGCAGTACCTTGTGGGGCCGGATCAGCAGCATCGGCGCCGCGAGCACGGCCGGGCCGATGCCTTCCAGCACCTGAGCCGCGCCATTGCTGCGACCCCGAGAACGGAACAGCAGGTCGCCCGCACACAACAGGTGGTGGGTCTTGCCCTTGGGCAGCGTTACCCGGATCGCTTCTTCGGCGTGCAGCAGGTTGGCGTCGTCGATGTCCTTCATCTGGATCACGGCGACATCGCCCTGCGGGTCGTGTTCGAGACGCGACCGGAAGGGGTAGCCCATCTGTACTTCAGCCAGCTCGCCAAGATTCATGTTTGCAAAAATGCCGTTACGACAATCATCATGGGCGCCATGTTAGGTCCCCGAATGTTGCCTGTCAATTAAAAGTAACGGCGTTTCTACAAAATTATCGGATCGGCTGTCTGGGGCCGGCCAGCCAGCGGAATCGAGCGAGGTGAGCATTTCCGATGCTCACCTCTCTCTTTAAAGAGGAATCCCCGGGCAGACAAACCCCAGCGCGCGGCGAGCTGTCGCGGGCTGAGCAGTTCGGCGGGTGGCAGGGTGACTTTCATGGGCAGACTCCCCTTCGGTAGGCGGTGCCCGTAGCGGCCCTCGCCCCAGCGCGAGGGCCTTCATCACTCGACCGTGGACGAACTGCTGCGCCTGACCCTGCTGGAGCCGGCCATCATCCAGAGCATCTTGGCGGGACAGCAGCCGTGTTGCATGAGCCTGATCTGGTTCCAGCGCAGCCCGTTGCCGCTGGACTGGATCGCGCAGCGGCGGGTGGTCGACGGGTTCGATACATAGCGATTTGTCGGTCAATCGGTGGCCATGGTTGACCACGGAAAGGCCGCGCCAAGCCCTTGTAAACACAGGGTTGACCTCGCGACTACCCGCAGGGCAAGCAGAGAAAGCAGACTGGGCTAGCCGGGAGCCGCGCCGTTTCGGCGCACACAGGCATGTCGGCACCCGCAAGGCAACCGCCCGGAACCCCACGCCACCCGGGGATTCGCGCAAAGAAAAAGGGCCTGGAGACTATCCAGGCCCTTGGTATTGGTGGAGGCGGCGGGAATCGAACCCGCGTCCGAAGGCGCTCCGCGCCCGGCGCTACATGCTTGTCACGCTGTTTGGTCTCGTCCGGCGGCAACACAACGTGCGAGGCGCACCGCAGGACCAGCCTCTTGGATTTGACCCGCGACCGAAAGGCGCCGATGCGGGCGATCCCGTGATAGTGACCCTACATCTCCGAGCACGGGCACAAGGAGGTTCGGGGCTAGGCCTTAAGCGGCCAGAGCGTAGACGTCGTCGTTCGCGTCTAGTTTTTTGCCACCGGATTAACGAGGAAGATGACGCCCTCGGCATGCTCCAGACTACTTCGCGTCCCCCGTCGAAGCCAGGTCGCCCCCGGGGAACCCACATGGTGGCGGCGGGGCAGGGGGAAATCAAGCACCGATGGTAGGATGCGCGGTTTCCGTTCCGAATCGCACGCGCATGGGCAACATCGTCTGGCTCGCCTCGTACCCGAAATCCGGCAACACCTGGGTGCGCGCGTTCCTCGCCAACCTGATCGCCAACCGCACCGAGCCGGTGCCGCTGGCCGAGCTCGTGCGCTACGCCGAGGACGAGGCGAACCCGGACCTGTTCTCGGCCCTGGCCGGCCGCCCCAGCGCCGAGCTCGGCATCGACGAGATCGCGGCGCTGCGCCCGCGCGTGCATGCGGAGATCGCGCGCCGCGCCAGCGGCACGCGCTTCGTCAAGACGCACAACATGGCGGGCCGTTTCGACGGCCATCCGTTGCACGACTGGTCGGTCAGTGCGGGCGCGATCGTCGTCGTGCGCAACCCGCTCGACGTCGCGGTCAGCATGACGCACCACTTCGGCCTCGGCCTCGACGAGGCGATCGACCGCCTCGCCGACGACAACGTCGCGACCGCGAACGACGCGCTGTTCGTGAGCCAGATCCTCGGTTCCTGGTCGACCCACGTGAAGAGCTGGGCCGACATGGCCAACGACAGCGTGCTGGTGCTGCGCTACGAGGACCTGCTGGAGAAGCCGGCCAAGCACTTCGCGAAGGTCGCGCGCCTCGTCGGTCTCGGCCAGGACCGCGCGCGCGTCGATCGTGCGGTCCGCCATGCCGGCTTCCAGAGCCTGTCCGGGCTGGAGAAGAAGCACGGCTTCGCCGAGGCGTCGGGCAAGGGCGCGCGCTTCTTCCGCAAGGGCCGCGTCAACGAGTGGCGCGAGGCGCTCAGCCGCGAGCAGGTGCAGCGCGTCATCGACGCGCACCGCGAGCAGATGCAGCGCTTCGGCTACGTGCCGCCGGGCTACGCCTGACCCGCCTCGGGAGCGGCGGCGGGCTTCACGCCGGCTTGTTCTTCGCGCGCAGCACGCGCTGCTTCTCGCGGTTCCAGTCGCGTTCCTTCGCGCTGTCGCGCTTGTCGTGCTCCTGCTTGCCGCGGGCGACGCCGAGGTCGAGCTTGACCCGGTTGTGCTTCCAGTACATCGCGAGCGGGATCAGGGTGTGGCCCTTGCGCTCGACCGCGCCGACCAGCTTGTCGATCTCCTCGCGGTGCAGCAGCAGCTTGCGCGTGCGGCGATCGTCCGCGACCACGTGCGTCGAGGCCGAGATCAGCGGCACGATCGAGGCGCCGAACAGGTAGATCTCGCCGCCCTTGACGATCGCGTAGGCGTCGCCGAGGTTGACGCGCCCGGCGCGCAGGCTCTTGACCTCCCAGCCTTCCAGCGCGATGCCGGCCTCGTAGTGCTGGTCGATGTGGTACTCGTGGCGGGCGCGCTTGTTCAGCGCGATCGTCGAGTCGCCCTTCTTGTCGGATTTGCTCTTGGCCATGCGGGTTCGTGTATTTTGCGTTCCTTCCCGACGCGCGAGCGAGGCGGCGTTCCTGCCGCGGCCCCGAACCGAATGATCCAGATCCGCCGCCATGCCCTCGTCCGCCGCACGCCGGAACGGATGTTCGATCTGGTCAACGACGTCGAAGCATACCCGACGCGCTTCCCCTGGTGCGCCGCCGCGCGCGTGCTCGAGCGCGAGGGCGACGCCGCGCTGGTGGCACGCCTCGAGCTGCGCTTCGCCGGGATCACCCAGGCGTTCACGACGCGCAACACGCTCGAAAGGCCCGAGCGCCTGCGCATGCAGCTGGTCGACGGCCCCTTGCGCGCGCTCGAGGGCGAGTGGACGTTCACGCGGCTCGGCGACGACGGTTGCCGCATCGCGCTCGCGCTCGACTTCGACTACTCCGGGCGCCTCACCGGCGCGGCGCTGCGACTCGGCTTCCAGGGCCTCGCCAACCGCATGGTCGACGACTTCTGCATGGCGGCGGCGAACGGCGATGCCTGAGCCCGGCGCGCCGATCACGGTCGAGGTCGCCTACGCGGAGCCGTCGCGTCAGTTCCTGCGACGGGTCGTGCTGGCCGATGGCGCGACGGTCGCCGATGCGATCGCGGCGTCCGCGATCGAGCGCGAGGCGGGCATCGATGCGTCCGTGCTCGACAGCGGCATCTGGTCCAGGCCGGTCGCGCGCGGCACGCGCGTGCGCGACGGCGACCGGGTCGAGCTCTACCGTCCGCTCAGGGCGGACCCGAAGGAGGCGCGCCGACGGCGCGCCGCGCAGGCGGCGCGCTGAAACGGCCGGGATCGCGGGTCAGCCTTCGCCGCTGCGACGCTTGCGGCGCTTCTCGGCCTCGAGGTTGCGTTCGTCCGGGAACTCGCGCTTGTACTTGCGCGCGTCCTTGATCATCTGCTTCGGATCTTCCGGGAAGTAGTCGCCGTCGATGCGCGCGAGCTGGTCGTTCTCGAAGTACAGGACGAGGTCCTTCGACTCCATCTTGCCGCGGCCACGGCGGATCGAGGAGACGTAGTCCCAACGGTCCTGGTCGAACGGGCTGATCACCGCCGGCGAACCCATCACGAGCAGCACCTGGCGCTTGCTCATGCCGGGCTTGAGCGCCTCGACGGTCGAGGCGTCGAACAGGTTGCCCTGCTGGGCATCGACCTTGTAGATCAGGCCGCAGCCGGACAGTGGGGCGAGGGCGAGAAGGGCGAGCCAGCGAAGGCGCATGCGCGGAATCCGGGGTCGGTACGAATCGCCGATGATACACTAGCCGCTTGAATCGCAAGGCGCGCCGAGGAATCGCCGGGAGCATGCCCATGGAATCCACCGATCTGCGCAGGGCGGGCCTCAAGGTCACCCATCCGCGCATGCGGATCCTCGAGATCCTCGACAGCAACGCCGGCAAGCACTACACGGCCGAGGACATCTACCGCCAGCTGCTCGAGCACCACGACGACATCGGCCTCGCCACGGTCTACCGCGTGCTGACCCAGTTCGAGGCGGCGGGGATGGTGCTCAAGCACAATTTCGAGGGCGGGCAGGCCGTCTACGAGCTCGACCGCGGCAAGCACCACGACCACATGGTCGACGTCGAGTCCGGCAAGGTGATCGAGTTCACCAGCGAGGAAATCGAGCGCCTGCAGCACGAGATCGCCGCGCGCCACGGCTACGCGATCGAGGACCACAGCCTCGTCCTCTACGTGCGGCCGCTCAACCGGAAGTAGGCGCGCCGGACCGGCTTCGCTGACGCCGCGAACGGCGACGCGCGTGGGTGGCGCGCGCCGCCTGCCGTAGCGGAACGATCGGCGCCGTCTTCGTCGGCGGCATGGGTGGGTGGTGATCGGTGCGCCGTGCCGGATCCTCGTCGCACCGCTGCCCACCGCCATCGGCGCGGCCCTGCCGTGGGGACTCGCCGTTGCCGGCATTCCTCTTCGGGCGGTAGGCCCCGAAAGCAACCCTCGTGCTGCGGTGGCCGTTCGCCCGGTTCTGCGGCTCGCCGGCCCAAGGCGGCGCGCCCGGAGCCGCGCCGGCGTCGGACCGCGTCCGATGTCAGCCGCCGGCCCTTCGCTTCCCCAGCATCTGCCTGGCGTGCGCAAGCGTCTCGCGCGTGATCTCGATGCCGCCAAGCATGCGCGCGATCTCTTCCTGGCGCGCCTTGCCGTCGAGCACGTCGATGCGCGTGTCCGTCGTGCGACCGTCGCTCGACTTGCTCGCGCGCAGGTGGCGGTCGCCCTGCGCCGCGACCTGCGCGAGGTGGGTCACGCACAGCACCTGGCAGCGCGCACCGAGCGCGTGCAGCTTCTGCCCGACGACTTCGGCGACCGCGCCGCCGATGCCCGAATCGACCTCGTCGAAGACCATGGTGCCGGCGGCATCGCTGCCGAGCGCGGCGACCTCGATCGCGAGACCGATGCGCGACAGCTCGCCGCCCGAGGCGACCTTGCGCAGTGCGCGCGGCGGCTGGCCCGGGTTCGCGCTGACGAGGAACTCGCAGCGCTCGGCGCCGTGCGGGTCCGGATCGCTCGAGCCCGTGCCTTCGAGTCGGGCCTCGAAGCGCCCGCCTTGCATGCCGAGCTCGTCCATCAGCGCGGAGACCGCCTCGCCGAGGCGGTTCGCGCTCGCGGCGCGCTCGGCCGACAGCGCCTTCGCGGCGTCGGCCCAGGCCGCGGCATGCCGTGCCTGCTGCTCGCGCAGCGCCGCGATACTGGCGCCGGCACCGCGCAGGGCTTCGAGTTCCTCGCGCAGGGCATCGGCATGCGCCTTCAGTTCCGGCATCCGCACGCGGTGCTTGCGCGCGAGTTCGTGCAGGCGGCCGAGCAGGGCCTCCGCATCGGCGAGCGCTTCGGGGTCCAGGTCGAGCGCGCCCTGGTAGCGTGCGAGCGCATCGTTCGCCTCGTCGAGCTGGATTGCGGCGCCCTCGACGAGTTCGGCGACCGCGGCGAGGCGTGGGTCGAGCGTGGCGAGATGCGCGGCTTCCGAACGCGCCCGCGCGACCCGGCGCAGCAGCGCGCCGTCGTCGTCGCCGTCGAGGCGCTCGGCGAGCGCGGCGCAGCCCTGCAGCAGCTGGCCGGCGTTGGCGAGCCGGCGATGGCGCTCTTCCAGCGCGGCGAGGTCGTCCGGCGCGAGTGCGTCGCGGTCGAGCTCGGCGACCTGGTGTTCGAGCCAGTCGATGCGCTCGGCGTGGTCGGCGCCGCGGGACAGTTCGGCGATGCGGGCGCCGGCTTCGCGCCAGGCGCGGGCATGGCGCGCGACCGCGGCGAGTCGTTCGGCATGGCCGCCGAACGCGTCGAGCAGGGCGAGCTGGCTGGCGCGGTCGAGCAGGGCCTGGTGTTCGTGCTGGCCATGGATCTCGATCAGTCCCGCGGCGAGCGTCTTCAGCTGGGTCGCCGTGACCGGCCGGCCATTGATCCATGCGCGCGAGCTGCCTTCGCTGCGCACGACCCGGCGCAGCTGGCAGGCGCCGTCCTCGTCGAGGTCCTCGGCGACCAGCCAGTCGCGCAGGTCCGGCCGCGCGGACAGGTCGAACGAGGCCGACAGCTCCGCGCGCTCGCAGCCGTGGCGCACCATCGAGGCGTCGGCGCGACCACCGGCGAGCAGCAGCAGCGCGTCCACCAGCAGCGACTTGCCCGCGCCGGTCTCGCCGGTCACGACGGTCATGCCGGGACCGAACGCGATCTCGGTCTCGCCGACGATCGCGAAATCCTTGACGTAGAGACTTTCCAGCATCCGCGCAGTGCTCCCTGAAGCCGCGGAACGCTAGCACGCGCCCCGGTGGCGGCCAAGACGAGGCGCGATCCTCGCGACGCCCTGTCGCAGCCGACGCGACGCCGCCCTGCAGCGTTGGAAATCCGGCGGGCCGACCCCTATTCTTGGCACAGAAACCGGCGCGCCCGCGCCGTTCCCGTGACTCGATGAACGCCCCGTCCCAGCACCTCGATGCCCGCGCCCGCCAGTTGCTGCGCACGCTGATCTCGCGCTACATCGCGGAAGGCCAGCCGATCGGCTCGCGCACGCTGGCGAAGGCGTCCGGCCTCGACGTCAGTCCGGCGACGATCCGCAACATCATGTCCGACCTCGAGGAGTTCGGCCTGGTCGCCGCGCCGCATACCTCGGCCGGGCGCGTGCCGACCGCGCAGGGCTACCGGGTGTTCGTCGACAGCCTGCTCGAGATGCGCCCGCTCGGCGACCCGGAGGTCGACCAGCTGCGGCGCGAGCTGCCGACCGAGGCGGCGACCCCGGACCTGCTGGGCAGCGCGACCGCGCTGCTGTCGCAGATGACGCATTTCGTCGGCGTCGTCAGCGTGCCGCGGCGCGAGGAATTCCCGTTCCGCCACATCGATTTCGTGCAACTGGACGCCGGCCGCGTGCTGGTCATCCTCGTCTTCACCGACGGCCAGGTGCAGAACCGGGTCATCATGACCCAGCGCAGCTACGCGCCGGCGGAGCTGGAGCAGGTCGCCAACTACCTGAATGCGCATTACGCCGGCATGCGGATCGACGAGATCCGCGCGCACCTGCTGCGCGAGATGCAGGACGAAGGCGCGCGGATCAACCGGCTGCTCGCCTCCGCGGTCGAGGTCGCCGGCCAGGCGTTCGAGGCGAGCGCCGGCGACGACATGCTGGTCGCCGGGCAGACCAACCTGATGGGCCGGCAGGACGGGTCCGACGTCGACCGCCTGCGCGAGCTGTTCGAGGCGTTCCAGCGCAAGCGCGACCTGCTGCAGCTGCTCGAGCGCTGCTCGCGCGCGGAAGGCGTGCGCCTGTTCATCGGCGAGGAATCGGGCTTCGCCGCGCTCGGCGGCTACAGCCTGGTGACCGCGCCGTATGGCAACGGCAGCCGCGTGCTCGGCGTGCTCGGCGTGATCGGCCCGACGCGCATGGCCTACGAACGCGTCATCCCGGTCGTGCAGGCGACCGCGCAGATCATTTCGGGCGCCTTGAAGCGCGGCCAGGCGACCCCATAGTGCGCACGATTCGGCGGCTCGTGCCGCGCCCGCGGCGCGTCGCCCATTCCCGGGACAGGGGCCCGGCGGGAACGACCCGGCCGCATCCGGTATTTCGCGCCCACCGCCATGCGGCGGCGGGCGCCTTTCGACGGTTGGAGAAGGCTATGCAGAACGATCCGAACACCACCGGCGGGCCGGTGGACGAGCCGGGCGCCGGCGTCGACGGCGAGCTCGAGGCGCTGACGCGCCAGCTCGGCGAGGCCGAGCAGAAGCTCGCCGAGATGCGCGAGACGGTGCTGCGCGAGCGCGCCGAGCTCGACAACCAGCGCAAGCGCCTGCAGCGCGACCTCGAGCAGGCGCGTCGCTTCGCCAACGAGAAGCTGCTCGGCGACCTGCTGCCGGTGCTCGACAACCTCGAGCGCGGCCTCGCCGCAGACGGCGACGCGACCGCGCTGCGCGGCGGCGTGGAGCTCACGTTGCGCGAGCTCGTGCGCGTGGTCGAGGCGAACGGCCTGAAGGCGGTCGGCGCGTGCGGCGAGGCGTTCGATCCGGAGCGCCACCAGGCGATGGCGCTGGTCGAGGCGCAAGGCGAACCTGCCGGCCGGATCGTGTCGGTGATGCAGAAGGGCTACGTGCTCAACGAACGCCTGCTGCGACCGGCGCTGGTGTCGGTATCCAAGTAGCCAAATCGCTTGAAACAGGGGCGCGGGGCCCCACGTTCGGGTGCAGTCGCGATCCGCCGGATCGCATCGAATTCGAGAGCGGGAGAGTACAGTAATGGGCAAGATCATCGGCATCGACCTCGGCACGACCAATTCGTGCGTGGCGGTCATGGAGGGCAACTCGGCGCGCGTCATCGAGAACTCCGAGGGCGATCGCACGACGCCGTCGGTGGTCGCGTTCAAGGACAACGAGGTCGTCGTCGGCGCGACCGCGAAGCGCCAGGCCGTCACCAATCCGAAGAACACCTTCTACGCGGTGAAGCGCCTCATCGGCCGCAAGTTCACCGACGCCGAGGTGCAGAAGGACGTCGGCATGGTGCCGTACGGCATCGTCGCGCACGACAACGGCGACGCCTGGGTCGAGACCGCGGAAGGCAAGAAGATGCCGCCGCCGGAAATCTCGGCCAAGGTGCTCATGAAGATGAAGAAGACGGCCGAGGACTTCCTCGGCGAACCGGTGACCGAGGCGGTCATCACGGTGCCGGCCTACTTCAACGATTCGCAGCGCCAGGCGACCAAGGACGCCGGCCGCATCGCCGGCCTCGAGGTCAAGCGCATCATCAACGAACCGACCGCGGCGGCGCTCGCCTACGGCCTCGACAAGAAGGGCGGCGACCGCAAGGTCGCGGTCTACGACCTCGGCGGCGGCACCTTCGACATCTCGATCATCGAGATCGCCGAAGTCGACGGCGAGAAGCAGTTCGAAGTGCTGGCGACGAACGGCGACACGTTCCTCGGCGGCGAGGACTTCGACAAGCGCGTCATCGACTTCCTGGTCGAGGAGTTCAAGAAGGAGCAGGGCGTCGACCTGAAGAACGATCCGCTCGCGCTGCAGCGCCTGAAGGACGCCGCCGAGCGCGCCAAGATCGAACTGTCGTCGTCGCAGCAGACCGAGGTGAACCTGCCGTACATCACGGCCGACGCCTCGGGTCCGAAGCACCTCAACATCAAGCTCACGCGCGCCAAGCTCGAGGCGCTGGTCGGCGACCTGGTCGAGAAGACGATCGCGCCGTGCCGCACCGCACTGGCCGACGCCGGCCTCAAGGTGTCCGACGTCAGCGAGGTCATCCTCGTGGGCGGCCAGACGCGCATGCCCAAGGTGCAGGAGGCGGTCAAGGAGTTCTTCGGCAAGGAGCCGCGCAAGGACGTCAACCCCGACGAGGCGGTCGCGGTCGGCGCGGCGATCCAGGGCGGCGTGCTGTCGGGCTCGGTCAAGGACGTGCTGCTGCTCGACGTCACCCCGCTCTCGCTCGGCATCGAGACGCTCGGTGGCGTGTTCACCAAGCTGATCGAGAAGAACACGACGATCCCGACCAAGGCCTCGCAGGTGTTCTCCACCGCCGAGGACAACCAGAGCGCGGTCACCGTGCACGTGCTGCAGGGCGAACGCGAGCAGGCGCGCTACAACAAGTCGCTCGGCAAGTTCGACCTGACCGGCATCCAGCCGGCGCCGCGTGGCATGCCGCAGATCGAGGTCAGCTTCGACATCGACGCGAACGGCATCCTGCACGTCGGCGCGAAGGACAAGAACACCGGCAAGGAACAGCGCATCGAGATCAAGGGCAGCTCGGGCCTCTCCGAGGAGGAGATCCAGCGCATGGTGCGCGACGCCGAGGCGAACAAGGAAGACGACCGCAGGTTCCAGGAACTCGTCGGCGTGCGCAACAAGGCGGACCAGCTGGTGCACGCGACGCGCGATGCGATCAAGGAGCACGGCGGCAAGGTGCCGGGTGACATCGGCCGCATCGAGGAAGCGCTGTCCGACCTCGAGAAGGTCATGAAGGGCGAGGACAAGGCGCAGATCGAGGCGCGCATCACGACCCTCGAGCAGGCGGCCCAGCCGCTGTTCGCAGCCGCCTCCCAGGGTGGCGCCGCCGGCGATGCCGGCGCGCAGGCGGGGTCGGCGAAGAACGACGACGTCGTCGATGCCGAGTTCACCGAGGTCAAGGACGACAAGTAAGCGACGGCGCCGCGCGCCGGGGTCCGTCCCGGCGCGCGGCTTCTTTTTTTTTTCGGGGCGGGAAGGGGCGACGTGGCATGAAGGGGCCCAGCGAGGCATCCTCCCGATGCCGGCGTCGACCGCGCGCATCGCGCGCCCGCGCGGCGATCGGCACGCCGTCGGTTCCGCTCCCCGGCCACAGCATCCCATTCCACTGACCTCGTCGCCCACATGAAACGCTGCTACTACGAGGTGCTCGGCGTCGAGCGCACCGCAAACGACGAGGAACTCAAGAAGTCCTTCCGTCGCCTCGCGATGAAGTTCCACCCGGACCGCTGCCCGGACGATCCGTCCGCGCAGGAGAAGTTCAAGGAAGCGAAGGAGGCGTACGAGGTCCTGTCGGACGCGCACAAGCGCGCCATGTACGACCAGCACGGCCATGCGGCGTTCGAGCACGGCATGGGCGGCGGGCGCGGCGGCGGCTTTCATGGCGACGTCGGCGACATCTTCGGCGACATCTTCTCGGACATCTTCGGCATGGGTGGCGGCGGCGGCGGTCGCGGCCGCCCGCGGCGCGGTTCGGACCTGCGCTACCTGCTCGAGCTCGACCTCGAGGAAGCCGTGTTCGGCGTCGAGAAGCAGATCGAGGTACCGACGCTCGTCGCCTGCGACGCCTGCGAGGGCACCGGCTCGGCCGACGGCAAGACGACGACCTGCTCGACCTGCCGAGGCCACGGCCGCGTGCGCATGCAGAACGGCATTTTCTCGATCCAGCAGAGCTGCCCGCATTGCGGCGGCAGCGGCCGGACGGTCGCCAACCCGTGCAAGGACTGCCGCGGCGAGGGCCGCGTCCACGACGAGCGCACGCTGTCGGTGAAGATTCCCGCCGGCGTCGACAACGGCGATCGCATCCGCCTGTCCGGACAGGGCGAGGCCGGGCCGGCGGGCACCGTGCCGGGCGACCTCTACGTCGAAGTGCGCGTGCGCGAGCACGAGATCTTCCAGCGCGACGGCGACGACCTGCACTGCGAAATCCCGTTGCGCTTCGGCCAGGCCGCGCTCGGTGCGGAGCTGAAGGTGCCGACGCTCGACGGCGAGGCCGAGATCCGCATCCCGGCCGAGACCCAGACCGGCAAGGTCTTCCGCCTGCGCGGCAAGGGCGTGAAGTCCGTGCGCAGCGGACGCACCGGCGACCTCATCTGCACGGTCGTGGTCGAAACGCCGGTGCGCCTGACCGAAGAGCAGCGCGAGCTGCTGCAGAAGCTGGAGGCGACGTTCGGCGCGGATCCCGCGGCGCACTCGCCGCGCAACGACAGCTGGCTGGACGGCGTCCGGCGCTTCTGGGATCGCGTCACCTCCTGATCGTCGACACGGCGGCCGTCGTCGCCGCGCCACGGTCCGCGACCACCGATGCCGAGCCGGCAAGGCACGGCACCTGCGGGCGTGGCGGTGCTTCGTGCAGCTGCAGCGCAGCATGGTGCGTCCCGTGCCCGGGTTGCGGATGCGTGAGGGTCCGGGCCTACAATCACCCTCCGTTCGATCGACGCGAAACCGAATGACCGCAGCGACGATCCATCTCGCCGTGCACGGCGCCGCCGGCCGCATGGGCCAGGCGATCCTCCGCGCCGCCGCGAGCGAGCCGCGATTGCGCGTCTCGTCCGCGCTGGTGCGCGCGGGGTCGCCGCTCGTCGGGCGCTCGCTGCGCGAGGTGGTCGGCGCACATGCGCCCGACCTCGAGTTCGAGAGCACGCTCGATCCGGACACGCCGGTCGACGTCCTCGTCGACTTCAGCGGCGCGCATGCCTTCGATGCCGCGCTCGCGCTCGCGACGCAGCATCGCGCGGCCTTCGTCAGCGGCACGACCGGCATCTCCACCACGCAGCGCAAGGCGCTCGAGCGTTCGGCGCGCACGATCCCGGTGCTGTGGGCGTCCAACTTCAGCCTCGGCGTCGCGCTGCTGTTGCGCCTCGCGCGCCATGCCGCCGAGGCGCTGCCGGAGTGGGACTGCGAGGTCATCGAGATGCACCATCGCCACAAGGTCGATGCGCCGTCAGGCACGGCGCTGTCGATCGGCGAGGCCGTCGCCGACGGCCGCGGCCTCGCGCTCGCCGAGTGCGCCACGCACGGCCGCAGCGGCCGCGGCGAACGCATTGCCGGCGAAATCGGGTTCCATGCCCTGCGCGGGGGCGACGTGGTCGGCGAGCACACGGTGATGTTCGCCGGCATGGGCGAACGCATCGAGATCACGCACCGCGCGAGCGATCGCGCGGTGTTCGCGCGCGGTGCCGTCACGGCCGCGCGCTGGCTCGCGCGGCGGCCGCCCGGCGCGTACCCGATCGACCGCATCCTCGGCGACGCAAGCGGCGATTGACTCGCTGTGGCGTCGACGTCCCCCCGATTTTGAGTAGCACCGCGATCTGGAGTCCAATCCCCACCTGAAGAGGAGATTGGACGTGAAGAAGCGTTTCAGCGAAGCGCAGATCATCGGCTTCCTGCGTGAGGCAGA
>Ga0180216_1001306_pt1 | contig 22597 bp, 20 predicted proteins | sample eDN3rd37CBELigMG_FD_128879 | JGI IMG/M metagenome (GOLD analysis project Ga0180216, IMG submission 128879) | Enriched Miracle-Growth compost microbial communities from Emeryville, California, USA - eDNA 3rd pass 37_C BE-Lig MG (version 2)... ...
GATACTTACAATGTACCAACTGATTTAACCTTGGCAAAATTAGCGGCTATCCGCAAAGTAATTGATATTCCAATCGATATCTATATTGAGGTTCCAGATGATGTCGGTGGATATATTCGTCACTATGATATTCCAGAAATTATTCGTGTGGCAGCGCCTGTCTACATCAAATTTGGCCTAAGAAATTCACCAAACATCTATCCATCTGGAACACATTTGGAGCCAACCTCGATCGCACTATGTAAAGAACGCGTACGTCGTGCAAGAATCGGTTTGGATATGATCAAACGCTATGCCCCACACCTGAAAACATCTGAAAAAGGAGCTGCAGGACTTGGTGTTCCTGTAGATGCGGATGATAAATGGATGTAGTTACTTTAGGAGAAACGATGGTCCTGTTTACCGCAGGATCCATCGGTCCTCTCCGATTTGCCAAACAATTTGAAAAAACAATAGGTGGAGCGGAATCCAACCTGTCTATCGCCCTCTCTCGGCTAGGACACCAGGTTGGTTGGATCAGTCGTCTTGGTGATGATGAATTTGGTTTGTTTACACGTGATTTCATTCGGGGCGAAGGTGTGGACACGTCAAAAGTTACATTTGATCCGAAATTTCCTACTGCTGTATTCTTTAAGGAAAGACAGGCAGCACATGATCCAAAGATATATTACTATCGAAAAGGTTCTGCAGCCAGTCAAATGACCCCGGAAGACTTGGATGAACAATATATTGCCAGTGCAAAATATCTGCACATTACGGGAATTACACCAGCACTTAGTGATTCATGCAAAGAAACCGTATTTGCAGCAATTGAATTAGCACGAAAAAATGGATTGACGATCGTCTTTGATCCCAACATTCGTTTGAAATTGTGGTCCAAGGAAGAGGCACGCAATACACTAATGGAGATTGCTGCCTTATGTGATATTGTCCTCCCGGGTATTGAAGAAGGAGAAATTTTAACTGGAGAAAAAGCCCCTGAGGGAATTGCCAAAGCCCTTTTGGCAAATGGAAGCAAGCTCGTCGTCATTAAATTGGGGGCTAAAGGTGCATTCTACGCCAATAAGGACCAACAAGAATATGTCGAGGGGTACCCAGTAGAACATATTGTCGATACCGTTGGTGCAGGTGACGGGTTTGCCGCTGGATTTATTTCCGGATTATTACGCGGCTTTGACTATCGTGAAGCTGTGAAGTTAGGAAATCGAATTGGTGCCTTTGCCCTTACCGTTCTTGGCGATGTTGAAGGCTATCCGTTTTGGTCACAGATTGATCCGTCAAAAGGGGATCAAATCATTAATCGATAACCAGAAGAGGTGGAATTATGAGTTTGCCAAAGGTTGCTCTATTGCAAAAGTTGGTAGAAAGTGGAGTGATCGCTGTCATTCGCCGATTGCCAGAGGATAAGGTGGAAAAGGTGGCTGAAAGCCTAGTGGAAGGCGGCGTTACAGCATTAGAAGTGACAGTAGATAGCCAAGGTGCCTTTCAAGTCATTGAAAGGATCTCCAAGCAATTGAAAGGAAGAGCGATTGTTGGGGCAGGAACAGTAATCGACAGTGAATCGGCACGGTTAGCTATTGTCCATGGAGCAGATTTTGTCTTTAGTCCAAGTCTTCATCAAGATGTGATTAAGACAGCTCTTCGGTATGGTAAAATTGCTGTTCCAGGTGTTATGACTCCTACAGAAATGATTACAGCCTTGGAGTGGGGGGCCGACTTGGTGAAGATTTTCCCTGCTGCAGGACTTGGCGTTCGTTACATTAAAGATGTGAAAGCACCTTTCCCACAAGTTCCTGTTATCCCGACAGGTGGTGTTGATCTTAACAATGTAGCTGACTTTATTAAAGCTGGAGTTGCTGCCGTAGGTATTGGTGGAAATCTAATGGATAAGGCAGCCATTGAACAGAATGATTTTGCAAAGATCACACAAATTGCGGCGAAATATGTTGAAGCCATTCAGAGTGCACGCTCAGAAATGAAAAAATAAGTATTTTTTTGTGTGATTTATGTTAAAATCATCATGCAGGCTGGATAAATAATGGTAAAGGGTGATCATAATGCCAATTATTCAGGCTGTTGATCGGGCACTTCGGATCCTTGATTTATTCGATGAACAGAGTCCGGAGTTCAAGATTACAGAAATCAGCGAACACATGAACTTGCATAAGAGTACGGTGCATTCGCTTTTGAAAACATTACAGCTTCATGGATACATCACCCAAAATGCAGAGAATGGGAAATATAAGCTTGGTCTTAAATTAGTGGAGAGAGGACACTCCGTAGTTTATGGCCTAGATATCCGTAAGATCGCCAAACCTTATTTGATTGATCTATCAATGAAGACAGGACAAACCACCCACCTGGTTATTCTGGACGGTCGAGAGGGCGTTTATATCGATAAGGTAGAAGGTCCTTTGGCAGTAATCCTCTATTCCCGGATTGGCCGGCGGATTCCCATCCACTGCAGTGCAGTCGGAAAGGTTCTAGTATCTTTTAAACCGAAACATGAACAAAAGAAAATTTTAGAGAACTATGTATTTACTTCACATACAGAGAACACCATAACCAATAAAAATGACTTTTTGCAAGAATTACAGGATGTAAAACAGGCTGGTTATGCTTTGGATAACGAAGAAAATGAGCCAGGGGTTCGCTGTATTGCAGTACCCGTTCGTGATCATACAGGAAACGTGATTGCTGCAATCAGTATGTCTACTTTAATTTCACGGGTGGGAGATGAGAAATTAAAGGATTTGATTGAATTGTTAAAGCAGACAAGCATGGATCTTTCATCTCAAATGGGGTACGGCATTCTTTCATCACATTCGCCATAAGATTTTGCCCACCGAGTGAACTACTTACTGGGCGAAATTTTATCTATATAGTAAAACAGAGTTTCATAATATAAAACATTGGAGGAATAAAAATGCGCATTATTCGATTCTTAAATGAAAACCAGGTTCCAACTTTAGCAGCTTTAACTGATGATGAGAAGGTGTTCACTCTGCCACAGCAAGGTTTTATGGACCTAGTTCATGCTGCTGAAGCGCAAGGGACCACAACACTTGCATTCGTGCAAAATTTGATTTCTTCCGCATCTCCATTAAACAAAAGCGTACAAGACTTACAATTGATTGTCCCAATTGAAGCACCTGAAGTGTGGGCATCTGGGGTAACTTATGAAAAGAGCCGTGATGCTAGAAACTATGAAGCAACTGCAGGAAAATTAGATGCAACTACATTCTATGATAAAGTTTACGATGCTGAGCGTCCTGAAATCTTCTTTAAATCTACAGCAGCACGTACAGTTGGACCAAACCAAGATGTATATTTACGCAGCGATTCCAATTGGCAAATTCCTGAGCCAGAGCTTGGATTAGTTATCACAAAGGAAGGTAAAGTTGTAGGTTACACAGCTGGAAATGATATGAGCTGCCGCGATATTGAAGGGGAAAATCCATTATACTTGCCACAAGCGAAAATTTGGAAAAATGCTTGTTCAATTGGACCTGCAATCCGTTTAGCTGAAACAGTTGCTGATCCTTATGATTTCCAAATTACTTGCCGTATTTACAGAAATGAAGAAAATGTTGTAGAAGGAACTGCGAAGACTTCCCAGTTAAAGAGAAAATTCGATGAATTGGTTTCCTTCCTAACTCGCGACAATGATATCTTTGACGGTACCGTTTTATTAACTGGAACATGTATCGTACCACCAAACGAATTTACCTTGGAAAATGGAGATCGTATTGAAATTGAAATTTCCGGTATTGGTGTATTAAATAACCCAGTTAAAAGTCAATCTCGCTAATAAAAGAGACTCAAGACCCTAAGGCCTTGCGTTGGGAGGGTATATCATGAGAGTGGATGGAAAAGTAGCGGTTGTAACAGGTTCGGGCTCAGGTATTGGTGAAGCTATTGCCAAACGTTTAAGCAAAGAGGGTGCCATCGTAGCCATTTGTGATTTAGATGAAACAAATGGAAACCGGGTGGTTGATGAAATTCTTTCTACTGGAAATCAAGCTGCATTTTTCAAGTTGGATGTCAGCAAAGAGCAAAATATGAAAGAAACCATCGACAAGGTAGTAGAAAAGTTTGGGAAATTCGATATAATGGTAAATAATGCAGGGATCGGAAAAGCGGGCACCGTTATTGATCAAACCGAAGCGGATTGGGATCTCATGATGAATGTGAATGCCAAAGGTGCATTTTTTGGCTGCAAATATGCAGTAAAGAAAATGCTCGAACTAGGTACCAAAGGCAGCATTGTCAACATCGCTTCTGTTGCGGGGATGGTAGGTGTCTTTAACCGCGCTGGTTACTGTGCGTCAAAAGCGGCTATTGCAGGTTTAACCAAATCGGTTGCCTCTGACTTTGCCGAACAGGGGATCCGCGTGAATTCCATATCACCTGGAACGATTGAATCCCCGTGGATCAAAAAAATTCTATCTGACAATCCAGATCCTGAACAAGCACGCCTCCAAATGCAACAGCGTCAGCCGATTGGACGAATGGGAACACCCGAAGAAATTGCTAATCTTGCAGTATTCCTGTCCAGCGATGAAGCAAGCTTTATTACCGGAAGTAATATGGTAGCTGATGGTGGATTAACTGCTCGCTAGGGAATTTGCCAAGATCAGACATTCGAAGTACAATTATATAGTGATGTTATTAGTCGGGATAAAAATCCCGATCAATCTTCATAGATAAAAAAAAGAGTGGAAGAGAAAGGACAGGTGAATGTACGTGTCAGTACAAACAGAAGTTAAGACTTTTCTTAACTATATAAACGGGGAATGGGTTGCCGCCTCGACAAATAAAGTAGATGCGAGCATTAACCCGGCAAATAAAAACGAAGTTGTTGGTTATATTCAAAAGTCTGGTAAAGAAGATTTAGATAAGGCCGTGGCTGCAGCAAAGGCTGCACAAGTTGCATGGAGAAAACTCTCCGGTGCGGCAAGAGGAGAATTTCTTTACAAAGCAGCCAATGTATTAGAAAAACGCCTTGATGAGGTAGCAGAAACTTTAACGAATGAAATGGGTAAGACGTTCCCTGAAGCAAAAGGTGAAACAGCTCGTGGTATTGCGATCCTCCGTTACTACGCTGGTGAAGGAATGCGCAAAATTGGGGATGTTATTCCATCCTCTGACGCTGATGCATTAATGTTCACTAGCCGTGCACCACTTGGAGTAGTAGGGCTAATTACCCCTTGGAATTTCCCTGTGGCGATTCCAATCTGGAAGATGGCACCTGCATTAATCTATGGAAATACTGTCGTTATAAAGCCAGCTAGTGAAGCTGCTGTAACTGCTGCAAAGGTGATTGAGTGCTTTGCTGAAGCCGGAATCCCTGCTGGTGTTCTAAATATGGTAACAGGACCAGGATCTGTTGTTGGACAAGGAATTATTGATCATCCAGACATTAAAGGAATTAGCTTTACTGGATCAGATGTTACTGGAGCTCGTGTAGCTCAAGGTGCAGCTGCTCGTGGTGCGAAGTTCCAAACCGAAATGGGTGGGAAAAACCCTGTTATTGTTGCAGCTGATGCAGATTTGGATCTTGCAGTAGCAGCAACCATTAGCGGTGGTCTTGCTTCAACTGGACAGAAATGTACGGCAACGAGCCGTGTGATCGTGCAAAGTGAAGTTTACGATACATTTAAAGAAAAATTAGTTGAAGCAGTTAAGAAAATTAAAGTTGGTCACGGACTTCAAAGTGGAACCTGGATGGGTCCATGTGCAAGTGAAAGTCAATTGAATACCGTTCTTTCCTACGTGGAAAAAGGACAAGCCGAAGGAGCAACCCTGATCTATGGTGGTAAGCGTGTTGAAGGCGAAGGTTTAGAACATGGTTTCTATGTTGAGCCTACCATTTTTGACAATGTAACACCAAAGATGGCGATTGCCCAAGAAGAAATTTTTGGTCCTGTATTGGCTCTGATTAAAGTCGATACCATGGAAGAAGCTATTGAAATTGCAAATGATTCACAGTTCGGATTAAGTGCTTCCATCTTCACTACAAACGTAGGGAATATGTTGAACTTTATCCGTGATATGGAAGCTGGACTTGTTCGGATCAACGCTGAAAGTGCTGGTGTTGAACTACAAGCTCCATTTGGTGGAATGAAGTCTTCTAGTTCTGGTTCTAGAGAGCAAGGACAGGCGGCTATTGAATTCTACACATCCGTTAAAACTGTGTTCGTAAAAGCTTAATCTAAGTTGATTTTTTCTCTCTGGATTGTATCTGACAGATCAATCCAGAGAGAAATCATATTATATCTTTTTATTTAGATTAATGCTCAGGAGGATTTTAGTCATGAAACCTAAAGTGTATATTGCCAGATCCATACCCAAGCAAGTAGAGGAGTTCATTGCCGAGCATTGTGATTATGAAAAATGGGAAGAAGAAAGAGCGATCCCTCGTGAAAAATTGCTTGAGGCTGTCCGTAATGTAGATGGTTTGTTGACAAGCGGCACGGCAATTAATCAAGAATTACTTGATCAAGCTCCACGCTTGAAAGTTGTGAGCAATGCATCTGTTGGCTATAACAACTTTGATCTGCCTGCAATGAAAGAAAGAAATGTCATGGGTACAAATACACCTTCTGTGCTGGATGATACCGTAGCGGATCTTGTCTTCGGATTAATGCTAGCAGCAGCTCGCAGAATCCCCGAGTTGGATCGCTTGGTAAAAGACGGTAAGTGGCAAAAAGGTGATGATACCCCGCTATTTGGTTTAGATGTACACCATACCACTTTAGGGATCATTGGAATGGGAAGAATCGGAGAGGCCATCGTTAAACGCGGGAAATTCGGTTTTGGCATGAATGTGCTGTATAATAACCGTCGCAGGAAACCTCAGGTTGAACAAGAGTTGGGGATTACGTATGCTGAATTGGATGACCTGCTTAAGCAATCTGACTTCATCGTCTTGATGACACCATTAACACCACAAACCGAGAATTTAATTGGTCGTGATCAATTCAAAATGATGAAGAATACTGCTGTGTTTATTAATGCATCTAGGGGTCAAACCGTTGATGAAGATGCATTATATGAGGCATTATCAGAAGGTCAAATCTATGCAGCGGGATTGGACGTATTCTGTGAAGAGCCGGTTAACCCTGCCAACCGATTACTGACTCTTCCGAATGCCGTGACTTTACCGCACATTGGTTCGGCCACAGCAAAAACACGCCTCGATATGGCGATGTGTGCCGCGAAAAACCTAGTTGATGCGGTTTCTGGTCGCACGCCGGCAAATCTAGTAGAAGAATTAAAATAATAGAATTGAACTATAGGAGGAATGACAACCATGAAAACTGTTTCTTATCGTAAAGATAACCAAGTTCTTTTAGGGGTAAAAACTGACAAGGGAATCTTGGATGTCGCGGCAGCTGTTGCGAAATACTCTGAATTTTCTTCTGCTCCTACTTCCGCTATGGAATTGATTAATAGAGGCCAAGAAGGAGATGATCTTCTAGCTAAATTGGCTGCTGCAACTGCTGGGGATGATGCGTTGTATTTGGCCGAAGAATCTTTAGATCTCGAAGCTTGTGTTCCCAACCCATCAAAAATCATTTGCGTGGGTCTAAACTATCGTAAGCACGCTGATGAGTGTAATTTGCCATACCCTCCATCTCCACTTCTTTTCAGCAAGTTTAACAACACGCTTTCAGGGAATGGAGATGAAGTAAAGCTTCCTGAAAATTCTTCACAAGTGGATTATGAGGCTGAATTAGCTATCGTAATTGGGAAGACTGCTAAAAATGTATCCAAAGATGAAGCGCTTTCTTACGTTTATGGATACTGCAATGCTGATGACTTATCTGCGCGCGATTTGCAAATGAAAACTTCTCAATGGCTGCTAGGTAAAACGCTAGATGGTTTCGCTCCACTAGGACCTTATTTGGTAAGCGCTGACGAAGTGCCAAATCCTAATGCATTAAGCATTAAGGCGTTTGTTAATGGTGAAGAGCGTCAGAATTCTAATACAAGTGATATGATTTTCTATTGTGATGAAATCATTAGCTATATTTCTGAACACTTCACTCTATATCCTGGAGATGTAATTCTTACAGGTACACCAGAAGGTGTTATTCATGGGTATCCAAAAGAAAAGCAAGTATGGCTAAAAGATGGCGATCAAGTAACGATTGAAATCGAAGGATTAGGAAGTTTAACAAATACGTTGAAGAAATAATGATAGTAGAATAAAAGCCGCCCATTTGGGCGGCTTTTTAGTTTGAAACCGTGTTGTACAAAAGATATTATTATAATATTTGGTATATTAACAAGTGAAAATAGATTAACTCATTAAAAATTTATATTTAAATTAAGTAAAATCTAAAATATCACTTTACATTCCAACAATTTGTTTTTATACTCTTTATAAGAGATAGATTTTACAGTAATGAAAGCGTTATCTATCTTTTTTGTTATTTTTAGGCTGAGTAATTTGTAGCCTATAAATTTAAGAAAAAGTGTAAATGGAGGGGGATTTTCATGGTAAAAGGATCTTGGAGAAAGTGGGTTACATCGGCAGCTGTTGCCGGGATGTTAGCCCTAACGGCTTGTGGTGGGGGTGGAAGCACAAATACCTCATCAGGTGGAGGGAACAATGCACAGCCGGAAAATAAACAGGCGGAGGCACCAGCACCAGCACCGGAAAAGAAAAGTGACTTTCCTAACAAGGCAGTAACCCTGCTTGTTCCACATGCAGCGGGTGGTGGTACAGATGCAACAGCGCGGGCACTTGCGAAAGAGGCCGAGCAATTTTTAGGTCAATCCATTGCTGTAATAAACAAAACCGGTGGCGGTGGAGCCGTTGGATTTACTGAAGGGGCAAATGCTAAGCCGGATGGCTACCTTGTAACCATGGTAACTGTAGAAATCGCATCCTTGCATCATTTGAATTTAACACCGTTAACTTATGAGGCATACACCCCGATTGCCCAAATCAACTATGACCCGGCAACCATTACGGTAAAAGCAGATGCACCATGGAACACCGTTAAGGAGTTTATTGAATATACGAAAGCACATCCAGGTGAAGTGAAGATGGGGAACTCTGGTCCTGGATCAATTTGGCATTTATCTGCTGCAGCCGTTGAAAAAGATACAGGTGTAAAGTTCAACCATGTGCCATTTGACGGAGCAGCACCTGCTGTTACAGCGTTACTGGGTGGACATATTGATGCAGTTCCGGTTAGCCCGGCTGAAGTAAAAGCCCAAGTAGAAGCTGGGAAGTTAAAAACATTAGCAATTTTGGATGAAAAGCCATCTGACGCTCTTCCAGGGGTAAAAACATGGGAAGAAGAAATGGGTTCGAAGACAACTTACCTTGGTCCATGGCGTGGACTTGTGGTACCAAAGGGTACTCCAGATGATGCCGTTCAAGTGTTAACAGATGCTTTCATGAAGGCTGCTGAATCAGATGGATTTAAAGAATACATGAAGAATAATGGTCTTGGAATTGATATTAAGGATGGTCCTGGATTTGGTAAGTTAATGGAAGAATCAGATAAGAACTTTGGAGAATTAATTCCAGCACTTGGTCTTGTAAAGTAGTGCAGAATCTCTTATAAGGAAATCCCTTTGAATAGCAAACTTATTGGACAAAGTTTCGATGCAAAAACTGGTTAAAACAGTTTACTAATCTCCAGTCATGAGGAAACAAGGTGAAGGCTGAGCTTGCTCAGCCTTTTCAGATGTATGTGAGCATCCAAAAGGATCCCTCTTTATCAAAAAAATAGTTGATTCATAAATAATAATGAATTATAATTCAATTACGAAAAGGTGGAAACGTCATTTAGTAGTATAAAACAAACTGTTTTAACAGTATCAAATGGTTTGTTTTTTAAAAACTATGAAAGCGTTATCTACCTAATTTAGGCAGAGATTTGATGCTGTCTAATTTAAAAAGATAAAGGGGGATTTCTGATGGAGAGAGGATCTTGGAGAAAGTGGATTGCTTCTGCGGCTGTAGTAGGTATGCTTGCGCTGACAGCTTGTGGAGGTGGCGGTAATACATCGTCATCAGGAGGAGATGAAAAAGCTTCGGCTGCATCATCTGAAACAAAAACTAATTTTCCTAAAAAGGCTGTAAACCTAATTGTTCCTTATGCAGCTGGTGGTGGGACTGATGCAACAGCACGAGCATTAGCTAAAGAAGCTGAAAAACACCTCGGGCAATCGATCGCTGTTGTTAATAAAACTGGTGGTGGCGGTGCTGTTGGATTTACAGAAGGAGCAACAGCAAAGCCAGATGGGTATACTGTGACCATGGTTACGGTTGAACTTACGACATTACATCATTTGAATCTAACTCCAGTTACTTATAAGGAGTTTAAACCGATTGCGCAAATTAACTTTGATCCAGCCACGATTACAGTGAGAGCGGATTCACCTTGGAAAACAGCACAAGAATTTATTGATTACGCGAAAGCACATCCGGGTGAAGTGAAGGTGGGGAACTCCGGCCCAGGGTCTATTTGGCACCTTGCTGCAGCTGCCCTTGAAAAAGATGCAGGCTTGAAGTTCAATCATGTACCATTTGATGGTGCTGCACCTGCTGTAACCGCACTTCTTGGTGGACATATTGATGCTGTTCCGGTTAGTCCAGCAGAGGTTAAAGCACAAGTAGATGCCGGAAAGTTAAGAACACTTGCTATCGTGGATGACAAGCCTTCCGATGCACTGCCTGGGGTGAAGACTCTTGAAGAAGAGACAGGAATTAAGACGACATACCTCGGTCCATGGCGTGGAGTTGTTGTACCTAAGGATACTCCGGAAGACGTCGTACAAGTGTTAACAGATGCCTTCATGAAGGCTGCTGATGAGCAAGCGTTTAAGGAATATATGAATAATAATGGTCTCGGAATTGTTATCAAGGACGGGGCAGGCTTTGAAAAGTTGATGGAGGAAGCCGATAGTTCATTCGGTGAACTCATCCCAGCATTAGGTCTTGTCAAATAAGAAAAGCTTCATATTGAAGCGCCTCAAAGAAGAGGTTTTGAAACCTATGTGAAGGTGTCAATGGAAGTCACATTAAAGGCTGGGCTCAGCTCAGCCTTTAATCAAAAGGAGGTTGATTAAATGAGAAAAGCTGAACAAATCGTTAGCTTCATTGTGATGATTATTGCGGCAGCGGCTTATATTCAGACAATGCAGTTTCCGTCACTTGAAGGTTTTGAAACAGGTCCTTCCTTTGTACCGAGGATCTATAGTATAATCCTGCTTGTTTTAGGTGCTATTCTATTCTTGCAATCATTCCGCAGTTCTACAGCAAAGCTTCCAGAAAAAGTGAAAGATACACTGATTATTATGGGACTTATGCTCATCTATCTTTTTCTAGTCGAATGGATAGGATTTAATATTTCTACTCCGATTATTCTAATCATCTTCCTAGCTTATTTAAAAGTAAAAAACTGGATTTCCTATGTTGCTTTCCCAATTGGAGTTACTTTATGTATATATTTTATCTTCCAGGTATTTCTTGGTGTACCAATTCCCGAAGGGACCATATTTGGGTAGATAATTCATTTTAGAAAGGAGGAAAACCCTTGTTTTCACAAGCTCTATTAGATGTTTTGCAATTTGATATACTGGGTATTTTATTGCTTGGTGTTATTTCTGGAATTGCCATTGGTTCACTGCCAGGTTTAACAGCCACAATGGGGGTTGCCCTGCTTTTACCTTTAACCTTTGGTATGTCCGCCATTACCGGGATTTTATTGTTAATTGGAATTTACTTTGGAGCTATTTATGGTGGATCAATCAGTGCAATTCTAATCAATACCCCTGGAACACCTGCAGCAGCAGCTACTACCCTTGATGGATATAAACTCGCGCAAAGAGGGGAAGCCAAAAAGGCTTTAATGGTTTCCACTATTTCTTCAGGGATTGGTGGAACGATTAGCGTATTTTTCTTAATCTTTTTTGCTCCCATTCTTGCAGATTGGGCGTTAGAATTTAGCGCAGCTGAATCCTTCGCCCTTGCGATCTTTGGTTTATCGATCATCACCAGTATTGCAGGTGATTCTATGGTTAAAGGGTTAATCACTGGTGTGGCAGGACTACTTATTGCTACAATGGGATTAGACCCTGTAAGTGGCTTCCCGCGCTTTACTTTCAATGAAGTCAATCTGATGAACGGTCTTAACTTTATTCCTGTTATGATTGGGCTGTTTGCAGCAAGTGAAGCTTTCAAAGCTATGGAATCGATTAATTTCCAGGACAAGGTGAAGGTTACTCTAAGTAAAGTTGGCTTGAAATGGCCTGAGTTCAAAAGGATCCTACCAACAATTCTCCGCTCTACAGGTCTTGGAACTTTTATCGGAATGATTCCTGCAGCCGGCGGGGATGTAGCTGCTTTCGTTTCTTATAATGAGGCTAAACGTTTTTCAAAGAAACCCGAGGAATTTGGAAATGGATCTATTGAAGGTGTTGCTGGGCCTGAAACAGCCAACAATGCGACAACTGGAGGGGCAATGATTCCATTGTTAACCCTTGGGATTCCCGGAGATGCTGTAACAGCTGTTTTACTTGGTGCATTTATGGTACAAGGGTTGCAGCCGGGTCCATTACTCTTCCAAAATCACGGTGAAGTTGTATACGCTTTATTTATTGGGATGATTCTTGCAAACCTATTAATTATCGTTTGTGGTTTAGCAGGTATTCGCTTGTTCGTGAAAGTTTTGGATGTACCTAAGAAATTTTTGACACCTACTATTCTTGTTCTTTGTGTAATTGGTTCCTATGCATTAAACAATAATTTCTTTGATGTATGGGTTATGTTGATCTCCGGAATTATTGGTTATTTCATGCAACGTTATGGATTCCCTGCGTCTCCAGTGATCTTGGCTTTGATTCTCGGTCCGATGGCAGAAAGTAATCTTCGCCGAGCTTTGGTTATGTCAGAAGGAAGTTACGGCATCTTTTTTACCCGTCCCATTGCTTGTACATTGATTATTCTAGCGATTTTAACCTTATTCACCCCGTTATTCCGCATGTTGTGGAATAATTATAAGAAAAGAAAAGAGAATACAGAAGCAATTTAATATCCATAATGTTGTAAAATGTGATATTTTAGAAGAGAAAGGCTCAATGGTTTAATCTATGATAGATTAAACCATTGCCCTTTTTTCATGGAAGTGGCTTTATGAGATCAAACAAAAATATATAAATGTGAGGAGTAATGGAAGATGAGAAGCCTAGTATGGACAAAAGCTGAATGGATGGAAATGCAGGAAACAGAAGTCCCTAAAATTGCAGCAAATGAAGTCTTAATTAAAGTGGATGCTGTCGGTATTTGTGGATCCGAAATTGAAGGATATCTCGGCCATAATAGTCTTCGTGTTCCCCCATTAATTATGGGTCACGAATTCAGTGGAACGGTTGTTGAAGTTGGGCCGAATGCTGAGAGAGTTGCGGTTGGCAAAAGAGTCGTGGTAAATCCTTTAATCTCTTGCGGACACTGTGCTTCTTGCCGCAAAGGACTTGTTCAACTTTGTAAGGAACGCAGTATTGTAGGTATTCATCGTCCGGGATCATTTGCTGAATATGTTAATGTTCCTGCTTCATCAGTTCATGAAATTCCGGATTCGCTTAGTTCCTTCCGTGCATCGCTAACTGAGCCGCTGGCTTGCTCTTTACGTGCAGCGAGGAGAGCAATGGAAAACCATCCTTTCGCCAATGTTGTGGTATTTGGAGCAGGTACTATTGGACTTTTGAGTTTCCTTGTCGCACAAATTTTGGGCGCTTCAAAAACTGTCGTTGTCGATACGAATGATGCTAGATTGAAAACACCTGAACGTCTAGGTGCAACCTTTACAATCAATCCAAAAACGCCAAACTTTGTACAAAAGATCAAGGATGCTGTTGGACCAAATGGAGTTGACGTGATTATTGATGCCGCTGGTTTCCAACCGACCCGTTCGGCAGCTGTTGAGCTTGTTAATTCAGGTGGTACCATCATGAATATTGGATTGGGAATTGATCAAACCCAGTTGCCAATCAATGTCTGCATCCGACAAGAGATTAGCGTATTAGGATCCTTCTCCTATACCAACCAAGATTTCCATGAGGCTTTGGAATTGCTTAAAAGCGGACGGATCAATGAAGCAGAATGGTCGGAAATCCGCTCCTTATCGGAAGGAAATCAAGCATTCCAGGACCTAGTTAATGGTCGTGTAGAAAATGCGAAGATTTTCCTTACTGTATAGAAAATAAAAGGAACGTTCCCTTCGAGGGAACGTTTTCTATTTGGGGGCATCATGATGAACTGGCTTATAATTATTCTTTGTTTTATTTGGGGTTCTAATTGGGTAGCAATGAAAGCGGCGATGGATTATTTTCCACCTGTCATGTTTTCAGCTATCCGTTTTCTTTTAGGGGCGGTAGTGTTGTTTTTTATCTTGTTTTATAAGAGAACACCATTTCCAAATCGCTATAAATTGAAATGGTATGCTGTCTGCGGGTTCTTACAGACTGCATTCATGTATGCGATCTCGCAATCTTCCGTGCTTTATATTAATGCAGGTATAGCTTGCGTTTTAGGTTTTACGATGCCATTTTGGCTGTCGATCATGGCGCATTTTATCTTGCCAGGCGAGAGGCTGACACCGGTTAAAATGGCGGGGTTGATGATTGGAATGATTGGGCTGTTTTTTGTTATGAATATTAATCCATTCCTGATGCAATTAGATCGTTTAACCGTTTTTGTTGAGCTTCTTGTCGTTTTAAGTTCGCTAGCATGGGCGATTGCAAATCTGATTATAAAAACAAAGCTTCATAACTGTGATATGGTTGAATTCACAGCATACCAAATGGGTTTTGGCGGAATGATGTTGTTCGTCTTTGCTTTGTTCTATGAGTCAGGCCAGCCAATAGAGTGGACTTCACCAGCCGTTTTCGCATTAATTTATGCGGGGGTTTTAGCGTCTTCCTTGGCCTATGTTCTGTGGTTCTTTATTCTTTCTCGAGTGGGAGCAAGCAAAAGTTCTGTCAGCCTTCTATTAGTGCCAGTGATCGGAGCTTTGTCTGTTTGGATCGTATTGGGAGAACAGTTGGAATGGGTCTCCTGGTTTGGTATCCTATTAGTAGTTTTAGGAATTGGCTTTGTGAATCGAAAAGAGAAAACTGTAGAGCTAAAAATCGATCGGCAAAGCGATATAGCTTCTTAAGGGAGGAGTTGAAACCATTGAAGCATCATCTATTACTTAGTCCTTTTCAGGTGGAGATATTGTTGGAAACAGTTGAAGCTTTCGTGGATAATCAGAAGCTTTTACATATTCCTAACAAAGAGGGAGATATTGTAGCCCTTCCGTTGACAAAAGATGCCTTGTTATTTATTCAGAGGCAGATGGATCAACAATCGGAAAAAGCGGAAATCGAGGTTGAGGTTGCTGAGGGTTCTGGGAAATTGGCGACAGTGGCGATCAAGATTGCTGGGGGTTCTGAGTCCTTTCAGGTAGATCTCAATGACTTTGATGAAAGTTAAGGGCTTTTCTGACAGGGAACCGCGTATATGCCGTGAGCCAGTCAGAGAAAGGCTTGATTCGTGACAGGGGACTGTGTTTTAGCCGCGAGCCTGTCGTGAAAAGGCCTGATTTGTAACACGGGACTGTGTTTTCGCCGTGAGCCAGTCAGGAAAAGGCCTGATTCGTGACAGGGGACTGTGTTTTCGCCGTGAGCCAGTCAGAAAAAGGCTTGATTCGTGACAGGGGACTGTGTTTTCGCCGTGAGCCAGTCAGAAAAAGGCTTGATTCGTGACAGGGGACTGTGTTTTCGCCGTGAGCCAGTCAGAAAAAGGCTTGATTTGTGACAGGGAACCGGGTTTTCGCCGTGAGCCTGTCAGGAAAAGGCCTGATTCGTGACAGGGAACCGGGTTTTCGCCGTGAGCCTGTCAGAAAAAGGCCTGATTCGTGACAGGGGACTGTGTTTTCGCCGTGAGCCAGTCAGGAAAAGGCCTGATTTGTGACAGGGGACTGTGTTTTCGCCGTGAGCCAGTCAGAAAAAGGCTTGATTCGTGACAGGAATCCGGGTTTCCGTCCTGGAAGCTAAGCAAAAATCAAAAAGCCTCCCTACCAAGGGAGGCCCACTCATTATATCGCTAACAGCTTCTTTAATATGTCCTCTTCTAAACGATTCCCCACAAAGAAGGATCCAAAATCACCATAGCGGGCACTTACTTCATCAAAGCGCATTTCATAAACCAGTTTTTTATAGGTAACTGGATCATCTGCAAAAAGGGTAACTCCCCATTCCCAATCATCCAGCCCAACGGATCCGGAAATAATCTGGGTAACTTGTCCAGCATATTTTCTTCCGATCATTCCGTGGCTTCTCATCATGCTTGAACGTTCTTCCATAGGAAGCATGTACCAGTTGTCATTACCGGATCTCCGCTTATTCATTGGATAGAAGCAGATATGCTTTGTTTTTGGAAGAATTGGCTTTAGACGTCCTTGAATATATGGATCGGTGTCTGGATTTACATCTGAATGAACATAAGTACTTAATTCTACAACAGATACATAGGAGTAGCTAGGTACTGTAAATTCTGCAAAACGTGTTTTATTAAAGCTGGTTTCAACTTCTTGCAATTCCTCAAGGGTTGGTCGAAGATGCATGAAGACCAGATCGGCTTTATGTCCGACAACGGAGAACACACCAAAACTGCCTTCTTTCTTTTCTTCGACAGTTTTCCACTCCGAATAGAAGGATAACAATTCTTCCAGAATTTGCCCTCTTTCATCTGCGGAGAGCGATTTCCAGGCTGCCCAATCAATCGTTCTAAAATCATGAAGGACGTACCATCCTTCTAATGTCTGTACGGATTGACTCATTTCACTCACTCCTTATCATTTGTCACCGAAGATAGTATACCATAATCATGCAGGTTTCCTAAAACTTTATCTGTTTTGACGGACTATCGGCGAAAAAATTGGTGGATTGTCCGGAAAAAAGGATTGCAAGATTGAATCTTGTCCCCTATAATTAACCGGGTGAGAATCAATGTTAGATAAGCTGACACCGATCGGGAGGTTGCAGAAGTGGTAGTAGCAACAGGAATGGATAGTAAATTACAAGAAATTCGCAAAATAATTGAGAAAATGCATGTTGAACTTCTACACCTTCAGTTCGTAGACCTTGAAGGTACCTTGAAACAGTTGACAGTCACTGTTGAGCAGCTAGATGATGCAGTAGACGGTAAAATTATGTTTGACGGATCATCGATTATTGGGTTTGCACCGATAAACAAATCGGATTTATACTTACACCCGGACCTCTCAAGTTTTACTGTAATCCCTTGGACAGTCGAAAATGGCTATGCCGAAGCACGATTCCTATGCAGTGTCTCCAATCCGGATGGAACCCCTTATGAAGGTGATACCCGCAACGTTTTAAAAAGAACGGTCGATCGCGCGGCAAAAATGGGGTACCATGTTAACCTAGGGCCTGAATTGGAATTTTTTCTGTTTCAAATAGATGAAAAAGGGAAGCCGACAACGAAAACGTTTGATCAAGCATGTTACTTTGAACCGGCGCCTTATGACCTTGGTGAACGCGTTCGCTTAGAAATTTACCGGACACTAAAAGCTATGGGTTATACGATTGAGGCATCCCATCATGAAGTTGCCCCTGGGCAGCATGAATTAAGCTATAAATACGCGGATGCGCTGGGTGCTGCAGATCGTGCGACGACATTTAAATGGGTGGTTAAAACGATCGCAAAGAAATTCGGGCTTCACGCGACCTTTATGCCAAAACCGCTTTACGGGCAAACCGGTTCCGGTATGCACGTGAACGTTTCCTTATTCCAAAACGGGAAAAATGTCTTTTATGATGAAAATGGACAGCTCCAGCTTTCTAAAACAGCGTTCCAATTCATTGCCGGGTTAATGGAGAATGTGAAAACTTTCACGGCGGTTACAAATCCTTTGGTCAATTCTTATAAACGCCTTGTGCCTGGCTTTGAGGCACCTTGTTATATTGCTTGGTCGGCTTCCAATCGCTCAGCTTTAATTAGGATTCCTGCCAAGAGAGGGCCAGCTACACGAGTAGAGTTACGCTGTCCAGATCCTTCGGCAAATCCTTATTTGGCATATGCAATCATTGTTTCGGCAGGATTAGATGGAGTAGAACGGGAGCTCAAAATAGTGGATGCAGTGGACGAAGACATCTACCATATGTCCGCTGCGGATAGAAAAAGGAGAGGGATTGCCAGTCTTCCTGCAAGCCTTGAAGCGGCATTGAACCTCTTTGAAGAAGGACATATTGGACTGAAGACGCTTGGTGATCATGTTTACAATGAATATATTGCATTAAAAAGGAATGAATGGGATCGTTATCGTATAGCTGTTCATCCATGGGAAATAGAAAACTATCAGAGCAAATTCTAGTCTAGAAGAAAAAGACTGTCATGGGAGACCAAGGCAGTCTTTTTTATTTTCCCTATTCAGGACTTTTTAACCTGAAGAATCAGGGGAATTCCCGATGTAAGGAATTCCTGTCTCTTGTTAGAATATGTTTATAGGAAAAACTTAAGGGGGACGTTATGAAACGGATAAGAAAGGCTGTACCGGTTGAAGAAGCGATCGGGAGAGTAGTTGAAGCATGCCCGCCTGGCAAGGTGGAAGAAATAGATCTCTACGACTGTTACCATCGTGTATTAGCCGAGGATATATTTGCTAGCCACTCTGTTCCTTTTTTTAACCGATCAGCGATGGATGGTTTTGCTATCACATCACAAGATAGCATTGGCGCCACAAGGGAAAATCCGAAAGTCCTGCAGGTTGTTGATCGTCTCGCTGCCGGTGATATGGCGAGTGTCCCTGTAACCCCCGGCCATGCCGTCCGTATTATGACCGGAGCAGCGATGCCCGAGGGGGCAGATGCTGTAGTCATGCTGGAAAAGGTAACGGAAAAAGAAACCTCCGCAGAAAAGTGGATTGAATTTTATGAAGAAATTGAGCCTGGAAAGCATGTATCACAAATAGGGGAAGACCTTACTGAAGGTGAATTGGTGCTCGCTAAGGGAACAAGGATTTCAGAAGGGGATATGGCCTTGCTTGCGACCTTTGGATACCGTAGTGTGGCTGTACAAAGACAGCCGGTCATTGGGATATATGCCACAGGGGCGGAACTATTGCAGGTTGAGGAAGCATTACAACCCGGGAAAATTCGCAACTCAAACAGTGTCATGATCATGGGGCAGGTTCGAAAATATGGCGGAGTCCCAAAGTTGTTGGGGATCATCCCTGACCGAAAAGAGGAAGCGGTGAAAGCGATCAAAAACGCTCTTTCACAGGTTGATATGATCGTCACCACAGGGGGCGTCTCTGTTGGGGATTATGATCTGATGTTGGAAGTCTATGAAGAATTGGGAGCAAATTTCATTTTCGATCGAGTGGCGATGAGACCAGGAAAACCAACAACGGTAGCCGAAGTGCAGGGGAAACTGATTTTTGGATTGTCAGGTAATCCTGCGGCTTGTTTTGTTGGCTTCGAGCTTTTTGCCAAGCCCGCCTTGTTAAGCTATCAAGGATTTGAAGCGGTTGGACTGGATGGTTTTGAGGCCACTATTGCAGAAGATTTCTCCAGTAAGAGCCCCTTTTTGACCTTTATCCGCGCTATTGCTTACATTGAACAAGGGATCGTGAAAGTAATGCCGATGCATAAAAACAGAGCTTCCATGTTATCCAGCCTTGGCCAATCGAATTGCTTTATCCTTGTTCCGCCTGGTTCGGTTACAGTGCATGAAAATGAAAAAGTGCAGATTTTGTTGTTTGCTCCTTTTGCCGAACGAGAGGAATCAAGATTTTCTATACATTGGATTTAAATGAAACATATTTATTAAAAAAAGAGGTGTACTTATGAATCAGCAAAAACTCCAACTACCATTACAAACGATGAGTTTAGTTGTTGGTTTTATGGTATGGGTAATTCTTTCTTCTCTCATGCCATTTATTAAAGACGACATTCCCCTAAGTGCTGACCAAATTGCTTGGGTAGCAGCTGTTCCAGTCATTTTAGGTTCGATAGCACGCGTTCCACTTGGGTATTTAACCAACCGTTTTGGGGCCCGAATCATTTTTTTTATTTGTTTTCTGCTGCTGCTGTTTCCTGTTTATTATATTAGCATTGCTTCTAGTTTTACTGATTTGTTGATCGGGGGACTTTTCCTCGGGCTTGGCGGAGCGATTTTCTCCGTTGGGGTAACTTCTCTTCCTAAGTACTATGAAAAAGAACGTCATGGATTCGTCAACGGGGTTTATGGTGCTGGTAATATCGGGACGGCTATCACTGCCTTTTCTGCGCCTGTTGTGGCAAGTGCTTTTGGCTGGGCCGTAACCGTTCAGTTCTATCTCGTGATTCTTGTGGCTTTCGCTCTCTTGAACTTTGCTTTTGGCGATCGAAAGGAACAGAAGGTCACAACACCTTTGATGGAACAAATTAAAAGTGTGTATCGCAACGAAAAACTATGGGTTCTTAGCTTGTTTTATTTTATTACATTCGGCTCTTTTGTAGCCTTCACAATCTATTTGCCGAACTTCTTGGTTTCCCATTTTGAACTGGAAAAAGTCGATGCGGGAATTCGCACGGCTGGTTTTATCGCCTTAGCCACGATTATGCGTCCATTGGGGGGCTGGATGGCAGACAAATGGAATACATTTAAGATCCTCATGTTCGTATTCTTAGGATTTACCATTGCCGCTATTTTATTGGCCTTTTCCCCGAAGATGGGGCTATATACCGCGGGTTGTTTAACCATTGCTGTGTGTGCGGGCATCGGGAACGGAGCCATCTTTAAATTGGTTCCTATGTATTTCAGCAAGCAGGCCGGAATAGTAAATGGAATTGTTTCTGCAATGGGCGGATTAGGTGGATTCTTCCCACCGTTAATTTTGACTACCTTATATAGCATGACTGGACATTATGCGATTGGCTTTATGGCCTTATCGCAAATAGCCTTGGTGAGCTTCGTCATCGTGGTTTGGATGTTCTATCAGGAAAGAATTCAAATCTCCAATAAAATTGTTGAAGCTAGTGTGGAAGCTGTCCTAATTACAGATGCTAAAGGGAAAATTACCTTGGTCAATGATTCCTTTATAGAGATCACAGGATATCAGCCAGGGGAAGTGATTGGACAAAAGCCAAGTATCTTGCAATCAGGGGTCCATGATGAAGGATTTTATCGGGAAATGTGGAACTCTATTGCAAAGAAAGGTTATTGGCAAGGTGAAATTTGGAATAAACGAAAAGATGGGGAAATGTTCCTCGAGTCACTAACCATTAGTGCAATTAAAAATGACAGTGGAGAAATCAAATACTATACCGGAATGTTTAGCGATATAACAAAAATAAAAAAAGTAGCCAATTAGTTGGAGATCCTTTGAGTACCCGCAAAAAATCAGGGAAAACCCTAATAGGATGCGGGTACTCTACTTGTTATAATACGAGAAGGGTAGAAGGTGTAATTCCTTTTTTACTGATTAATAAGTCGAAATTCGAGGAGGCAGTTATGGAACACCTTGCCACCCAGAGAAAAATAACTTCGTATATCATCCAATCCCAAGAGGAAGAAATAAAAAGGCTTTCCACAGAGCTGCACGAAGGGATTGCACAAACCTTATACAGCCTGTTAACAGGCCTTGAGATCATCCAAAACGGGCTTGAATCCCATGATATGAAACAATATGTCGAACAGTTAATGCAGCTTTCAAAGCGAACCATTGAAGAAGTGCGTTGGATCTCAACCGAACTGCATCCAGCGGTCTTAGACACCCATGGAATATTGCCTGCCCTTCAATCTTACAATAAAATATATACATCGACCTTTGGGATTGAAGTGGAATTAGAGGTAAATGGGGAACCAACAAGACTTCTTCCTACCGTTGAAATATTGCTTTACCGAATTTGCCAGGAAATCCTCTCGAACGCTGCGAAATACGCAGATACTAATCGGGTGCGGATCACTTTCCACTGGTTGAATAAAGAGGTAAAGGTGCAAATCGAAGACTTTGGGGTAGGTTTCTGTGCGGACCATTCTCCTGACCAAGAGCTTGCTTTAGGCATTGCAGCCATGTGTGAGAAGGTGGCCTTGGTAGGGGGGCAATTTCACTTTTCGTCTGAGATTGGAAAGGGAACCACTGTAACTCTTCAGTTTCCGATGGAACCTTGCGTGAAAGGAGATACCGATGATTCGTTTACTCATTGTGGATGACCATGCCGTCGTACGTTCCGGTCTTTCCATGCTTTTAGGCGCTAAGCCTAATATCAAGGTGGTAGGAGAGGCTTCGGAAGGAAACGAAGCGATTGAAAAGGCTGAAGAGCTCAAACCCAACGTGATCTTAATGGATTTGAGTATGCCGCATGGGAAAGATGGATTGACGGCAACGACGGAAATCAAAAAAATGTTTCCGGAGATAGCGATTTTGATTTTGACCATGCATGATGATGAAGAATATTTATTCCGTGTAATACAGGCAGGTGCTTCTGGTTATATATTGAAAAGCGCGCCACATGATGAATTGGTTTCTGCTATAGAATCGGTTTCCACTGGGCAAGCTTATCTTTATCCATCGGCAAC
>Ga0180216_1001309_pt1 | contig 22578 bp, 21 predicted proteins | sample eDN3rd37CBELigMG_FD_128879 | JGI IMG/M metagenome (GOLD analysis project Ga0180216, IMG submission 128879) | Enriched Miracle-Growth compost microbial communities from Emeryville, California, USA - eDNA 3rd pass 37_C BE-Lig MG (version 2)... ...
AGATCGGCGACCAGGCGGACCACACCGGCATCGGACTGGTTCTTCTCGAGCAGTTTCATCGCCCAACGCCGACGAGCGATCGGTCCCACCGCCACGAACGGCACGGCCACCTGCCCGAGGAGTCGAGCGGCGTCGGTGGGCGAAACGGTCGCGGTCGATGCAGGCACAGGTGCTCCCGGCGTCGGAGGGACAGGACCTATGAAGGCTTCCCGTCGGGAGCACATCCAAACGTCCGTCCGGACCCGCAGGGGGAGATCACCGCAACCCTGGAACGAGCAGGCGTGCACGGTCCGCGGACAGAAGCACGCCTTCGGACGGCATGCAACTGTCTTCAGGGCGCGCAAACGTTCGGCGCTGCAGTGACAACTACCCGCCCTGGTTTCCCTGTGCCCTATTTTCCGCGCGCCTGCTTGCCGCGCGAGAGCACCTTGCCGGCCGCTTCCCAGTGGGCATCGGCGATCCACAACCGCGCGAACGCGTCGACCGCCTCCTCCGGGCTCGCACCGTTCACGACGTGCTTGATCGACGCGGAGGACGGATTGGCGAGGGCGCGGCCGAGAGTGCGCCACCCTTCGTCGAAGGTCTCCCGCGGGATCACCTTGTCGACGAGACCGATGCGTTCGGCCTCCTCGGCCCGCAGGATGTCGCCGGTCCCGGCGAGCATGAGGGCACGCCCGCGCCCGATCAGCGACGCCAGCCGTTCGGCACCGCCCCAGGCGGGCATGATCGCCAGCGACACCTGGTTGAAGCCGATCTTGATGTCGTCCGCGGCGATGCGGATGTCGGCGGCGACGGCCACCTCGGCACCACCGCCGAGTGCGTGACCGTTGAGCGCGGCGACGACGGGCGCCGGGAAGCCGGCGATCCGGTCGCACACGGCGCGCATCTGCCGGGCCATGTCGGCGGCCTGCTCGTGGGTGCGGAGCTCGGCGAGTTCCTTCAGATCGCCACCGGAGACGAAGGCGCGGTCGCCACCACCGCGGATCACCAGGGCACGTGCCTGCGCCTGCTCGGCCTCGTCGAGCACCTTCTCGAGCTGGTCCATCGTCTCGGGGGCGATGGCGTTGCGCGCGTGCGGGCGATCGATGGTGACGACGGCGAGTCCGTCGTCGAGCTCCAGCTCCACCATGGTCTGCTCTCCGAACTGATATTGGAATTCTACTTTTCGGAGAATAGCATCTCCACAACCGGCCAAGGCCGGTCTGCACCGGTCGCGCCGCGACGAACGGCGGCGTGACGCCACCCCCGACACTGGAGCTTTCAGATGCGGCAGATCCCCTCCGAACTGGTCGAACGCTACGAGAGCGAAGGGTGGTGGACTCGCGAGACGATCGGCGACATGCTGGCGCGCGGCCTGAAGGCCGCACCCGACACCGAGTTCCGCATCCACTCGACCATCCGACCGTGGGCGGGCACCGTGAGCGAGGTCGAACACGTCGCGCGGCGCCTCGCGGCCGGTCTGCACCGCCGCGGAGTCGGCCCCGGCGACGTCGTGGCCTTCCAGCTCCCCAACTGGATGGAGGCCGCGGCCGTCTTCTGGGCCTCGTCCTTCCTGGGCGCGACGGTCGTGCCGATCGTCCACTTCTACGGTCCCAAGGAACTCGGGTACATCCTGCGCGAGTCCGCTCCCAAGGTGTTCGTGTGCGCCGAGAAGTTCGGATACACCGAGTACCGGCCCGAACTGTGCGCCGACGTTCCCGTCGTCGGTGTCGTGGGACGCGACTTCGACGACCTGCTCGACGACGAGCCCTTCGAGAGCGTGCTCCCCGGCGATCCCTCGCAGCCGGCACTGCTGGCGTTCACCTCCGGCACCACGAGCGATCCCAAGGGCGTGATCCACACGCACCGGACGCTCGGCTTCGAGACGAGGCAGCTCTCCGAGCGCTATCCCGCCGACCGCGGCTCACAGCTCACGGGCGCGCCGGTGGGTCACTTCATCGGTATGGTCAACGCCTTCCTCATCCCGATCCTCGACCACACCCCCATCAACCTGCTCGATGTCTGGGATCCGGCCCGCGCGATCGAACTGATGGAGAGCGACGGACTCGTGATCGGCGGCGGTGCAACCTATTTCATCACCAGTCTGCTCGACCACCCGAACTTCGATCCGGACCGGCACCTGCAGTACATGAAGTACGCCGGCCTGGGCGGGTCGACCGTGCCCGCCGCCGTCACCCGTCGTCTCGACGATCTCGGCATCACGGTGTTCCGCGCCTACGGCAGCACCGAGCACCCGTCGATCACGAGTTCGCTCGTCACCGATCCGGTGGACAAGCGCCTGTTCACCGACGGCAACGCGTGCCCGGGAGTGGAGATCCGTATCGCCGACGACGGCGAGATCCTCAGCCGCGGACCGGATCTGTGCATGGGATACACGAACCCCGAACTCACGGCACGCGCATTCGACGAGGACGGCTGGTACCACACCGGAGACGTCGCGATCGTCGACGAGGACGGCTTCCTGACGATCACCGACCGCAAGGCCGACTTCATCATCCGCGGTGGGGAGAACATCAGCGCGCTCGAGGTCGAGGAGGTGCTCCTGACCCTGCCCTCGGTGGCCGAGGCCGCCGTCGTGTCGGCGCCGGACGAGCGCCTCGGAGAACATGCCGCCGCCGTGCTGCGCCTGCGGCCTGGGCACGAGATGCCGACGCTCGAGGACATCCGCACACACTTCCGGCAGGCGGGCATCGCCAAGCAGAAGTGGCCCGAGGAACTGCACCGCGTCGACGACTTCCCGCGCACGGCGAGCGGGAAGATCCAGAAGTTCCGGCTTCGTCAGGATATTGCGGCTGCGCACACATGAGAATAGTATTCTCGTAACAGGAGAAGGAGGATTTGATGACCGCGAACGATTTGCCGTACCAGCTGTTCGATGCGGACAACCATCTGTACGAGACCGAGGAGGCGCTGACGAAGTTCCTTCCGGAGAAGTACAAGGACGTGATCAAGTACGTGCAGGTCGACGGCCGCACGAAGATCGCGATCCGCGGTCAGATCAGCGATTACATCCCCAACCCGACCTTCGAGGTCGTCGCCCGGCCGGGCGCCATGGAGGATTACTTCAAGAACGGCAACCCCGAGGGCAAGAGCCGTCGGGAGATCTTCGGCAAGTCCATGAAGTCGATCCCGGCCTTCCGCGAGCCGGCGGCCCGTCTCGAACTCATGGACGAACTCCGCATCGAGCGCACGCTCATGTTCCCGACCCTCGCCAGCCTCGTCGAGGAGCGCATGCGTGACGATCCGGAGCTGATCCACGCCGTCGTGCACTCGCTCAACCAGTGGCTGTACGAGACGTGGTCCTTCAATTACAAGGACCGCATCTTCACCGTGCCGGTGATCAGCCTGCCGATCGTCGACAAGGCCATCGAGGAACTCGAGTGGTGCGTCGAACGCGGCGCGAAGGCGATCCTCGTGCGCCCGGCTCCGGTTCCCGGTTACCGCGGACCGCGTTCGTTCGCCCTGCCGGAGTTCGATCCCTTCTGGAAGCGTGTCGTCGAACTCGATGTGCTCGTCACCCAGCACTCGTCCGACAGCGGCTACGCCCGCCACACGGCGGAGTGGGACGGTGCCGACAAGGAGATGCTGCCGTTCGTCACCAACACCTTCCACATGGTCAACGAGTGGCGTCCGATCCAGGACGCGGTCGCGTCGTGGGTCTGCCACGGTGCACTCCTCCGCTTCCCGGAGCTGCGGATCGCGGTGATCGAGAACGGCGCGAGCTGGCTGCCCGGTCTGCTGCAGAACCTCGCCGACACCTTCAAGAAGGCCCCCGAGGGCTTCGGCATGAAGGACCCGGTGGAGGCGGTCAAGAACAGCATCCACGTCAGCCCCTTCTGGGAGGAGGACTTCAGCAAGCTCACCGCCCTCATCGGCGCCGAGCGCGTGCTGTTCGGTTCCGACTACCCGCACCCCGAGGGCCTGGCCGAGCCGACCACCTACATCCAGCACATCCAGCACCTGCCCTTCGAGGACCAGAAGCTGGTCATGGGCGGCAACCTCGCGAGGCTCCTGAAGGTATGAGCTGGCGGACCATCCCCGAGATGGTCCTCAGCGCCGGCGACCGCTTCGGTGATGCCGAAGCGGTCGTCGACGGGGACCTCCGGATCTCCTTCACCGATTTCACCGATCGAATCCGCCGCGCCGCCGGAGCATTCGCCGACGCAGGTGTCGGCAAGGGTGATCGGGTGGCGATCTGGGCCCCCAACTCCGCCGCGTGGATCGTCGCGGCCTTCGGCCTGCTCACCGCGGGTGGTGTGCTCGTCCCGGTGAACACCCGCTACCGCGAGGACGAGGCGGGCGACATCATCCGGCGCAGCGGAGCGAAGCTGACCCTCGTGCAGGACGGCTTCCTCGACCAGGAATACGCGGTGCCGGCCGGCACCCCCCGGATCGACATCGCATCCGGTTTCCTGGACAGCGGAAGACCTTTCACCCGCGAGGTGGTCGGCGAGGACATCGCCGACATCATGTACACCTCGGGCACCACCGGACGCCCCAAGGGCGTGATGATGAACCACCTGCAGACCCTCCGGATGTTCTCCGAGTGGTGCGATCTGGCCGATCTGCGACGCGGCGACCGTTACCTGCTCGTCAACCCGTTCTTCCACATGTTCGGCTACAAGGCCGGCCTCGTCGCGTCGTTCATCCGCGGCGCCACGATGATTCCCGTCCCGGTCTTCGAGACGGACACCGTCCTCGACCTGATCGAGCGGGAACATGTGACCATGCTGCCCGGACCACCCACGCTCTACCACTCGCTCCTCGCAGCGCAGCAGGACCGGACCCACGACCTGTCGTCGCTGCGCGCGGCGGTGACCGGATCGGCCGACATCCCGGTCGATCTGATCCGGCGGATCCGGAGCGAACTGCCCTTCGAGACGATCATGACGGGATACGGTCTGAGCGAGGCCGGCACCGCGACGGCCTCCCGCCGCGGCGACACCTTCGAACAGATCGCCACGACCGTCGGAAAACCCTGCGACGGTGTGGAAGTGAGCATCGCCGACGACAGCGAAGTGCTCATCCGCGGATACAACGTGATGCAGGGCTATCTCGACGATCCGGAGGCCACCGCCGCAGCCGTCGATACCGAAGGATGGCTCCACACGGGTGATCTCGGCGAGATCGGCGCCGACGGTCACCTCCGGATCATCGGCCGCAAGAAGGACATGTTCGTCGTCGGCGGTTTCAACGCCTATCCCGCCGAGATCGAAGGTTTCCTGCTCGAACACCCCGCCGTCGACCAGGTGGCCGTGATCGGGATCCCCGACGAACGGCTCGGCCAGGTGGGCAAGGCGTTCGTCGTCTCGTCCGATCCCGTCCCCGCCGAGGACCTGATCGCCTGGAGCCGCACACGCATGGCGGGATTCAAGGTCCCGCGTGTCGTCGAATACATCGACGCGCTCCCCCTCAACGCGACCGGCAAGGTCGTCAAAGAACTACTCCGTTGACACATCCCCCTCAGACAGGAGTTCCGGCATGTCGGACGAAGCTGCGATGATCGATTTCGCCGTGAAGTGGCGGCACTGGAACGGTGGTCCCGACGAGGACATCTGGGTCACCTTCGGGATCACCCCCGAGAACTACTTCCACCGCCTCCGCGGCCTGCTGACCAAGCATCGGTGGAACCGGTTGGAACCGCACATCCTCGAACAACTCGTGCGCATCTGCGACGAGCGGCTCGACACCGTCGACATCGCCTCCGCAGCGGGCCGACGTGATCGGGCACGGTACGCCTCCTCGGCACATCCGCTCAGCAGATTGTCCGCCTGACCAGGGTTTCGAGGAACTTCACGGGAATCGGTTTCGCCCTCCGTCGACTCGCGTATCCGCCGAGCCACCGAGCTCGATCGGAGGGAACAATCGTGAAGAACGGTTCCGTCGACCCGAAGCCGGAAGCTCACGAAGAGCCGCCGGAGAAGGTACGCCGCGCCATCGGTGCGTCGGCCATGGGTAATTTCACCGAGTGGTTCGATTACGGCGTCTACGCCTACACGGCCACCTACATCGCCGATTCGTTCTTCCCCGGCGATCTCGAATCCGCGACGCTGCTCACGCTGGGTGTCTTCGCGGTCTCCTTCATCATTCGGCCCCTGGGCGGTTTCGTGTGGGGTCCGCTCGGCGACCGGTTGGCCGTCGTCAGATCCTGGCGCTCACCATCCTTCTGATGGGTGGTTCGACGGTGCTGCTCGGCGCGGTCCCGTCGTACGAGTCGATCGGGTTCTGGGCGCCTCTGCTGCTCGTGCTGCTGCGCATCATCCAGGGCTTCTCCACCGGCGGTGAGTACGGTGGCGCGGCGACCTTCATGGCCGAGTACTCGCCCGACCGCAGGCGTGGCTTCTACGGCAGCTTCCTCGAGTTCGGCACGCTGGGCGGTTTCTCCGCCGGCGCGTTCCTCGTCCTGATGATCGACCTGCTGTCCACGGACGCCTTCATGGCGACCTGGGGTTGGCGCCTGCCGTTCTTCGTCGCCGGCCCGCTCGCGTTGGTGGGCCTCTACCTCCGTTCGAAACTCGACGAGACGCCGGTCTTCAAGGAACTCGAGGAGGCGCACCAGGAGGAGGCCAGCATCGGTGCCGAGTTCAAGGACCTGCTCACCCGGTACTGGCGACCGATCATCAAGATGATGGGTCTGGTCATCGCGCTGAACGTCTGCAACTACACGTTGCTGAGCTACATGCCGACCTATCTCGAGGATCGGATCGGTCTGACGACCACCTCGGCGCTGATCCTGGTGTTGATCGGTCAGCTCGCGATGATGGCGGTCATCCCGTTCTCCGGGGCGTTGTCGGACCGGATCGGGCGCAAGCCCCTCTGGGCGGCGTCGCTGGTAGGTCTGTTCGTTCTCGCCGCGCCGATGTACATGTTGATGTCGGTGGGCTTCGGCTGGGCGATTCTGGGCTTCACCGTGCTCGGCCTGTTGTACGTGATGCAGCTGTCGACCATCTCGGCGACCTTCCCCGCCATGTTCCCCACGCAGGTCCGGTTCGCCGGGTTCGCGATCTCGTACAACCTGTCCACCTCGATCTTCGGTGGTACGGCTCCCGCGATCAACGAATGGCTCGTCGAGCGGACCGGCAACGATCTCATGCCGGCCTTCTACATGATGGGCGCGTGCGTGGTCGGGCTCGTCGCCCTCTACTTCGTGGCGGAGACCGCGGGGGCATCGCTGCGTGGACGCGGCATCCCGGGTATCGACAACGAAGCACACCCCACCGCCCTGTCCCATCACTGACGGGAGACGGCCGGCGCAGCTTCTGTATCGGTCCGGTCCTCGGGTCGGACACGACGGATGGCCAGGGTCACGGCGGCGGCCAGCAGCGCGGACGCCGCCCCGATCAGCATGCCGGTGAGGAGTCCTCCCTCGGACGGGATCGATGTTCCGCGGAAGGCGACGGTCGTCTGCGCCAGCACGACCCCCGCGACCGCCGCCGACGCCGTGCCTCCGACCGAACGCAGCAGGGTGTTGACGCTGTTGGCCGACGAGATCTGCGTCGGCGGCACCGCCCCCATGATCAATGTGGGGATGGCCCCGTACGCCAGTCCGATCCCCGCCGCGACGCAGCAGGTGAGCGCCATGAGACCCCACGGTGATCGCATGAGGAGTCCCGCAAAGGCATAGGCCGCGGCGATCATCAGGCAGCCCGCGAACAGGGTCGTGCGGGGGCTGCGCAGGGTCGTCAGCCGCGCCCCCAGCGGGGAGATCGCCATCATCAGCAGACCGGCCGGTGCGCACCACAGCCCCATGGCCACCATCGACTGTCCCAGTCCGTATCCGGTCTCCGTGGGCAGCATGAGGATCTGGGGAACGAGCAGCGCCTGGAAGTACATCGAGAAACCGATCAGGGCCGCGACGATGTTGGTGACGAGGACCCGGTTCCCCTTCGAGACCCGGAGATCGACGAGCGGTGCCGGAGACCTCAGTTCCCACCGGCCCCACACCACGAACGCGACGATCGAGACCGCGAACAGGATCGGGATCGTCGCACCCGTCCAGCCCCAGTCACCGCCCTTGGATATCGCCAGCAACCCGGCGACCAGTGCGACCGAGAGCCCGAGGGTGCCGACGAGGTCGAATCGGCCCGCCTCCGCCGGCACCGGGGTGTCCCGCACCAGCCGGGCGATGAGCACCGCGACGAGCACACCGGCGAGACCGGCTCCCCAGAACAGCATCCGCCAGTTCGTGTACTGGACGACGGCCGCAGCGAGCGGCAGGCCGAGTGCTCCCCCGATCCCCAGGGACGAACTCATCAGGGCGATGGCCGAGCCGAGACGAGCCGGTGGCACGAGGGAACGCAACGCACTGATGCCGAGGGGCACGATCCCGAAGCCCGCACCCTGGAGGGCACGGCCGACGAGCATCGGGGCCAGGGACGACGACAGTGCACACAGGAACGACCCGACGATGAGTGGGATCGTGCACACCAACAGCATCCGGCGCGCGCCGTACATGTCGCCCAGGCGTCCCGTCACGGGTGTCGCGACGGCACCCGCGAGCAGGGTCACCGTGACCACCCAGGACGCATTGGACGGGCTGGTCCCGAGCAGGGCGGGCAGTTCACCGAGCAGTGGGATGACGAGGGTCGACATCACCGTGGTGACGATGCCCGCGAAGACCAGTACCCGGATCGTGCGGCCCTTCGGTCGATCAGGCGTCCGCACCGGCACCGACGGCGGCGGGTTCGGGAAGATCGCGTCCGGTCACGGACGGCAGCGGGAAGTGGCAGGCCGCGTACTGGCCCGGACGGACCTCACGCATCTCGGGTTCCTCTTCGGCACAACGGTCCTGGGCCATCGGGCAGCGGGTGCGGAACCGGCAACCCGTGGGAGGTGCGAGCGGCGACGGCACGTCGCCGGCCAGGGGTGGTCCGGCGAAACCCTTCTCCGGGTCGGTCAGCGGCACCGAATCGAGCAGCGCGCGCGTGTAGGGATGCGCCGGGTCGTCGTACATCTCGATGGAATCACCGAATTCGCAGACCTTGCCCAGGTACATGACCATGACCTTGTCGCTCACCGTGCGCACCACACCGAGATCGTGGGCGATGAACACGACGGTGAGATCGAACTCGGCCTTGAGTTCCTCGATCAGGTTGAGGATCTGGGCCTGCACCGACACATCGAGCGCCGAGACCGGTTCGTCGCAGATGAGCAGCCGGGGATTCAGGGCGAGCGCTCGCGCGATGGCGACGCGCTGCGCCTGGCCACCCGAGAGCTGACGGGGCAGCATGCCGGCGAATCGCTCGCCGGGCAGACCGACCTGTTCGAGGACCGACACCGATGTCGTCGCCCGTTCCTTCGCAGGTGTTTTCGCGACCGTCAGGCCCTCGACGACGATGTCGGCGACCGACCGGCGCGGATTGAGCGAGGCGACCGGATCCTGGAAGATCATCTGCATGTCGCGCCGGAGGGAGCGCATGCGCTTCTCGCTCGCCTCCTCGATCCACTCGTCGCCGAACCGGATACGGCCGGAGGTGATGCGGTCCAGCCGCAGCACCGCACGACCGGTGGTCGACTTGCCGCACCCGGATTCGCCGACGATGCCGAGGGTTTCACCGGGCAGGATGTCGAAGCTGATCTTCGAGACCGCCTGCACCGTACCGTTGTCGGTGGGGTACTCGACCACCAGGTCCTGCACACTGAGCAGGGCCTCGTCGCCGCGCAGATGAGTGGCACCACTACCGGCCATGGGATTCACCTCCGGAAACGGCCCCGACCGGAACGGTCACCGGGCTCAGACACGCAACGTGATGATCGACGCCCACCGACTCGAGTGGGGGCGGCGTGGTGTGGCACTGGTCCGACGCGTGATTGCAGCGCGGCGCGAACCGGCACCCCTCGGGCGGTGAGGTCGGGTCGGGCAGCGACCCGCCGATCACCCGCAGCGGTGCGTGCCGCACGTGGTCGATCGTCGGGGTCGCCCCGAGCAGTGCGTGGGTGTAGCGGTGCATCGGCTGCTCGAACACCTCACGGGTGGAACCGACTTCGGCGAGCCGCCCCGCGTACATCACCGACACCCGGTCGGTGCGACCCGCGACCACCGCGAGGTCGTGACTGATGAGCATCATCGACATGCCCCGGTCGCGCTGGACGCGCCGCAGCAGGTCGAGGATCTGACGCTGGATCGTCACGTCCAGGGCGGTCGTCGGTTCGTCGGCGATGAGCAGATCCGGTTCGCACGCCAGCGCGATCGCGATCATCACGCGCTGGCGCATGCCACCGGACATCTCGTGGGGATAGTTGCGGAGGCGTCGTTCCGGATCGGGGACGCCCACCTCCTCGAGGAGCTTCAGCGCCCGCGTGTGTGCCTCGGATCTGCTGACGCCGAGGTGCTTCCGCATCCCCTCGGTGAGCTGTCGCTCGACCCGGACGACCGGATTGAGCGAACGACCCGGATCCTGGAAGACCATCGCGATCTGTTTGCCCCAGATCTCGCGCTTCTCCTTCTTGGTCAGGGCCAGCAGGTCGCGGCCCTGGAAGGTCACCGATCCGGATCGGCCCGAGCGGGGTGGCATGAGCCCCATGATCGCCCGGGCCATCACCGACTTTCCGGAGCCCGACTCGCCGACGATACCCAGCGCCTGTCCGGAGTCCAGGTCGAGCGACACGTCGTCCACTGCGCGGACGGTGCCTCGTGGCGTGCCGATGTAGGCACGGAGATTTCTCACTTCGAGAATCGGCTGAGTAGTCACGGCGAGCCGGTCCCTTCCGTCTTGTCGGCTGTATCGGCTAGTTGCTGAGCCAGAATTCGGCCGGCATCGGCGATCCGAGGGTGTAGAGCTGCACGCCCTGCAGATCCTTCGAGTAGGCGACCGAGGGGGTGGCCCGGACGTACCAGAGACCCACCACCTGATCGGCCAGGCGCTGCTGGACGACGTCGTAGGCTTCCTTGCGTTCCTCGACGGTCGCGCCGAACCGGCCGCGCTCGAGAGCTGCGTCGAGCTCGGGATCGTTGATCCCGGTGAAGTTGCCGGTCGACGTGGAGTCGAACGCGATCGAGAGCGGGAAGTCGGGGTCCTGCGTGATCGCCGAGGAAATGATCATGTCGAAGTCGCGCGCACCCGCCCGCGCCGTGAGCGTCGGGTAGTCGAGCACCTCGACCTGCATGTCCACGTTCTCGAATGCTCCGAGCTGGGCCTGGATGGCTTCGCCGAGAGAGCGCGCCTCCGCTGTCGGGTAGGCCAGGTAGGTGAACGAGACGGGCTTGCCTTCGGCAGCGAGTTCGTCGAACAGCTTCTGCGCTTCCTCGGTATTCGTCTCGGAGAGCTGGATGTCGGCGTAGTAGGGCGAATCCTCGGGGAAGAAGGTGCGGGGGATCTCGCCTTCGCCGTTGTACACCACGGTGTTCGCGGCATCGAGATCGACAGCGAGAGACACCGCGCGACGTGCCCGCTCATCGTCGAAGGGGGCCCTGCGGAAGTTCATCGCGGCGAACTGTCCACCGCCGGTCGATGTCACCTGGGTGGCGAGGCCCGCAGATTCGGCACGCTCGAGGCTGGTCCAGCTCGATTCCATCGACAGGTCCGCGGCCCCCGTCGTGGCTGCGTTCAGTCGCTGGTTGTAGTCGGCCACCGTCCGGATCGTGAGTTCGTCGAGGTAGGGCTTCGGGGCGTCCCAGTACGATTCGTTCTTCTCGAGTCGGATCGAGTCCTGACGGGTCCAGTTCACGAGCGTGAACGGCCCTGCACCGATGGGGTTCTCGTCGAACGCCTGCTGCCCCTGTTCGAGGGCGGCCGGCGATGCGATCCAGTTCAGTGCACCGGCGACGATGGCCTGGGCGAACTGCGGGTTGGGCTCGACCATCGTCACACGCAGGGTGGTCGGGTCGACGACCTCGGTGGACTCGATCTGCGATGCCTGACGGATCGTCGTCGAGGCCAGCGCCGGGTCCTTGAGGCGGTCCCAGTTGAACTTCACTGCGGCGGCGTCGAGAGGGGTGCCGTCGCTGAACTTCAGGTCGGGCTGCAGTGCGAGCGTGAACGTCTTCCCGTTGTCCTCGGTCGAGAAGTCGGTCGCCATGCGGTATTCGACGTCGAACGTGTCGTTGTTCGTGATGATCAGTTCGCCGTAGAGAGCGTTGCCCAGCACCGGCTGATGGGCCCATGTGTTGGACAGCGCGGCGGGATCGAGCGAGCGAGGCTCACCGGCCTGGAGGATGGTCGCGGAACCACCTGCCACGGGATCACCGACCGCCGCGGTGTCCTGGGCCGAGGCGGTATCGGAACCGCTCGATCCACAGGCCCCGAGGACCAGTACGGCGGAACAGGCCACGGCGACCGCCGCGAACATTCTTCTACGTCGAATCATGGTCGACCTTTCTTCGGAAATTCTGGGTACGAACACTTCTCGGTATCTCAGTCGTGGAGCGTGCGGTCGTACTTGGTACGGAGATGGTCGCCGACCTGATTGAGGGCGAACACCGTGAAGAAGATGACGAGCGCCGGTACGAACACCAGGTGCGGTGACGTGGCGATGGCGTCCTTGCCGTCGTTGATCATTCCGCCCCAGCTGGGCTGCGGCGGCGGGATGCCCAGGCCGAGGAAGCTCAACGATCCCTCCGCGACGATGAGCGCCGCGATCACGATGGGCATGTACGACGCGAGGGGCGCGAGGACGTTGGGCATGATCTCCCGGAACAGGATCCGTCCGCTGCCGGCGCCCATGTTCTTGGCGGCCCTGACGAATTCACGCGACGACCAGGAGAGGGTGTTGGCTCGCGCCAGGCGGATGAACGACGGGATCGCCAGCAGGCCGAGACCGAAGAGGATGGTCCGGACACTCGGGGTGAGGATCGAGGCGAGGGCCAGGAGCAGGATCAGCGGGGGGAAGGCGAGCATCGCGTCGGCCAGCAGCGAGATCACGGCGTCGACACGCTTGCCGAAGTATCCGGCGATCATGCCGAAGAACGATCCGATCAGGAAGCCCACGAGGCCGGCCACGGCACCGATGACGAGCGAGACCTGCGCGCCGTAGACGACGCGGGACAGGATCGACCTGCCGAGGGTGTCGGTCCCCAGGAGCGTGTCGAGCGAGTCGAGGTTCGGGGGCGTCCGCGGAGGTCCGATCGGAACGTTGTACGGCGCCAGCGGGAGAACGCTCGCGAAGATCGCGGCACCGATGATGAGCACCAGCCACACGATCGACAGGTAGACCAGCACCGAGCGGGTCTTCTTGGCGGCGGGTACCTTCGGCAGATCCTCGGTGGTCGACTCGACCCGCTGTGCGTCGTCCTTCTTCTCGAGCGCGACCTGCGTCATGCTCCGACCACCTTCCTGACCCGCGGGTCGACGACTTGGTAGCTGAGGTCGACGAGGGTGTTGATGCCCACGTAGACGACGGCGATGAAGGCCACGATCCCCTGCACCATGATCACGTCGCGGGAGGTGATGGAGGAGGCGACGAGTTGGCCCAGACCCGGGAGGCCGAACAGGGTCTCGACGATCACCGTGCCGCCGATGAGGCGGCCGAGGTTGATGCCGGCAACGGTGATGAGCGAGAACGACGAGGGCCTCAGTGCGTGCCGGAACATCACGTACCAGGACGGCATCCCCTTGGCCCGGGCCGCGGCGATGAAATCCTCACGCAGCGTGCCCATGAGGTCGGTACGGAGCAGGCGGTGGAAGGCCGCGATCTCGGTGAGGGCGATGGCGAGCGCCGGGAGCATCGCGCTGCGCAAGTTGTCGCCGAGACCTTCGCTGATCCGGGACCAGCCCATCACCGGGAAGATCTGGAGCTTGATCGCGAGGAAGTAGATGAGGACGGGGCCGGCGATGAAGGCGGGCACCGAGAGGAAGACGGCCGACAGGGCGTTCATGCCGCGGTCGACGGCGCTACCCGGGCGGGATGCGGAGATCACGCCCATGACGAGTGCGACCACCAGTGCGATCAGCAGACCCATCGCGGCGAGCTGGAGAGTGACCGGCAACCGTTCGGCGATGGCCTCGCTCACGGATTGACCCGTCAGCGGCGAGGTTCCGAGATCGCCCCGGACCGCGTCGGACAACCACCCGAAGTACTGGCTCCAGAAGGGCGCGTCGAGGCCGAGCTTGGCGTTCAGTTCGGCGACCGCCTGGGGAGTTGCGTTCTCCCCCAGGATGACCTGGGCGACGGAGCCGGGCGCGAGACCGAGCAGGCCGACGACCGCGATGGTCACCAGCAGGACCACCAGCAGGCTGCGGCCCACCTTTTTCGAAACTGTGAGAAACATCCGACTCAACTTTCGTCGTACTACCGAGGCCGTGGATCACGGCGACGCAGAACACGAGCAGAGTGCACTACCTGTGATGCCCCACACATTAGAGCCTGCGTGTGGCCGCGGCAATAAGGATTACAGAAAAGACGAATGGAGTTTCTAATTATTCAGAACGGCAATCTTGCAGCGCTGCAAGATACTCGAGATACGAGACGGAAAGACGGTGACGGGCCGGCTCGTACGCACGGCGAGGACCCGTGCACCGGACGGGTGCACGGGTCCTCGCCGAACAGCGATGGCGGGTGGAAGTACGGGATCAGCCTCCGGGGCCCTCCAGGATCGTCACGGCCGCAACGGCCGTCGGGCCTCCGACATTGTGCGCGAGACCTGTTCGCGCTCCGTCGACCTGGTTGACCGCCTGTCCGCGGAGCTGCTCGAACAATTCCACGCACTGGGCGACACCGGTCGCGCCCGGCGGATGCCCCTTCGTGTTCAGACCGCCGCTGGGATTGACCGGCAGCGACCCACCGACCTCGGTGACTCCCGCCTCGAGAAGCTTGAAACCCTCGAAGCGCTCGGCGAATCCGAGATCCTCGTAGCTGATGATCTCGATTCCGGTGAAGTAGTCGTGGATCTCGGCAACGTCGATGTCCCCCGGTGACAGGCCCGCGGTGCCGAACGCCTGCTTCGCCGCGCGCCGCGTCGCCGCGAAGGAGGTGAGATCGCGCTTGTGCTGGTGCATCACGGCGTCGAAACCCAGACCGGTGCCGCGGATCCACACGGGCCTGTCGGTGTAGCGGTCGACGACGTCGTCCGCCACCAGGATCAGCGCGGCCGCACCGTCGCTCTGCGGCGCGCAATCGTAGACGCCGAACGGCGTCACCACCGTGTCGGCGGCCAGCACCTCCTCCACCGTCAGCTCGAATCGGCGGCACGCCTTGGGATTGTTCAACGCGTTGCGGTGGTTCTTCACCGCGACCATCGCCATGTGTTCACGGGTGGCCGGCGACTCGTACAGATAGCGGCGCATGTGCAACGCGAAACCCGCCTGCGCGAGGCCGAGCGGGAAATCCCACGCCATGTCGCGCGTCATGGATTCCCATTCCCAGAGCATGCCCTTCGAGGCCGTCTCCCGGAGTTTGTCGGCACCCATCACGAGCGCGACGTCGCATGCCCCCGATGCGATGCCGTAGACGGCGTTGCGGATCGCGTCGTGTCCGGTCGCGCAGGAGTTCTCGACCCGCGTCACCGGAACGTCGTGCAGCCCGAGGGTGTCGGCGAGGATCCCGGACGGGAAACCGTCCGTCGTCCCCATCGAGCCGAACCACGCCGCGTCGATGTCCGACTTCCGCACGCCCTTGTCGACGCTCGCCGCGCAGTCGGCGAAGGCCATCGGAAGCAGGTCCCGGATGCCCAGAGCGAAATGTTCGGCGAAGGGTGTCATTCCTGCGCCGACGATCGCGACCTTTCTCATGCCGCTTCCTCCTCGTCCACGGGATCCGAATCGGGTTCGAAGGCGTATCCGTAGTCGGGGACACCCGAGCGCACCGCGATGCGGCGGAGCACCAGCCGTCCCCGGTCTCCGATGTCGACACTGCCGGCGGCAGTGCCGGTGACCCGCACCAGCGCACGGACTCCGACACCGTCGAGGTCGACGACGACGAGCGAGTACGGGGTGCGCAGACCCGGCACCGGCACGTGCACGGTGACCTCGGTGTAGACCGTCCCAGTGCGCGGTAGTTCGACGAAGGTGTACTCGGTGTCGAGCGAGCCGTCCTCGTCCACCCGGTAGCGCGGCGGGAAGTCGACCTGGTCGCTGTCGAGGAAACGCCCGCCCTCCCATCGCACCTTGGCTTCGAAGGCCCGCTCGTAGGCCGCCAGCGAGATCGGGATCTCGCCGGGCAGGGTCTGCGCCGAATCGAGCACGGGCCGCGCAGGTCTCTCCCGGCGACGGACCTCGGCCGTCCCCTCCGCGACGGTCAGTCCCGACAGGCTGGCCTGTTCGACTCCGACGAGAGGTCCGGTGAGACCGGCCTCCGCCATCGCGGCCAGGGCGAAGAGCGCCGAACTCGCGCCCGTCGTGGGCAGATCCGTGGTCTGCGTGGCCGCGAGCGAGGCGGCGTGCTGCGCCGGGACCCCCGCCACGACGGCCGGGGTGTCCACCCAGGCCGTCGCGAGCGAGGCGAGATAGCCCCGCTTCCGGAGCAGTCTCGGGTCCCCGTAGTCGTGGATGTCGCCGGAGGCGTTCCGCGTACGTACGGGCAGGCTGCGCGACACGCGTGCGGCGGTGCGCACCTGCAACCCGTGGTCGGAGGTGAGGGCCGCCGCCGCACCGGCCGAGTTCAGGTCGACCCCGATGACCAGTGTCCGTGGTCGCGCCGAGCCGAGGGCGTCCAGCGTCGCCGGCGCGCCCCCGAGCCGCTCGATCACTTCGAGTTCGGGATCGAGTCCGAGTCCTGCGAGCAGAACCGCAGCGTTGCTGCTCTCGGTCAGCGGCAGATCCCGGCCGACGAGGACGACGTACTCGACGGATCCGCCCGCTTCGAGTGCGGCGCGGCCCGCCTCGACGGCGAGGGTGACGGCGTCCTCGTCGTCACCGGCGATCCTGGCGTCGGGGGTGCCCCAGCACGGCAGGTACGTTCCGATCGATGCGATGTAAGGCATTGGCCCTCCCTGAACCGGGTGCAGCCCCGACTAGGTGACTGCGCCCGCTGTCTTGAGCTCGATGATGCGCTCCCAGTCCAGCCCGAGCTCCTGCAGGATCTCCTCGGTCTGGGCGGCGAACTCGGGTGCCGGTCCGGTCTGCGGCGGCGTCACGTCGAACTGCACCGGATTGGCGACGAGTTCGAGTTCCCCTGCCTTGACCAGATATTCGTTGTCGCGGACCTGCGGGTCGCTCACGACCTGCAGCGAGTCCTGGACCGGTGCCCACGGCCCGGCGAGCGTGCCGAACCGCTGGACCCATTCCGCGAGCGGGCGGCTGCCGATGACCTCGCGCAGGATCTCGACGGCCTCGACGGTGTTCGCGGCGATCGACTGTGCGTCCGCGAAACGCGGATCGTCGATGAGGTCGGGGCGGTCGATGTGCGTGCACACATCGGCCCAGAACCTCGCCGGCTGCAGCATCACGAACGAGATGTAGCGTCCGTCCGCCGTGCCGTAGACACCCGAGAGCGGGTTCGTCGGGGCGCCGTGGCCACCGGCCTTCGGTGCTTCCATGTGCTGCCCGAGATGCGCGGACAGTGCGATGGTGTGGCCCATCGCCCACACCCCGCTGCTGAGCAGCGAGACGTCGACCACCGAGGGTTCGCCCGTGCGTTCACGCTTGAACAATGCCGCCGCGATACCGCCGGCGAGGTTCGTGCCCGAGATCGTGTCGCCGAAGGCGGGCCCGGGAGGTGCGATCATCCCGTCGATGCCGGGCGGGGTGAGCGTGGCGGCGACACCGGCGCGCGCCCAGAAGGCCGTCATGTCGTATCCGCCCTTGCCGGACTCGACACCGCGCGGGCCGAGCGCACTCCCCCGCGCGTAGACGATCTTCGGGTTGACCGCGCGGATGTCGTCGACGTCGATCTGCAGCTTGGTCCGCACCTTGGGCAGGAAGCTGGTGAGGAAGACGTCGGCGGTACGCACGAGCTCGAGCAGCACCTCGCGGCCCTCGGGGATCGAGATGTCCAGGCCGAGGCTGCGCTTGCCGCGGTTGGCGTGCTCGACGTTGGGGTTCGGATCACCTTCGACGCGAAGGGTTCCCGTCTGTCGCAGACCCCGCTGCGGGTCGCCGGTCACCGCGTGCTCGATCTTGACGACGTCGGCGCCCCACTCCGCGAGCACCGCGCCCGCGGAGGGAACGAAACCGTACATCGCGACCTCGACGACGCGGACGCCTTCGAGTGGCTTCACGAGGTCACCGCCTTCGAGAACGCCTTGAGCTGCTGGAACTCCTCGAGTCCGGCCCTGCCCATCTCACGGCCGATGCCGGACTGCTTGTAGCCGCCGAACGGGACGTCGGGGCTGAAGTAGTTGCCGCCGTTGACGGAGAAGGTGCCGGTGCGGATGCGGCGGCCGATCGCGATACCGCGTTCTTCGTCGGCGGTGAGCACGCCGCCCGACAGGCCGTACTTGGAGTTGTTGGCGATCCGCACGGCATCGTCGTCGTCGTCGAACGGGATGACGGCGAGGACCGGTCCGAAGACCTCCTCCTGCGCGATCTCACTGTCGGGGTCGACGTTCGCGAGGAGGGTGGGCTTGTAGAACCAGCCCGGATCGACCTTCTCTCCACCGGTGACGAGGGTGGCGCCGTCGGCCACGGCGCGCTCGACCATGCCGTGGATCTTCTCGCGCTGCTTCTCGCTGATGACCGGGCCCATGTAGATCTTCGGGTTCGACGGATCGCCGTAGGGCACGTGCTGCATCATCCCGGCGACCTGCGCGACGATCTCGTCGTGCTTGTCGCGGGGGACGAGCAGACGCGTGGTCAGCGCGCAGCCCTGGCCGGCATGCGAGCAGATGCTGAAGGCGGCGAACTGCGCGGCGGTCGCGAAGTCGGCGTCCTCGAGGACGATGAGCGCCGACTTGCCGCCGAGTTCGAGGAAGACCTTCTTCAGCGAGTCCGCGGCCGCGGCCATGATCTTCTTGCCCACGGGGGTCGAGCCGGTGAAGGTGACGACGTCGACGTCCGGATGGGTGGTCATGAGCTCACCGGGGGCGACCTGCGACGACGAGATGATGTTGACGACACCGGCCGGGATGTCGGTGTGCTCGGCGATGATCTCGGCGAGCGCCTGGGTGACGAGCGGGGTGTCGGGTGCGCCCTTGAGCACCACCGTGCAGCCCGCGGCGAGCGCGGCCGGCAGCTTCGCCATGGCCAGCTGGGTCGGGTAGTTGTAGGCGACGATCGCGGCGACGACGCCGGCCGCTTCCTTCTCCACCCAGCGGCGGTGCGGCTGTCCGCGGAACTCGACGTCGCCGAGGTCCTCCGTGAACTCGGTGTTCCGCAGCAGGTCGGCGTAGTACTTCACGATCTCGAGCGGCGCGTCGACCTGGTTGCCGTGGGTGAGGATGCGCGGGGCGCCGACCTCGGCGATCGTCAGCTCGCGCAGTTCCTCGACGTTGTCGCGCAGGGCCTTGTAGAGCTGGTCGAGGCACTTGATCCGGAACTCGACATCGGTGGACCAGGTGGTCGTGTCGAATGCGCGTCGCGCTGCACGGATGGCGGCTTCCGCCTCCTCGACACCCGCATCGGGGGCGTAACCCACCAGTTCACCGGTCGCCGGATTGTAGGAAGCGAAGGTGCGCTCGGTGGTGGTGAGCTTCCCGTCGATCAGCAGCCGTTTCGCCACTTCGGTGGTCGCGGCGTCGGCCACCGCGGTGGCTCCGTTCTCCTGCACTGACATCCCATCTCCTCGCATCGTGTGGAAATCACATTCTCAGATCAGAGAATTAATCTGTTCGACTTTCGAGAACTTTAGCAAGGAGCAGTCCGGCAGGATAGCCCCGGGAGTGACCCGCGCCACGCGACAACGGCCTACATGGGCGAATTCTCCGGGTCTTGCGGCTCCCAATTGCGCGAGAGTATGGTTCTCGCAACCGGAAGGGAGATTCTTGTGATCAGCACTACAGCCCTCAGCCCGTCACTCGGTGTGGAAGTCACCGGCCTGGACAGCCTCGACGACGAGCGTGTGGTCGCCCAGCTGCTCGAGGCACTCAAATGGCGTGGCGTACTTCTCGTGCGCGGTATCCACCTCGACGACGAGGCCCAGGTCGCCTTCAGTCGCAAGCTCGGCAAGGTCGTCATGCCTGTCCCGGGCGAAGAGATCTTCACCGTCTCGCTCGACCCCGCCAAGACGCCGACGGCCGAATACCTCAAGGGCACGTTCCACTGGCACATCGACGACACCACCAACGAGGTGCCGGCGAAGGCCACCACACTCACCGCCCGCCACGTCGCAATGGTCGGTGGCGGAACGGAGTTCGCCAGCACCTACGCCGCCTACGAGAATCTTCCCGACCACGAGAAGAAGCGGTACGAAGGCCTGCGCGTCGTCCACAGCTTCGAGGCCGCCCAGCGTCTGGTCTACCCCGACCCCACCGAGGAGCAGGTCGCACGCTGGCGTGCGCTGCCGCCCCGCGAGTCCTCCCTCGTCTGGGAGCGCCGCGACGGACGACGCTCCCTCGTCATCGGCGCCACGGCCGATCACATCGTCGGCATGCGCCCCGAGGAGAGCCGCGAACTCCTCGACGAGCTGCTCGCGTGGACCACGCAGGAACGCTTCTGCTACTCCCACGAATGGCAGGTCGGCGACCTCGTCGTCTGGGACAACACCGGCATGCTGCACCGGGCACTGCCCTACGACCCGTCGTCCGAGCGCCTCATGCGCCGCACCACGATCGTCGGTGACGAACCGTGGCAGTGAAGACAGCGGTCGTCACGGGCGGAAGCTCCGGAATCGGCAAGGCGATCGCCGAACGCCTGCGCAAGGACGGCCACCAGGTCGCGGTGCTCGATCTCAACCCCTCCGGTGAGGAGCTCGAGTACAAGGTCGACGTCTCCGACCGCGCACAGGTCGACGACGCCTTCGCCCGGATCCGCGAACAGCTCGGCCCCGTCACGATTCTCGTCAACGGCGCGGGACTCGAGCTCTACAAGCGCTTCCACAACATCGACTACGCGACCTGGCAGAAGGTCGTCGACGTCAACCTCGGCGGCGTCTTCCACTGCGTGCAGGCCGCCCTGCCCGACATGCTCGAGGCCGGCTGGGGACGCATCGTCAACATCTCGTCGTCGAGCGCGCAGTCGGGTCAGCAGTTCATGACCGCCTACGTCTCGTCCAAGGCCGGCGTCAACGGACTCACCAAATCACTTGCGCTGGAATATGGTCCGTCCGGCATCACCGTCAACGCCGTACCCCCCGGTTTCGTCGAGACTCCCATGCTGCACCGCTCCGCCGAGAAGGGCCTGCTCGGCGGCACCATCGAGGAACACGTCCAGCGCACCCCCGTCCGCCGAGTCGGACAACCCGAGGACATCGCCGCCGCCTGCTCCTTCCTGATCTCCGAGGAGGCCGGATACATCACCGGCCAGATCCTCGGGGTCAACGGCGGACGCAACACCTGATCCACCCTCTCCGCCGAAACCCGATCGAAAGGACAATCCAGTGGGACGTGTCGAAGGCAAGGTCGCGTTCGTCACCGGTGCGGCGCGCGGCCAGGGCCGCAGCCACGCGGTCAAGCTCGCGTCCGAGGGTGCCGACATCATCGCTGTCGACATCTGCACGGACATCGACTCGATGGGGTACTCCATGGCCACGCCGGAGGACCTCGAGGAAACCGTACGGCTCGTCGAGAAGGAAGGCCGCCGGATCGTCGCGATCCGGGCCGACGTGCGCGACGCAGCACAGATGGAAGACGCTGTGGCGCGGGGCATCGCCGAGTTCGGCAGGCTCGACGTCGTCGTCGCGCAGGCCGGTGTCGCCGGTATGAAGGGCGAGCCCCAGACCCAGGCCTGGACCGACGTGGTCAACACCAACCTCGTGGGCACGATGAACGCCGTCCACGCCGCTCTGCCGCACCTGAAGGCAGGCGCCTCCATCATCGCCACCGGTTCCACCGCGGCACTGATGGACGTGTCGAAGGTCGACCAGCCCGGCAAGGATCTCGGTGGCGTCGCCTACGTGTTCTCCAAGCGGGCCCTGTCCCAGTTCATCGACACGCTCGCAACCCATCTCGCGCCGCGCATGATCCGCGCGAACGTTCTGCACCCGACCAACTGCAACACCGACATGCTGCAGAGCGAACCGATGTACCGCTCCTTCCGCCCCGACCTCGAGCACCCCCGGCGTGAGGACGCGGAGCCCGCCTTCGGTGTGCAGCAGGCCATGCCGATCCCGTACATCGAGCCCGAGGACTCGAGCAACATGGTGCTCTTCCTCGCGTCCGACGAATCGCGCTACGTGACCGGCATGCAGATGCGCGTCGACGGTGGCGGCTACCTCAAGTGGTACGACTACCACATCTGACCGTCCGATCGTGGCGGGCGACCCCCGCACGCGGCAGGACGTTGCCGGACCGGACCTGTACACATCATCGACCGGGAGGAACATCGTGAAGGTCAGAGTCGACCCCGACCGCTGCCAGGGCCACACCCTGTGTGCCATGGCCGCACCAGAAGTATTCGAACTGAGCGACATCGACGGCCACGCGACCGCCGTCGTGGAGGACGTGCCCGCGTATCTCGAGGAGAACGTGCGCGAAGCAGCCCGGTCCTGCCCCGAGCAGGCCATCGAGATCTCCTGACCACCAGCGTTTCGACAGCCCCGATCGAAGCGTCAGAGAGGACAGTCATGAGCGTCGACGACGTCGTTGCCGACACATCCCACCGCACTCCGGTC
>Ga0180216_1001311_pt1 | contig 22565 bp, 20 predicted proteins | sample eDN3rd37CBELigMG_FD_128879 | JGI IMG/M metagenome (GOLD analysis project Ga0180216, IMG submission 128879) | Enriched Miracle-Growth compost microbial communities from Emeryville, California, USA - eDNA 3rd pass 37_C BE-Lig MG (version 2)... ...
GCAAGAGGCGCCAGCGTCCCATCCAGGTCGAAGAAGAACGCCCATGAGGCGGTATCGGGCAGGAAGTTCGCAGCGTGCAGCGGAAGAGTCATGTCGGGCAAAACGGGAGTCGGGCTGGCGGCGGAGCGGAGCCATTCCAAGCCTGGCGATTTCAGAAGTCCGCCGTCTTCATGATAACAGCTGCCGGGCAGGCACGGCCCCATTCGGCGGCACCGCCCGATGGCTCGATACCTGCGCTGGCCAAGCGCTGGTCTCCCATGAACCATGGCCGGCCCCTTGCTTCGGACGAAGCCTATGCCGGGATGGCTTCTATGCGCCTGCTTGGACTACCTTCTGGCGCTGGATGCCCAGCCCTGTTATGCCCAGCTCCATAGTCTGGCCCGCGCGTAGATAGATGGGATGAGGCTTTATGCCCATGCCGACACCAGGGGGAGTGCCTGTGGAGATGACGTCGCCCGCCTGCAGGCTCATGAACTCGCTGATGTATGAAACAAGAGTGGGTACATCGAAGATCATGGTGCGGGTATTGCCGTTCTGCCTGCGCACGCCGTCCACGCTCAACCAGAGGTCCAGCGAGTGAGGGTCGGCCACTTCGTCCTTGGTGACCAGCCACGGCCCTATGGGGCAAAAAGTGTCGCAGCTTTTTCCTTTGACCCATTGTCCGCCGCGTTCCATCTGATAGCTGCGTTCGGAGACATCATTGACGGCGCAATACCCCGCGATATGATCCATGACATCGGCTTTTGCGATGTAAGAGCCGGGCTTGCCGATCACGACACCCAATTCGACTTCCCAATCCACCTTCTGGGCGCCGCGGGGAATTTCGACCTGATCGTAGGGGCCGCAAATGGAACTGGTCGCCTTCATGAACAGTATGGGCTCCTCGGGAATCGGTGAGTTCGATTCCACGGCGTGATCGGCGTAATTCAAGCCCGCGCAAACGATTTTCCCTATGTCTGTTACACAAGGCCCTATGCGCACCTCGGCGTCGATGGCCGGAAGCGCCTTTGGATCGAGTTGGGCAATGCGCGCAAGGTTTCCGTCAGACAAGGCGCTGCCGGACAAGTCGGTGATATGCGCCGACAAGTCGCGGATGACGCCATTGTTGTCGAGCAGGGCGGGCCGTTCTTGCCCTGGCTGACCGCAGCGTAAAAGTTTCATGATGAATATGACCTGTGCAGTTGATTGACGAATGATGAGGGAATCAGCCCGGGCCGAACGACCAGTTGGGCAGCCACAGTACGATATCCGGCATGACGATGATCAGCGCCACAAGAAGAATCATCATCAGCAGGAAAGGAATCGTACCCACCATGACATCCATGATGGAGCCTTCCCCGCGCACACCCTGAACGACATACAGGTTCATGCCGGTCGGGGGCGTGATCAGGGACACCTCGCACATGATCACCAGAAAGATGCCGAACCAGACGGGGTCTATGCCCATGGCAACGACAATGGGGAATACGACGGGTATGGTGCCTATCATCATCGCCAGGGTTTCCAGGAAGCAGCCCAGTATGATGTAGAACACGAGCAGCATCAGGATGAATTGCAGCTGTGTCGCTCCGATGTCGGACAGGAATCCCGCCAAGGCCTGCGGCACGCCGAGTATGCCGAGCACGTAATTCAAGCATGCGGCGCCGGTGACGATGAGTACGATGAGCGCTGTTATTTGTACGGTTGCGAGCAGGCACTCGTTGACCAGCTTCAGGGTCAGGGTTCTATAGGAAAGCAGAAGCAGCAAAGCGCACACTACGCCGACGGCCGCGGCTTCCGTCGGAGTGGCCCACCCCAGGTAGATGCTGCCCATGACAATGGCGAAAATGGCGATCATGGGCAATAGATCCACCAGCCGTTTCAGGCGTACCGACCACGGAGCGTGCGCAACACGGTCCGTGGCAAGCTGCGGCCAGATCCTGCACATCACCACGATGACCGTCATGAACAAGACAGTCAGCAAGATCCCCGGTAAAACCCCGGCCGCATACAGCCGTCCGACCGAGGTGTTGGTCATGGCGCCGTATATGATCATATTGATCGACGGCGGGATGAGAATGCCCAGTGTGGCGCCGGCGGCGATGGAGCCCAGCACCAGTTGGGGGCTGTAATTGCGGGTCTTCAAGGCGGGCAAGGCGACCCTGCCTATGGTGGCGGCGGTGGCGACCGATGAACCCGACACCGCCGCGAACATCGCCGATGCGCCGATGTTGGTGTGCAGCAAGCCGCCCGTCAAAGAACCGAGCCAGTCCGATAGTGAGTTATAGATTTTATCGGTTGACCCCCCGCGTACCAGAAGTTCGCCCAGCAACACGAACATCGGTATGGCCAGCAGCACGAAGTTGTCGGTGTCGGCCCATATCTGGTTGCCGAGGCTGGCCAGAATGGCGGGGCTGATGAAAATCGAGGCCCCAAGAATGCTGAGCAGGAACATCACCGCGCCGACATGCAGCCCCACCAGCATCAGCAGCAGCATCAAACCGAAGCCGAGAGTAATCTGAGTCAGCGTGATCATGGCGTGGTCTCCGACTGCGGATCCCGGCTCTCCAGGGCGGCGATTTCCTGTTCCACTTCATCAAGAAGGGACGGAGGGCCATAATGCGTATTCGCTACCGAGGTCTTGCCCGTCAGTGTAAGGAAAAGCCCATGGGCGGCATAGGCGACCGCGACCAGCATGAACAGAACAAGGCCGGCAAGCCATAGGGATTGGGGTATCCACAAGGGCGTCTGCAGCGGGGATGTCGAGACACTGCCGAACTCCAGGGTTTCCTGTAGAACCACAGTGCCTCGCATCACGATGAAGACGGCGATGCCGGCCAGGATGACCATGGCCAATATGTTGGCTATGGCCTGCGCGCTACGCGGCAGGCGGGCGATAAGCAGATCTACCCGTACATGGGAGTTGGTCACCAGAGCGTAGGCGAATCCGGTGCAGCTCAGGACAGCCATGACATAGCCGCCGATTTCGTCGACCCCCTGAAAAGAAGAGTTGAACAGCTTGCGCGCAACGATTTCTATGCAGATGAGTGCGACGACGGCCATTAAAGCCCAGCCGCACAATAGCGCCGCCCATCGGGCGATAGGCTGTGCGATGCGGGTGACCGGGTTGATTTGCTCTTTGCCCATGTTTCAGTAGCCTCGTTGTGTTCACGCGTTCATGGTCAATCGATTTTCAAGCCGGTTGCCTTGCCGACGGTATCGTTCCATGTCGCCGAGCATTTCGGGTCGACCGCATTGCATGTTTTTTTCCAGATGGGAAGCACCTCTTTGACGACCCCCTCGCGCAGCTTTGCATAATCGGCTTCGGTTACCTTGACCTCTGTCATGTTGAACTTCGTGCCGGTGGTGCAGGGGTCTTTGCCCGTATTGCAGTTCATGGCGTCTTCGTTCACTGTTTTGGCGATACCCCAGAGCTTTTCTTCCAGCTTGCGGAATTCGGCTTCAAGTTTCTTCTGCTGTTCCGGTGTGTATTTATTCCAATGGTCCAGCGAGACAAAGTGCCCCTGTATGGAACCCGCCAGCGACATTGGCAAGATATGCGTGGCGACCTCCGGCCATTTCGCCGAGTTGCCGGTAGTGGGGGATGTGACGCCGCAGGTGACCACACCGCGTTGCAGCGATGGGTAAACCTCGTTCAACTGCAAGGTGACCGGCGTGGCGCCCAGGTGGCTCATCAGGGCGGCCATGGTCGGCGTGTAGACGCGGACCTTCTGGCCGCGCAAGTCGTCGAGTGATTTCATGTCTGCGTTGCAGAATGTGACCTGGGCCCCGAATGGCCAAAGCGTCAGGACTTTGGCGCGGAAACGTTCTTGCAGGCGTTTATCGAATACCTCGCGATAGGCATCCACGACTTTGCGGACTTCAGGCAGCGTGGGCGCAACGCCGATCAGGTCTATGCCTTCAAAGAAGGGATCGTCGCGGGACGCCATGCCTATCTGCACGCTCATGACATCGAAGGCGCCCGACCGCAGCAAGCGCAATGCGTCGGGAGCCTTGATGTTGACGACGTCCATGGGGTTGTACTGGACATTGGTTTTGATACCCACATTTTTAGCCAATTCGGCGAAGAAAGGCCGTTCCGCGCCGTCCACCTGAGCCTTGTTGGCTGAGAAATTTCCGATGGCCCGCATCAGCGGCGGCTCGGCCATACTGGCGGTCGACATGAAGGTCAAGCCCAAGGCTGCCACGGAAAGAGGGATAAGTTTTCGTAAATGCTTCATATGCGGTTCCTTTTGTGGAAGGGCGTGGAAGCCCATGTTTATAGTGATGCTGCTGTATGAATCATTTCTTGGCCATGGGCAGGGAGCCATCCAGGAGTCGCCCCCAGCCCGGAATCAATGCGTCCACCCCTGCGAGCCGGCACGCTTGCCAAAAAGTCACGGCAATGGAGTCGAGGATGGGCTTGCCCAGCTCCGCCTCCATTTCTTTCACGAGTGGTGCGGCGGCGAGGTTGGTGCACACTACCGCCAGGCATTGCGCCTGCGGCGAGTCCGCCGCGCGCAGCAGCGCCCGGAGGGTGTCCGGCGTATTGCAGCCGAACTCGTGATTGACCGTCTGGTTGAGGAAGGCGCGGTTGACCACCTGCACCCCCTGCTTGGCGTATTCCTTTTCTATTTGAGCCGTTACGGCCGAGTCGTAGGGGACGGCAAGGGCGATGCGTTCGATGCCATGTAAATGGAATGCATCGAAAAAGGCCAGAGTCGAGGTGGAGGCCGCTATGCCGGTTCGTTGCTGGACTTCCCGCGCGAAGGCTTGGTCTTGCTCCAGGCCTAGCCAACTGGCCGACGTGCCGTTCCAGATGATGGCATGCGGCAGGCAGTCCGCAAGCAGTTCAGCCGCCTGCAGCATGGGTTGCAAATCGAATTGCCGCGATGAGGCGTTCAATGCGATCTGCGTAACCTGTATCCGGCTGAAGTGATGAGTTACACGCTCGGATACCGATTGGTTCAATGCGACCGTGATAGGTTCCAGCGCGGTATTCGACGACGGCGTAATGTGGCCGATTCTTTTGCGCGTGGCGATCAGAGTTCCATCGGGCTGACTGACATTGTGCGACATAGGGCCTCTGCTTGACCTAGGTGTTTAACCGATTCGTCATTACAGCGCAGTTGTATCGATTTTTTATTTACGTGATGTGCATTATTTCTTCACATACCAGTAATTATCGATCGCCGAGCGTCGGCGCTTGCCGGGTGCCCAGGCTGCCCGGTGCATCGAGACCTCCGTTTAGGACAGTGAATCCCAGGAGGATTTTTTTATTTCCGAAACGTATATTGAGCATTAACCGAATGCGACATTGTTGTGGTTTCCGCCAGCTAATACACTCTTTCGTACCCCTATAACTATAACGGGAGAGACAAAGATGATCAGTGTAAAGAAGCGAGCCTTAGGCATGCTGGCTGCGTGTGTCTTTGCGGCGGGCGTCACGCACGCTCAGGAAGGCGCTTATCCGTCCAGGACGGTCAATGTGATTCTGGGCTATTCGCCCGGCGGTAGCGGCGATACCATCGCGCGTCTGGTAAGCGATGAACTTTCGGCCGCTCTTGGGCAGTCATTCGTCGTGCAGAATCGGGCGGGCGCCGCGGGCATTATTGCGGCGGAATATGTGGCGAAGAGCCCCGCCGATGGATACACTTTGCTTTCGGGCAGCTCGACGGAACTGGCGGTGAACGTGAGCGCATATAAAAAGCTGCCCTACGACCCGGTGAAGAACTTCACGCCCATCATCCAGTACAGCGTGCAGCCCAATGTACTGATGGTATCGAGCAATTCGAAGCTACCCATAAATAGCGTCAAAGAGCTCATTGCCTATGCGAAGGCCCATCCGGGCAAGGTTTCGTATGGGTCTGCGGGGAACGGCTCCACTCAGCATATCTCTGTAGAGATGCTGGAAATGCTTACCGGCATAGAGCTCTTGCATGTGCCTTATAAAGGCGGCGCAAATGCCATTACCGATTTGATCGGAGGGCAGATTGACATCAATTTGTCTCCGCTGCCCGAGGCGGTGGAGCACGTGCGCAGCGGAAGGTTGAAGGCTTTGGCGGTGTCCAGCGCCAAACGGTCCCCCTTGCTGCCCGATGTCCCGACCATGGAGGAAGCAGGAGTGAAGGGTTACGAATTCACCGGATGGCACGGCCTGGTGGCGCCCGCGGGCACGCCCAAGCCCATCATCGAAAAAATCAATAAGGTCATCAATCAAGCGCTGCAGGGGAAACTCGGCGAACGCCTGACCTCGGTCGGGCTTACTGTAACAGGGGGTACGCCCGAGCAGGCTCAGCAGCGACTGCGGGACAGCATCAAGCTGTATGGCGAGCTGATCAAGGCATCGGGGATGGCGTTGATGTAGGCCGATGCATCTTCAATATCAATACAGGTTCCTCCCTTTTGCGACCAGCCGTGCTGGCCTACCCAAGACAATTGCAAGTATTTTCCATGCCACACTATCTTGATCCCGTCATCAATCCTCGTGCCGTTGCAATCATCGGCGCCTCGACGAACCCATTGAAGCGTGGGAATCGCGCTATCCGTACGATGGTGTCCGCCAATTACTCGGGCCGAATCATACCGATACATCCGTCAGCCGATGAAATATTGGGGCATAAGGCGTATCCGTCACTGGAAGCTTTTCCCGGAGAGATCGACCTAGCGATAGTATGCACGGCTGCGGCAACGGTCCCGGCCATGATAGAACAATGCGGCCGGAAGGGCGTCAAGGGCGCCATATTGCTTGCGGGAGGGTTCAGCGAAGCCAGCGCGGCGGGGGCCGTCTTGGAGCGGGAAGTGGTGGAGGTTGCGCGGCGCTATGGCGTGAGGCTGATCGGACCGAACACTAGCGGCATGTTCAGCGCGCGGCTGGGTTGTAATGCGTCCGGATGGTTCAACATACCGAAAGGCCCGTTGGCCTTATTGTCGAACTCCGCGAATGTGCTGCTGTCGCTCCTGGCGGAAATACAGTTTGCCGGCAACACCGGCATAAGCATGATGCTGAGCGTAGGCAATCAAGCCGATATCCAGTTTCATGAATATCTGGATTTCGCCGGCCAGGACCCTAATACAAAAGCCGTGGGGATGTACATAGAAGGGTTCAAGAATGGTCCGGCCTTCATGCAAACCGCGCGGCATGTGGCCCGGTCCAAGCCCATCGTGATGTATGTGGCCGGGCGCAGCGATGAAGGCAAGGGCGCGGCCAAGTCGCATAGCGGCTCCTTGGCGGGCGATTACGCCGTCAGCCGCGGCGTGTTGCGCCAGTCGGGGGTCACGCTCGTAACCCAGTCCGATCACCTGCAGCCGGTATGCGATGCTCTGTCGCTTTTTCCGCCCATGCGCGGAAGAAGAGTGGCTGTCGTTTCGGAAGGTGGCGGGCCGATCACCATGGCCGCGGAGGCGATTGCCGGGCAAGGCCTCATTCTGGCGGAACTGTCCGCGGAGACGCAGGCGGCCATACATGCTGTGGTACCCGCGGCATCAGCCATATCGAACCCCGTGGATGCGGGCGGGGGTACGGACCCGCGGGTTGAATACTACGGTGCGATCGCGAAAGCCATACTCGAAGATCCAAATATAGACGGGCTGCTGTTCGTCGGCTATTTCGGAGGCTATACCACACGCTATGATGACTCCGTCGCCGAAGCGGAACAAGCCGTATGCCGCGACCTCGGCGTATTGATGCGTCGGCACGGAAAGCCCATCATGGTGCAAACGCACTATGCGCATTTCAAGCCATCTTCCTTGGCCGTGCTGCGAGAGGCCGGGATACCGCATCATCGCCATATCGAAATTGCCGTGCAGTGTTTGGCTGCCGCAGCGGATTACGGCCAGGCCAAACGCCGCTTGGATGCGGATGCCGCTGCATCTTCATCCGTGAAAGCCAGCGCAGCGGCGCAAACCCTCATTGAAGCCGCGATGGCCGAGGAGCGCGATCTGCTCGAGACCGAAGCGCGCCAGATATTGGCCGATTACGGAATATCGGTGCCCGAGAGCGTCTTGATGCGCCGCCCCGGCGATGCGGACATCGCTGCCGCACATTTCGGCAACACCGCTGTAGCCGCAAAAATCGTATCGAAAGACATTCTCCACAAATCCGAAGCGGGCGGAGTGAAGTTGAACTTGATGGGCGCCGATGCGCTGCGGAATGTTTATGCGCAGATCGCGGCGAATGCCGAAGCGTATCGCCCTGGCGCCGACGTGGCGGGTGTTTTGGTCACGCCCATGGCGGCCAGCGGTGTCGAGCTGATCATCGGGGTGACGAATGATCCTCAGTATGGTCCGGTGATCATGTGCGGCCTTGGCGGAATTTTTGTCGAGGTCATTCGCGACGTCGTTTTCCGTGCTTTGCCGTTGTCGCGGGCCGACGCGCGGGAAATGTTGGCGGAATTGCGTTATCGCGCGATATTGGATGGTGTTCGCGGGGCGCCAGCCGCCGATACGGAATCGGTCGAAGACCTTCTGATGAAAGTCTCGCAGCTTGCCGCCGCGCATCCGGGCCTGGCTGAAATAGACCTCAATCCGGTCATCGTGCATTCCAAGGGATATTCGGTGGTCGATGCGCGGATGATCTTATCCCCCGGGCCGCATGGCGGCCTTGATGAAGCCGAGCGGCTGGCCGGGGCGAACACCCCGACCCTTGAACAAATGTCTCGTTGAAAGAAGGCGGCAGGAAATGAGCAAAATCAAAGGTTCCGAAATACTCGCCCGTACCCTGAAATTGATGGGCATAGACACCATGTTTTACATCATGGGCGGCCCGATGCTCGAAGTAGAGTCGGGCTGCATCAAGCAAGGGATACGCGCGATCGACGTCAGGCACGAGCAGGCAGGCGCCATGATGGCCCATGGCTGGGGCCGTTCCACCGGAAAAATCGCGGTGTGCATGGGTTGTTCAGGGCCAGGCTCGACCAATATGATTACCGGCGTGGCGACCGCCTGGGGCGATGCGGTTCCTGTCCTCGCCATAGGCGGCTCCGCACCGCTGGCGGCCACGGGAGGCGGGCAGGGTGTATTTCAAGAGGTGGACCAGGTTGCGCTTTATCGTCCGATCACCAAATGGGCGGAGCGCGTGACGAACATACGGCGCATACCCGAGATGGTCGCGACCGCGATCCGGCAGGCCACGCAAGGCCGTCCGGGGCCGGTGTATCTGGATATGCCGGGAGACATCGTCTATCAAGAAGTAGACGAAAGCGAAATCGCCTATCCGGATCCTTCGAGGGCCATGCCGGCATACAGGCCTTACGGCGATCCGGCGGCGATACAGGAAGCGGTGGCATTGCTGCTGCAGGCGGAACGCCCCATCGTTCTGAGCGGCAGCGGCGTGTTATGGTCGAAGGCATGGGAGGCCTTCGGGAGTTTGGTTGAAACCGCGGGAATACCGTTCTTTACGACCCCCCAGGGCAGGGGGGTGTTGCCGGACGATCACCCATTGGCGTTCCTTCACGCCAAGTCCACGGCGCTGCGTGAAGCTGACCTGATTCTGTCGGTGGCGACCCGGTCGAATTATGTGAATGGACACTTGAAGCCGCCGCGTTTCAACGCAGACGCCAAGGTCGTGCAGGTCAATATCGATCCGCAAGAGATCGGCCTTACCCGGGCGTGCGACGTGGGCATAGTCGGGGATGCGAAAGCAGTGTTGGAACAACTGCTGCGGGAAGGCGGTTCGCGCCTGAACCCGGAGCGGTATCGTGCCTGGGTGGCGCGGCTTTCCAAGGTAAACGAAGAAAAGGCGCAGAAGGCCGAAGAGCGCTTGAATACCGATCAGGAGCCCATGCATCCTCTACGCTTATGCAAGGAAGTGCGAGATTTCCTGCCAAGGGATGCCATTCTCGTCGTCGACGGGCAGGAGATCCTCAATTACGCGCGCCAATCCATTCCGACTTACTATCCGGGCCATCGCCTGAATTCCGGCACATTTGGCACCATGGGCGTTGGGCTTCCCTTTGGCATTGGGGCAAAACTCGCCCATCCAGACAAGCAGGTTCTGGTTCTGCATGGCGACGGCTCGTTTGGAATGAGTGCGATGGAGCTGGATACGGCGCGGCGGTTCAATATTCCGGTGGTTGTCGTCATCAGCCTGAACGGCGGCTGGACGGCGGACCCTGACGGCGTGAAGCCGGGCCGTGATCTCGGTTTCAGCCGTTATGATTTGATGGCCCAGGCCTTGGGCTGCCACGGCGAATATGTTGAAAGACCGGAAGACATTCGTCCCGCCTTGGAACGAGCCTTCAATTCCGGCTTGCCCGCCGTCGTGAACGTAAAGACCGACCCTCTTGCCAGGGCTGCAACCGCCAAGTTTGCAAGCTATAGCACTTGATTGGCGCCGTGGCGATTTTTGGATGCCCGGGGCGCCATGCCTGGTGCTGGATCTCGTGGGGAGGCTGGAGAGATGCATGGTGACCTGGCGCTACATAAATGCTCAGCAGTCGAGCTGGGCCGGCGCATGCGTGAAGGCGAGATCGATGCGCAGGAATTGACCGAGTATTTTATCGAGCGGGTCATGGCGTGCGCCGACCGGGCGATATTCATTTCGACGACTTTTGAGCGGGCGCGGTGCGAGGCGAGGGAAAGCGCCCGCCGCTATGCCGCTGGTGCGCCGGCCGGCCCGCTGGATGGCGTGCCGGTGGCATGGAAGGATGTATTCGATGTCGCGGGAACGGTCACCACCGCGGGCACGCCGATTTTTCTCAAGCGCATGCCCGCCGCCTGCGATGCGCCCATCGTACGCCGGCTGTCGCAGGCCGGCATGGTGATCTTAGGTAAAGCCAATCTCTCGCAGTTTGCCAATTCGGCTTTGGGTCTCAACCCTTATTTCGGCACGCCGGTCAACGCCGCGGCAAGCGGCCAGCCTCGCGTCCCGGGAGGCTCGTCATCCGGATCGGCGGTTGCTGTGGCACGCGGCTTGGCGCCTCTGGCAATCGGCACCGACACGGGGGGCTCGATCCGCACTCCGGCCGCATTCAACGGCGTCGTTGGTTTCAAGACTTCAGTGGGCAGGTATCCGCTTGCCGGAGTATTCCCTCTGGCTCGTTCCCTCGATACGATCGGCTTTATCGCGCGCTGTGTAGAGGACTGCAGCGCTTTGGACGCCGCGGCCACGGGTATCGCGCCGGAGACCGCTGCGGGGGCGGCCGCCATTTCGGACCAAGCAAGCCGGTATCCGCTTTATGTTCCCGAGAACATACTCGCGTGGGCGGATGACGAGGTGCGGGAAAGCCTGGCGGCGCTGAGGTCTATGTTGGTTGATGCGGGCTATCGCGTCGTCGGTATGGAGATTCCACAGCTCGAAACAATACATCGGGTGATGAAAGAGCGCGGCGGCATCAGCCTGGCCGAAGCCTATTGGGAGCACCGCCATTGGGTTGAGAGCGATGACGCACATTGGATCGATCCTTTTGTGCGCGGCCGCATCCTTGGCGGCAAGCGGATGTCCGCCTGCGACTTGCTCGCCCTGCAGCGCCTCAAGGCGGACTGCACGCAGTCGGTATGGTCGCGTGTCGCGCCGGGAGCATTGATGATGCCGACAGTTCCTCATGTGGCGCCGACCTTTGCGCAAGTCAGCGATGCGACCGGCTTTGCCGATATCAACGAGCGCACTACGTGTTTTACGGTGCTCATCAATATGTTGAATGGCTGCAGCCTGTCTCTGCCTTGCGGTTCGGGCAGAGACGGGATGCCTATGGCGGTGTCGATCAGTCTTCCAGCGGGGGACGAACGCCGCTTGTTGCAATTAGGGACACATATCGCAGGCTTATGCGAGCGTGCCGCAAGCCGGAAGAACACGGTCAAAATGACGGATGCGCTGCATTGAACAGAAGGGAGGTAGTATGCATGGCTGATGATTCACAACGCATCATTTCTGCGGCGCGCTCGCAGTTGATGGTGATCGATCTACAAGAAAAGCTGCTCCCGGCGATTGCTGATTCCGAAGACATACTGAAAAAGGCGGAAGCCATAGTCGAATCGGCAAACGAGCTTGGCATACCGCTGCTTGTGTCCGAACAATATCCGCAGGGGCTGGGCCCGACAGTAAAGCCGTTGCGTGACCTTGCCGGCGGGCTGTCCGCAGCGGTGGCGAAGGTGGAGTTTTCCTGCATGGCCCATGCCGGGCTGGCCGAGCGGGTGCTGGGCCAAGCCGCCGGACCGCAAAGAGATCAAGTCATTATTGCCGGGATAGAGGCGCATGTGTGCGTTTTACAGACGGCGCTCGATATGGTGGCTAGGGGCTTGCAGGTTTATGTAGTCGCGGACGCCACAGGGTCGCGCAAGCGGCGGGACTATCAATTGGGCCTGGACCGCATGAGGCAGGAAGGCGTGCGCATAGTAAGCAGCGAAATGCTGCTTTTCGAATGGGTCAGGAAAGCGGGCACGGAATCGTTTCGGGCGGTTTCCCGACGCGTCAAAGCGTTGGGTTGAACCCGTGTTGTCGCCATTCAGAAAGAGCAAGGAGACGGCAATTGGCGATGTCCACAGATTTATCCGATTTATCGGCCGCTGCTTTGAGCGGACTGCTGGCCCGCGGTGAGATCGATGCGCTGGAGCTTACAGAATATTTCATAGAACGGGTCGAGTCCCGCGGTGACGCATCGGTCTTTACATGCCTGACGTACGAGCGCGCCAGGGAAGAAGCAAGGCGAAGCGCGGCGCGGTATCGGAAAGGCGAACCTCTTGGCGCCCTGGACGGCATTCCGGTCGCCTGGAAAGACGTCATCGACGTGGCGGGTACGCCCACTACGGCGGCCTCGGCGATATACAAGGATGCCGCGCCTGCGGGCAGGGATGCGCCCGTCGTCGCCAACCTGGCCGCCGCGGGAATGGTGACGCTCGGGAAAACCAACCTCAGCGAGTTTGCATATTCCGCCTTGGGGTTGAATCCGCATTTCGGCACACCCCTGAATCCCCATGCGCGGGATGCGCCGCGCGTGCCCGGCGGCTCTTCATCCGGATCCGGCGTGGCTGTCGGCGCCCGCCTCGTGCCAGTGGCGATAGGCACCGATACGGGCGGCTCGGTACGGGTGCCAGCCGCTTTCAACGGCGCGGTCGGTTATAAGACATCAGAGCTCAGGTTCGACCGTTCGGGCGTGTTTCCGCTTTCCGAAACCCTGGATACCATTGGCGTCCTGGCGCATAGCGTTGCCGATTGCTCCATGGTGGACCTGGCCATGCGCGGCATCCGCTGCGAAATGGCGGAAGAATCGCAAGTCCGCTCTCTAGAGACGCTGCGGTTGATCGTACCGGAAAATGTGGTCATGGATGATTTGCAGCCCGAGGTATACGGCAATTTCATGGCGACCATCAAATGCCTGGCGGACGCGGGCGCCACGGTGCTGTGGCGCAGGCTACCGGAACTGGATGAGCTGAAGGCGCTGTCTGAATCGCACGGCTTTATCGCTTCGGCGGAAGCCTATTTCAGGCAACGGGAACTGCTCGAAGGCGACCAGGGCGCGAAGGTGGATCCTTTCGTTTTCAGGCGCATCATGGCGGCAAAAGGAATGTCCGCGTATGATCTATTGCAGTTGCAGAGGGGGCGCCTGCGCTTGCGCGAATCCTTATGGTCGGCGATAGGCGGCGATCTGATTGCCATGCCCACGGTTGCGCATGTGGCTCCGGCGATGGCTGCGGTGCAGGACGATATAGACGCTTTTGCGGCCGTCAACGCAAAGACCATACGCAATACGCTATGGGCGAATATGCTGAATATGTGCGCGCTTGCCATTCCCAACGGAACGGGCGAAGCCGGCATGCCTACCAGCGCTGCCTTTTATGCGGCGGGAGGCGGGGAAGACCGCCTATTGAAGACGGGCGAGGCGCTGGACGATATCATCAAAGCGGTTCAAATCGGTTCGTAGACTAAGGAGGAATCAACATGGCTAAAGAAATACTTTGCGGTTTTGGCGTGGATGTGGACGCCGTTGCCGGATGGCTGGGCTCATACGGCGGGGAAGACTCGCCGGATGATATTTCCCGCGGCCTGTTCGCGGGCGAGGTGGGAGTCCCGCGATTGCTCACCCTGTTCCAGCGCTTTGGGATCAAGACGTCGTGGTTCGTTCCGGGACATTCGATCGAGACCTTCCCCAAGCAGATCGAAGCCGTCGTAGCGGCCGGCCACGAAATAGGGATGCATGGATATTCCCACGAGAACCCCATCGCCATGACTGCGAAGCAGGAAGAAGACGTCATGGACAAGAGCATCGAGCTTATTACGAAGCTGTGCGGCAAAGGTCCGACCGGCTATGTCGCCCCCTGGTGGGAATTCAGCAATATCACGAATGAACTGCTGCTCAAGAAGGGCATCAAGTATGACCACAGCCTGATGCACCATGATTTCCAGCCTTATAGGGTCAGGGTGGGCGACTCCTGGACCAAAATCGACTTTACCAAAGATGCAGCGGCATGGATGAAGCCATTGGTGCGAGGCCGGGAGACGCCCCTGATCGAGATTCCCGCTAGCTGGTATCTGGACGATCTGCCGCCCATGATGTTCATCAAAAAATCGCCGAACAGTCACGGTTTCGTGAACCCGCGAGACATAGAGCAGATGTGGCGCGATCAATTCGATTGGGTCTATCGGGAATACGACTACGCGATTTTCCCCATTACCATCCATCCCGATGTGGCGGGCCGCCCTCAGGTTCTGCTTATGCTCGAACGGCTGTTCGAATATATCAGCGGCCATTCAGGCGTCAAGTTTGTGACCATGGACGAGATGGCGACGGACTTCGACAGGCGTTCGCCATGGCGCCCGGCCGATGGGGATGCAAGCGCATCGAATAAGAGGTAGTCATGTGCGGCCTGTGCGGCATATTGAGCGGCGAGGCTCACTGGGCCGATCTCGCGCCTCAAGGGTCCGCTGACGAGCGTTCGCGGCTCGGCCGCCGCGAGCGGCTCGGAAGAGTCGCGTATCTCAATCGGGTACTGGGCGCATTTGCGTGCTCGGTATCCGATTGGCAAGGGTGTAGATATCAGGTTTCGACTTTCACTGGCAAATCCGAGCTTCCAGAGAATCTTGCGGAGCTCTGGGCCAGCGTCGAGCGGTTGACCGGCATCAAGCCCGACCCCTTGTCAGAGGACGTGCTTCGGCGAATCAGCGGTGACGCATGATGCAAGCACAAGAATCGAACGGCGCGGGCGATGACAGGATACCGGCCAATGTATTGACCGGTTTTCTCGGCAGCGGGAAAACCAGTCTGTTGAAGCGCCTGCTGGCGAGCGCTACATTCCTCAATTGCGCGGTGCTCATCAACGAGTTGGGCGAGATCGGCCTCGACCATCAGTTGCTGGATGTGGTGGACCAGGAAACGGTGGTGTTGAGCAACGGCTGCATATGCTGCGGCATGCGCAGCGATCTGGCGGCCGCGCTCCTGGATCTGAACGAAAAGCGGGACCGGGGCTTGGTACCGAATTTCGATCGCGTCGTCATTGAAACCACCGGACTTGCCGATCCGGTCGCGGTCTTGAATACCGTTTTCAATGATGCGAAGCTCAGGCATCATTTCCGCGTCGCCACCGTCATTACCACGGTGGATGCCGTATTCGGCTTTCAGCAGTTGAAAGAGCACCCAGAGTCATTCAAGCAGGCTGCGGTCGCCGATCGTATCGTGATAACCAAGGCCGACCTGGCTGAGGGAACGTCCATAGGCGCGCTACACGCCGTCCTGAGCGAGATCAATCCATCGTGCCTCATTGTCACCTCATACAACGATGCCACAGAGTCCGAGATTTTGGTGGGACACGATGCCAATGCAAGGTCCGCCTTGAATGAGGTCCAGCATTGGTTTTTCGACAGGCCGTCGGCGATTCGAGGCAGAAGGGCGGATACGCCCTTATTCAGCGGCCGGGCGAAGCCGCTTGGACCACTGCACGCGCCGACTATTGCAACAGCGTCGCTGACCTATGACCAGCCCCTGGACTGGACCGCTTTTGGCGTGTGGTTGAGCATGCTGGTCCATGGGCATGGTGAAAAAATCCTGAGGATGAAGGGCTTATTGAATGTGAAAGGCGCGGACACCCCGGTGGTCGTCCATGGCGTTCACCATCTGGTGCATCCGCCGGTGCATCTGAGCGCCTGGCCCACGGAAGACCGCCGTTCACGCCTGGTATTGATAGGCGACCTGCCCCCCGTCGATCAGTTGCAAAAATCATTGGAGCTTTTCAATCGCGGCTAGGGTCTATTGACGCGGAAAGAGTGTGCGATGAGCGCGTGGCGGCAAGGGTCGCGGGAAGGAAACAGGGACTTAAATTATTAGCAAATCGTGCATTATCGGTTTACTCATGATGAATTATTGTTCAAACAATTTGCTCTACTATGCCTGGATCGTGAAAAAACATTAGCGCCGGTACGCCGCGGCCAGCGCAAAGGCGGTTCACCGCATGGTCATGAATGAAGTCGCTGCCGGGGGGCACGGCTCTGCATCGCTCGATAGATAGCTCGATATATACACACAGGAGGATGACAAGATGAATTACCGACCGTTGATCAAATGCATGGTGTTGTGTGCCGCCGTATCCCTGCTGGCGGGCAACGCCGTATCCGCCAAAGAGACAAAAGCGCATTGGCGCGCCAGCGGGTCTTACCCCGAGGGCCATTCCACGACGAAAGGCGCGAAGATATTCAAGGACGAAACGGCAGAGCTCTCCAATGGCAGCATCCGCGTGGATCTGTTCCCCAACAATACTCTGGGCGGCGCGCTGGAGCAGGTCGACCAGCTGCGTACCAATCAAATTCAGATGGCGTGGGGCTCCATAGGGTTTTACGACAAGCTGGTCCCCGAGCTGGGGGCGGCGATTCTACCGTTCGCGGCCACTTCCCCGGAACAGGCCATCTGCCAGATGGACAGCGGATTGGGCAAGTACCTGGAAGACAAGATGGCAGAGAAGGGTGTGCTGGTCCTTGGCTGGGCGCAGGTCGGGGCGCGGCATATCACGAATAACAAGCGCCCGATCAAATCGGTCGCTGACATGGAGGGGCTGAAGATAAGAACGCTGCCCGGGGAAGCTTGGCAATTGACCTTCCGGGCCTTGCACGCAAACCCGACTCCCATCGATATCAAAGAGCTCTATCAGGCTCTGCAGCAAGGTGTCGTGGACGGGCAGGAAAACCCCTACGACAATATGGTGGTGCGCAAGTTTTCGGAAGTGCAGAAGTACTTGTCCAACTCGGGTCATTTCTACGATTGGGCGGCCTACATGGTCAACAAGAGCGCCTTCGAGAAGCTGAGCGCGGATCAGCAGAGCGCGGTACGCAAAGCCGCCGCAAAGGCCGTTGCCGAACAAAGAGCCACGTCGATTCGAGAGAACAAAGTAGCGCGCGATCAACTGATCAAAGAAGGCATGGAGTACCACGAACTTACTCCCGCTGACCTGGCCAAATTCCGCGAGGCCACGCGTTCCGTGTATGAGCAGATGCGCAAGAAGCTGGGCGACGAGGCCATGAACATGGTGGAAGCGGGCATCAAGAAGTGCGAGGGAGTCTGAATAGGGTTGCCGTGCTGGTGTGTGTTCATGAAAGCGGGGGAATGCATGGGCAAGGCCATTGATGCCGCGCCTGCATTCCAGCCTTGCGTCTGACAGAAAAACATGATGACAAAAAAAACCTTATTCGGCTGGTACGATACAGTCCTGCATGTGCTTGATCGGTTCGCTTCCGCCATGGTCACGATAACCATGGCGGTCATGTCGATTGTGCTGCTGCTGCAGGTTTTCTATCGGTATGTCCTGAATGATTCTTTGGTGTGGGGTTGGGACATTCCCAGGGTATGTTTCATATGGGCGGTGATGTTCGCCATTCCACTAGGGATCCGCTACAACGCTCACGTCGGGATCGAGCTGGTGGTGGACCGCTTCAGCGAATCCGCCAAGCGTATGGCCGTTTCGTTCAACGCGCTGCTCATTCTTATATTGTCCGGAACGATAGCCTACTATGCCGCGCTGCTGACCCGGGACACCTGGGATCAATTGATGCCGGGAATTCCGCTTAGCGTCGGTGTCTTCTATGCGAGCCTCGTCATCGGTCAGATCCACACCTGCCTGCATGTAGGACGGATACTGATAACAGGCCAGCCGTCCACCGAGCATTGGAGTGAATCATGATCTCCTTGACGATGCTCGGAATCTTTTCTGTGCTGTCTGTACTTGGCATGCCCCTGGCCTTTGCGCTGGGATGGGCGGGCCTCGCCGGGGTCGTCCTGGGCGGTTTTCCGATGGAGCAACTGGCCGGGAAGATGGTTTATGCGCTGGATTCCTTCCCGCTGATGGCTATTCCGCTGTTCATGCTGGCGGGCCAGTTGATGGTCCGCGGCGGCATCATGGAACGGCTCATACAGCTGGCTGATGCGGTCGTGGGCAAAATAACCGGGGGGCTGGGGCTGGTCACCATCGGTGCCGCCATGGGTTTGTCATCGGTGTCGGGCAGTTCCGTCGCGGATGCGACCGCATTGGGTGCGACCCTGGGACCCAGCCTGAGCAAATCGTACAGCAAGGCGTTCGGCGCGGCGCTGGTGGCGTCGGCTTCCAACCTCGGGCCTATCATTCCCCCCAGCATCGGCATGATCGTCTACGCCGTGGTGGCTGGCGATGTATCGGTTGGCGCGCTATTCGTTTCGGGCATCGTTCCCGGCATATTGCTGGGCCTGGGCACGATGGTCATGTGCTACTTCATTGCGCGCCGCCGGGGGTACCCGGTCAGCGGCGAAGAATTCAGCGGCAAGCGGATACTATACGAATTGCGCCGTTCCTTGATCGTGTTCTTGATGCCCATCCTGGTCATCGGCGGGATCGTAGGGGGCGTATTCACCGCGACCGAGGGCGCGGCGATCGCCGTGGCCTACGCGCTGTTGATCGGCTTCGTCATTACCAAGAAGCTGAAGGTTTCCGACCTGGTCCCCTGCTTGCTGAACGCCGGCATCATTACCGCTATTGTCGGGGCTTTGATCGCTTTCTCGTCGCAGGTTACCTACCTATTGACCACCGAAATGGTCGCTCCTCAGGTGGCCGAGTGGCTTACCACCTTGACGTCGGATCCATTGATATTCACCTTCATGGTGATGGTGCTGCTGATATTGATCGGCATGGTGATGGAGGCCAATGCGGCATACCTGATGCTGGTTCCCATCATCGCCCCCGTGGCCGCGATGTACGACATAGACCCAATTTACTTCGGCTTCCTGTTCGTCATGAACATCACGATAGGAGGCATCACGCCGCCGGTGGGTATTCTATTGATTGTCACATCCGGAATATGGCGCATCAAAGTCACGGAAATCATCCGGGAAGTCACGCCTTTCATCTTCCTTCAATATGGGCTGCTGTTCATATTCATGCTGTTCCCGGAGATTATCCTCTTTTTACCGCGACTCGTAGGCTACTAGGGGTTCGGGGTGACCATATGACTGTGCCTGCCGAATTTTCCCGAATGTTCGACTTCAGCGGCAAAGCTGTTTGCGTCACGGGCGCGGCAAGCGGCATCGGGCGGGCGACCGCTGGGCTGTTCGCCGATCTGGGCGCCATGGTATATGTCGCGGACAGGGCGGAGAAGCAGTTGCTGGAGTTCGCCGCGGAGCGGCCCGATGCGCTTCGCGCAGTGGTATTCGATCAGTCCAGCCTGCCGTCCGTCAAAGCCCTGGCGAATACGGTCGGAGAAGTCGATGTGCTGATCAACAATGCGGGCGTGCTGCTTTATGAGCCTTTGTCCACGCTGAACCTGGAAGATTTGTCGCGCGTCATATCGATCAACTTGACCGGGTCGATTGCGCTTAGCCGATTGGTTGGCGAAAGAATGCTGGCTCGCAGGCAAGGGGTGATCATCCATACTGGTTCACAAGTCGTTTATAACGGCGCGGAATCGCGGTCGGTGTATGCCGCTACCAAAGCGGGGATTTCGCAGTTCGTGAAAACGGCCGCCCTGGAATGGGGCCCGCAAGGCATACGCGTGAATTGCGTGGCGCCGGGCCGCACTCTTACAGCCTTGAACCAGCACCTTCTTCAAGAGCCGGAAAACTATGCGCAAGCTTTAAAGCGCATTCCTTTGGGGCGTTTCGGAAATACCAAGGACATGGCGAATGCCTTTGCATTTCTTGCCAGCGATGCCGCCGCTTATATAACCGGCCATACCTTGGTTGTGGATGGCGGCTGGATCCTTCCCTAGCGTACCCATCAGTTTAGATAGTCTATAAAGGAAGAGTAATGAAATCGAGAGTGAATAAAGTGGGCGGCTTGAAAGACCTCAAGAAGATTGGATTCATCACTCCATCTTCGAACACGGCTCTGGAACCTTTGACCAGCCTGATGGCGCACCAGATCAGTGATCGCACGTCCATCCATTTTTCGCGGGTTCAGGTAAAAACGCTGACCCTTGACGCCGATGACGTCAATCAATTCGAAACCGGTAAGATGGCCGACGCGGCGAGCCTGCTGAACGACGCGGGGGTCGATGTGATGCTATGGAACGGAACGTCCGGCGCCTGGACCGGCAAGGGGTTCGACGCGGATCGGGAACTGTGCGATGCGATCACCAAAGCCTGCGGCGTGCCGGCGTCCACTTCGTCCCTGGCGCAGCTGGAGGTATTGGAGCTCTATGGCGTTAAAAAGTTCGCGCTGGCTACGCCCTATGTCGAGGATACCGCCCGCCAGATGGCCCGGACTTACCAGGGGGCGGGTTTTGAGATCGTCAGTGAAGCCCGGCTGAACATCAGCGAGAACAAGATCATCGGCCGCACTTCGTTCGAAACCATAAAGCAGTTGCTGCGGGATGCGGATTCGCCCGATGCGGAATGCATCGTCGTAGGCTGCACCAATTTGCCCGCGGCGATGGTCGTCGAAGAAATGGAGCATGAATTGGGCAAGCCCATATTCGACAGTGTGGCGGTTACGCTGTGGCAGGCCCTTAGAATGGCAGGAATACGCAACCCGCTGCATGGCTGGGGCAAGCTGTTGCGTGATCACGAAGTCGTTGCGGGACTGGATTCGATACTGTCCGACCTGCTGGCTGCAACCGGAGCCAGCCGGACCACCATTCGGCTGGACATACCGCAGTTGAACATAGGTGTTGACGATGTGTACGCTGAAGCGACGGCTCCAGGCGTCGCTTCATTGAAACTGGATTCCTCTTTGAACCAGCGCAGCCTGGGCACCGTGCAATGGCTGGATCAGCACAAGGCGCTGCTGGTGCAGGAAGACTGCATCAACGCCGAAGTTCCGCCTCCGAAAGCGCTGATGGGCGTTTACGGCGTCAAAGCGCAGGTCCTGGGCCCCTTGGTGTGGCGGGACGAATTGGTCGGCTGGATTTCGATCCACCATATCCCTGGAACGAGGGAGTGGTCCTCGGGCGACCTGGACGCCATGCGGAAAGCGATGGCCGATGCGAAGGAGCTGCTTGAAAAATCCGGATGGGTGCAGGGGTAACGGCAGCATGCGGCATGAATGATGGTCGCCGGCCGGCGAGCCTGGCCAGACGGATGCGGTTTCCGCTCGATGTTGCGGTTCAACGTATTGTTGTGTAGTTCAGGCGGCGCCTGGGCTCATATAAGTTAAAGGAAGTTGGATGGCTGCGGGAGCACTGGACACCGGCGCAGTTCTTGTCACAGGGATTTCAGGCTTGATAGGCGCGGAAGTGGCCAATCGCCTGACGCAGGAAGGGCATCGAGTCCTCGGCATGGATAGAGCGGTTCCGCCGGGCCTGCCTTATCCCGTGTTGACACATGACCTTCCCGATGCCCACAGGTGGCACGAAGCGATAGCGCGCTACGGCATAAGAAAAATAATTCATGCGGGCGGGGTTTCCGGCCCCATGATGATGCGGGACGCGCCGGCGCGCTTATGCGACATCAACCTTGTATCACTGATCGATCTGCTGGAAGCAGCCCGTATCCATAAAATCGGCCGGGTGGTCTGGTTTTCGTCTGTCATGGCCTATGGCGAGCGTGCGGATACCCTGCCTGTGGGCGAAGACACCCCGCTGTATCCGGCGACGGTATATGGGGCCACCAAGGCGGCTGGTGAGGCCTTGATCAATGCCTATTCTGCCGAGCATGGGGTCGACGCGGTGGCATTGAGGGTAGCGTCCTGCTATGGGCCAGGCAGAACGACGTCGTGTCTGATACGCATGCTGGTCGAAGACGGCCTGGCAAGGCGGACGACAGCCATAAGGGAAACGCCCAACCGGACGCGGCAATATATCTATGTGGACGACGTGGTGGACGGCATCTGTGCGGCGCTTGGCGCGTCGCGTCTTTCCCGACGCGCCTACAACATCGGGCCCGGCAGGGCGCAGAGCCTCGATGAAATCGTTTCGGAGGTGCGCAAGGCGGTGCCGGAAGTATCGGTGCGGGTGCGCCCCGACGAGGGCATGGGCTGGAATACGTTCGGGCTTGGGCCGCTGTCGATAGATGCGGCCAGCCGCGACTTGGGCTTCAATCCCAAGGTGCCGCTGTCGGAGGGCGCCGCCCGTATCCGCGATACGCTCATGAAGCGTCCTTGACCCATTGCTGCGCCGGTATTTCGTCGGCGCCGGCGTTCAGCCATTTCTCCAGGAACTGCACGCATACCCTGACTTTCGCCGAGCTGCTGAGGCGCGAGGTATA
>Ga0180216_1001314_pt1 | contig 22527 bp, 14 predicted proteins | sample eDN3rd37CBELigMG_FD_128879 | JGI IMG/M metagenome (GOLD analysis project Ga0180216, IMG submission 128879) | Enriched Miracle-Growth compost microbial communities from Emeryville, California, USA - eDNA 3rd pass 37_C BE-Lig MG (version 2)... ...
ACCATGTCGTCCTTGCCGAACGAGATGCCGGCCTTGAACGCGTGGTAGAAGCCGAGCGCCATGATGCGATCGCAGAAGATCACCGTCTCCTTCTGACCGCAGTGGCGGTACACCGCGTCGATCATCCCGGAGATTTCGCGCTTCGTCATCAGCTTGTTGACGAGGTCGAACGGCGCCTTGACGTTCTTCGGCAGCACGTTGCCGAGGACCACGCGGCCGGGGGTCGTGTCGTACCAACGATGGAACGGCTGGCCGTTCTCGTCGATGCCTTCCCAGCGGTACTTGATCTTCGTATGCAGCGTGATCGCCTTGGCGTGCAGCGCGTGGTCGATCGTCGCCAGATCGCCGAACACCATGCCCTCGCCCGGCTGACCTTCGCTCATCAGCGAGAGGTAGTAGAGGCCGAGAACGATGTCCTGCGACGGCACGATGATCGGCTGGCCGTTCGCCGGATGCAGGATGTTGTTGGTCGACATCATCAGGACGCGCGCTTCCAGCTGCGCTTCGAGCGACAGCGGAACGTGCACGGCCATCTGGTCGCCGTCGAAGTCGGCGTTGAACGCCGCGCAGACCAGCGGGTGAAGCTGGATCGCCTTGCCTTCGATCAGCACCGGCTCGAAGGCCTGAATGCCGAGACGGTGAAGGGTCGGAGCGCGGTTGAGCAACACCGGGTGTTCGCGGATCACCTCGTCGAGGATATCCCAAACCTCCGGCTTCTCCTTCTCCACCAGCTTCTTGGCCTGCTTCACGGTCGTCGACAGACCCTTGGCGTCAAGCCGCGAGTAGATGAACGGCTTGAACAGCTCGAGCGCCATCTTCTTCGGCAGGCCGCACTGATGCAGCTTGAGCTCGGGACCGACCACGATCACCGAACGGCCCGAATAGTCGACGCGCTTGCCGAGCAGGTTCTGACGGAAGCGGCCCTGCTTGCCCTTGAGCATGTCGGCGAGCGACTTCAGCGGACGCTTGTTGGCGCCCGTGATGACGCGGCCGCGGCGGCCGTTGTCGAACAGCGCATCCACCGCTTCCTGAAGCATGCGCTTCTCGTTGCGGATGATGATGTCCGGCGCGCGCAGCTCGATCAGCCGCTTCAGACGGTTGTTGCGGTTGATGACGCGGCGATAGAGGTCGTTCAGGTCCGACGTGGCGAAGCGGCCGCCGTCGAGCGGGACGAGCGGACGCAGGTCCGGCGGGATCACCGGCACCACGGTGAGGATCATCCACTCCGGCTTGTTGCCCGAGGCGATGAAGGCCTCGATCAGCTTCAGCCGCTTGGCGATCTTCTTCTTCTTGATGTCGCTCTCGGTCTCGCCCATTTCGGCGCGCAGTTCAGCCTGCAGCCGGTCGAGATCCATGCCCTTGAGCAGCTCGCGGATCGCTTCCGCGCCGATCAGCGCGGTGAACGAATCCTGGCCGTACTCGTCCTGCGCCTTGAGGTATTCCTCTTCGGACAGCAGCTGACGGTCCTTGAGCGGGGTCAGACCCGGCTCGAGCACGACGTAGTATTCGAAGTACAGGATGCGCTCGAGGTCCTTGAGCGTCATGTCGAGCAGCATGCCGATGCGGCTCGGCAGCGACTTCAGGAACCAGATGTGCGCGACCGGGGCGGCGAGCTCGATGTGGCCCATGCGCTCGCGACGAACGCGGCTGAGCGTGACTTCGACCGAGCACTTTTCGCAGATGATGCCCTTGTACTTCATGCGCTTGTACTTGCCGCACAAGCACTCGTAGTCCTTGATCGGCCCGAAGATGCGCGCGCAGAACAGGCCGTCGCGCTCGGGCTTGAAGGTACGATAGTTGATGGTTTCCGGCTTTTTGATCTCGCCGTAGGACCACGACAGAATCTTCTCTGGGCTCGCGATGGAGATCCGGATCTGGTCGAAGACCTGCGCCGGCGTCTGCGGGCTGAAGAGATTCATCACTTCTTGGTTCATCGCATTCTCCTTGGCCGCTGCCGCGGCCCGAAAAATTTCTGCGCTGCCATGCCCCGAGGGCGGAGCATCCAGTGATCACCGCCGCCGCGGGCCGCTGGATCGTCCGCTTGCGCGGACCATGACGCTGGCGGGGGAGCGGCTCGCGCCGCTCCCCCGTTTCAATCTTACTCGGCCGCTTCCGCGGTCGGTTCCGCAGGGCGCTGCTTGGAATTGTGCAGGTCGACGTTGAGGCCGAGCGAGCGCATTTCCTTGACCAGCACGTTGAACGACTCGGGGATGCCCGCTTCGAACGTGTCGTCGCCGCGCACGATCGCCTCGTACACCTTGGTACGGCCGGCGACGTCGTCCGACTTCACGGTGAGCATCTCCTGCAGCGTGTAGGCCGCGCCGTAAGCTTCGAGCGCCCACACCTCCATTTCGCCGAAGCGCTGGCCGCCGAACTGCGCCTTGCCACCGAGCGGCTGCTGGGTGACCAGCGAGTACGGACCGATCGAACGCGCGTGGATCTTGTCGTCCACGAGATGGTGCAGCTTGAGCATGTAGATGTAGCCCACCGTCACCCGGCGATCGAACGGCTCACCCGTACGCCCGTCATAGACGGTCGACTGACCCGAGTGATCGAGGCCCGCGAGATCGAGCATCTGTTCGATGTCTTTCTCCTTGGCGCCATCGAACACCGGCGTCGCGATCGGCACGCCACGACGGAGGTTCGAGCCGAGCTCGACCAGCTCGTCATCGCCCAGCGTCTTGATGGTCTCGTCCTCGCCGTAGACCTTGCGCAGCATCTCCTTGAGCGGCTTGGAGTCGTGCTTCTGCTTGTAGGCGTCGACCGCCTGCCCGATCTTGAGACCGAGGCCGGCGCAAGCCCAGCCAAGATGCGTCTCGAGAATCTGACCGACGTTCATGCGCGAAGGCACGCCCAGCGGATTGAGCACGATGTCGACATGCGTGCCGTCTTCCAGGAACGGCATGTCTTCGATCGGCACGATCTTGGACACGACGCCCTTGTTGCCGTGACGGCCGGCCATCTTGTCGCCCGGCTGGATCTTGCGCTTCACGGCGACGAAGACCTTGACCATCTTCATCACGCCCGGCGGCAGTTCGTCGCCACGCTGCAGCTTCTCGACCTTGTCGAGGAAGCGCTGCTCGAGCAGCTTCTTGGACTCGTCGTACTGCTTCCGGATCGCTTCGATCTCGGCCATCAGCTTGTCGTTGGGCGACGCGAACAGCCACCACTGCGAGCGCGGATACTCGTCCAGCACGGCGCGGGTGATCTTCGAGTCCTTCTTGAAGCCCTTCGGACCCGCGATGCCCTGCCGGCCTTCGAGCAGCTCGGCGAGACGGCCGTAGACGTTACGGTCCAGGATCGCCTGCTCGTCGTCACGGTCCTTGGCGAGACGCTCGATCTCCTCACGCTCGATCGCGAGCGCGCGCTCGTCCTTCTCGACGCCGTGGCGGTTGAACACGCGCACTTCGACGACGGTGCCCTGAACGCCAGGTGGCACGCGCAGCGAGGTGTCGCGAACGTCCGAAGCCTTTTCGCCGAAGATGGCGCGCAGGAGCTTTTCTTCCGGCGTCATCGGGCTTTCGCCCTTCGGCGTGATCTTGCCGACCAGGATGTCGCCGGCGTGGACTTCCGCGCCGATGTAGACGATGCCCGCTTCGTCCAGGTTCTTGAGCGCCTCTTCCGAGACGTTCGGGATGTCGCGGGTGATTTCTTCGGGGCCGAGCTTGGTGTCGCGCGCCATCACCTCGAATTCCTCGATGTGAATGGACGTGAACACGTCTTCCTTCACGATCCGCTCGGAGAGCAGGATCGAGTCCTCGAAGTTGTAGCCGTTCCACGGCATGAACGCGACGAGCACGTTGCGCCCGAGAGCGAGTTCGCCGAGGTCGGTCGAGGGACCGTCCGCGATGATGTCGCCCTTCTCGACCTTGTCACCGACCTTCACCAGCGGACGCTGGTTGATGCAGGTGTTCTGGTTCGAGCGCTGGTACTTCATCAGCCGGTAGATATCGACGCCCGGCTTGGTCGGGTCGGTCTCGCCGGTCGCGCGGATAACGATACGCGTGGCGTCCACCTGGTCGATGACGCCCGCGCGGCGGGCGGCGATCGCGGCGCCGGAGTCGCGGGCCACGACGCTTTCCATGCCGGTGCCGACGAACGGCGCGTCAGCCTTCACGAGCGGCACGGCCTGACGCTGCATGTTCGAGCCCATGAGCGCGCGGTTGGCGTCGTCGTTCTCAAGGAACGGAATGAGCGCCGCGGCGACGGAGACGAGCTGCTTCGGCGACACGTCCATGTAGTCGACCTTCTCGCGCGGCACGAGGTGCACGTCGCCGGCCTGACGGCAGACGATGAGGTCTTCCGTGAAGCGGCCCTTGGCGTCCATCTCGGCGTTGGCCTGGGCGACCGCGTGGCGGCTCTCTTCCATCGCGGAGAGATAGACCACCTCGTCGGTGACACGGCCTTCCTTGACCTTGCGGTAAGGCGTCTCGACGAAGCCGTACTTGTTCACGCGCGCGTAGGTCGCGAGCGAGTTGATCAGACCGATGTTCGGGCCTTCCGGCGTTTCGATCGGGCAGATGCGGCCGTAGTGCGTCGGATGCACGTCGCGGACTTCGAAGCCCGCGCGTTCGCGCGTCAGACCGCCCGGACCAAGCGCCGAGAGACGACGCTTGTGCGTGATCTCGGACAGCGGGTTGGTCTGGTCCATGAACTGCGAGAGCTGAGAGGAGCCGAAGAACTCGCGCACCGCGGCAGCCGCCGGCTTGGCGTTGATCAGGTCCTGCGGCATGACGGTGTCGATATCGACCGACGACATGCGCTCCTTGATCGCGCGCTCCATGCGCAGGAGGCCGATGCGGTACTGGTTCTCCATGAGTTCGCCGACCGAACGCACACGGCGGTTGCCGAGGTTGTCGATGTCGTCGATCTCACCCTTGCCGTCGCGCAGGTCGACCAGCGTCTTGATGACGGCCAGGATGTCTTCCTTGCGCAGCACGCGCATGGTGTCCGGCGCGTCGAGGTCGAGACGCATGTTCATCTTCACGCGGCCGACCGCCGAGAGGTCGTAGCGCTCCGAGTCGAAGAACAGCGAACGGAACATCGCCTCGGCCGTTTCCACGGTCGGCGGCTCGCCCGGACGCATGACGCGGTAGATGTCGAACAGCGCGTCTTCACGCGTCATGTTCTTGTCGACCGACAGCGTGTTGCGGATGTAGGCGCCGACATTGACGTGGTCGATGTCGAGGAGCGGCAGCTCCTTGTAGCCTTCCTCGATCAGAACCTTGAGGTTCTTCTCGGTGATCTCCTCGCCGGCTTCCATGTAGATTTCGCCGGACTTCGGATTGACGAGATCCTCGGCGATGTAGTGGCCGATGAGCTCCTCGTCCGCCATGCGCAGGGCCTTGAGGCCCTTCTCGGCGAGCTGACGCGCCTGGCGCACGGACAGCTTCTTGCCCGCCTCGACCACCACCTTGCCGGTGTCGGCGTCGACGAGGTCGTTGACGGCCTTGTAGCCCTTCATGCGGTTGGCATCGAAGGGCACGCGCCAGCCTTCCTTCGCACGCTTGTAGGGAACGTGCTTGTAGAAGGTCGCGAGGATCTCTTCGCCGTCGAGGCCGAGCGCGAACAGCAGCGACGTCACCGGGATCTTACGGCGACGGTCGATACGCGCGTAGACGATGTCCTTGGCGTCGAACTCGATATCGAGCCAGGAGCCGCGATACGGAATGATGCGGGCCGCGAACAGCAGCTTGCCCGACGAGTGGGTCTTGCCCTTGTCGTGGTCGAAGAACACGCCCGGCGAACGGTGCATCTGCGAGACGATGACGCGCTCGGTGCCGTTGACGATGAACGTGCCGTTGTTGGTCATGAGCGGAATGTCGCCCATGTAGACATCCTGCTCCTTGATGTCCTTGACCGAACGGGCGCCCGTCTCTTCGTCGATATCGAACACGATGAGGCGCAGCGTCACCTTCAGCGGCGCAGCGAAGGTCATGCCGCGCTGACGGCATTCGTCGACGTCGTACTTCGGCGGTTCGAACTCGTACTTGACGAATTCGAGCATCGAGGAATTCGAGAAATCGGAGATCGGGAAAACCGACTTGAAAACGGCCTGAAGTCCCTCGTCGGGACGGCCGCCATCCGGCTCCTGCACGAGCAGGAACTGATCGTAAGACGCCTTCTGAACCTCGATGAGGTTCGGCATCTCCGCAACTTCTTTGATTGAGCCGAAAAACTTCCGTACGCGCTTGCGACCGGTAAACGTCTGCGCCATCTTCTTCTCTCTCGATTCGAGGTCGGCGGGCAGCGCGGGCGCCTCTCCGAACAGCCGCATTCCATCGCGACCATCGGGACAGGCGTCGGGGCCGTCCGGTTCTATGTGATTCGGGCTTTACCCGAACCGCCGCATTTCCAAATCATCGCGAACGACAGCACCGCCCGCGGCAGCCTCGGGTTGGTACGCCTGTGGCGCGCCCTTCCCCTCTCTCCTGTCCGAGACCCCCGAGGCCGATAAAGCCCCGGGGATTTCGTTAGCCTGGGTTCGGAACACCGAACCCGCAGTCCTGGCGATGGCCGGGCTCACCCGGCCATCCACGTTCTTGGTGAAGCGATCCCCGGGCCTCGCAAGAGACCGCCCGGGGATTCGCTCAAGTAAGCTGCGCTTACTTGAGCTCAACCTTGGCGCCCACCTTCTCGAGGGTCGCCTTGATCTTCTCGGCTTCGTCCTTGGCAACGCCTTCCTTGAGCGGCTTCGGCGCGCCTTCGACGAGGTCCTTAGCTTCCTTGAGGCCCAGGCCGGTCAGGGCGCGGACTTCCTTAATCACTTCGATCTTCTTGTCGCCGGCCGAAGCGAGAACGACCGTGAACTCGGTCTTCTCTTCAGCAGCAGCAGCGCCACCACCGGCGGCCGGGCCAGCGGCCACGGCAACGGCGGCAGCAGCCGACACGCCCCACTTCTCTTCCAGCATCTTCGCCAGATCCGCCGCTTCGAGGACGGTCAGGCTCGACAATTCGTCGACGATCTTCTGCAGGTCAGCCATTTTTCAGTTCCTATTGGTTCGAACCAGTTGATTGCTTGTGAGCCGTCAGGCCGCAGCGCCCTTGGAGGCATACGCCTGGACCACGCGCGCGACCTTGGCCGCGGGAGCGGTGGAGAGCTGAGCGATCTTGGTCGCCGGCGCCTGAACGAGGCCGATGATCTTCGCGCGCAGTTCATCCAGAGACGGCAGCGAGGCCAGAGCCTTCACGCCGTTCGGATCCAGAGCAGTCTTGCCCATCGAGCCGCCGAGAATGACGAACTGTTCGTTCGCCTTGGCGAAATCGATGGCAACCTTCGGTGCCGCAACCGGGTCGCCCGAATAGGCGAGCACGGTCGGCCCCTTGAGCAGGGGCGCAATGACGGCAGCGTCGGTGTCCTTGAGTGCGATCTTGGCGAGACGGTTTTTCGCGACTTTCACCTTCGCGCCCGCCTGCTTCATCTGCTGACGCAGATTCTGCATTTGAGCAACGGTGAGGCCGCTATAGTGAGCCACCACCACGACTTCAGAGGTCTTGAAGACCCCGCTCAGTTCGGCGATGGACTCCTGCTTAGCCGCTCGATCCACTGCAAGCTCTTTCCGGTTTTGACGGCTGCCCGCGTTGTCCGAGGGAGCCGCCGGGTTGCTACCAGCCGTCCACCCATGTCACGTTCAAGCAACCAGGGCAGACGACATCTCAGCCTGCCCACCCGCCTTGGCCGTGTGGCCACTGCGGGCATCCGAGGTTCGAACCAAACCAGCACGCTCGCGCGTGCAAATCCCGTTCGCTTACCCCGTCTGTGCTGGCCCCTCGCGAGGGATTAAGCGTCAGCCCGAAGGCATCGGCGCCGGCAGTCTCGGACAGGTGGCCAGCCTTTTGACGGGCCGGCCTTACGCGTCACTCCTTACGCAAGGAAATCGGTGCAGTCCTCTCAGATGTCCCGCCGGGATGTCCAAAAGGTTTGTGTTCCGATCACCATTGGTTTGCAGAGACGCGTAAAGGCGTGCCGACAAACGAGGGCCGGCACGCCCAACTCGCCTCATTTAGACCGGTCGGACCGCTTTGCCAAGGGCCTTGTGGGGGCAAATCCCGAACGGTTTGAGGCGATCGGCCACTAAATACCAGATTGGCGCAGGCCAACCGCCCCATCCGGAACCTGGGGCCCGCCAGCGGCGGCGCCCCGATTCCCTTCCCTCCCGTCAGGCCGAGGCCCGCACGAAGGGCAGTTCCCGCGGCCGGGTGAGGCCGAGCCTGGCCATGGCGTTGGCGACCGCCGGCCCGATCGGGGGCACCCCGGGCTCGCCGACCCCGGTCGGCTTCTCGCTCGACTTGACGACGGTGACCTCGACCTCCGGCATCTCGTTGATCCGCAGCGAGCGGTAGGCGTCGAAGTTCTTCGCCTCCGGGCGGCCGTCCTTGATCGGCACCTCGGCGAACAGGATGTGGCCGAGACCGAAGCCGATACCGCCCTCCATCTGAGCCCGGATGATGTCCGGATTGACCGCGAGGCCGCAGTCCACGGCGCACCAGACCTTGTGCACCTTGGGACCGTCGCCATTGCCGGCCGAGACCTCGACGATCTGGGCGACGTAGCTGCCGAAGTTCTCGACCACCGCCACGCCGCGGGCGCGACCGTTGACCGGACCAGGCCCCGACCACTTCGCCAGTTCGGCCACCGCCCGCAGAACGCCGGCCGGACGCGGACTGTTGCCCATCATCTCCAGGCGCCCGGCGACCGGGTCCTTGCCTGCCGCCTGCAGCAGCTCGTCGACGAAGCATTCGACGGCGTATCCCGTGTGGGTGTGGCCGACCGAGCGCCACCACAGTGTCGGGATACCGACCTCCGTCGTATGCAGATCGCAGTGGAAGTTGGCGATGTCATACGGCAGCTCGCGCGACCCCTCGACCTGGGTCGGATCGATGCCGTTCTTGATCATGCCCGCGAAAACCGAGTTGGCCATGAAGGACTGACCGACCACCGTGTTGCTCCAGGCGACGATCTTGCCGTTCTCGACGGCGCCGCGCATGCGATGGACGAACATCGGCCGGTAGTAGCCGCCCTGGATGTCGTCCTCGCGGGTCCAGACCAGCTTGATCGGCTTGCCCGGCCCGATCGCTTTCGCCGCGTGCGCCAGTTCGGCCACGAGCTGCGCGTTCGCCTGGGCACGGCGGCCGAAGCTGCCTCCGGCAAGCAGCATGTCGATCTTCACCTGCTCCGGCTTGAGACCGAGCACGCCGGCGATCGTGCCCTGATCGACCGTCTGGAACTGGCAGCCATAGCGCGCATGCGCCTGCTGGCCGTCCCACAACAGATAGGCATCGAGCGGCTCCATCGGCGCATGCGCGAGATACGGAAACACGAATTCCGCCTCGATCACCTTGCCGGCTTTCGCCAAAGCGCCCGCGGCATCGCCCTTCGTGCCGGCGACGATGCCCGGCTTCTGCGCCAGCGCGCGATAGTCGGCGAGCAGCTCGGCGCTGCCGCGCTTTTCGGTGCCGCTTTCGTCCCACTCGACGCGCAGCGCCTCACGGCCCTTGATCGCCGACCACATGTGGTTGGCATAGACCGCAACGCCGCTCGGCAGCGTCTTCACATCGACCACGCCCGGGATCTTGCGCGCGGCGCTGTCGTCGACCTTGGCCACCTTGGCGCCGAAACGCGTCGGATGCGCCACCACGACCGTGAGCATGTTCGGCTCATGGATGTCGATCGTGAACTGCGCCTTGCCGTTGGTCTTCGACGGGACGTCGAGCCGCTTGACCACGCCTTCCTTGCCGATGAGCGTGAACTCTTCCGGCTTCTTCAGCGTGACGTTCTGCGGCGCCGGCAGCTTCGCGGCGGCAGCGGCGAGCTGACCGAACGTCGCCTGACGGCTGGAGCGCGCATGCCGCACCGCGCCGCGCGACACGGTGATCTCGCTTGGCGCAACCTTCCAAGTTTGCGCGGCCGCCTGCACCAGAAGCGCACGCGCGGTCGCGCCGGCCTGGCGCAGTTGCTCGAAGGAGTTGGAGATGGCGCTCGAACCGCCGGTGCCCTGGATGCCGAAGGCAAAGTTGGCATAGAGCGTGTTGTCGGCCGGCGCGCCTTCAACGCGCATCTGCGACCAGTCGGCGTCGAGCTCTTCCGCGACGATGGTGGTGAGGCCCGAATAAGTGCCCTGCCCCATCTCGATATGCTTGGACAGCACGGTGACGGTGTTGTCCTCGCCGATGCGGATGAACGCATTCGGCGCGAAGGGCGCGGCTTTGTCCGCAGGCGCTGCGGCCTGCGCCTTGCCGAGCGGCGCGAGATAGAAGGCAACGAGGAGACCGGCCGAGCCCTGAAGCATCGAACGGCGCGAAAGCGTCTTGTCGTGGATGGTCATCGGATCAGCCCTCCAGCGACTTGGCGGCATCGTGGATCGCCGCGCGGATGCGCGAATAGGTCGCGCAGCGGCAGAGATTGCCGCTCATCGCGTCGTCGATGTCGCTGTCCGAGGGCTTCTTGTTTTCGCTCAGGAGCGCGACGGCGCTCATGATCTGGCCGGACTGGCAGTAGCCGCATTGCGGCACTTCGCGCGCGACCCAGGCCGCGCGCACGGCTTCCGCTTCCTTGCCGGCAATGCCTTCGATGGTCGTGATCTTGCTGTCGCCGACGTCCGAGATCGCGGTCTGGCACGAGCGCGCCGGCTGACCGTCGATATGCACCGTGCAGGCGCCGCACTGGGCGATGCCGCAACCGAACTTGGTGCCTGTGAATTTGAGTGTATCGCGAATGACCCACAGCAGCGGGGTGTCGGGAAGCGCATCGACCTGATGCGTCTGGCCGTTCACGGAGATCCGATAAATTGCCATTTGATGTCCTTCTCGGCGCTTCCCTCGAAGCACCCACTTCACGCCACGCACGGCACCGGCAGCCGAGCGCAACGTTTTCTTCAATGCCTTTCGTCAAAGGCTGGAGCCGATTTAGGGAGCCCGCCTAGCGGGACAAGAGTGTCTGTTGTTCGCTCTTGCGCCTAACCCGCAGGGCCTCACAGCAAGAATTAAACGGCCACGCGCTATGTCGTCAGCCGTCGGCATTCGTTGAAAGTTGAGATGATTGCCGGCGGTTCGCGCGGCGCGAGCGGACTGCTCACCACGTATAAGAAACGATGCCTCGCCCGGCATAGCTCGCCGTGGTGTTAGAAAACTCGCCGTCGAAATTGGCGCTGACGGAAAAGCCGTTGGCCCAGCTCATCTTGGCGCCGGCCGAGAGCAGCGCGCTGTCCGCCGCGGGCTTGGCGCCGTTCACCGTAAAGGTCGCAAACGGCAAGGTCTGGAACGTCGCATTCGCCAATCTTCGTGCCGCCGTTGAATGTGATGGCGTTGGCGCGGGTGACGCCGTCGCCCGACAGACCGCCGCTGACCGAACCGTTGATGGTGATATCGAGATTGCCGCCGACGATGCCCGCGCCGCCCGCGCCGGCATGGCCATTCAATGATCCGGGGCCTCCGTCGCCGCCGGCTCCGCCTTGAACGGTCGAATCCACGGTGAATGTCGCGCCCGAGGGATCGCTGATCAGAAGGCCCGTGCCGCCGCTGCCGCCATTGCCGCCGACACCACACACCATGACACTGGACCCGCACAGCGGGAAGGCGTCCGGACGCGTAACTCACGCGCGAAGGCGAAATTTCAGAAGGATTTCAGAACTTTTGGAATGTTCAGGCCGGCCCAGAAGCAAAAGGCCGGGCTTTTGGCCCGGCCTTTCGATTAATCAGCGGTTTGACGCGCTGGCGCTTACTGCGCCGTGCCGAACAGCGAGTTCGGCTCGACCTTCACGCCCGGGCCCATGGTCGAGGAAATCGCGACCTTGTTGATGTAGGTGCCCTTGGCGCCGGCGGGCTTGGCCTTCTGCACCGCGTCAGCGAACGCCTTGATGTTCTCGACCAGCTTGTCCTCGGCGAACGAGGCCTTGCCGACGCCGGCCTGCACGATGCCGGCCTTCTCGACGCGGAACTCGACCGCGCCGCCCTTGGCCGCCTTCACCGCGCCGGCGACGTCCATGGTCACGGTGCCGACCTTCGGGTTCGGCATCATGCCGCGCGGGCCGAGCACCTTACCGAGACGGCCGACCAGCGGCATCATGTCCGGGGTGGCGATGCAGCGATCGAAGTCGATCTTGCCGCCGTTGACGATCTCGAACAGGTCGTCGGCGCCGACGACGTCGGCACCCGCCGCCTTGGCCTCATCGGCCTTGGCGCCGCGGGCAAACACGCCGACGCGCACAGTACGGCCCGAGCCGTTCGGCAGGTTGCACACGCCGCGGACCATCTGGTCGGCATGCTTGGGATCGACGCCGAGGTTCATGGCGATCTCGATGGTCTCATCGAACTTCGCCTTGGCGCGCGCCTTCACCAGCTTCACGGCTTCGTCGATCGAATAGGTCTTTTCGCGATCGATGCCTTCGCGGGCGGCCTTCACTCGTTTTGCGATTGCCATGACCGCTTACTCCTTCACCGCCAGGCCCATCGAACGGGCCGAACCTTCGATCATCTTCATCGCCGCTTCGATATCGTTGGCGTTGAGATCCTTCATCTTCTGCTCGGCGATCTCCTTGATCTGAGCCTTCGTCACCGAACCGGCCGACGAAATACCCGGGGTCTTGGAGCCGCTTTCGATGCTGGCCGCCTTCTTGAGGAAGTAGGACACCGGCGGGGTCTTCAGTTCGAAAGTGAACGAGCGATCCTGATAGGTCGTGATCACGACCGGGATCGGCATGTTCTTTTCCATCTTCTGGGTCTGCGCGTTGAACGCCTTGCAGAACTCCATGATGTTCAGGCCGCGCTGACCCAGCGCCGGACCGATCGGCGGCGACGGGTTAGCGGCGCCCGCGGGCACCTGCAATTTCAGGAATCCAGTTACTTTCTTTGCCATCTCTCACTCCGTTAGTGGTGCGGATTTCGACGGTTGGCGGCCGCCTCACCTTCCACATTCTGGTTCCCACTTTTTCGTCATGTCCGGCTTTGTGCCGGCGCCCACGTCCTTTGGGAAATCAAGACGTGGATGGCGGGCATAGGCGCCGTTCTACGAACGGCCATGCCCAGCCATGACGGAAAACTTAGATCTTTTCGACCTGGCCGAACTCGAGTTCGACCGGCGTTGCGCGGCCGAAGATGGACACGGCCACCTTCACGCGCGAGCGCGCTTCGTCGACTTCTTCCACCACGCCGTTGAACGACGCGAACGGACCGTCCGAAACCTTGACGTTCTCGCCGACCTCGAAGGACACCGAGGGCTTCGGCCGCTCGATGCCTTCCTGCACCTGCTGCAGCAGGCGGGTGGCTTCCGCTTCCGAGATCGGCATCGGCTTGTTGTCGGCGCCGAGGAAGCCGGTGACCTTCGGCGTATTCTTGATGAGATGGAAGACGTCGTCGGTCAGGTCCATCTTCACCAGCACGTAGCCGGGGAAGAACTTGCGCTCGGCGTTCACCTTGCGGCCGCGGCGCACCTCGGTGACCGTCTCGGTCGGCACCAGGACCTGCTCGAAATGATCCTCCAGGCCCCGCTGCTTGGCCTGTTCGCGAATCGATTCGGCGACCTTCTTCTCGAAATTCGAATAGGCGTGGACGATGTACCAGCGCTTGGGCCGGGTGGAGATCGTCGTCGCAGCAGTATCGTTCATCGCTTAAAGCCTTAGCTTCCGATGCCGAGCACGAAGGTCACGGCAAGGCGGATGATTTGATCGGCGACCAGGAAGAACACCGACGCAACGGCCACCATCACGAACACCATGGCGGTCGTGATCATGGTCTCCTTGCGCGAAGGCCACGTCACTTTACGCGTTTCTTCGCGTACCTCCTGCAGGAACTTGAAGGGAGACGTCGCCATTCAATGCAGCCCTGATTCCATACCCAACTATCGAAACGCAGACCCAATCTAGTCATTGCCGCGGGCTTTCGCCCGGGCCTCAAACCCACTTCCGTATCTGCCGGGACACCGCCTGGCAGGAGCGGAGGGTCTCGAACCCCCAACCCCCGGTTTTGGAGACCGGTGCTCTACCAATTGAGCTACGCTCCTCCGGAAGCGGATGCGGCGGACCATAAAGGCCCGCCGCGGCGCTGTCATGCATTATAGGGCGCTGTAATGCAAGGGCGATTGCAAAGCCCGGTTGCGTCCTTTGGCCCTCGGGGCGCCCTCGTCCCCGGAAATCCCCCGGGAAAGTGCGACCGCCCTCCAGCCCGGACGGCGTGGCGCGAATCCGGCCTGCCCTGAGGCCGGTCCCGGTCGTTTCCGGCAGGCAACGGGCCCGAAGACCAGCCCCGAAGCTTGGCCCGGCGCCCGCTCCGCCCCATATCCTACCGGTAACCAGGAGTTCCCTTCCCGATGACCTCGTCCGCCGCGCCGACGGCTCAAGCCGACCCGCGCCTGCCCCAGCGAATCCGCCACGAGACCCGCCGCCGGGAGCTCACCGTCCTGGCCGCCGAGAAGCTGACGCCGAGCATGATCCGCGTGACCGTCGGCGGCGACCTCGCCGGCTTCGTCAGCCTGGGCTTCGACGACCACGTCAAACTGTTCTTCCCCCTCGGCGGCGCCGAGCCCGGTTCCGAACCGCAGCTCGCCGGACGCAACTACACCCCGCGCCTGTTTGACCCCAAGGCCGGCACGCTGGTCATCGACTTTGCCCTGCATGACGCAGGTCCCGCCACGCAGTGGGCCGCACAGGCCCAGCCCGGCCAGACGCTGACGATCGGCGGCCCGCGCGGCTCCTTCGTCATCCCGGTGGATTACGACTGGCACCTTCTCGTCGGCGACGACACCGCCCTGCCCGCGATCGCGCGGCGGCTCGAAGAATTGCCGGCCGGAGCCAAGGCCGTCGTGCTGATCGAGGTCGATTCCGCCGCCGACGAAATTCCGCTTGCGACCAGGGCCGATGCCGAGATCCGCTGGGTGCATCGTGACGGCGCGCCGGCCGGTGAATGCGAGCGGCTTTCGCGGGCGCTGCGCGCCGCCGCTCTGCCGGCGGGAGACTTTTATGCGTGGGTGGCGTGCGAGAGCAGCGTCGCCAAGGCCCTGCGCACCCAGCTCCTGGCCGAATGCGGCGCCAAACCGCAGTGGACGCGCGCGTCAGGCTATTGGCGCCGGGGCGCCGCCGACGTGCACGACACCTACAGCGACTGACCGGCCGTTGAAGGTCATTCGGGGCGCTCGCGGGCGCGAGCCAACCCGGAATCCAACTACGCGCCGGTTTGTTTCTGGATTGCGGATCGCCGCTCTGTGGCGTCCGGAATGATGCTGTCGGCCTTTGACGGGACGGCAGCCCACCTGTACCGGTGCCTGCTCAACGCGGCGGCCCACCAACGAGGCGACATGGCTCCTCCTCTTCTCCAGCTCAAGGATATCGCGCTGACGTTCGGCGGCACGCCGCTGTTGTCCGGCGCGGAGCTGTCCGTCTCGACGGGCGAGCGCGTGTCGCTGGTCGGCCGCAACGGCTCCGGCAAGTCGACCCTGCTGCGCATGGCGGCCGGTCTCCTGGAGCCCGACCGCGGCTCGGTGTTCGTGCAGCCGGGCGCACTGGTGCGCTACCTGCCGCAGGAGGCCGACTTCTCGGGCTTTGCCACGACGCTCGCTTATGTCGAAGCGGGCCTGAAGCCGACCGACGATCCTTACATCGCGCGCTATCTGCTCGAGCAGCTCGGCCTCACCGGCCAGGAAGACCCGGCGCATCTGTCCGGCGGCGAAGCGCGCCGCGCCTCGCTCGCGCGCGTGCTCGCGCCCGATCCGGACATTTTGCTGCTCGACGAGCCGACCAACCATCTCGACCTCACCACCATCGAATGGCTGGAGCGCGATCTCGAAAGCCGCCGCACGGCGCTCGTCATCATCAGCCACGACCGGCGCTTCCTCTCCAACCTCACCCGCTCGACCGTATGGCTCGACCGCGGGACGACCCGGCGCATCGAACGCGGCTTTGCCCATTTCGAGGAATGGCGCGATCAACTCCTCGCCGAGGAAGAGCGCGAGCAGCACAAGCTCGACCGCAAGATCGTCGCCGAAGAACACTGGATGCGTTACGGCGTGACGGCGCGGCGCAAGCGCAACATGCGCCGCGTGGGCGAACTCGCCGCGCTGCGCGAGACGCGCCGCACCTATCGCGGCGTCACGGGCGCCGCCAGCATCACCGCGAGCACGGCCGAGCAGTCGGGCGTGCTGGTGATCGAGGCCAAGGAGATTAGCAAGACCTACGGCGAGCGCCCCGTCGTCACCGACTTCTCCATCCGCGTTCAGCGCGGCGACCGCATCGGCATCGTCGGGCCGAACGGCAGCGGCAAGACCACCTTGATCAGCCTGCTGACCGGCGCACTCGCGCCCGACACCGGCACGGTGCGGCTCGGCGCCAATCTCGCCGTCGCGACGCTCGATCAGCACCGCGACAGCCTCAACCCGGAGACCACGGTGCGCGACGCGCTCACCGGCGGCCATGGCGACACCGTCATGGTCAACGGCACGCCCAAGCATGTCGTGAGCTACATGAAGGACTTCCTGTTCGCCGCCGAACAGGCGCGCACGCCGCTCGGCAAGCTCTCGGGCGGCGAACGCGGCCGCCTGATGCTGGCGCAGGCGCTGGCCAAGCCCTCCAACCTGCTGGTGCTCGACGAGCCGACCAACGATCTCGACATGGAGACCTTGGACGTGCTCGAGGACATGCTGGCGGATTATCCCGGCACGGTGCTCCTGATCAGCCACGACCGCGACTTCCTCGACCGTCTGGTCAGCGGCGTCGTCGTGCCCGAAGGCACCGGGCGCTGGATCGAATATGCCGGCGGCTATTCCGACATGCTCAAGCAGCGCGGCGCCGACCTCGCGCGCGAGGCGCCGAAGGCGGAAGCCAAAGCGGCGAAGGAAGCGGCAGCGCCGGCCGAGCCCGCGGCCGCCAAGAAGCGCATGTCGTTCAAGGACAAGCACGCGCTCGAGACGCTGCCGAAGAGCATCGCCGCCTGGCAGGCGCAAGCCGCCACGCTGCAAGCCAAGCTCGACGATCCGAACTTCTATGCGCGCGATCGCGCCGGCTTCGAGAAGATCACGGCTGAGCTCGGCGTGTTGCAGCAGAAGATCGCCGCCGCCGAGGAGCAGTGGCTCGAGCTCGAGATCTTGCGCGAAGAACTGGCGGGGTGAGCGACGGCTCACAAGAAGCGCGCTGCCTCGTAGGGTGGGCAAAGGCGCGGAGCGCCGTGCCCGCGCCCGCCTTTGCCAAAAGGGACAACGTCACACATGCGCACGGCGCGCAAAACGCGCGCCGCCTTTGCGCACCCTACGGCCGCGACGCCCGCTTCCGCAGTCATGAAAGCGGGCATCAATCACGCCGCGAACGGGCGGGAGTACGCGGCGCTACTGGATTCCGGGTTCGCTCGCTGATGCTCGCGCCCAGAATGACCGGCAAGTGAACCCGCTTACGCCGCGGCGGCGGTCGCCGTCGCGCGCAGGATCTCGAGATAGCGGCCGAGCGCGTCGGCCGGCAGCGCGTTGCGGGCCATGAGATTGTTCACGCAATTGCCCGCGAGATCGTACGAGCGGTAGCAGTGGTGCGCGATCATCGCCAGATGCTTGAGCTGCTCGACCGACATCTTCTCCGGCTGGGTGAAATCCCGCACGTAGACGAGGTCGGCTTCCAAAAGCTGGTTCATGGCCGCGAAGATATTGTCCGCCTGATGGATCGGCAGGATCATGCGCTTGTTGATCGTGTCGAAGGCGTGCGGGATGAAGCCGAGCGAGCGCAGCGCGATGTCGATCTGACCGAACGGCGGCTCGTTGACATAGAGCGGCACGAACGAGATTTCGGTCTGGATGGCGACGGCGTTGATCAGCCGCGCGCTGCCGTGGCGGAAGATCGTCAGTTCACTGCCCTGCACGTCGATCTTGAGCAGATCGAGGTTCGGGATTTCTGCGATGCTGTCGAGCGTGCGCGTCTCGACGGGAACTTGCTTCACCACCTCGCCGAACTGCGAGAAGCCCGGAAAGCAGTTGAGCACCCGCGGATTGGGCGTGAACAGGCTGGTCATGCCGGCCGCCGCGCAGATGTTGAGCGTGCCCGGCGTGCCGTCGCCGACGGCGTAAGGCAGATAGGTTTCCAGGTCGCTCTTGCGGGCGTTGAGGGCGGCCAAGCCCTCCGCCTGCGGTTCGAAGCCGACCAAGGTGCACAGCCGGTTCGTCAGCATCCGCTTGTAGCACGGATCGCCGTCGATCGGATTGGCGCCGATGTCGACGACGGCGGTGAGACGTTGCGGCTGCAGCAGCGCCGCAAGCGGATCAGAATGGAAAGTCATACGAAGCCCTCCGGGGGGTGTTGCGCAAAAGAACGCACGCGTTGAACGCGCCTTGCCTCACGCAACGGCCCGCTGGCCTGTACGCTGAGCGTTTTCCTGCTGCGGCTTGCGCCACAGCCGGTCGTCGAACGGGATCGGATAGGCGCTGTGCCACTCCGCCAGCTTCTCGTGATAGAGCGCGAGGAAGGCCTCGTCGCTCAAGAGCTCGGCGCCCTCCAGGTCGAGGTCGACCCCGATGTCGTGATAGACGTCGAGATTGCGCAGATCCGGCACCGGCAGGTTGCCACTCTTGTAATCGTTCCACATCTGCCGATAGAGGTCCTCGAGACCGCGCACGAGCGCCGGCGTGTCGAACAAGGTGCAGGTGTCGCGGCCGGCCGCGAGCTTGGCCTTGATCGCCGCCAGACGCTCCGGATTGCGGGCAAGATCGACCGCGAGCGCGACATAGGCGTCGGCCGACTCGCAGGCGAGTTCGGGAACGCCCGCGGCGCGCACGAGGCTCGCGCAGACGCGCGCGGCGAAGCTGCGGCCCGGCCAGGTCACGATCGGCACGTTCATCCACAGCGAGTCAGCGGCGGTCGTGTGCGCCCCATACGGCATGCTGTCGAGGAAGAGATCGGCCAGCGGATAGCGCGCGAGATGGTCGGGGTTGGCCATCTTGTCGGCGAAGATGATGCGGTCGGGCGCGACGCCAAGCTGCGCCGCCTTGTGGCGCAGGCGCTCGTTGGCGTCCGCGGTGCCGGTCAGCAGCCACAGCACGCTGTCGGGCACCTGGCGCAGCACGTTCATCCACCGCTCGAACACGCGCGGCGTGGTCTTCTGCGTGCCGTTGAAGGAGCAGAAGACGAAGGCGTTCTCCGGCAGGCCGACCTGCATGCGCGTCGGCCGGTTGGGCGAGACGGTGCGCTTGCGGTCGTTCGGCTGGTAGCACGGCAGCCGCAGCACCTTCTCCGAGTAATAGAGCTCGTGGCTCTCCGGGATGATGGTCTCGTCGGCGATGATGTAGTGGTGATACGGCGTCGCCATCGTGCCGGGGAAGCCGAACCAGTTCACCGCGATCGGCGCCGGGCGGCGCGCGAACACCTTGGTGCGCGCGTCCTTGGTGTAGCCGTTGAGGTCGATGATGATGTCGACGCCGTCGGCCGCGATCTTCTCGGCCGCCTGGTCGTCGGTCATGCCGTTGATGTCGGTCCACTGCGTGACCGCGTTCTTGATGCGCTGCTGCGTCGCATCGGTCCGGCTGATGCCGCAGTAATAGGCGTAGATCTCGAACTTGTCCTTGTCGTGCAGCTCCATGACGTCGGTCATGGCGAAGCCGACGGCGTGCTCGCGCAGGTCGGACGAGATGTAGCCGATGCGCAGCTTGTCGTGACGGGCGCCCTGCGCCGGCCGCGCGACAACCTTCGGCATGCCGATCGCCTTGCGGGCATAGGCATAGGCCTTGGCGAGCTGGAACACCGGTTCGTCCGCGAGGCAGGCGAGCGACAGCGACGAGATGCCGTTCTGCATGTCCTTGCGGGTCGCGCGCTCCCACGGCTCGAGCGCCGGCCACTTGCACTGGCGCTGACGCAGCGAGATCCAGTGCTGCATCACTTCCGTCTGGCTGACGTTGATGTCCAGGCTCTGCTTGAGCGCATCCTCGGCGGAGGCGTCGTTGTTGGCGCCCTCGAGCACGCGGCCGATCTGCTGCAGCGCCGTCATCTTGTGCGAGACGGACTCGCCGTTGATGACGCCGAGGTTGTTGACCAGCGTCAGCCACTGCGCGACGGCCGAACCCGCCTGCCCGCTGTCTTCCAGCGCGCGGCCGAGATTGATGTGCGCCGGCCCGAAGTCCGGCTTGATGCGCAGGCATTCGCGCAGCGCGTTGATCGCGCCGACATTGTCGCGGATGGCCATGAGCGCGGCGCCGTAGTTGAAGTACACGGCGTAGAGCAGCGGGTCCTCGCCGTTATAGGCGACCCAGGTCCGATAGAGATCGACCGTGGCCTGCGCCTGGCCGGCGTCGGACAGCGTGGAGGCCGCACCGAAAAGGTCGACGACCGGGAGCTGCCGCGATACGGCGCGACGGACGGCGTCATTGTAGAAATCGGTAGCGGCGGTGAGTCCGAGCGGCTCGGTCATTCTAGGCGTCCTATAAGCGTTGATGGTGCAATACGCGCCGCGCGGCCCCTGCCCGGAACCGTCACGGTTACGCAACAAAACGCAGTACGGTACGCCTTACTAAATCCGTTACCCGCCGCCGGCCGGCCCCTGGGTTGCCCCAGGGCCGCCCGACGGATTCGCCGGTTAGGCGACGCGCGCCACGAGTGCGCTCGCCTGCTCGGCGGACATGACCGCGATCTGGGTACTTGTAAACGCGTTCCCCTGAGTCGTGGTCAAGGAATTGATCTGCTGAGTCGTGAGGCCCGCGATGGCCGCCGTGCTCAGAGACTTGATGCCCGTCGTCGACAGAGCCGAGAAGGTGGTCGTCGTCATGCCGCTGATTTGCGCGGCAGTCAGCGCCTGGGCCTGCGTGGTGTTGAGACCCGCGAGTTCCGTCGACGTCAGCACGTTCAGCTGGGTTGCCGCGAGGGCGGCGACCTGCGTGGCGGCCAACGCGCTGACCTGCGTGGTGGTCAGGTTGGTGATCGCCGTGGTGGTCAGGCCTTTGATCTGGGACGTGGCCAGATCCACCATGTCGAGCGCCCGCACGTTGGCGGCCGTGAGGCCGTTGAGCTGCGTCGTGGTCAGAGCCCGGGCCTGCGTCGTCGTCAGGGCGCCGATCTGCGTGGTCGACAGGTTGTTCAGCACCGTGGTCGTCAGACCGCCGATCTGAGCCGCCGTCAGCGCGCTCGCCTGGGTCGTGGTCAGACCCTGGATCTCCGCGGTGGTCAGCGCGCCGATCTGGGTGGCCGACAGGCTGCCCACCTGCGTCGCCGTCAGTGCGGAGACCTGCGTCGTCGTCAGGTTGGTGATGGCCGTCGTCGTCAGACCGCCGATCTGGGCCGTCGTCAGCTTGGCGATGCTCACCGCGTCGAGATTGGCGGTGGACAGACCGTTGAGCTGCGACGTCGTCAGACCCTGCACCTGCGTCGTCGTCAGCGCCCCCACCTGTGTCGTCGACAGGTTGTTGAGCACGGTCGTCGTCAGGCCGGCGATCTGGGCCGCCGTCAGCGCGCTCGCCTGCGTGGTGGTGAGACCCTGCAGCTTGGTCGAGGTCAAGGAGCCGATCTGCGTGGCAGTCAGCTTGGACACCTGCGTCGCCGTCAGGTTCGAGACCTGCGTGGTCGTCAGGTTGCCGACCGCGGTCGAAGTCAGGCCGCCGATCTGCGCGGTCGAGAGCTTCGCCACGCTGAGCGCGCCGAGGTTGGCCGTCGACAGGCCGTTGAGCTGGCTCGTCGTCAGCGCCTGCGTCTGAGTGGTGGTCAGAGCGCCAACCTGCGTGGTCGTCAGGTTGTTCAGCACCGTCGTCGACAGGCCGGCGACCTGCGCCCCCGTCAAGGCAGCCGCCTGCGTGGTCGTCAGACCCTGGATCTCGGTGGAGGTCAGCGCGCCGATCTGCGTCGCACTCAGCTTCGCAACCTGCGACGTCGTCAGGTTGGAAATCTGGGTGGTGGTCAGGTTGCTGATCGACGTGGTGGTCAGGCCACCGATCTGCGCCGTCGACAGCTTGGCCACGCTGAGCGCGCCAAGGTTGGCGGTCGACAGGGCGTTGAGCTGGCTCGTCGTCAGGGCTTGCGTCTGCGTGGTGGTCAACGCGCCGACCTGCGTGGTGGTCAGGTTGTTGAGCACCGTCGTCGACAGGCCGGCGACCTGCGCGGCTGTCAAGGCGCCCGCCTGCGTGGTGGTCAAACCGCGCAGTTCGGTGGTCGTCAGAGCGCCGATCTGCGTCGCGCTGAGCTTGGCCACCTGCGTCGCCGTCAGGTTCGACACCTGCGTGGTCGTCAGGTTGGTGATGGCCGTGGTGGTCAGGCCGCCGATCTGGGCGGTCGACAGCTTGGCCACGCTGAGGGCGCCGAGGTTGGCGGTCGACAGGCCGTTGATCTGGCTCGTCGTCAGCGCTTGCGTCTGCGTGGTGGTCAACGCGCCGACCTGCGTGGAGGTCAGGTTGTTCAGCACCGTCGTCGACAGGCCGGAGATCTGCGCCGCGGTGAGCGCCCCCGCCTGGGTCGTGGTCAGGCCCTGGATCTCGGCCGTGGTCAGCGCGCCGATCTGCGTGGCGCTGAGCTTCGCCACCTGCGAGGTCGTCAGGTTCGAGACCTGCGTCGTCGTCAGGTTGGTGATGGCCGTGGTGGTCAGGCCGCCGAT
>Ga0180216_1001315_pt1 | contig 22521 bp, 18 predicted proteins | sample eDN3rd37CBELigMG_FD_128879 | JGI IMG/M metagenome (GOLD analysis project Ga0180216, IMG submission 128879) | Enriched Miracle-Growth compost microbial communities from Emeryville, California, USA - eDNA 3rd pass 37_C BE-Lig MG (version 2)... ...
GAAGGCGCCGCCCTGAACAACGAAACCACGGGAGCCGGCCGAGGTCGTGAAGCAGCCATCGCGACCGTTGTCGACGGATGTCACGCCGCCGCGCACTTCTCCGCTGACGCCGTTGACCGGCACGTCCGTGGGAACGCTGTTCGTTTCGGCGTCGACGACACCGGCTGCCGCCTTGTTCGTGTACCGCAGCGCTGCCGGCCCCCGGATGACGCTCAGCCGCTGCACCGTGCATGGATCGACCGGTACGCCGTGATCCTCGCTCACGTCAGACACGTCGCCGGTCGTGAGGCCGCCCTCCTGTATGCGCAGACGGTTGCCGTCGAGGCCCCGCACGATCGGTCGGTTCGCGCCAGGAGCGAATGTCGAACCGGTTATACCCGGTAGCGTTTGCAGGCTGTCGGTAATGGTGGCCCCGGGCGTGGCTGCGATCTCGGTTCCTGGCACTGTCGTGATCGGCGCAAAGTTTTCTGCCGAGGCGGCTGCGGGGGTCGGGCGCGCGGGAGCTGGAGCCTCTGACGCAGTGGGAGGCGGCGGGGCGCTTTGCGCGCCACCCGCCGGCGGCGACTGAGCCGGAGGTGCCTGCGCTCCCGCAGCGGCTTGGGCTCGCCGAGACGGCGAGCGCTTCGCTTTCGTTGTTGCTGCCTTTTGTTTCGCGGGCGCTTTTGGAGGACTGACGGTAACCTGCGGCAGTCGAACCGTCGGCGTACCGCCTGGTTGAGCGGTCGGCGGCGGCTGTGTCGACGACGGTGGGGCGGGCGTTGTCGGTTCTGCTTGCTGGGCTCTTGCGCCGTTCACGCTGAGGAGCGTGACGGCGATAGCAAAGGTCAAACGGGAGCGAGCGCGCATGACTGGTCCTTTGCGCGAAAAGGAGAAGGGCCGCGCTTATCGCCGCTCGATGCACGCAACTCGGCATGCGTCACGGCGAAAGTGCCTCGAAATTTTGTAGAGATCGATCAGGCCAGCATTGGTGGAGCGCGAGCACGAAAGGCTTGGCGTACCCGTCCCGCGACAATTACTGTGGTGACGATGCCTGCCTTCAAGACACCGGCACGATTCGGCAGTGCGAGCGTCGGCGGCAAAGGAAGCGACGAAGAAAAGAGAAATGCCGTCGTCCTGCAGATCAGGCAGTCGTCTTCGCTATGGTGATCGGCCGGACAGACAGCGGTGCGGCAGTTATCGCTGTCCGGAAAACCAGCTTTATAGGCAAGCTCGTGGCAACTGGTCTCGTAATGACAACTGTCTTCGTGATAATGGCCAAAGGACAAGAAAAGGTGAAAGGCCAAGCCGAAAAAGGCGAGCCATCCAACCATTCTTTGCCTTTTGAGCGCGCGCATGTCTTTCCGAACCCAGCGAGAATCGCTGGAATGTAGCACGCGTCGGTGCTGGCAAGGTGGCATTATTGCAAGCTGCCTGTTGTTTCGTACCAAAACAAAGGAATGCAGATCGAGCGCGGAGGCCGCGTCAGGCGTGGCGGCACGCATGCGTTCCTTCTCCCTTTGCCTCAAGGATTCGAGTCGGCGTTCATGTTCGCGAGTAAGCTGTCAGTGCTCCCAATCAGGAAAGAGATCTGGCAACCTCGTCGATGTCCTTTAGTGCTCTCCGACTCTGTGTGGAATGTTATAACATACCAATTAGAAGAAGCAATGAGGACAGATGTGGGGCGGCCGTTCAGGACATCGGTCCGCCTGCGACGGTTGAATCGCCTCGGGTCGAATCGCTGAGCCCCACCAACGCTGTCCTTCTGCTCAAAACCGCCTGCGAGCGTCACTCATCGCGCGGCATGAACGCGAGTCGCAACAAGAAGAACATCACGACGATTGTGCCTAGCGCCGTAGCAGCAAGGACGAGTAGCGATGTCACGTCCGCCGATGTCGCACGAGCGCAAAAATGGCTCGGCTCGAAAACCTCCGCAAAGCTGCATTTGGGGGATGTGCCTTCGAAAAGCTGCCGATAGGCATCAGCCGCCTGAAACGACGCCTGGGCCACGCCGAAAAAGCCAACCACGCCGAGTAGTTTCGAGAGGCGCCCCTCTGCCCTCCTCGACTCAGCCTGGTCCCGATATCGCTTGTCGTCTTCGAGATCCTTGATGGTGCGATCAAGCCCGTCGACGATGGCGTCGCATCGTGCAAGCCGCGTCGCGACACCGCGAATGCGTTGCAGCTCGTCGAACAGGTCCCGCTCCGTGTCGTAGCGTAATGTATTATCGTAGAGGTGCCGCTTGAAGAACGTGAATGCCTTGAGACGGAATTGATAGAACTCGGCCGTCGCTTTCTGGATTTCGCGGGCGGGTACCGCTACGCCGCCATGCGCTTCATTGGACATTGCAGCAAGCAACGAGCGAAGGTTGCCGAGTCGCGTCAACGCCGGTGAATCGCAACGCATTTGCAATGCTGCGATCTCGACCTCATAGCGTTGAACCAGATACTCGTTATGCAGCGCCATCAGATGCACGAGGAAAAGATAGGGGCATGTGCCGATGTAATCGTTGCCGACTTCGAGACTTCGCGATGAGGCGACGACCTGGAAGAGGCTGCGGCTGTTTGCGAAGCGGATGAACAAGGCCTCATCGTGCTGTTCGGCGGTCCGCGGAAACACCGGGTCGGTACCATCTCTCAACTCGGATACGTCCTGGTTGAGGAAGTCGATGATGTTCTGGAAGAATCCCGAGAGAAAGTAATAGCGAACATCCATTCCGGCGGGCGCGCCGTCGAGCACCGCCTCGATCGCTGGGATGTCGAGGACAACAGTGCCGCTTCGCTTAGCCTCTGCAGGAATCAAGGGGCGGTACAAGTCTCCGACACGAAGCTGGTCCCGGTTGGCGGGCTGCAGCAGGCTGAAGAGCTGCCGATCGAGCAACAAGAACACCGATCGGGCCGGAGGTGCCTTGAGCCCGGGGATCTCCACGAAACTGGTCGCATCGCAAGCGATGAGCGTGCGCCAAAGCTGCTGCTCCTCGACCGGTTGCATCCGGCTCTTCAGGCCGGCCGTGGCAATCAGTATCGAAATCTGGTGGCATGTGAGCCGACGTATGAACGTCCAGAAGGGCAAGTCGGCTCGGGCACCGAAGCTGTCACCGTCGTCGGAGACGTCCTGCCCTTCGTTGCCGGCAATCTCGGCGCGGCATCGCACTGTCGGGCGATCCAGCACCCAGATCCCCGTCCGTCCGGAGCAAATATCTGTCTTCACTTCGCCGCCGGCCTCGAACTCTTTCGGAAACATCAGTTTCTGAAGCATCGAAAGAAAATAGAAGTCGGCCAGCCGGTGCTCGTAGCTCAGCAGCATGCTGATATGAAACGACAGCGCGCCGTTCGAATGGACGTACCAGAACGTTCGCGCCGAGACCTCTCTTTGGATCGCGCTGCCGAGCCTCGCTTCGAAGCGCTGGCCCTCCGTCTCCCACGAAATCCTCTCGGGAACCGTGATGCGAATGGGCTCTACGAAGCGCGCGCCATCGAGATCGATCAGGAATTCCTCGACGACGGCATTGCGATCGCGGATCGCGATATCATTGAAGAGTGGATCGATGGCGCGCGATAGCTCGCGCGTTTCCCTTTGTCGGGACTGCAGCAAGCGCTGCGTCTCGTGGTTCCAATTGCTGAATACCTCCTCCATGCGCTCGCTGTTGATATAAAGCGATAGCGTGGCGTGCATCGTCTTGTCGACTGCCTGCTGGAAGTCGCGGCTTTCCCCCTCGACCGTCATTGTGCGCCCCCGTCCCCCGACGTACCCCAGATCAACCCGAGCTCGTTGCAAGCGCCCCCCTGAGGCCGCCCGGGCTCGGGACACGCGCTATCGTCTCCCGCAACCGTCGACCCGGCCCAGCCACCCAGGATGTCGGATCGAGCAATTGGATAGTTTTGCTTGATTTGCACATTTGATCCAGCGCCGCGATCTGATCCCTTGCCACTGGTACTGTGTCGGGATCCGCACCCTTGAGCACCGATATCGCGAAGAAAGCCCGGATGTGATGGTAGACGACGCAAGCTTCGACGGTCCTGAGGTCAGGTCGAAGCACGCATAGCGCAAGTGTGCCGTCCGGCGCATGCTGAGTGGACAACGGCGGTTGGACATAATCGAGATCGAGGATACGCGCCCCACGACGGGCCCATACGCCGATGCGATCGACCTGATCGAGACCTGTTTGCGCGGTGTCCTCGACGTAGGCTGCCGCCGACATTTTCAGAGGATCGTTCTGCTCGATGAAGATGAACGACGGTGTGCCGGCCGTATACGGTAACACGTCCGTGGCGAGCCCATCGACCATGCCAACCAGTCGATCCAAGTACCCGCGCCTGCGAGAGGCGGGTCTGACATAAACGTAGCTCAAGTGAATGGTGCGACAGGCAGGGACAAGCGTGTCAGAGGGGCTGGCGTGCGAGAAGACGGCAAAGTTGCCCCCGCCGACAGGCGTGCCCGTCTGCCGGTCTGCGGCGGTAAAAACGACTTCGCGATACGCGCCATAGCGCGAGGCCAGTGGACCGTAGGCCGGCGCATGGTTCAGATCGAGACACGCGCGAAACCCTTCGATAGGCTCCTTCTCGTTCGGCAGCACGAAAGCCTGATCATAGCCCTGGTAGAACTCGGCCAACACGGCACTGTCCGCCCTATCGGTGAAGTCGATTCGCAGCGGATCAGGCACAGGCGTCACGTCGGCCTCGCTCATGTTGAACCCTGCGCCTCTTGATCAAGGCGGCGGTTGTTGGCGCTTCAGTGCTCCGGCATGCAGCGCATAAACGGCCCTTATGCCGCCCTGCCTCAGAGCATGGATCCAGACGATAAACCGCTGCGCAGTCGCGGTCACGCGCTGCATCGGCACAGTCAAATACGACGAAATTCCTTAATCTGCATACTCGGGCTGAGAGACGAGGATGCGCCTAATCCGTTTTGGGCGAGCCTGATTTGCGGGGACCCGTGGCCTCCGAGGCACGGACCCGGCCAGCGCCCACGTGTTTAAGCGCCGATCGAAGGCCAAGAGGTCATTTGCTGTCAGCCGCCCTCCGCTAATTCCTCAAGCTGGCCGATGTCGCGCAGTTTGACGTGGTTGCTGTGCGGGAGCTCGATGAGCTGCATGAGTTTGAGCCTGGTGAAGGTGCGGCTGACCGTTTCGATCGTAAGCCCGAGGAAGTCGCCGATATCCGTGCGTGTCATGGGCAACTCCACAGTGCTGGCATCCTGCCCGTTGCGTTCGTTCCGCTGCGACAACGCCAGCAGGAAGCTGGCAAGGCGTTCCATGGCACTGCGCTGACCGATCGTCAGCATGAGATCGCGGGCCGCGGCCAGCTCCCGTGCCATCGCTTCGTAGAGCTTGAGGCCGAGCGCGGGGTCCGTTACCGCGGACTGCCGAAGCGAGGCAGCGGAAAGGCAGCGTACCTGCGTCGGCTTCACGGCCTGGGCGTGCATGGTGTGCGCGTCATCGATGCCGAGTCCGACGATGTCCCCCGGATAGGCAAACCCCATCACCTGGCGGCGGCCGTCCCGCAAAATCCTGTAGAGCGTGATCGCCCCGGTCTCGATCCTGTAGACGTACGAGCTCGTGTCGCCCTCAGCGAAGAGAAATTCCTTGGCCTCGACGCGCCGCAACGGAGCGCGGGCCAGGTTTTGCTCCAAGCTCGGACTCGAGGCGCTCGACTGGTAATAACCAGGAGTGCGGGCGGCGGCGATTGCGAGTGATTGGATGGACATTGGCGGGCTCTCTCGTGGATCGCTAAGCTTCACCTTTTGATCATGCCGCCGTCGCCGCTCTTCGATAGTTGTGCAAGAGATTGTATCTGTTTGTAACGAAAGCCGGAGCATGGAGAGCAGGCACGCGGCTCTGGAAGCTATGCGGAACGATCGCATGTCGACTGGCTGAGCCACGCCAGCTGCTGCCCGCCCCCGGGTTTGGCGCAACGGCGTGGTCTCCCCTCCCGTCTCCATGGCTCCTCGTTGATCTTGCTCAAGGCCGAACCTGCGGTGCCAGATCATTCTGCAGATCCTCAGCACGCAAGGGGATGCCATGTTTCTTGCACGGCCGCCGGAAGCGCAAAGCACCGTATTCGAGTGCTTGAAGGAAAGTCGGGTGGTCGAGCATTGGGGATCGGCCGCCGCCGCGCGGACGCCTGCGGACCCAAAGCACCTCGCACCGACGGCGGGATTGATCCCGCAATACGTTCGTGCTGTCGTGCATTATTCGTCGATCAAGTGGCTCGTGCGCCCGATGGCAGCTCTTCGTCTGGCGTGCAGCCGGGTGACGAATACCGGTGCAGCTTTCTTAAGCTTTGGCACCACCAAATTATTCGACCCGGTCGCTGCATGACATTGAAGACCAAGCCCGTTCTTAGCGCAGACAGCCCATTATGCTTCTCTTGCCTCGCTCGCGGGGCGAACCGGTACGCAGGGAGCCGTTATGCAGGCAGGCGCGCCAGATAAATCCGACCAGTCGAGAGCACTCTGGCTCTCCACCATCGCGTTCACTGTCTGCTTCGCAGTGTGGACGATCTTTGCCATCATAGGCTTACAGATCAAAGCAGACATCGGCCTCAGCGATACGCAGTTTGGCCTCCTCGCCGGCACGCCGATCCTGGCCGGCTCCCTGATCCGCCCGATCCTCGGCATATGGGCGGACCAGTATGGTGGACGCGTCATCTACACGCTGACGATGTTGTCGGCCGCGATGATGACGGCGCTGCTCACGTTCGCCGACAGCTATCCGACCTTCCTTCTCGCCGCCCTCGGCGTGGGCATCGCGGGCGGTTCGTTCTCCGTCGGCGTTGCCTACGTTGCCAAGTGGTTTCCGAAAGAGCGTCAGGGCATGGCGCTCGGTATCTTCGGCGCCGGCAATGTCGGTGCAGCGGTCACGAAGTTTGCGGCACCCGTCATCATGATCGCATACGGCTGGCACGCCGTTGCGCTGGTTTGGGCGGCAGTCCTGGCCGTGACAGCTGTCATATTCTTCCTGTTTACGAAGGATGACCCTGACCTTGCACGCCATCGCGCGAGCGGCCAGAAGCCGGAACCGTTGTCGGCGATGCTGGCGCCTCTGAAAAGCGTCCAGGTCTGGCGCTTCTCACTTTACTACTTCTTCGTGTTCGGCGCGTTTGTGGCGCTGGCGTTATGGCTGCCGCGCTATCTTATTGGTGTCTATGGCCTCGACATTGCGACGGCAGGCGCGATAGCCGCGCTGTATTCGATCCCGGCCTCGATCTTCCGCGCCTATGGTGGACACCTCGCGGACAAATATGGTGCGCGCCGCATCATGTACTGGACGTTCATGGTCTCCGTCGCCTGCACGTTCGTCCTGTCGTATCCGCCCACGCAGTATGTGATCGAGGGCATCCACGGGCCGATGGCGTTCTCCATCCGCATGAGTCTAGTCGGCTTCATCGTTGTGACGTTTGTGCTTGGCTTCTTCATGAGTCTCGGCAAGGCGGCCGTCTACAAGCACATCCCGATCTATTATCCGGATCGGGTCGGCGCGGTGGGCGGTACGGTCGGGCTGGTCGGCGGGCTCGGCGGGTTCGTGCTACCGATTGCCTTCGGCGCGCTGAATGACCTGACCGGTGTCTGGCAAAGCTGCTTCTGGCTGCTGTTCCTGATCGTTACAGTCTCGCTGGTATGGATGCATTTCGCCATCCGCGAGATGGAGAAATCCGCAGCCGCGGCTGCGTCCCGGTCGCGACACTGCCCGAGTTGCCGGAAATGCAGCCGGTCCATGGCGCGGCGCAGGAGGGTGCGCTGGCGGCGCACGGTGCGATCCAGGACTGGCGACCGGAGGACAAGAACTTCTGGGAGAGTCGCGGCCGGGCGATTGCGCGCCGTAATCTGTGGATCTCGGTTGCCTGTCTGCTGCTGTCGTTCGCGGTCTGGATGGTATGGTCTGTCGTGGTGGCGAAGCTGCCGGCGGTCGGGTTTGCCTTCGACAACGAGCAACTGTTCTGGCTCGCCGCTCTGCCGGGTCTTTCCGGGGCAGCGCTCAGGGTCTTCTACGGATTCATGCCTGCAATCTTCGGCGGTCGGTTGTGGACGACGCTCGCGACCTGGTCATTGCTGATTCCCGCAGTCGGTATGGGCTTTGCGGTTCAGAATCCGAATACGCCCTATTGGATTTTCCTTGCGCTAGCGCTGCTGTGCGGTCTTGGCGGCGGCAACTTCGCCTCGTCCATGGCCAATATCTCATTCTTCTTTCCCAAGGCAGAAAAAGGCAACGCGCTCGCCATCAATGCCGGGCTCGGCAATCTCGGCGTCAGCGTCGTACAGTTCGTCGTACCGCTGGCGATCACGGTCGGGGTTTTCGGCGCACTGGGCGGCGCTCCGCAGAGCGCGACGGTGAATAACGTAACATCGACGCTTTGGTTGCAGAACGCCGGTTTCGTCTTCGTACCGTTCATCGTTGCTTCGGCATTTGCCGCTTGGTTTGGCATGGACGATATCGCAACAATGAAGGCGAGTTTCGCCGATCAGTCCGTGATTTTCAGTCGTTCGCATAACTGGATCATGTGCTGGCTCTACACTGGCACCTTCGGCTCGTTCATCGGCTTCTCGGCAGCATTCCCCCTGTTGTCGAAGATCCAGTTCCCCGAGGTGGATGCTCTCACCTATGCCTTCCTCGGCCCACTTGTCGGCGCAGTTGCTCGCGCTGCGGCGGGCAGACCGAGCGACCGTATCGGCGGCGGGCGCATCACCTTCTGGGTGTTCGTCGCCATGAGTGTGGGCGTCATCGGGGTACTTTATGCCATCGGCATGAAAGGCAGCTCGTTTGCGTTCCCTGTGTTCTTCGCCAGCTTCCTCTTCCTGTTTGCGGCGAGCGGTGTCGGCAATGCGTCCACCTTCCAGATGATCCCGGTGATTATGCGGAAAGAGGTGGCGCGGCTCGAGCCGCAGCTTGCTCCGATCGACGCCGTCAAGCAGTCGGACAAGGAAGCGGCCGCGATTATCGGATTCACCTCGGCAATCGCTGCATTCGGCGCTTTCTTCATCCCGAAAAGCTTCGGCAGCTCGATCAGCATGTTCGGTGGCGCCGAAGTGGCTCTCTACGGATTCTTCGTCTTCTATGCGAGCTGCCTTGCCATCACATGGTGGTTCTACACCCGGCGGGGCGGTCTGCTCTTCGATATCGAGCGCGGCGGCGGTCCAACGACACCGACCTCCGTCTTGACCACCTGAAACTGACACGTCCACGACACGACCTCGAGAGGAACAGTTGTGAGCCATTTTCTCGACCGCCTGACGTTCTTCAAAAAAGCCTCAGAACCGTTCGCCAACGGCCATGGCATGACGACTGCCGAAGACCGCAGCTGGGAGGACGGCTATCGGCAGCGCTGGCAGCACGACAAGATCGTGCGCTCGACACACGGCGCCAACTGCACGGGATCCTGCTCCTGGAAAATCTACGTCAAAGGCGGCATCGTCACGTGGGAGACACAGCAGACAGATTATCCACGTACGCGGCCGGATCTGCCCAACCACGAACCGCGCGGCTGCTCGCGCGGGGCCAGCTACAGCTGGTATCTCTATTCCGGCAATCGCGTGAAGTATCCGCTGATCCGCTCACGATTGCTGCGCCATTGGCGTTCGGCGCGCAAGACTATGCCGCCGGTGGCGGCCTGGAAAAGCATCGTCGAGGATCCGGCCAAGCGGAACGACTACATCTCGGTGCGTGGCCACGGCGGCTTCGTGCGGGCCAAATGGGACGAGGTCACTGAGATTATTGGTGCCGCCAACGCCTATACGGCGAAGACCTATGGCCCCGACCGCGTGATCGGTTTCTCGCCCATTCCGGCGATGTCGATGGTGTCGTATGCGGCCGGGTCGCGCTATCTCTCGCTGCTCGGCGGCGTTTGCATGTCGTTCTATGACTGGTACTGCGATCTGCCTCCGGCCTCGCCGCAGACCTGGGGCGAACAGACCGACGTTCCCGAAAGCGCCGACTGGTACAACGCCGGTTTCATTATCCTGTGGGGCTCGAACGTCCCCCAGACGCGCACGCCGGACGCACACTTTTACACCGAGGCACGTTATCGCGGCACCAAAAGCGCGGTGATCTGTCCGGATTACTCCGAGGCGGCGAAGTTCGGGGATATCTGGCTATCGGTGAAGCAGGGCACCGATGCTGCACTCGCCATGGCCATGGGGCATGTGATCCTGAAGGAGTATCACGTCAACCGGCAGGCTAAGTATTTCCGCGACTACGTCCGCCAATACACCGACATGCCGATGCTTGTGAAGCTCGTGCAGCAGAATGGCCGCTTGGTGCCGGACCGCTTCCTGCGCGCCAGCGATTTTGCCGAGAACCTCGGCGAGACGAATAATCCCGACTGGAAGACCGTAGCGTACGATGAGATCAGCGGCGCCGTCGTCGTTCCGAACGGGTCGATCGGCTTCCGCTGGGGCGAAACCGGAAAATGGAATATCGAGGAAAAGGAATCACGCGGCAAGACGACGACGCTGCGCCTGTCGTTTGCCGATGTGAAGGACGAGTTTGCGGACGTCGCCTTCCCCTACTTCGGTAACATCGAGTACGAGCACTTCACACATTCCGACCATGCCAGCGTGCTGAACCGGCGCGTGCCCGTGAAGCGGCTGAAGCTTGTCGACGGCGAGGCACTGGTTGCCACCGTGCACGACTTGTTCATCGCCAACTATGGCGTCGATCAGGGCTTCGGCGGCGACAACGTCGCCAAGTCCTATGACGAGGACACGCCCTATACGCCGGCCTGGGCAGAGCGGATCACCGGCGTTGCGCGCGACAAGATCATCCAGGTTGCGCGCGAGTTTGCGACCAATGCGGAGAAAACCAATGGCCGCTCGATGGTCATCATCGGCGCCGCGATGAACCATTGGTATCACTGCGATATGAACTATCGCGGCGTGATCAACATGCTGGTCATGTGCGGATGCGTGGGTCAATCCGGCGGTGGCTGGTCGCACTACGTCGGCCAGGAGAAGCTGCGGCCGCAGGCCGGCTGGGCACCGCTCGCCTTCGCGCTCGACTGGGGGCGGCCGCCACGCCAGCAGAACTCGACATCGTTCTTCTACGTGCACACCAACCAATGGCGCTATGAGACGATGCACACGACGGATATTCTGTCTCCCACCGCACCGCCCGGTCCGTGGGACGGTGCCATCATCGACTACAATATGCGCGCTATCCGGATGGGGTGGCTGCCGGCCTATCCGACGCTGACCGGAAACCCGCTTTCGATCGCGAAGAAGGCAGCCGAGGCGAAGCTCGAACCGAGGGACTACGTCGCGAAAGCGCTGAAGTCCGGCGAACAGTCATTTGCCTGGGAAGATCCGGACAATCCGCAGAACTTTCCGCGCAACATGTTCGTGTGGCGCTCGAACATTCTCGGCAGCTCGGGCAAGGGACACGAGTATTTCCTCAAGCATCTGCTCGGCACGTCGCACGGCGTGCTGGGTAAGGATCTCGGTGCGGAGGGGCGTGAGAAGCCCAAGGAAGTGCGCTGGCATGACGAGGCGCCGCGCGGCAAGCTCGACCTGCTCGTCACGCTCGACTTCCGCATGTCGACCACATGCGTGTATTCCGACATCGTTCTTCCGACCGCCACCTGGTACGAGAAGAACGATCTCAACACCTCTGACATGCACCCCTTCATCCATCCCCTGACAGGAGCGGTGGACCCGGCATGGGAGGCGCGTTCGGATTGGGAGATCTACAAGGCGATTGCGAAGGCTTTCTCCCGTGTCGCACCCGAGGTGCTTGGGGTCGAAAAGGACGTCGTTCTCAGCCCGATCATGCACGACAGCCCGGGAGAGATCGCGCAGCCGTTCGATCCGAAGGACTGGAAGACGGGTGAATGCGAGCCCATCCCCGGCAAGACCATGCCGGCTGTTGCGGTCGTCGAGCGCGACTATCCGAACCTCTACAAGCGCTTCACGGCGCTTGGTCCGCTGATGGAGAAGGTTGGTAACGGCATTAAAGGTATCGCCTGGCAGACCGGGCAAGAGGTGGAGCACCTCAAGCATCTCAACGGTGTCGTCGCAGAGGCCGGCGTCACCGAGGGCATGGCGCGCATCGACAGCGATATCGATGCTGCCGAAGTGCTGCTGATGCTCGCGCCGGAGACCAACGGCGAGGTCGCGGTGAAATCGTGGGAGGCGTTGTCCAAGGCGACCGGCCGCCAGCATGCGCATCTCGCGCTGCCAAAGGAGGACGAAAAGATCCGCTTCCGCGACGTCGTCGCCCAGCCGCGCAAGATCATCTCGGCGCCGACCTGGTCGGGTCTCGAAAGCGAGAAGGTTTGCTACAACGCCGGTTACACGAACGTGCACGAGCTGATCCCCTGGCGCACGCTGACCGGTCGCCAGCAGCTCTATCAAGATCACTTGTGGATGCGGGCCTTCGGTGAAGGCTTCTGCGTCTATCGTCCCCCCGTCGATTTGCGCGCCATCAAGCCGGTGAAAGGCCAGAAGCCCAACGGCGAGAAGGAAGTCGTGCTCAACTTCATCACACCGCACCAGAAATGGGGCATTCACTCCACCTACACCGATAATCTGCTGATGCTGACGCTGTCGCGCGGCGGACCGATCGTATGGCTGAGCGAGACCGACGCGCGCAAGGCTGGCATCGTCGATAACGATTGGGTCGAAGCCTACAATGCCAACGGAGCACTGGTCGCGCGTGCGGTCGTCTCGCAGCGCATGAAGGACGGGACGATCTTCATGTATCACGCGCAGGAGAAGATCGTGAACGTACCCGGCTCGGAGATGACCGGACAACGCGGCGGCATTCACAACTCGGTGACGCGGACCGTACTGAAGCCGACGCATATGATCGGTGGCTACGTGCAATTTGCTTACGGCTTCAACTATTACGGCACCGTCGGCACCAACCGGGACGAGTTCGTGGTGGTGCGCAAGCTGCGCAACGTCGATTGGCTCGAGCAGCCACTGCAAAACACGACGACCACCCAGGCAGCTGAATAAGGGGAGTAACCCAAAATGAAAATCCGCGCTCAGATTGCAATGGTGCTCAACCTCGACAAGTGCATTGGCTGTCATACGTGCTCGGTCACCTGCAAGAACGTTTGGACCAATCGCGAAGGCATGGAATACGCGTGGTTCAACAACGTCGAGACCAAGCCCGGCATCGGCTACCCCAAGGAGTGGGAAAACCAGGACCGCTGGAATGGCGGTTGGAGACGCAAGCGCAACGGTAAGATCCAGCCGCGTATCGGCGGTAAATGGCGCATCCTGGCGAATATCTTCGCCAATCCGGACCTTCCGGAAATCGACGACTATTACGAGCCTTTCACCTTCGACTACGGGCACCTGCAAAAGACACCGGAAGTGCAAGCCTTCCCGACAGCCCGCCCGCGCTCGTTAGTTTCTGGCGAACGGATGGACAAAATCGAATGGGGGCCGAATTGGGAGGAGCTTCTCGGCGGTGAATTTTCCAAACGTTCGGCCGATATCAATTTCGAAGGTGTGCAGAAGGAGATCTACGGGCAGTTCGAAAACACATTCATGATGTACCTGCCGCGGCTGTGCGAGCACTGTCTGAATCCCGCTTGCGTCGCCGCCTGTCCATCCGGAGCGATCTACAAGCGCGAAGAAGACGGTATCGTTCTTATCGACCAGGACAAGTGTCGCGGCTGGCGCATGTGCGTCTCAGGCTGCCCGTACAAGAAGATCTATTTCAACTGGTCGAGCGGAAAGAGCGAGAAGTGTATTTTCTGTTATCCGCGCATCGAGGCGGGACAGCCGACGGTGTGTTCGGAAACATGCGTAGGTCGCATCCGCTATCTCGGCGTGCTGTTGTACGACGCAGACCGCATCGAGGAAGCGGCCAGCGCGCCGAATGAGACGGATCTCTACAAAGCACAGCTCGGCATTTTTCTCGATCCCGCCGATCCGGCAGTGGTCGAGCAGGCCCGGATTGACGGCGTGCCGGATGCCTGGCTCGACGCTGCACGTAAGTCGCCAATCTGGAAGATGGCAGTGGAATGGAAAGTCGCCTTTCCGCTGCATCCCGAATATCGCACACTGCCGATGGTCTGGTACGTGCCCCCGCTGTCGCCGATCACCGCCGCAGCCGAAGCCGGCAAGATGGGAACGGACGGCGATATGCCGGACGTACGCTCATTGCGGATCCCGCTCAAATACCTAGCCAACCTGTTGACTGCCGGCGATGAGCAGCCGGTCGCCCTTTGCCTCGAGCGCATGCTGGCGATGCGTGCCTACATGCGGGCGAAAACCATCGACGGCGTGCTTGATGAGGCGATCGCGCGCAGGGTCGGCCTCGCCGGCCGGCAGATCGAGGAGATGTACCAGTTGATGGCGATCGCCAACTACGAAGACCGCTTCGTCATCCCGACCACGCATCGCGAGGTCACCGAGGACGCCTACGAGCTGCGAGGCCAGTGCGGCTTCACATTCGGCGACGGTTGCCTGCCGAGCGACACCAAGGTCAATCTGTTCGGTGGCGTGAAGCTGAAGAACGATCGCCCGAAAGTGGAGGCGTGACCGTGAAAACGCTCAAGGTTCTTTCGGCACTCCTGACCTATCCGACCGGCGATCTTCTCGCCGCAGCCGGCGAGCTTAAAGCGGCGCTAACCAGCGAATCCATATTGTCCCGGCGCGATCTCGCAGCGGTCAACGCGCTTATCGATGATCTCGCAGGGCGCGATCTATTCGATGCGCAAGAGCGCTACATTCTTCTGTTCGACCGGACCCGTTCTCTGTCGCTGCATTTGTTCGAGCACGTGCACGGCGAAAGCCGCGACCGCGGTCAGGCAATGGTCGACCTGATCAAGCTCTACGAGGACGGCGGCTACACGCCGACGGCAACAGAGCTGCCGGACTTCCTGCCGTTGTTCTTGGAGTATGCGGCGACCCGCGCACCGGCCGAGGCGATTGAGCTGATCGGGCAGCCCGGTCACGTTCTGGCGGCTCTGCGGGAGCGATTGGCAAAACGCGGCTCGCCGTATGAAGCCGTGTTCGCGGCGCTGGTCGCGCTGTCGAAGTCTAAGCTCGACGGCGCCGCGCTTGCCGCGCTGCTTGCCGAACCCGATCCGGAACCAGACGATCTCGAAGCGCTCGATGCCGCATGGCAGGACGAGGAGGTCACGTTTGGTCCGGGCACGGCAAAGGATGCCTGCGGCATCGACGGCCTTGCGGCGAAGCTTCGTCAGGCTCGCCGTCCAGCGCCGGGGCTGGAGACGCCGCCGCGTCCAACGCCGCGCACCATCATCACGACGTCGCAAGCCAACCGCACGTAACGAGGCCAGCCATGCGTGACGGCATCTTCCGCATCTTGTTCGTCTGGTATCCCTATGTCTGCCTGACGACGTTCCTGGTGGGCAGCTTGATCCGTTTCGACCGCGACCAGTACAGCTGGAAGGCAAGCTCCAGCCAGATGCTGCGCAAGCGCCAACTTTACTGGGGCTCTAACCTTTTCCATTTCGGTATCCTGTTCCTGCTTTTCGGTCACACCGTCGGGCTGCTGACGCCAACCTCCATCTACACGCTGCTCGTAAGCGTGCCGCAGAAGCAGCTCATTGCGGTCATTACCGGCGGCATCGCGGGAACGGCCTGCTTCGTTGGCCTCACGCTACTGCTACACCGGCGGCTGTTCGATGCGCGTATCCGCCAGACGTCTACGGTGATGGACATCGCGGTGTTATTGATCCTTTGGGTTCAGCTTTCGCTTGGGCTGCTGACCCTGCCGTTCTCGCTCGGCCATCGCGATGGGGCGGCGATGCTGACGTTGTCCCACTGGGCGCAGGGCATCGTGACATTGCAGCCAGTCGATCCTCGGACATTGCAAGGTCTCGAGTGGCCGTTCCTCACCCATCTCGTGCTTGGCATGACGATCTTCCTCGTCTTCCCGTTCTCGCGCCTCGTGCATATCTGGTCGGCCCCGGTGTGGTATCTCGGACGGCGCGGCTATCAGGTGGTTCGCACACGCCGTCCGCTGACGACGCGTCGGCCAATCGAACCGGCGGAGTGACGCCAATGACCACGGTATCTCATGGATGTTCGGTTCGGCCCGTTCTCTCGGGCAAGCAAATGCCGATCAGCGTCAACGGTGTCGCCATCCCGCGTGCGGCGATCGCGCGGGAGACCCAGAACCATCCGGCCTCGAAGCCGATAGATGCGTGGCTTTCGGCTGCGCGTGCGCTGGTCGTGCGGGAGCTGTTGCTGCAGGAAGCGGAACGCCTGGCGCTCGAGCCGACGACGATCGAGGACGAGGACGGCCGCCGCGAAACGGATGAAGAAGCACTGATCCGAATGGTTATCGATCGCGAGGTCGTTACGCCGGAAGCAGATGAAGCGGCCTGTCGGCGATACTACGAGATGAACGCCCGCCGCTTCCGCACGCCAGATCTTTATGAAGCTCGTCACATTCTGCTGGTCGCAAATCCGGCCGATGCGCCCGCCAGAGGGAGGGCGCGCCATCGTGCTGAAGCGATCATCGCGGCGTTGCGGCAAGATCCATCGTCGTTTGCTGCCCTCGCGCTCGCGGAATCCGGATGCCCGTCGGGAAAGGCGGGCGGCAATCTTGGCCAGATCGGTCCTGGGCAAACCGTGCCCGAGTTCGAGAACGCGCTCGCATCGTTGCCGGTCGGCGAGGTTGCGGCGCGGCCGGTCGAGACCCGCTACGGGTTTCACGTCGTCCTGGTCGAGCGCCGGATTGCCGGACGTGAGCTGCCCTTCGAGGCGGTTCGTTCGCGTATCGCCATATGGCTGAACGAGAAGGTCCGACGCGTTGCAATACGCCAATACATCGCAATCCTGGCCGGACGGGCAACGATTACTGGCATTGCGCTCGACAGCAGCACGACACCGCTCGTGCAATAGGAGGCATTCGTGCACCTGGGAACTCTTATTGTTCAACGTCTCGCATCGGAGAATGACGCTGCCGCTGCGCTCGAAGCCCTGGGGGATATCCTGCTCTTCACGGAAGTGCAGCAGATGGGAGCGCACTACGACGAAAGCCCCGGTGAATACGTTGCCAATGCCGCCCGGCGCTTTGCTGCTCTAGGTGCTGACGAGGACTGGATGGACCTCATGACGGCGATGGAACGTGGACCGAACCCGGCACATGCTGCGCTCGAGAAGATGTTGCGCTGGTCGCTGAAACACGACGCTCTCGAAGTAACGCCGCAGCGTCAATGTTCATGCTCGTGCGGTAGGAATGGAGCGAACCAGGGCTGAACTCTTCACGAAATCATCCTCGGTGCTCGTCCCGTTCACAGGCCTCGAATAGTGGCAAGTTCGGACAAAATGCCGGGCGTGTGCAACGTTGCCGAGGATCGTCGAGCCACAGCCGACATTCGTCCCCGTTAGGGCAAAAAAGACAGCGGGTGCGCGCCTCCGCATAAGCGTTTCCCTGCCGTGCAAGTCGAACCGGGTCTACGTCGAGACGTTCCATCATCTCGTGCAGACGCAGCGCCTGTTGTTCAACGCGCTGGAACATCGGCCAATTCATGTCGCTCTCCTCTTTGTGAATCGACACGATAGAGCGTGCTCAGCCAGCCGGATCCGCAACGAGACACCTCTTGTCGTGAAATGTCATTGACGCAGATCAAAGTGATGGTGGTGTTTTACGTCGGTGTTTTTTGACTACGCTTATTATGTGAGGACCCGTGCGTGACGTCGGCGCTTGCATCGGTCGCCACTTGGCGCTCTGATAGATCATATTGCTCGTTCCACCGCTCTTGAATGACGGAGGATCCTTATGACGCTCTATCAGGGCACCGCATCGGTCGATCGCATGCGCGAAGAGATCCAGGGGGTCCGATATCGCGAGGCGACGGAGACTTTCTGCCGCCTCGTCACGGACGAGAAGAAGCCGCTCAAAGGGATGATCAAGGAGGCGATTGCTGCCGCGGCGCCCTTTGTGCAGGTGCCCTCGCACCTGATGCGTCTGCCGACCGGGGAGATGCGCGGTGTCAATTACGATCACACGATCCTCGGCTGGCGTGGCGCTGTTTCGCTGCTGGAGGAGATCGGGGGCACGCGTGGCGTCCTCCCCTCGGTGCAGGCCATGTGGTACGTGCCGCAGGGCCTCAACATCTGGGAGCAGATCATCTGCGAGTTTCCGGGCCACTACGCGCGTGATGCCGAGAAATGCAACGCCAAGGTGCCCGACCCGCATCACGAGGGCGACCGCTTCGACGGTCCCTCCTGGGCGCCGCCGAAGATCTATTTCGAGGACCAGGATCCCATCGAGACGGGTTCGGTCGAGGACAGGCTCAAGCGCATGAGCTGGGCCATTTCGGAGGGCGAGAGAGACGAGGCCTATCGGCTGTTCCTCGGCCTCGCGAAGGACCCGGCGAACCGCGAGCGCCTCAAGGACGCGATCCTTTTCTCGGGCATCATCGATCTCCAGGACACCCTCATCAACCGAGGCGGCTACCAGAACATCGGCCATAAGGCGATCCGCGCCCGCGCTCTCGTCCACCTCGCCGACTATCTCGGCTGGGAGAACGCACACGAGGTGATCTACACGGTGGTACCCGATCTCGGATGCGCGCCGCGCCTGCATGGCCTGTGGACCGAGATCTCCAACGTGCTGCGCATGGAGGTGCCGAAGAGCGCCACGCTCCCGAAGCGCAGCGACAAGCCGCTGACCGAAGCCGAGCTCGACCGCCTCACCGAGGCGATCGTCTGGGGCGGGCCGTTCGACGTCAATTCGGCCCTGCTCGACCTCTACAAGCGCGGCGCCGGCATCCAGGACGCGATGGATGCGGTCTTCGTATGCTTCCAGCGTTATCTCATCGACGTGCTCGAGCACCCAAGTCTCTTCTCGCATCCAACCCACGCGCTCGACTACGCCAACGTGGTGCAGCACTGGATCCGGAATTTCGACAATCCGCACCAGGCGAAGGGTCCGTTCATGGCGGCGCGCTTCATGAACGACACGATACGCTCGAACGCCATCTATCCGCGCGATGCGAAGTTCACGCTTGAGCCGCGCAAGGCCTACAAGGCCTGGGCCGACGGCATCGCGGTCGATCGCATGCTGCCGGTCATCGAGGAGCATGTGCTCGCCCAGGACGCGCCGCGTGCCTGCGCGCTCGTTGACAGCTACCTTGAGCGCACCAGCGAGCGACGCCAGCTTCTCGACGTGATCACCTATGCCGGCTGCCACTGGCAGAACGATCCTCACGTCATGCGCAATTGCTCGTCGTCGCTCGAGGAATACCGCAGCAACAGGACGCCGCGGCGCGACGACATCATACGCGGCTACGCCAAGCACCAGTCCCGCTACATCAAGCGGGCTCCGACGCACGACTGCTACAACGTGTTCGTCGCGCATTTCCAGCCAACCGCGCATTGAGTAGTGCTGAAAGGCCGGTCAGGAAGAGATATGCCCATGACCAAAAGCAACCTCGGCGATGTCTGGCGTGTCCGCAACGCCGCGGCGCAAACCCTGGCGCTCGCCGAAGAGCAGGTGAAACGGGTGATCCAGGCGGCGACCGTCGATGATCTCGTGCGGATGATCGAGGCTTATGCGCCGGCGCTGTCGACCGGACCCGAGTTCACGCGGACGTTCGACCCGCTCGTCGAGCGCCTGTGGGTCTGGCGGGATGACGAGACGCTTGCAGCGCTCGCGGCGGTCTTCAGGGAGCGTGGCATGCCTTGGGCGTCGGTCGTCAATGCTTTGCTGCCGGAAAACGGCGCGGCGATCCGCGCGGCGCTTCGCCAGCCGGCCTGGGCCCGCCTGCCGGCCTTCGCCGTTGCCTGATCGACAAGCGCGTTGAACACCTATCCGGCGGGCAAACTGTCGGATCGTGTCGGGTCAAATATTTATTCTTCCGGTTGGGGGTGGGGCAGCGGTATCGGTGGTAGAGCGCATCAACGGCTGGCGTATACGGCAGCCGTTGCGGTGCCCAGGATCGCCGCCGCTCGATCGGAGCCTTGATCGCAGGTACCTCGGGAGCATTCTCTATGAGGCGATCCGGCTCATTTCTCGACGTCGATCGCTGCTTGCAGGCTTCGCGAGTTCACGCCTCCGCCATCCTGTGGCAGCCCTGCAACGCACGCGCCCGCCAAAAAGTGTATGCTGCAATCCGATGGGGCTGTTTGAAATGCGCGGCAGGTGGGGGGCGTGATGGATCAGTTCTTGGTCGCACTGAAGAGGATTATCATTCAGGGAGTCGACTGGCTTTTTTGGTTGATCTCGATCGCGTGGAATAGCTCATTCGGTCAAATATCGCGGGCGCTCAGTCTCACCTTCCAATCGCTGCCGGACTGGAAGGCACTCCTTTACATCCTGCTCGTCGCATTGCTGCTGTATATGGCGTATTTGGCAATTCCGAGGGTGCTTGGCGCCATCGTGGCCATCTTCAGCGCAATCTGGACGCTGCTGGAAACACTTGGGAAGATCGTCGTTGACCTAGTTTGGTATATCATCATCGCTTACGTAATTGCGCTTGCCATCAATACATTCAAATTGGGTGCCGTCATTGGGAAAATGCCCTGGCAATAAGTACAGCCAGGCCTATGCCCATGCCCGCGGCCTCTGACGCTGCCATCTCGCGTCAGCAGATGCGCAATCGTCGCGTCTCTCTTGAACAGCCAATGCCTGAAACTAAATGGTAAACCAGCGGCTGCCCTGTCGGGATCGGCACGGTCGTGCGAGATGCCTGAAAGCATCGGCGAGACGAAACGGTCTTGTGTATTGCGCACTGCCTGATGCTTCCCTGGAGGTCGCCGTCAAACTCTTGCGTGTGGGCGGCTGATTGCTTCCGGTCGTCGGACAAATCCGGCATAGATTGGCCGGGCAGGCCGCCTCCCGAGGGAGGCTTGATATGTCGCCGGAGGAATTTGCACCGCACGAACGCTTCTACCACGCATTCGTGAGAGGCGTTCTGGCTGCCGTGGCGCTGACTTTGCTCGTCCTCATGATCCTTGCCTGGACCTTCGTCTGACGGAGTGTCGGCATGGCGTGTCGTGTGCCAGACGGTCCCGGCTGCTGGGCCTCCGGGACCGCATGGTTGCGAGCGGCTGTCACTCGCCAATCAGCGTTTCTGCATCAGATCCGTCCCGGCTCGGGGCACGGGGAGCGGTCTCCCGGATTTGGTCGAAAACGGATCGCGGTGCGGCTTCATTGAGCTGGTCAAAGACCGAGCGAGGTGCCGTCTCGTTAAGGGGCGACCAGATGTCGAGCGCCAGGGCAGGGGTCTGCATCATGCTCAGCGCGATGGTGACAACTACGATCATTCTCATCTCAATCTCTCGAGCGTTTCTTGGTGGTTTGATTGCCTGGGATTTCAGGCGGCAGGCAGCTATCGCTGCCCCGCCTCGGCGAGCTTGGGCTCTCTGTATATTCGTATTTGACTACATGGTCCGTCCTCCATTGCTGCCGAAGTGCAATCGGACGCGCAAGTTGCGTCGCGGGGTCCTGCAAGGCGTGCGCGATGGCCGGCTCACAGGCCGACAGCCCAACCCGTCGTCGGATGCCGCCTTGCTTCGATGACGAGGTTGAACGGCGTCTCGGCTGCCGTGCGGATGGTGTCGAGCCCGGCCGATCTCAGCACGCTCTCCAACTGACGCGGTCCTGCCTGGGCACCCAGCACATGGGTGCCCTGCTCGGAAATCGCGTGTGCACAACACATGGTCGTCGATCCCGCATACATGAGCCGCCCGACGGGATTGATGTTGTCCTCGACCCGGTCACGCGCGAACGGCTCCACGATCAGCAGCGTGCCGTCCTCGGCCAAGGCGGAAGCGGCATGGCGGGCTGCGTCGATCGGCCGGCCCATATCGTGCAGGCTGTCGAAGAAGCACAGGAGGTCGAAGCCTGTCTGTGCGAAGTCGTCGGCACGCGCCACCTCGAAGGTCACGCGATCGTCGACACCGGCCTTCCGGGCCACCTTGCGCGCTATGGCGATGGAGCCCTCGTGGGCGTCGAAGCCCCAGAACCGGCTGTTGGGGTAGGCCTCGGCCATCAGCACCGTGGAATGGCCGTGGCCGCAGCCCACGTCGGCAACTTTGGCGCCACGGGCAAGCTTCGCCGTCACGCCCTCGAGTGCCGGCAACCATTCCTCGACGAGGAAAGCCGAGTATCCGTTGCGAAAGATCCCGGCGATCCCGCAAAACAGGCGGCCGTCGTGCTCGCCCCAGGGCACGCCCTTGCCGGTCCTCATGGCCTCGAGCGACCGCTGCTCGTCCGCCCACATCGATGCGACGATTTCCCAGCCGTAGGGCAGGAAATAGGGGCTCGTCTCGTCGGCGAGCATAGCCGCCTGCTCGTCGTTCAACTCATAGGTGGCGGTGGCTGGGTGATAGTCGACGTAGCCGCCGGCGACCTGCGAGTTGAGCCACTCGCGGACGTAGCGCTCGGCGCAGCCGCTGCGCCGGGCCACCTCGTGCGAGCTGAGCGCACCCGCAGCCGCCATGGCCTTGTATAGGCCGAGCTTGTCTCCGAAGGCGACCATCACGCCGCCGTAGCCGGCGGAAAGTTCGCCGAACAGGCGTCCGTGCAGTTCCTCGAGCTTTTGCTGATTGAGTGTCATGACCATCTCTCCTTGCTGTCGATGCCGTCTGTCGTCGCCAAGGTCAGTGTGGGGC